>Ga0209694_1000087_pt1 | contig 169277 bp, 142 predicted proteins | sample GluameincwithD2O_FD_187499 | JGI IMG/M metagenome (GOLD analysis project Ga0209694, IMG submission 187499) | Mouse cecum microbial communities from Vienna, Austria - Glucosamine amended microcosms incubated with D2O (SPAdes) (version 2) | ecosystem: Host-associated > Mammals > Digestive system... | reverse complement strand
GCCCCCTACAAGCCCACAGGCGACCAGCCGCAGGCCATCGCCGAGCTGGTCAAAGGCTTCAAAGAGGGCAACCAATTCCAGACTTTACTAGGGGTTACGGGTTCCGGCAAGACATTTACGATGGCGAATGTCATTCAGGAATTGCAGAAGCCGACGCTGGTCATCGCCCACAACAAGACGCTTGCGGCGCAGCTCTACGGAGAATTCAAGGAGATGTTCCCTGAGAATGCGGTGGAGTATTTTGTGTCCTACTACGACTACTACCAACCTGAGGCATACGTCCCTTCCTCCGACACCTACATCGCCAAGGACTCATCCATCAACGATGAGATCGACAAGCTCCGCCACTCCGCCACAGCGGCATTATCGGAACGCCGTGACGTGATCATCGTGGCAAGCGTATCCTGCATCTACGGTCTTGGTTCTCCCATTGATTATCAGAACATGGTAATCTCCCTGCGCCCGGGAATGATCAAGGATCGGGATGAAGTGATCAAGAAGCTCATTGAGATCCAGTACGACCGCAATGAGATGGATTTTAAGCGTGGAACCTTCCGCGTCCATGGGGACGTATTGGAAATCATCCCCGCACTCTGCGAGAGCCTTGGATACCGGATTGAATTTTTCGGTGACGAAGTAGATCGGATCACAGAGATTGATATCTTGACAGGGGAGATCAAGAATGAATTGAACCATGTCGCAATCTTTCCGGCATCCCACTATGTGGTGTCGAAGGACAGTCTGGATCGGGCGATCAAGGAGATTGAGGTAGAACTGGAAGAACAGATTAAGTATTTTAAAGGAGAAGGGAAGCTTTTAGAGGCTCAGAGGATCTCTGAGCGGACGAATTTTGATATAGAGATGATGCGGGAGACAGGATTCTGTTCAGGAATTGAGAATTATTCCCGGCATCTGACCGGACTTGCGCAGGGGCAGCCGCCGCACACATTGATCGATTATTTTCCGGATGATTTTATGATAATGATCGACGAATCCCATAAGACTGTGCCGCAGATCGGGGGCATGTACCACGGCGACCAGTCAAGGAAATCAACGCTGGTAGAATATGGCTTCCGTCTTCCGTCAGCAAAGGACAACCGCCCCTTGAACTTTGAAGAATTTGAAAGTAAGATAGATCAGGTGATGTTTGTTTCTGCAACCCCAGGTCCATATGAGGAGCAGCATGAACTTCTCCGGGCGGAGCAGGTGATCCGGCCTACCGGTCTTTTGGATCCGGAGGTGGAGGTGCGTCCGGTGGAAGGACAGATCGATGATCTGGTGGGCGAAGTGAATAAGGAGATCGGTAAGAAGAATAAGGTGCTGATCACGACATTGACGAAGCGGATGGCAGAAGATCTTACGGATTATATGCGGGAGATCGGGATTCGTGTCCGCTATCTCCACTCGGATATTGATACGTTGGAACGGACGGAGATTGTCCGGGATATGCGTCTGGATGTTTTCGATGTACTTGTGGGAATCAATCTGTTGAGAGAAGGCCTGGATATACCGGAGATTACGCTTGTGGCGATCCTGGATGCAGACAAGGAGGGCTTCCTGCGTTCGGAGACGTCCCTGATCCAGACGATCGGGCGTGCGGCGCGTAATGCAGACGGGCATGTGATCATGTATGCTGATACGATCACGGATTCTATGCGCCTTGCGATTGAAGAGACTGAGAGACGCCGGAAGGTGCAGATGAAGTATAATGAAGAGCATGGCATTACTCCTCAGACGATCAAGAAGAGTGTACGAGACCTGATCGCCGTGTCGAAGAAGGTTGCGGCAGAGGAACTCCGAATGGAGAAAGATCCGGAGTCCATGAGTAAGAAAGAGCTGGAGAAGCTGATCCAGGATCTGACAAAGCAGATGAAGAAGGCTGCGGCAGAATTGAATTTTGAAGCTGCAGCGGAGATGAGGGACAAGCTTGTGGAATTGAAGAAGGTATTAAATGATTTATGATAATGGAAATACCTGTTTGTTCCGGTAAAGTTTCGGCGTATTCCTTTGAAACAACGAGTTAAAAGTATCTGTTTAATGATGTAGATTTCACGGAAGATGATATATTTTTAATATAATATTAGGGAAGGATAAAATATGGCAAAGAAAAGGGATAACAAACAATTTATCAGGATCAGAGGCGCTAATGAGCATAATCTGAAGAATATTGACCTGGATATTCCAAGGAATGAGTTGGTCGTCCTGACCGGACTCAGTGGTTCGGGAAAATCCTCTCTTGCTTTCGATACTATTTATGCGGAAGGGCAGAGAAGATATATGGAGTCACTGTCTTCCTATGCCAGACAGTTCCTGGGGCAGATGGAGAAGCCGGATGTGGAGAGTATCGAGGGATTGTCGCCGGCGATTTCTATTGACCAGAAATCAACGAACAGGAATCCAAGATCTACGGTAGGGACAGTGACAGAGATTTACGATTATTTCCGGCTTCTCTATGCCAGGATAGGAATTCCTCACTGTCCTAAATGTGGGAAAGAGATCAAGAAGCAGACGGTCGATCAGATGGTCGATCAGATTATGGAATTGCCGGAAAGAACGAAGCTCCAGTTGCTGGCTCCGGTTGTACGCGGCAGGAAGGGGACACATGCCAAGTTGTTGGAGCGTGCTAAGAAGAACGGATATGTGCGTGTGCGTGTGGACGGCAATCTCTATGAACTGTCAGAGGAGATTGTGTTAGATAAGAATATCAAGCACAATATAGAGATCATTGTAGATCGTTTGATGGTCAGAGAAGGGATCGAACAAAGATTGACAGATTCTATCGAGACAGTATTGGAATTGGCGGAAGGGCTGTTGATCGTAGATGTGATAGACGGGGAGCCGATTAATTTTAGCCAGAGCTTCTCCTGCCCGGACTGTGGGATCAGTATCGAAGAGATTGAGCCGAGAAGTTTTTCATTTAACAACCCATTTGGAGCATGTCCGGAGTGTTTTGGTTTGGGATATAAGATGGAATTTGATGAGGATCTGATCATTCCAGATAAGAATCTTAGTATCATGGAAGGCGCGGTTACGGTCATGGGATGGCAGTCCTGTAACGATAAGAAAAGTTTTTCTTATGCGATCTTAGAGGCGTTGTGCCAGGAATATCATTTTTCACTGGATACTCCTTTTAAAGATTATCCTAAGAAGATACATGATGTGTTGATTCATGGAACGGATGGAAAAGAAGTGAGAGTCCATTATCGGGGACAACGCGGAGAGGGGGTATATGATGTTGCCTTCGAGGGATTGCTGCGAAATGTGGAACGGCGTTACAGGGAGACTTCTTCCGAGTATTCGAAGGCAGAATATGAAGAGTTTATGAGGATTACCCCATGCCATGAGTGTAAAGGACAGAGGCTAAAGGCAGGCGCCCTTGCTGTTACGGTGGGGGACAAGAATATCGCAGAACTGACGGCATTGTCGATCGAGCGTCTGCAGGAATTTCTTGAGCAGCTAGAGCTGACTCAACAGCAATTACTGATCGGAGGACAGATCTTGAAGGAGATTCGAGCAAGAATCCAGTTTCTGATGGATGTCGGATTGGATTATCTGACTCTGGCAAGAGCGACAGGCAGTTTGTCAGGAGGAGAGGCGCAGCGGATCCGTCTGGCGACGCAGATCGGCTCTGGATTGGTAGGAGTCGCCTATATTCTGGATGAACCAAGTATTGGCCTGCATCAGAGGGATAACGACAAACTTCTGGGAACCTTGAAGCATCTGAAAGATCTGGGAAATTCAGTCATTGTTGTGGAGCATGATGAGGACACGATGCTGGAGGCAGATTATATCGTGGATATTGGACCGGGTGCCGGCGAACACGGCGGAGAGGTCGTGGCGCAGGGGAATGCGAAGGAGATCATGAAGAATAAGGCTTCTGTTACTGGTGCATATCTGAGCGGAAAGATACGTATACCAGTGCCGGAAGAGCGTGCGAAGCCATCGGGGTGGCTTAGGGTAACCGGTGCGCGGGAGAATAACCTGAAGAATATAGATGTTGATTTTCCGCTGGGAATTATGACATGTGTCACAGGAGTATCTGGTTCGGGAAAGAGCTCTCTGGTGAACGAGATCCTTTATAAGAGGCTTGCCAAAGAGTTGAACCGGGCGCGTACGATTCCGGGCAGGCATACTTCGATCGAAGGAATGGATAAGCTTGATAAAGTGATCAATATCGACCAGTCTCCGATCGGGCGGACACCAAGGTCGAACCCGGCTACTTATACGGGAGTTTTTGACCTGATCAGGGATCTGTTTGCGGCTACGGCGGATGCTAAGGCGAAGGGATATAAGAAGGGACGCTTCAGCTTTAATGTAAAAGGCGGCAGATGTGAGGCATGCAGCGGTGACGGAATCCTTAAAATAGAGATGCATTTCCTGCCGGATGTCTATGTACCTTGTGAGGTTTGCGGCGGAAAGAGGTATAATCGTGAGACATTGGAGGTAAAATATAAGGGTAAGAGTATCTATGATGTTCTGGATATGACGGTAGAAGAGGCATTGCATTTCTTCGAAAATGTACCGAGTATCCGCCGGAAGATGGAGACTTTGTATGATGTGGGGCTGTCATACATCCGTCTTGGACAACCTTCGACAACGCTGTCAGGAGGTGAGGCACAGCGGATCAAGCTTGCGACGGAATTAAGTAAGCGGAGTACGGGCAGGACGATCTATATTCTGGATGAGCCGACGACAGGGTTGCATTTTGCAGATGTGCATAAACTGACGGAGATCTTGCGTCGTTTGTCTTCAGACGGAAATACGGTGCTTGTGATCGAGCATAATCTGGACGTGATCAAGACGGCGGATTATATCATAGACATCGGACCGGAAGGCGGTGACAGAGGCGGTACTGTGATCGCGAAGGGAACTCCGGAGGAAGTGGCACAGAATCCGGTTTCTTATACCGGGAAATATATTCAGGCTGTGCTGCAGAAATAAAACTATCTTAATGAATTTTCAAACACGGTTTAGGGATGATCTGTCGAACGATGGGAGAAATAGTGTAGTGGTTGCGTATGGTTTATAAATATTTAAGTAAAAAGGGTTTCCATTTCTTGTAAAGTTGATTATAATAAAACGAACACGGACAAGTGTAGAATAAAAAGGAATCAAATGATGACCATAGAGAGAGGAACATCAGCAAGAGAGACGGATCGAGGTTAAATAGAGATATACCAGAGTCAAGTCAACAAATGATAATCATATAGATAGCATGGGAAAGGGGAAGTAAGATGTCAGTAGATATCGGAATTGACTTGGGAACCGCCAGTGTCCTGGTCTATGTAAAGGGAAAAGGCGTCATATTGAAGGAACCGTCTGTGGTTGCTTATGACAGGGATACGAACGCAATAAAGGCTATTGGAGAAGAAGCACGTCTGATGTTGGGAAGGACACCAGGGAATATCGTGGCGGTTCGTCCGTTGCGGCAGGGAGTCATTTCAGATTATACAGTGACAGAAAAGATGATAAAGTACTTTGTACAGAAAGCATTGGGGAAGCGGACGTTTAAGAAACCGCGGATAAGTATCTGTGTACCCAGCGGGGTTACAGAAGTGGAGCGTAAAGCGGTAGAAGAAGCGACCTATGCGGCAGGAGCCAGAGAAGTGAATTTGATCGAGGAGCCGGTGGCTGCAGCGATCGGTGCGGGGATTGATATTTCGAAACCGTGCGGCAACATGATCGTAGATATCGGAGGTGGAACGGCTGATATTGCAGTGATTTCTCTGGGCGGAACGGTGGTGAATTCATCGATCAAGATCGCAGGAGATGATTTTGATGAAGCAATCGTACGTTATATGCGTAAGAAGCACAATCTACTGATCGGGGAACGGACGGCAGAGGATATTAAGATTAAGATCGGCACAACCTATCCGCTGATCGAAGATGAAGCGATAGAGGTAAGAGGACGGAATCTCGTGACAGGGCTTCCGAAGACAGTGACGGTGACTTCACTTGAGACCGAGGAGGCATTGCGCGAACCCACCGGTCAGATTGTGGAGGAAGTGATCAATGTACTGGAGCGCACACCGCCGGAATTATCTGCGGATATTCTGGACCGCGGTATTATGCTTACGGGAGGAGGCTCCATGCTTCGGGGATTAGAAGAACTGATAGAGGAAAAGACAGGGATAAATACTATGACTGCCGAGGATCCGATGAAGGTGGTTGCGATCGGAACAGGACAGTTTGTAGAGTTAGTGAGCGGGCGAAAAGAATTCTGATGGACAGTATTAAAGGTTACGTAGAACATATTGTATTCCGTAATGATGAGAATGGATATACAGTATTGAATTTGAAAAATGAAGAAGGCGAAGTAACGTGCGTAGGTAGTTTTCATTATATTGAAGAGGGCGAGTTACTGAGTCTTACAGGAGAATATACGACGCACAGGTTATATGGAGTGCAGTTTAAAGTAGAAAGTTCCGAAGTGTGTGAACCGGAGGATCTGGTGTCGATCGAGAAGTATCTTGGTTCAGGAGCAATAAAGGGTATAGGCGCTGCGCTTGCGGGAAAGATTGTACAAAAGTTCAGAGAAGATACTTTCCGGATTATCGAAGAAGAGCCGGAGAGATTAGCTGAAATTAAAGGAATCAGTGAACGGAAGGCACGGGAGATTTCTGCCCAGGTAGAAGAAAAAAGGGATATGCGCCAGGCGATGATCTATCTGCAGAAATATGGCATCTCTACGACTCTGGCGGCTAAGATTTATCAGCATTATGGCCAGAACGTGTATCGCGTGATTGAGGAAAATCCATATCAATTAGCAGATCATGTGTCAGGAGTGGGATTTAAGATTGCGGATGAGATCGCATCAAAGGTCGGGATTCATGCGGATTCCGACTACCGGATCCGCAGTGGAATATTTTATACATTGTTACAGAGCGTGAATGAAGGGCATGTCTACCTCAAGCAGGAACCGTTACTTAGAAGGACGAGTGAGCTCTTGGGGGTGGAGATCCAGAATATTGAGAAATATTTGATGGATCTTGCCATTGAGAAAAAAATCGTCCTGAAAAAAGAAGACGGAGATATGCGGGTCTATTCTTCTCATTATTATTATATGGAGATGAATGTGGCAAAGATGCTCCATGATCTAAGTGTAGAATATCGCGCGGAGGGAGAAGGAATTGAACATCAGCTTCTGACTATCGAAAAAGAGTCGGAGCTTTTTCTGGACGAGAGACAGCGAACAGCCGTTTTTGAAGCGGTCAGGCATGGATTTATGGTACTTACAGGAGGACCTGGAACTGGAAAGACGACGACGATCAATGCAATGATCCGTTTTTTTGAGAGTGACGGGATGGATATTTTATTGGCGGCGCCTACCGGGAGAGCGGCAAAGAGGATGACGGAGGCTACCGGATATGAGGCGCAGACGATCCACAGATTGTTGGAAGTCAATGGGAACCCGGAAGATGACACTGTCAACGGTTTTCAAAGAAATGAAGAGAATCCGTTGGAGGCGGATGTGATTATTATTGATGAAGTCTCAATGGTAGATCTTCCGCTGATGTCTGCATTATTAAAAGCGGTTCTTCCAGGAACAAGGCTGGTTCTGGTTGGGGACTGCAATCAGCTTCCGAGTGTGGGGCCGGGGAGTGTATTGAGAGATATCATCAATTCTAAGAGTTTCCCGGTTGTGATGTTGTCAAAGATCTTCCGTCAGGCAGAGGAAAGTGATATTGTGGTCAATGCGCATAAGATCAACCGCGGGGAGGAAGTTATGCTGGATAATAAGAGCAAAGATTTCTTCTTCTTGAAGCGACAAGACGTGAATGTGATTATCAGTGTCTTGATTACATTGATCAAGAATAAATTGCCGAAGTATGTAGGGGCAACATCATATGATATTCAGGTTCTGACGCCTATGCGCAAAGGGCTTTTGGGGGTTGAACGCTTAAATAGCATCTTACAGGAATATCTGAATCCTCCGGAACAGGGAAAGACAGAGAAGGAATTTGGCGATCATCTGTTTCGAGAAGGTGATAAGGTGATGCAGATTAAGAACAACTACCAGTTGGAGTGGGAAATTACTACAAAGTATGGGATGTCAATAGATAAAGGCATGGGAATCTTTAATGGTGATATGGGTATCATTAAAGAGATCAACACCTATGAAGAAACAATAATTGTAGAATATGATGAACAACGAAAGGTAAAGTATCCGTATGCTTTATTAGATGAGCTAGAACTTGCATATGCGATTACTATACATAAGTCTCAGGGGAGTGAATATCCTGCAGTGGTGATCCCGCTGCTGCAGGGACCGAGGCAGTTGTATCACAGGAATCTACTGTATACGGCTGTCACCAGAGCAAGACGGTGTGTGACACTGGTTGGAAGTGATCATGTATTCCAGGATATGATCCGGAATACCAATGAATACGGGCGGAATACAAGTCTTGCAAAACGAATCCAAGAACTGCAATGATAAATATGATTTTATCTTTTATAATGTATTGTATAAAAGGCGCCGGTGTTTTCTTATGGCCTGAGGTATGCCCCTTTTGCGGAAATGTCAGCAGAAGGGGGATTTGTGATTGCTGCAGAAAAACACTGGATGCTTTAAAGATCAAAAATCCGAAATGTATGCAATGTGGAAAACCAGTCCGATTTCCGGAACAGGAATATTGTTATGATTGTATGCATGCGGCACATCTTTATGACAGGGGCCTTGGTTTATGGATTCACCGGGAGCCTGTCAATCAGTCGATATATCAATTCAAATATCACAATCAAAGAAGATTTTGCAAGTATTATGCGGAGGAAATTATCCGTGCATATTGTCATGTGATAAAGAAGTGGGATCCGGATCTTATCCTTCCGATTCCGCTCCACAGAAGGCGGAGGAAAGAGAGAGGGTATAATCAGGCGGCGCTTATAAGCAGGGAGATCGGACGGCTTTTAGGGATTCCGGTGGATGAAAAGAGTTTGGTGCGCAGTATTTATACGGATCCGCAGAAGAAGTTGGGGAGAGGGGACAGAAAGAGAAACTTGAACCAGGTATTTGCGCTGAAAAAGGATTTTTTGCCGGTGCCGGTAATACTTCTGGTCGATGATATTTACACGACAGGGAGTACGATCGATGCTGCAGCTGGTGTTTTGAAGAAGAAAGGAGTCGAAAAAGTCTATTTTTTAACCATAAGTATTGGACAAGGGTACTGATATTTGTTATACTAAAAATGATGTTTGAATGTAGATTATAACATTTTGAGGTGATTTATGTTAGATCAGAGAAAAATAGAGCTGATGACCCGTCTTGCTTTTTATGAACAGACAGATGGCAAGAATGATTTTAAGGTCAGTGAATTTTATCGCAAGGATTACACCAGTTTGCATACCATATGTTCTGTTCTGTGGGTTACGGTCGGATATTTATGCGTGATTGGGATTGTAGTGCTGATGGTATTGGAAGATATACTGGAGAATTTGTCCAATAGTTTAATCGTAATGTTAGGGGGAATGGTTCTTTTAGGATATATTTCATTAGTTATTGTATATGCAATTATTACGAATCACATTTATGATGAGAAGCATAGGGATGCCAGACAGAGAGTGAAGAAGTATAATCATAATCTGACAAGACTGCTTAGGATGTATGAAAAGGAGAACAGATAGATGGATAGTATATATGTACTTCGTGGACGGTTAGAAGAATTATATGGCAGAAATTCAAAGGTTTATGACAAGGTACTGCAGTTTATTCTGGCGATGATCACATTTGTGGTCATTAATAATCATGTGGGATTTATGAAGGCTGCGGCTTCGCCGGTGGTTTCATTTGGACTTGCGGTTGTCTGTACGTTTCTGCCTTTGCCGGTGACAGTGGTCATAGCGACAGCGTTGATCTTGCTTCATATGTATGCTGTTACTTTGGGAATATTTGCGATGACAGCGGCTTTATTTTTGATCATGTATATATTTTATCTGAGGCTTGCACCGAAGATGGCAGTGATCGTGTTGCTGACGCCTATTGCCTTTTTTCTGAAGATACCCTATGTGATCCCTGTAGCATGCGGGCTGATGGCTTCACCGGGAAGCCTTGTGGCTATCGTATGCGGAGTCCTGGTATGTTATATGATGGAATATGTGAAGAAAGCGTCTGCAAGTTTAGAAGGCGCGGATATCAAAAGCCTGTTGTCGCAGGCAACCGATTATGTTAGTAAAGTATTCCGGAATAAAGGCTTGTGGGTTATGATCTTGGCTTTCATCATATGCTTCTTTGTTGTATATGCGCTGCGGCGGGCTTCTATGGACCATGCCTGGAAGATTGCCGTTATATGCGGGACGATTGCAAATGTTGTGGTAATAGTCGCAGGGGATATCATGTTAGGAGTGCATACTTCGTATGGTACGCTTATTGGTGGAAGTATTGTAAGTATCTTGGTGGGTTTGGTACTGGAGATTTTCTTCTTTTCGGTGGATTATACGCGGGGAGAGAGATTGCAGTTTGAGGATGATGAGTATTATTATTATGTAAAGGCAGTCCCCAAGGTATCCGTTGCAAAGCCGGAGAAGACGGTTAAGCGGATCAACGAGAGACACGAGACTGAGATTATCAATGCGGATGTGGTCAGGAAGAAATCCGGTGCAGCATCCGGAAGAGGCGGAAGAGATAATAAGAGACCGGTGCCGAAGAGGGGACAGTCTGTTAAGAGGCATGATATGCGGGAAGTGGATAAGCTGCTTCTTACACAGAGCCTGAGAAAGGATTTGAATCTGAGAGATTGATATTGAGAGATTAATATAAGGGAAGAAAATGTTAGACGAAGGAGGTGAGGGAATGGAGCAGCAGATCAGCAGATTTATAGAAAGGTATGTTCCGGATTGGTATTTTCCGGTAGTTAATCCGATCGATATTATAGAAGTATTGATTCTTACTTTTTTGATATATGAGATTATTGTTTGGATCAAGAATACGAAAGCATGGATGTTGCTTAAAGGAATTATCGTGCTGGCTGTATTCATTCTGATCGCCGCTGTTTTTAAGATGCATACGATTTTGTATATTGCGCGGAATTCTGTTACTGTTATGGCGACGGTAGCGATCGTGGTATTTCAGCCGGAACTGCGAAGAGCGCTTGAGAAGTTAGGCGAGAAGCAGTTTCTTTCTTCCATGGTGCCCTTTGAAGCGGGACGAGAGAGAGCACGCTTTTGTGAGGAGACAAAAGAGAGTATGATCGAAGCTGCTTATGCGATGGGAAGGGTCAAAACGGGCGCGTTGATCGTCGTGGAGCAGGCGATCCGGCTTACTGAATATGAGAGTACGGGAATCCAGATGGATTGTCTGGTGTCCAGCCAGGTTCTGATCAATATTTTTGAACATAATACTCCATTGCATGATGGAGCAATCATTGTCCGGGGAGATCGGATCGTTTCGGCGACATGTTATCTTCCGTTGTCGGATAATATGAGGATCAGTAAAGCATTGGGAACCAGGCATCGTGCGGCTCTTGGCATGAGTGAAGTAAGTGACGCGCTGATCATTGTAGTATCCGAAGAGACAGGGGCGGTATCTGTGGCGCAGGGAGGATTTCTTCAGAGAAATATCCGTGAACAGGATCTCAGAGAGAGGCTGGAAAGTATACAGGAGCGTCGCGTAGAGACCAGCAGGCTGGCTGCGTTATGGAAAGGAAGGCGTAAGGATGAGAAAGAGACTGACAGGTAATCTGGGCCTCAAGGTATTAGCTTTCTTTATTGCAGTTTTTATGTGGCTTATTGTGGTTAATATCGATGACCCGGTAATAGAGAAGACCTATACCGGAATCCCGGTAGACGTCATAAATGAAGAGATTGTAACGACGACAAACAGAACATATCAGATCGTAGACGGTACGCAGGAAGTGAGCGTGACGGTCAATGCACAGCGTTCTGTGATGGAGAAAATCAAGTCCGAAGATATTATAGCGGTTGCAGATATGAAGGAACTGAGTATGGGGACACAGATTCCCATAGATGTATCTATTCAGGGCTATCGGTACGAGAAAGCATTTACGACACCGGGGAATCTGCAGGTTAAGATAGAAGATGAAGCGAGAAGTAATTTCCCGATCACACCGACAACATTGGGAACAGTCAGAGAAGGCTATGTGTTAGGCGAACTGAAAGCAGATCCGGAGAAGGTGACTCTGAGAGGACCAGAATCTGTGATCAATAGTATCAACAGGGTTGTGGCAGAGGCAGATGTATCCGGGCTCTCGGAAGATGCAGAGATAGAAGCGAGACTTATATTATATGACGTGAATAATAATGTGATCGATCAGACGATTCTTGCCAATAATCTGGGAAAAGAAGGAATCAGTGTGGAAGTCACCCTGTATCAGATTAAAAGTGTGCCGGTCAAGCTGAATACTTCCAGGATTTCAGCGGCTGACGGTTATAAGGTCAGTGCAGTCAGTGTTGAACCTCGGGAAGTCAGCGTGACAGGAGACGCAGAGGCGCTTGCTGAATTGGATGAGATCAGGATACCGTCGGAAGATCTGGAGATATCTGGGCTGACTGAGCGTACGGAGAAGATGATTGAGATCACTTCATATCTTCCGGAGAAAGTAATGCTAGTAGAAGAGAATGCGGATAGTGTGATCGTATCGATCCAGATTGAACAGCCAGGTGTGCAGAATTATGAGGTGTCAACCAGTTCCATAACGGTAAATAATCTTTCGGAGGATCTGCAGCTTAGTTACAGGGCGGTGGATTTTGAGATACAAGTCAGAGGTCCGGCAGATGTATTGAAGGTATTTTCGACGGCAAAGAAGGTAAGTATTGATCTGAAAAATTATACGATCCCGGGCACATATATTGTACCTGTATCGGTTGATCTGCCGGATGGATGTACAATGGCAAGCGATGTAGAGATCGAGATTACACTTGAAGCAAAGGTGGAGGAAGAGTAACAGAACATTTGTTTTAAGGTACTTTACGAAGGAACGGAGGAAAATATGGTTAGACAAAGAGTCATGATTACAAATCCGACAGGATTGCATCTTAGACCGGCAGGAATTTTCTGTAATACGGCAAGCAGCTTTAAATGTAAGGTGACATTTGAATACGATAATACGATCGCAAATGCGAAAAGTGTTTTGAGTGTTCTTGGGGCGTGTATTAAGAAAGGAGATGAGATCGAGCTGATCTGTGAGGGCGAAGATGAGGAAGAGGCATTAAGAGAGATGGTCGCGGCTGTTGAAGGTGGGCTTGGCGAGTAAGACGGATAAAAGCAAAGGGCTGTTGTAGAATAGGTTGGTTATACAAAATGCAGGAGATCCTATCTGAAGTAAGAGGGTATTGAATTTTGTGCAAACCGGTTATTTTACAACAGCCCTTTTAAGCGGCACTCTCTGTTGGATCATTCTCCGACCAGGACGATCACACTCCTTTGCCGGATCAGAAGTTTATCACTATCCAGAGGATAGGTGGATTGCTCGCTTTGCCATGTGTCTACAGCGACCTCCCAGCACATGGAGATCGGCAGGGAAGGAAGCGTCACAGTAATATCTTCCCAATAGGCATTAGAAGCGATGTAGATGACCTGAGGACCGGAATGTTTATCCTGTCCAGCGAACATGACTCCGACATAATGTTCATAGTCAGCGAATTTATCGTGCCATGGCTCAACCCCGTGGAAACTGATGTCGGGGAATCCGCAGGCGCCGCCGCTGACGTCAATGCGCAGCAGGCGATGTTCTTTACGGAAGCGGATCATGTACTGGAAAAATCGAAACATATCCTGGTTCTTTTCTAATAGGCTCCAATCCAGCCAGGAGGTGATATTATCCTGGCAATAGGCATTGTTGTTGCCGTATTGTGTGTTGCAGAATTCATCGCCGGCAAGAAACATGGGAATTCCTCTGCTGCACATGAGTATGGCGAAAGCATTGCGTATCATACGCCGCCGCAGGTTAAGGACCTCAGGATTGTCAGTTTCGCCCTCAACACCGCAATTCCAACTGTTGTTGTCATTGGCGCCGTCTGTATTGTTCCAGCCGTTTTTCTCATTATGTTTTACGTTATATGAAAATAAATCGTTCATAGTGAATCCGTCATGGCAGGTAATGAAGTTGACAGAGGCATTTTCTCTGGATTTTACTTCATAGATATCTCTGGAACCAATGATCCTCTGCGCGGCAGCCTGAGCCATACCATTATCGCCTTTCAGGTATCGGCGCATATCATCGCGGTATCTTCCGTTCCACTCAGCCCAGCGGTTCCAGGAAGGGAATGTACCAACTTGATAGAGTCCGTCCGCATCCCATGCCTCGGCGATCAGTTTAACATCCCCAAGTATAGGGTCAAAAGCAAGCGACTGAAGAAGAGGCGGTTTGCTCATTGGCGAGCCGTCCTCATTCCGTCCGAGAATAGAGGCAAGGTCAAACCGGAAACCATTGATCCTATAGGTATTCACCCAATAGCGCAGACAATCCAGGATCATCTGCCGGACAATGGGGTGATTGCAATTCAACGAATTGCCGCATCCGCTGAAATTATAATAATATCCTTCCGGCGTCAGAAGGTAGTAGATATTATTGTCGAATCCTTTGAAAGAGAAAAAGGGACCGTCTTCATTTCCTTCTGCCGTATGATTGAATACAACATCCAGATATACTTCGATTCCATGCTGGTTGAAGATCTGGATCAGATTCTTTAATTCGTTTCCTTCCCGGTTATACTCCTGGCTCGCCGTATAACTGGTGTTGGGAGCGAAGAAGCTTACCGTGTTATAGCCCCAGTAATTATAGAGCTTTTCACCGTCCACTTCCCGGTAATCCTGCATTTCGTCAAATTCGAAGATCGGCATTAATTCAACGACATTTACACCAAGTTCCAGGAGATGGGGAAGTTTCTCAAGGAGCCCCGCAAAGGTGCCTGGATGTTCGACTCCGGAAGAACTGTGTTTGGTAAATCCGCGGACATGCAGTTCATATATGATCAGATCTTCTGTAGGAAGAAGCGGCGGTGCAAGATTGCCCCAGTCAAAGTCATCTTTAACAACACGTGCCTTATAGTGCTGCCCGCGGGGCGCCCGGTCGCCCCAGTGGCTCTGTCCGGTGACGGCACGTGCGTAGGGATCCAGAAGATATTTGTTACGGTTAAAGATAAGCCCTTTATCTGGTTCATATGGACCGTCCACACGATAGGCATATTCAAATTCTTCTATATTTAGTTTGAACACGATCATGGAATATACATTTCCGATCCGATAATGCTCCGGAAAAGGAAGGACAGCAAAGGGTTTCTGCTCTGTCCGATGAAACAGCAGAAGTTCGATAGAAGTTGCACCATGGGAATAGACTGTAAAATTAACGCCACCTGGGATCGCCGTTGCCCCGTTGATCTCATAGAAACCAGGGCGGACTTCAAAACCGCCTACAATGTCCAGTGGGACCAGATGGATCGTGCGGGGCAGGCCAAAATTCTCAGGGGTGTTTTTGGATTTTGTCTGTGTTATGATGTGTGGTGTTGTGATCAGTTCTTTTTGGTTCATAGCTCGCCTCCTAAATGAATAAAATACTGATAACAGTATATCGGCATTTGAGGCATAATTCAATAGGGATCGGCAAACTTCCGGCCGTATGCGACATTTTATTCCCGTGAGCAACGAGCCAAGCGGGCATGCTTGCATGCACATTTGGCGACTGCCGCGAGGGTCAAATACCCCGCTGCTCTGCAACGGTGTATTTGACTTGACTTTTTTAGGCGGCTGCCCTATGATGTCTGTATGTTTACTAAAAGAAAAATATATAGGAGATGGAGATATGCTGACTATAGGGACACATATGTCGATTGCGAAAGGGTTGGCGAAGACTGCTGAGAATGTGGTGTGGATGGGGGCGAACACCATGCAGATTTTCAGCCGGAATCCCCGGGGGTCAAATTATAAAGTATATTCTAAGCAGGAGATCGAAGCGTTTCAGAAGATCCGTAAGGAGAATTCCTTCGGCGCTCTGCTTGCCCATGCCCCATATACGATGAATCTTGCGAGCGGTCAGGAACGTGTGTATGAATTCGCGTGTACGGTGATCCGGGAGGATATAGCAAGGATGGATGAGATCGGCATGGAGAATCTGGTCTTTCATCCGGGCAGCCATACGGGGATCGGGATTGAGAGAGGAATTGAGAATATTATACGGGGACTCGACCAGGCAATTATGGGGAAGGAGAAGATCACGGTTCTTTTGGAAACGATGACAGGTAAAGGGACAGAAGTAGGCGCAAGGTTTGAAGAGTTGAAGGCGATCCGGGATGGAGTAAAGCATCCGGAACGGATCGGAATCTGTCTGGATACGTGTCATGTGTTTGCGGCAGGATATGATATTGTAAATGATCTGGAAGGCGTAATAAAAGAATTTGACCGGGTGCTTGGGATAGAGTTGTTAAAGGCGGTTCATTTGAATGACAGTATGATGCCGTTCGCATCACATAAGGACAGGCATGCGGCTATTGGAGAAGGTGTGATCGGGATGGAGGCTCTGCTTGCAGTGATGAGACATCCTCTTTTGAAAGAGTTGCCGTTTTATCTGGAAACACCATTAGACGATCAGGGACATAAAGAAGAGATCAGGATGCTGAAGGAAGAGTTGGGGAGAAAAATATGAGTATGGAAGACACGAATCTCAGCCTGAAGGTAATTGCATATATCCACACGGATTTTCCGGAGAAATTCGGGATACCGAGGCAGAGCGGACTTGCCGCCACAAGGGGGGAGATCATCTTTGAGCAGGAGTATCGACATCCGGAGGCGCTCAGAGGATTGGAAGCTTATTCGTATATCTGGCTTATATGGGGATTCTCGAAGGTCGTGCAGAAAGGATGGGCGCCTACGGTCAGGCCGCCGAGACTGGGAGGTAACCGGAGGATGGGGGTATTTGCCACCCGGTCGCCCTTTCGCCCGAATCCACTGGGGTTATCCTGTGTAAAATTGGAAAGGATTGAAGAACGCAAAGGCGAGGGATATGTTCTGCATGTCCGGGGAGCGGATCTGATGGATGGGACGCCGATTTATGATATCAAGCCTTATCTTCCTTATGTAGACTGCCATGCCGACGCTGCGGGCGGATTCACTGAGCAAGTGAAGGACTATTCTCTTCAGGTAGAGATCCCGGATAAATGGGCAGAAGCGATCCCGGAGGAACACAGAGAAGCTCTGATGCAGATATTGGCACAGGATCCAAGGCCATCTTATCAGGAAGATCCGCAGAGAATATACGGTATGGGGTATGCGGGAATGAATATCCGATTTCAGGTAAGGGGGCGCGTACTGACCGTATGCGGGGTATACGAGTGTGCTGACCGTACTGCCTCCTTGCCTATTCGTCCATCTGCCGCGTTGGATTTTCTATCTGTAGACACCGCTACGCCGTCGAAGCAGCCATAGTAAAGGGCTGCTTTTTTGATCTGCACAGAAGTGAGGTATTTGGTAAAAAAGTACTTGCAATATACCCCATAAGGGTATATACTGTGTTTAATGTAATTGTTGTAATAGTGAAGAAAAAAATATGCAATGTATAATTGAGAAAATGATTTCTCAGAACGTTTAGGAAGGAGGCGTGGAAATATACGATTGCAGTCTTTCGGGTATCGCATGACGGAGCACCGGAGCCTTAGCGTATATTGCTGTCAAATGGAGAAGAAAAAGGAATGTTGTCATAAGACAAAAGAACGCACGGAGAAAGAATACAAAGATCTGTGCAATCGCCTGAGCCGTATAGAAGGGCAGGTAAGAGGGATCAAGAAGATGGTGGAGAACGATGTATATTGTACGGATATCCTGATACAGGTATCAGCGGTGAATGCAGCCTTAAATAGTTTTAATAAAGTGCTTCTTGCCAATCATATCCGGACTTGTGTTGCGGAGGATATCCGGGCGGGGAAGGAAGAAACTCTAGATGAATTGGTTGACACACTGCAGAAGCTGATGCGGTGACCGGCACAAAAGATTTCGGCGGCACATAGTATTTGCAAAATTTTGATGTAAGGAGGAGGATTATGGAACAATATATGGTAAAGGGGATGAGCTGTGCGGCATGCAGCGCCCGTATCGAAAAGGCGGTCTCCGGGGTGGAGGGTGTGACGTCCTGTTCGGTAAGCCTTTTGACAAATTCCATGGGTGTGGAAGGCGACGTCTCTTCGGCAGAAGTCATAGCCGCTGTGGAAGCCGCGGGATATGGTGCAAAGAAAAGGACGGCGGGCAGTGATGATAAGGCGTTCTCGGCGACTGCATCAGGAGAAGAGCTACTGAAGGATACGGAGACACCGGTTCTGAGAAAAAGGCTGATCGTATCACTTGGCTTCCTGATTCCGCTGATGTATGTTTCTATGGGGCACATGATGTGGAACTGGCCAATGCCGGGTATCCTTACAGGAAATCATGTGGCTCTGGGATTGATTCAGTTGTTGTTCACAACGGCTGTTATGATCGCCAATCAAAAATTTTTCATCAGTGGGTTTAAGAGTCTGTGGCATCGTGCCCCTAATATGGATACACTGGTGGCGCTTGGAGCCGGGGCATCTTATGTCTATAGTACGTATGCATTGTTTGCCATGACGGATGCGCAGATGCGTATGGATATGAGTGCGTTAATGTCCTACATGCATGAATTCTATTTTGAGTCTGCGGCGATGATCTTGACGCTTATTACCGTCGGGAAGATGTTGGAGGCGCGTTCCAAAGGAAAGACGACAGATGCACTGAAGAGTCTGATGAAGCTGGCGCCTAAGACGGCGGTTGTAATAAGAGACGGCATGGAGCAGGAAATACCTGTAGATCAAGTGCAAAGAAAAGATATATTTGTAGTGAAGCCCGGGGAGAATATTCCGGTGGATGGTGTGGTGGTAGAAGGGAACAGTGCGGTGAACGAGTCGGCGCTGACCGGAGAGAGTATACCCGTTGATAAGGAAGTGGGAAACCAGGTATCCGCGGCTACGATGAACCAGTCCGGATACTTAAAGTGCGAGGCGACCAGGGTAGGAGAAGATACGACGCTTTCTCAGATCATCAAGATGGTCAGTGATGCGGCGGCGACGAAAGCTCCGATCGCAAAGATCGCAGATCAAGTATCCGGTGTGTTTGTTCCGGCTGTTATCGGTATTGCAGCGGTTACGATCGCCGTATGGTTATTGGTTGGGCAAAGTCTTGGATTTGCGTTGGCAAGGGGAATATCGGTGTTGGTGATCAGCTGTCCGTGTGCCCTGGGGCTTGCTACGCCGGTAGCGATCATGGTGGGTAATGGAATGAGCGCCAGACACGGGATCATGTTTAAGACAGCGGTGTCATTGGAAGAGACCGGAAAGATGCAGATCGTTGCTCTGGATAAAACCGGTACGATCACAAGCGGGGAACCGAAGGTCACAGATATCATACCGGCGGAGGGTATAACAGAAGAAGAGCTTCTTAAGATGGCTTATGCCCTGGAGAGAAAGAGCGAGCATCCCCTTGCCAGGGCGGTGACGGAGCTTGCACAGGAGAGAGGGCTTGCAGGAGATCCAGAAAGAGAGTTTGATAAAGCAGGGCATATGGAAGGAAATCCAAGGCTGGAAGTGACGGATTTCCAGGCGGTTCCGGGTAACGGACTGTACGGGCAGCTTGGTGGAGATAAACTGACCGGAGGGAATCTTGCCTATATCAAAAGGAGCGCCTCCGTATCTGCAAAGATAGAGGAGAAAGCGGCAGAACTTGCCGGAGAAGGTAAGACGCCGTTGTTCTTTGGAAGGAACGGGCGGTTTATCGGTATGATCGCGGTGGCAGATGTGATCAAAGAAGACAGCCCAAAAGCTGTGAAGGAATTGCAGAATATGGGGATTCAGGTCGTGATGCTGACCGGAGATAACGAAAGGACCGCGCGGGCGATCGGCAGGCAGGCAGGAGTAGATGAAGTGATCGCGGGTGTTCTTCCGGACGGGAAGGAAAACGTGATCCGAAATCTTATGAAAATGGGCAAGACAGCTATGGTTGGAGACGGGATCAATGACGCGCCGGCGCTTACAAGGGCCGATATAGGGATCGCGATCGGTGCGGGAACAGATATAGCCATTGATGCGGCGGATGTTGTGTTGATGAAGAGCCGGCTGAGTGATGTGCCGGCGGCGATCCGATTAAGCCGTGCGACGCTCCGCAATATCCATGAGAATCTGTTCTGGGCATTCTTCTACAATGTGATAGGGATCCCGCTTGCGGCAGGAGTGTGGTACACACTTCTGGGATGGAAGCTGAATCCGATGTTCGGCGCTGCGGCAATGAGCCTCTCAAGCTTTTGTGTTGTGACCAATGCATTGCGGCTGAATTGGTTCAGGATGCATGATGCGTCGAAGGATAAAAGGTTGAAAAGACAGGCTGTCATTTCAAATAAAAAAGAGGATATGGGAAACGAAGTGTTGCAAAAAAGTATTTCCCATGTAAAAAAGGAGGACATAACCATGACGAAGACTATGAAGATTGAAGGAATGATGTGCGGGCATTGTGAAGCAAGAGTGAAAAAGTGCTTGGAAGCACTTCCGCAGGTAGAGGAAGCGGCAGTAAGCCATGAAACCGGTACGGCGGTCCTGACGCTGAATGCGGAAGTGGCGGACGATCTGTTGAAGCAGACGGTGGAAGCCCAGGATTATCAGGTGTTAGGGGTCGAATAAGAGGTATGGGGGACTCCGCCACTATCCGTTTAGGAGCGAGTCGATCAATCGGGATGCTTCGCTCCGGCTGAGGGTCTCGGGGTCCCATGCCAGAGAGGCATGTTTCTGCCGGCATAATTTTGCCAGGAAAGCAATCTGTTTTTCGGTTGCTGGCTGTGATTTCTTCACCTTATATGTAAGCTGCATAGGTTGAAACAGCGACGGGTATTCTGCTTCAAAGTAGTGTGCGAGAGTCTGGTATAATTTTGCCGTAGCGAGCGCGTCATGATAAGCTCTGTGTGCGGCTTTATTTTCGATCTGATAATGTGCGCACAAGTCTGACAGACTCTTTGAAGGAAGTGCGGACAATGCGGTTTGTGCGATCTTAAGGGTGTCGATCCCGGATTTTTCGAAAGAAAGTCCGCAGCGGGCGGCGCCCGTTTTCATAAAACTATAATCAAATCTTACGTTGTGCCCGATCAGCACATCATCTTCACAGAAATCCAGAAAAGCCGGGATAACTTCTGCTTCAGATCTGGCGTCGGCGACCATCTCATTGGTGATTCCGGTGAGATTGGTGATCGTGCCGGAGATCGTATCTTTGGGACGGATAAATTCCATGAAACGCCCGGCAACTTTTCCGTCTCTTACCTTAAGAGCCCCGATCTCGATGATTTCGTTGATCTGAGGATCTAACCCGGTTGTCTCTACATCAAAAGCGGTATAAGATTTTAACATATGAACCTCCTAATGTCCGTCTGGACAGATTTTTTCGTAAGTATATAAAACTATTTTTGTACGCAATATGTATATTGTAGCAGATGAACTGCCAAATTGCCAATATAAATCGCAGTGTTTACCTGCTGCATATTTTTTGTTTGGAATAACAGGCACAGGCTGTTGTGCAATCGGAAGACTTAGTATATAATGGGAAGGAATTGAAAGGTGTTTTAACATATTAAGGAGGATATTTCATGTCATTAAGTGATTATACGAAGGCATACAGGCTTGGGAAGAAAAATTATCAGTACCGGATGCTTCGCGGTTTGCCGCCGACGCTGGAGGTTTTGGATGATATTATTCCGAAGAAAGGAACTTATTCGGAGATACCGCTTGGTTTGGTCCAGATACCGATCGAGCAGATCGTAGGGACCAAGACTGGCGGAAGGAGTAATGCATTTGCGGCGAATTTCATGCCAATACTCAGAGAGACTTCGGAATTTGCACAGAAGTGGGCAAGGCTTAGTACCAGCCATGAGAATGAAGGGATCCGAGAACCGATCAAGGCATATGAATATATGAATAAATTCTACGTACTGGAAGGAAATAAACGGGTCAGCGTCATGAAATTTTTTGACGTAGTATCTGTACCGGGAGTAGTGACGCGTATCGTTCCTAAGAGAACGGAAGAAAAGGAAAATAAGATCTATTTCGAATTCCTGGATTTTTATGAACTGACGCAGATTAATTATGTATGGTTTTCGGAAGAAGGAAGCTTTAAAAAGTTGTTGGAAGCAGTGGGGAAAGATACCGAAACCGTATGGACAGACGATGAGAAACTTGAATTTAGCTCGATCTATCGCAGGTTTATGGCAGAGTATAAAATCATAGAAAAGGATAAACTGACAGTTACGGTAGGGGATGCGTTCCTGGCGTTTATCAAAGTGTATGGATATGAAGAGATCATCAAGATGACCACAAAAGAGCTAAAGGATCTGGTAGCCAAGTCCTGGGAGGAGTTCTCGCTTCTGGAGGAAGAAAGGGAAGTGGATCTTAAGATGGATCCGTCCAATGAGAAGAAGCCCCTGCTCAATATACTGCTCCCGTTTGGAATATCGAGCCTGAAGGTTGCATTTATATATGAAAAGACGTCGGGTTCATCCGCGTGGACGTACGCCCATGAGTTGGGCAGGCTGCACCTGGAACAGACCTTCCCGGATGAAGTCAGCACCGTGTATTATGACAATGCGACGGTTGATAATGTGGAAGATTATATAGACGAGGCGATTGCCGACGGGTGTAATATTATATTTACGACCACACCGTCTTTCGTACAGGCAAGCGTGAAAGCGGCGATCGCAAATCCGAATATCCGGATCCTAAACTGTTCGGTCAATACTTCGCACAGATATATCCGGACCTATTATGCCCGCATGCATGAAGCGAAGTTCCTGATGGGAGCGATCGCAGGAGCCATGGCAGAGAATAACCGTCTGGCGTATGTGGCGGATTATCCGATCTACGGATCTATTGCAAATATCAATGCATTTGCACTGGGAGCGAAGATGATCAATCCCCGGGCAGAAGTATTTCTGGAATGGAAGGCGAAAAAAGAAGGCGATATTATGGAGAATATCCGGAAAAATCAGGCATCCTGTATCTCAGGAAAGGATATGATGATTCCGGAGGAGGCATCCAGGTTCTTTGGGATCTATCATCTGGACGGAGACTATATCAGGAATCTTGCCATGCCGATCTGGCACTGGGGGAAATTCTATGAACAGTTGATACGTACGATCATGGACGGAACCTGGAAATATGACGACGACCCGTCTTCAAAGAAGGCGATCAACTACTGGTGGGGAATGTCGGCAGGCGTTGTCGATGTCGTATGTTCACAGAATCTTCCGATCGGAACGAAGAGACTGGTGGATCTTCTGAGAGATACGATCAGCACCGGAAAGTTTAATCCATTTTCAGGGATCCTCTATTCACAGGAGGGCGTGGTACAAGATGATCCGGGCAACAGCCTGACGCCGGAAGAGATCGTGACGATGGATTGGCTGGCGGAGAATGTGGTCGGAAGCATTCCGAAAGAAGAAGAGTTGAATGAACAGTCAAAACCTGTGATTTTACAACAGGGAATTGAGCAATAAGAAGGGTAACGTTATTTATGAAAATACTTGCGATCGCGGATGAAGAATCTGCGTATCTTTGGGATTATTTTGAAAAAAGTAAACTGGAGGGAATCGATCTGATCATTTCCTGCGGTGACCTGGACCCGAGATATCTTTCGTTTCTTGCTACATTTACAGCGGCGCCCGTATTGTATGTACATGGAAACCATGATGACAAATACGAACATATCCCGCCGGATGGTTGCATCTGTATCGACGATAAGATCTATGTGCATCAGGGGATACGGATTCTTGGGCTTGGCGGTTCTATGCGCTATAAACCAGGTAATTACCAATATACAGAGTGGCAGATGAAGAACCGTGTCAGAAAGTTGTGGTTTTCGTTGATGAAGCACAGGGGATTCGATATCCTGGTCGCCCATGCTCCGGCATATCAGCTGAATGACGGAATGGATCTGCCGCATCAAGGGTTTCAGATATTCCGGGTGCTGATGGAAAAGTACAAGCCAAAATTCTTTCTGCATGGGCATGTGCATATGTCATATGGAAGGAAGCATAAACGATATGATACGTATCATGACACGCAGGTGGTGAATGCATTTGAGAGGTGTGTGATTGAAGTAGAGTGACATACTCTGAAACGTGTCGGATGAGTTAAAAAGGCTGCTGCAAAAGTGGATCCACTACTTTGCAGCAGCCTTTTTTAATGGTATCAGATTTCTTCGGAACAAAGTTCTTCCAACATCTCCCGGACGGTCTTTTTGTTACAGGGATGACGTTTATATGGTGCGATCTCATGAAGCGGTTCCAATACGAAGCTGCGTCTATGCATATCGACGTGGGGAATGCACAGGTCGTCCGCTTCCAGGATGAGATCATCATAAAAGATGATATCCAGATCTAATGTCCGCGGTCCCCAGCGAAGTTTCCGTTCCCTGCCGGCATCCTGTTCAATGCCGTGAAGCACATCCAGCAGTTCCCGCGGAGACAGAAGGGTACGAAGCTTCAGACAGCCGTTCAGGAAATCGTCCTGGTCGGTGACCCCATAAGGCTTCGTAGTGAGAAAAGAAGAGACGGCGGATACATTGCAGAGAGGGACGTTCTTTAAGGATTCGATAGCCTGGCCAAGAAACTGTTCTTTATTGCCGATATTCGATCCGAGGGCGATATAAGCGGTATGCCAGCTTCGCTCAATCTCCACGGAGACGGTCTCTAGGGAGAGCCCGATGGGAGCCCAGGGTTTTTTGATTTCCAGTTTGATCTTCTCAAGATGGGAAACGTTCATCAGAAGTGTCTCTGCAAGGCTTTCAGCGGCACGTTCCAGTAGTTTGAAGGTATGTGTGGTCAGGAAGTGTTCCATCTGCAGGCAGATTTCACCGTAGTGGATGGAAGCTGTCAGTTCATCGGTCTTTCCGGCATTTCGCAGGTCTGTATAGAGGGTGGCGTTGATGATAAATTTCTGTCCGAGGACATTTTCTTCGGGGAAGACACCGTGATGGGCAAATATTTCCAGGTTACGTATCTTGATCTTATCCATAATGATCCTCCTAGATTCTTATTGGCTTACAGGCTGTTAGCTATTATCTGAGCTCCCGTTCAGGATTGCTTCGGTCATTCGGACCGCCCGCAGGTTTGTCTTTATATCGTGAACCCTGACGAAAGAGCAGCCTTTTGTCATTCCGTACACGGTGGTGGCAAGAGTTCCTTCCTCCCGCTGATCGGCAGGAAGGCCAAGAGTAATGCCGATCACGGATTTCCTGGAGGTTCCAAGAAGGATCGGATATCCGAATTCCTGCATCCGGTCAAGTTCACGGATGATGGCAAGGTTCATCTCGTAGTCCTTGCCGAAGCCTACGCCTGGATCCAGGATGATCTTATCATCGGCGATCCCGGCGTCTCTGGCGATCCGGACACATTCTCTCATGTCATTTAGAAAATCTGTGAGGAAATCCTGATAAACGGCTTCTTTCCGATTGTGCATCAGGCAGCATGCCGCGCCGTAGCGGGCGATCAGGCATGCCATATGTGCATCATATTTCAGTCCCCAGATGTCGTTGACCATATCGGCGCCTGCCTGCAGTGCAGCTTCGGCTACGGAGCTTTTGTAGGTGTCGATGGATATGGGAATGTCGAATTCTCGCTTTATCTTCTCGATGACAGGAACGACCCGTGCGATCTCTTCGCTGTCAGAGATCTGAAGATGCCCGGGACGTGTGGATTCTCCGCCTATGTCCAGGATATCCGCTCCGTCCCGGATCATCTCATCCGCATGTCTTACTGCCGCGTCCAGATGTTGATATCTGCCGCCGTCTGAGAAGGAGTCCGGTGTAACATTCAGGATCCCCATGATGTAAGTATGTTTCTTGGTGTCAAAATTTTTCTTGCCTATGATCATAATCGGATCTCCTTATTTTTCATTGTATCATTCCAGTTGCATTCGGGTTCGGCGGGGCAGGCAAAGCAGGCGCGCGACATCTTGTCGCCTTTGTATAGAAGGAATTCTAAAGGAGCTGGATCGCTGCGAAGCTTCCGGTGGTATCGGATCGCAGAGAGGATCTCTTGTTGTTCCTCATCTGAAAAGATGAATTCCGGCGGCATATCTTCAAGAATCTGCTTTGCGATCTGCGCACTGGCGATCTCGTGCGGGATTCCCTCTTCGTATTGCCGGCCTTTCCCGATATCGTGGAGAAGGGCGGCGGCATAGATCAGATCCTGGCAGATGCCAAGGTTCATTTTAAGATCCAGGATATAAGCGATTCTGGCGACATCCAGAAGATGATCCATCTGGTGGCGGCAGAAGATACGATTCTTCTCCAGTTTTTCAAGTTTCTGATAGGAGGAGACATAGAGGGGGTGATCACAGATAAAAGAAAGTCTCCTGGTATCAGAAAATGAAAGGGAAGGTTTGGTCATGAGCATTTCCTCCGGGATACGTTTTGCAGGATGTGTTATCTGAGCTGGCGGAAGAATCTTTCTTCTAAAACGGGATCCGTCTGAAAGAGTCCCCGCCGCGCCAGCGTTACGGTCTGGCTGCCGGGCTTTTTGATCCCGCGCATGGTCATACACATATGTTCGGCTTCCACCATGACCAATACGCCTTTTGGGTGCATATGAGCCATGAGTGCGTCGGCAATCTGTCCGGTCAGTTGTTCCTGAAGCTGGAGCCGTCTTGCGAACACCTCTACGGTTCGGGCGAGCTTACTAAGCCCCACGACTTCTCCGTCCGGTATATAGGCAATGTGTACCTTGCCGTAGAAGGGCAGCATATGGTGCTCGCAAGTAGAGTAGAAGGTGATATCCTTTTCGACCACCATCTCGCTGTCCGTCACATGAAACGTACGGCTTAGATGAGTGCTTGCCTCTTCCTCCATCCCGCAGTAGAGTTCTTCGTACATCCGTGCAATTCGATCCGGAGTATCAAGAAGCCCTTCCCGGGAAATATCTTCGCCGATTCCTTCCAGCAAAAGGCGGACGGCACGTTTAATTTTGTCTTGATCGATCATTTCTTCATTTCCTTTATTTTTTTACTAGGTATTCGTCTAAGATCTCGGTTATTCTGCCAAGATACGAGAGTGAACCGAAGGCGAGTATGATATCGTCAGCATCGGCTTCTTTCAGCGCATGTTCGACAGCCATGGGGATACTTTCTTCTGATCGGACAGATGTATCCGGGGGACAAGATCTTCGCATCACAGCAGCTAATTCGTCAGCAGGAAGCGTGCGGCCGGCATCCGGCAGGTCCACCGTATATACGGAATATGCAAGAGCGCCCATGACAGCGGCAATCTTTTCATATTCTTTATCCCGGAATACACCCATGATATAGATAAGCCGTTTCCCGGGGAAATAAGTTTCCAGGGATTCGCGGAGCCTTCTGGATGCATCTTCGTTATGTGCTCCGTCAATGAAAAACAGCGGTTTTTTCATGAGACAGGTCAGGCGTCCATGCCAGACGACAGATGTAAGTCCCTGCCGGATGGCTGCCAGGGGGATGGAATATCCCAGCGTCTTCAACGCATATATGCTCTCTATGGCAGTGACGGCATTATCGACCTGATGTCTTCCGGCAAGGGAGCAATGGAAGGACATCGCGGCGGTATCCGTATCTCTCCCCCGATTTTCCGGGAAAGGATAGGAGAAAGTCTGTCCGGTATAGTCTTCGGCAAGAATCTCAGCCTGTCTTGAATCTGCAGGATAGAACCGGCAGTGGAGCTGATCCGCGCGTTCTGTTAAGATCCGCGTCACTTCCGGGCGTTGTCCGGCGCTTACAACGGCACAGCCGGGTTTGATGATCCCGGATTTGACTCTTGCGATCTCTTCCAGTGTATTGCCGAGGATTCCGAGATGATCCCGGCTGATGGAGGTAAATACAGCCAGAAGAGTATTTTCTATGATATTCGTGGCGTCTGTCTTGCCGCCCAGCCCGCATTCCAGTACGACCAGATCGCAGTGTTGTTCCCGGAAATATAAAAAAGCTATTGCAGTCTCTATTTCGAATACAGTCGGGAGTGTCTCTCCGGCTGCTTCCATACGGGCAATAGCTTTCCGGACCATGCTGGCCAGTCTGGCAAATGCATCCTCAGATATCCAATGTGTGTCTACCTGGATGCGTTCCAGATAGGAAACCACTGTAGGCGAGATATACCGTCCGATCCTGTACCCCGCTTTTTGCAGTATTGCAGAAGTGTATGCAAGTACAGAGCCTTTTCCGTTCGTTCCAGCGATGTGTATGAATTGCAGGTCATCCTGAGGATTGCCAAGTTCGCACAACAGCTTTCGAATCGGACCCAAACCAAGTACACTTCCGTATTTCGACACATTGTCCAAATATACCCTTGCTTCTTTGTAGGTCACGTTCTTCGTTTCCTTTCGTTATTCAATTCAAATAAATTGTCTTATTTACTGGACAATCATACCATTAAAATAAGATTACGGCAAGAGGGAAGCATAAAATTTATAAATTTGTGTAAATGGCAAGAAAGAAAAGATCTCAACTATCGAGGCGTATTCAGGTCTTTATAGCACACATCTTCGAAAGGAAGATATATCCGCTTGCGCTTCCATGAAGACAGATAGATTCCTTTTACCATTTCAAGGGTTTTTCTTCCATCTGCGGCATCTATAGCCACCGGGCTGTTATAAAGTATGGACTTATAAAAGTCCTCAAGCTGCAGATGATGGCTGCTTCCCCAGTAATCGGGGCCGACGTTCGTCGTCTCATAGGTATTTCTGATTTCTGTACGGCATCCGTCGGATTCATAAAAGCCCATGTCCTGGATCAGGCCGCAGCATCCCTTTTCACCCTGGAATTCAATTGTGATCGGGGCGTCCGAAGCGTAGGAATTACAGGCATAGAGACTGTAAATACAGCCGTTCTTGAACTGAATGGCGGCTTCTGCGGCATCTTCCACCTGTACGATCTCGTGACAGTGGTTATGTATACTTCCTTCGATCCATTCGATCTCACTTCCCAGCATATAGCGAACCCGGTCCATGCTGTGTATTGCCTGGTCGATCAGTACGCCGCCGCCTTCTTTGTCCCAGGTACCCTTCCAGTCATTGCCACTATAATAGGTATCCGGACGGTTCCAGGTAAGGCAGGAACGTGCGGATAAGATGCGCCCAAAATATCCGGATCCGATCAGCCCTTTTAATATCTCTACACTTTTGGTATATCTGGTCTGGAAGATGACGCCAAGCTTCCTGCCTGTGCGCTGTTGGGTTTCTATCATTTTGTCCGCGTCCTGCAGGGAGATGGCGACAGGCTTTTCTGTCAGCACATGAAGCCCCGCCTCCATCGCCTTTATTGCCATGGCCGGGTGAAGGTAATGAGGGAGACACAGATGGATGACATCAATATCATATTGAAGGGCGTCCTCCAGATCCGTACAGCAGTGACAGTTAAATTTTTGTGCAAAAGCCTTTGCCTTTTCTAAGTCAGTGTCTATGGCGCATATAAGTTCCACATGATCAGACAGACGCCGAAAGGCGTCTTCGTAACAGACTGAGATTCTTCCACAGCCCATGATCGCAGCTTTGAGTTTTTTCATTTTATACCTCCGTTGAATGCAGCCGGTTTTCCGGCGAATCAGGATCCAGATGATCAGCCGATGAAGAAGCTGTTGTCCATTTCCTGCATAAAATTATAATGGATATCAAAAAAGTACTTCATGGCGCCGTTGTACAGGGCGCTTGAATCCAGGAGACTGTAGCGGATGCTGACAGAATCCACCATGCGGCGAAATCCTGTAGTGCGCAGGCATTCCTGTATTTCCTGCAGAAATATAGGGCTCAGGTCTTTGCCTTTTCCTCCGATAATGATCAGTTTCGGATTTACCATACAGATTAAATTACATAGTGCCAGAGAAAATTCATATGCAATATCATGTATCACTTTTCTGGAAACAATGTCCCCATATACACTCGCCTGCCCCAGATCCGCATACGTGACGGCTGATAGTTTTCTAAGGGCGGGACTGCCGCCAGCCTGGGAAATCCGTTCCTTTAAGGAACCCTCCCCGATCATCTGTTCAAGACAGCCTCTGTTCCCGCAGGAACATAATTTCCCGTTGGGGTTGATAGAGTAGTGGCCGAACTGCGTATAGGATGCGCAGGCTTGTCCCAGCATTTTGTTCCGGATAAAGAGTGTGGCGCCGATTCCTTTACTAAAATTAATAAAAGCAAAATCCTTTTCCGGAATATGTGTATAGACTTTTTCCGCATAAGCGAAACATGCCGTATCGTTCAGGATGTTGACGGAAAATTTGGAGAAAGCCTGCTGTATGTCTTCTACAAAACTTTTTTCGGGAAGATTCAGGGTAGTAGAGAATATTTCGCGTTTGTCCGGATCTATCATGGCGGGGACAACAACACAGATTCCCAGAAGCTGTTCTCGTTGGATCTGGCTGAGTACGGTCTGCTCTATATAATCCTGGCACAGTTGGATGTAGGATCTGGACGAAGAAGTCTCCAACTGCATAGACAGGGAAGAAGTCCCTGTAATATCTACCAGAGCAGCGTTCAGCCTGTTATCTTCCAGGCAGAGTACGGCTACATAGTATTGCTCAGACTGAAGAAGCAGGCTGTTGGGCTTGCGTCCTACGGTTGTGCTTCCTCCTGTTCCGGAATCATATATAAACTTTCGGGCAATTAATTCATCGATCAGAGATGACACAGCAGTTTTACTCAGATGAGATTCTTTCGAAAGTTGAGCTCTTGATGTACCTGGATTCTGGTAAATGGAATTGTAGATCTGTTTCAAATTGGTGCTTCTGATTAACTGTTGATTGACCAGTTTCATAATGCCCTCCTTTCTTTGATCAATGCGATAATTTCACGTAGATGATAATTGTAAATGGATGTTACAAATTGAATCTTATCATAAAAAGTAAAAATGCGCAATATTATTTGCGAATAGTTGTATAAAAAAGAAAAAACAGAGTTATATTTATGCAATATGAAAGAAAAGCGGAGTAGTAAAACAAGAAAAGCTAAGAATACAAGTCGAAAATAGTACAAATAAATTGTAATGCCACAGGAATAATTAAAATATATTGTGATATTTAGACAAAATAATGAGATGAAATTTGGATAAAATATACTAATTATGAGTACGAAGAAACAAAAAAAGAAAAATATATTGACATATTTGATAGAAGATGATATTGTAAAGCCACCAAACAAATAAATTTTACGGAAGTTAAAGGCCTGAAATCAGAATAAAACAGCGAGGCTTTTAATTTTTAAAATTTATTAGAAAGGTCACTTGACAAACAAATAGAAAAGAAGGTGATTAGATGAAAGTGGGATTAATAGGATGTGGAGGTATGGGCACCACCCACAACCTGGCGCTGAAAGCGCTGTCATCCCAGATGGATGTTGAGGTAACAGCCCTTGCAGACTGTCGGCAGGAATTTCTTAAAAAGGCGGCAGTACAATGGCCGAATGCCAGACTGTACGAGACCGGCATGGAGCTTCTGGAGACGGAGACGCTGGACAGCGTACATATCTGTCTCCCCAGTTACCTCCACACAGACCATGCAGTGGCGGCTATGGACAGAGGATTTCATGTATTTATAGAAAAGCCGGTATGTCTGACGGAAGAGGAAGCCCAGAGGCTTTTGGAGGCAAAGGAGAGAAACCATGTACAGGTTATGGTCGGGCAGGTGGTCCGTTCCTTTGATGAATACCGATATCTGAAAGACTGTTATGAAACGGGCAGATACGGCGAGCTGAAATCCATTACGATGCAGAGAGTCAGCGGTGACGCTGCATGGGGATTTGAGGACTGGTTTCATAAGGAAGACAGAAGCGGTTCTGTTGTACTGGATCTGCACGTGCATGATCTGGATTTTCTCAGATATGTGTTGGGAGAGCCGGATTCATTCGATGTAAGGGCAACGGCGCTTGACAGCGGGATGATCAATCAGATTTTTACCACATATGAATTTGGAAAGGTATTTGCAGTGACGGAAGGTATTTGGGATATCAGTTCTGCGCTTCCGTTTGAGGCAAGCTACCATGCATGTTTTGAGAAAGCAAGTATTGTATTTAAGGGTCGAGATGAGAAACCGTTGGCGGTTTATAAGAACGACGGTACGATCGAGTATCCTGAACTCGAAAGAGAATATGATGTAAAGGATGATTCTGCAGGGATCAATATTTCTAATCTGGGACCGTACTATACAGAGGATAAATATTTTATGGAATGTCTCCAAAGCGGCGCCGAGGCAGAGATCGCTCCTCTTGAGGAGGGTATTAAGTCCGTCCGGCAGGCGATTGAAGAGTGGAGACGGGCAAAAGAATATGTAAACAGGAAATAAGAAACAATAAATATATATTCCAAGGAGGAAAAGTATTATGAAGAAAAAGACATTGGCAATTCTTATGACGGCGGCATTAACGGTATCTGGGTTAGCAGCTTGCGGCAAGAGCTCAGATGAGTCCAAAGGCGGGGACGGCGAGGAAGGAGGAGACGGCAAAGAGATCACACTGCAGGTATTCGACGCCCATGCTTATGGTTTGGATGAATATGCCGAGATGGCAAAGAAGTTCGAAGAATCACATCCTGGAGTTAAGATTGAAGTGCAGCACGCGTCCAATGACACCAATACGCTGCTTCAGTCCCGTATTAATTCGGGAGATGTTCCGGATGTGTTTGACGTCGAGTCCGGAACGGCTGCGCAGAAGTATTATGAATATGCGTATGACTGGTCGGATGAGAAAGAGATTTTAGACAAATTTAACGAGGCGGCGCTGGATACGGGAAAAGATGATGAAGGAAACATTATGTCCCTTCCATGGACATACGAGAACATGGGACTGATCTACAACAAGGATCTGTTTGAAAAGGCGGAGATCACAGAACTCCCGCAGACTATGGATGAACTGGAAGCTGCGTGCGAGAAACTGGATGCAAAAGGGATCACGGCGTTTGCACTGCCTGCAAAGGAGACATGGGTACTGCAGCAGCTGGCAACACATTTTATGATGGATAAATCATTGGATGCCGACGGGGTTGTGGAGAAACTGAACAGCGGCGACCTGAAATTTGAGGATATGAAGAATTTCCAGAATTTATTCCGTTTTCTGGATCTGACTGTAAAATATGGTCCGGACAAACCGCTTGAGATTGACTGGGAAACAAGCGAAAACATGCTTGCGAACAATGAGGCGGCGATCATTCACATGGGTGACTGGTGCCAGTCTACACTGGATTCTTTTAACCCGGATGCCAACCTGGCATTCCTTCCATGCCCGGTAAGCGATAAGGCGGAGGATGTAACACTGCTGTCTTCCTGTAACTGGACGTATATTGTGAACAAAGATTCCGAACACTTAGAACTGGCAAAAGAATACCTGGAATACATTCTGACATCTGAAGAGGGACAGAAATGGATGTGTGACGGAGTAGGAGCCGTGCCGGGAGTTAAGACGGATATGGAAGTGAAAGGCGCCCTTGCCAATGATGCATCTGCGTACGTAGAAGAAGGCAAGACGAACGGATGGATCCATACGATCGAGCCGAATGGATATGTTGACATTGTAGGGCCGGCGATGCAGGCATATATGACAGGTGATATGACTGCACAACAGGTTACGGAAGAATTCCAGAACGGATGGATAGTACAGTAAATTTGAGATCATAGTGAATGAACGGTAAGCGAAAAGGGCTGCCGTGGCTGCGGCGGCCCTTTCGCTTACTTTGCAGACAGCGTGAGCTGACGTTTTGAAAAGGGGAATTGGAGAAATGAAAGTGAAAGGCAAAGGGAAAACAAAGGATTTATTTGTATTTGCGTTGTTTGTATTTCCGGCAGTGGCATTTGTTCTGTTTTCTACAGATGTGCCGTTTCTGATGAATCTGTATTATTCGGTGTTTAACTGGAATGGGATCAGTAAAGATATGGAGTTTGTAGGGCTTCAGAACTTTGCAAATATATTTACGAATGATGCGCTGTTCTGGAAGAGTGCTTTGTTTACATTGAAATTTTCAGTGTTTTTTGTTGTGATCATAAATATTGTGTCTCTTACGGTGGCGATGGTTATGGCGAAAGAGAAGAAGAGTTCCAGCGTGGGACGTGCGTTTTACTATGTACCTTACATTATCAGCCTGACTGCGATCAGCCTGATCTGGAAATTTATTCTGGGACCGGGATTTGAGGCGTTATATCAGATAACCGGGTGGGAGGTGTTCAACTGGAGCTGGCTTGGTACGGCGAAACTGGCATTCTTTGTGGTGGTGATCATGACCGTGTGGCAGAACCTGGGATTCTATATGGTGAACTATATAGCAGGTATTATTGCAGTACCGACGGAACTGATCGAAGCCGCAAAAATAGACGGCGCAAATAAGTTCCAGGTATTCAGAAGAGTGACACTGCCTCTGATCATGCCGGCGGTGTCCATATGTATGCTGACTTCTCTGACCTTTGCATTTAAGTTATTTGACGTGGTCATGGTGTTTACAAAAGGCGGCCCGGCGAATTCAACCGTGTCTGTGGCATATAATATTTATAAAGAAGCGTTTGTCAACAACCGGTATGGAATGGCAACTGCAAAATCCCTTGTATTTGTGGTATTTGTGCTGATCGTAACAGTGATCCAGCTTAAAGTGACTAAGAATAAGGAGGTAGAGGTATAATGAAAAAGATGAGAAAGATCAGCGCCCTTTCTGTTATTGTATTTGTCTGTTCTATATTATGGCTTATGCCTCTGCTGTTGATATTTATTAATTCATTTAAGCCGTATAATGATATGATCCAGGATTTTCTGGCGCTTCCTAAGAGTTGGGATCTGGATAAGTATATAGAGACCTGGACAAATTTTAATTTTCCTATGCTGATCGGGAATACGCTTGTGTATACAATAAGCACAGTCTTGCTTGTCGGGCTTCTTGCGCCTATGGCGGCTTATAAGCTGGCGAGGACGAAAGGGAAACTGTCTAATATCTGTTTCGGACTGATCATTATACCGATGATGGTCCCGTTCCAGTCGTATATGATCACTCTGACAAGACTGGTGTCGGACCTGGGAATGACAGGAAGCAGGATCGGATACATACTGGTAAGTACGGGGTTGTGTATGCCGTTGGCGGTCTACATGATCCATGGATTTGTAAAAAATGTGCCGATCGAACTGGAAGAATGTGCCTGTATCGACGGAGCCGGCAAATTGAGGACGTATTTTATTATTGTCCTTCCACTGTTAAAGCCGATCCTGACGACAGTTGTGGTCCTGGATACCCTGGCTACCTGGAATGATATCATCACAAACCAGTTGATCGTGGGCGGAAATGCGAAGGCAATGAACATACAGAATGCGCTTTATATGCAGTTCTCTGCGCAGACGGCGGACTGGGAACATGCGCTTCCTGGTATTGTAATGTCGATGATCCCAAGTTTGATTTTCTTTGTACTTATGCAGAGACATATTGTGGGCGGAGTGACTGCCGGAGCGGTAAAAGGTTAAGAAGAAAGCGAGGTTTTTATGAGAGTTGGAGTTTTGATCGAAGTTTTTCGGGATACGGACGTAGACGCTAAATTTGCAGAGCTGCGCTCCATGGGAATGGAGAGCTGCCAGCTTGTATGCTGGGATAAAGAGATCATGGATCAGGAAACTGCGGATAAGGTAAACGAGGCTGCCAGACATCACAAAGTGGAGATCACCGCATTCTGGTGTGGATGGGACGGACCGAAGGTGTGGGATTTTTATGACGGGCAGATTACCTTGGGGCTGGTGCCGGAAGCATTTCGCTTTGAAAGAGTGAAAATGCTGCAGAAAGGGATCGCGTTTGCTGATATGATCCATGTCAGAGATGTGGCGACGCACGTAGGATACATGCCGGAAAATCCATACGATCCCAATTATGCAGGTGTTCTTACATGCCTGAAAGAGCTGGTGAAACTGTGTAAGGAGAATGGACAGAATTTTCTCTTTGAGACGGGACAGGAGACGCCGGTTACGTTGAAAAGAGCGATTCAGGATATAGAAAAAGACCTGGGGAAGGGCAATGTAGGCATTAATCTGGATCCTGCGAATCTGATCATGTATGGCAAGGCAAATCCGGTGGATGCCCTGGAAGTGTTTGGCGAATATGTAATGGGTATTCACGGCAAGGATGGGAAATATCCTACAGACGGGCATATGCTCGGGGATGAAGTGCCGCTTGGACAAGGCAAGGTGAATTATCCGGCATTTGTGGCAAAGCTTAACGAGATCGGATATACGGGGGATATCACGATTGAGCGTGAAATCTCTGGGGAGGAACAGAAAAAAGATATTATAATGGCGAAAGAGGTTCTGGATGAACTGCTGAAATAGTAAGATAGATTATGGCTTGCGGTGTAGAGCGGCGGGTCATAATCTGTTTTCATCAAAAGAAGACAATAGCCAGAACTGTCAGTTGTTATGACGATATTATGAAATCTTTTTTAGCTTTTCGCTGTGATCTGATGCTACTTTTTTCGGTAGTTCAATATCTGTAAATGCAGCATCCATTTTATCGGCATAGTCTTTGTAACGCTTGTATGTATCAGTGTAACATGTTTCGATGGTATTTAATCTTGGAAGTACATTATTTTCAAGTAAATCTATCTCGATTCTCTTGAGGTTGTTTTCCATTGGCTTTAATCTTGCGTCTAGTTTAACGTCCAGTAGCTGAGAGATTGCTAATAAATCTTCGTTTGTCAATGTCATTTAGATCACTCCTTCTGTGATTGATTTTGGTGGTTTGTATTATATCACGCTTGGGGTATAAAGTCTATTCAATTTTGAAAATCTCTTCTGATCCATTTCCATTGTCAGAGTGATATTTCTTAAGCAAGACCTTGTATTGTATCCTAAGTTCTTCTAATGTCTGAACGTTCTTAAAATAAGTATTCATATGCTCAACCTCCATAACCTGTAAATAAAAAAGATGTAAAGTCCTTGATAATTCAATAGACTTTACACCCTTTAGTGATATAAGTTATGTAGTTGTTATGATACTATGAAATCTTTTTCAGCTTTTCACTGTGATCAGAGATAATCTTTTTCATTATCTCAATGTCAGCTTGTATTGCCTGTATCTGAGCGGTAGCGTCTTGATACCGTTTTGCTGCAGGTACATAATTCTCTACAAGTATATTGATGTCATGTTGAATATCATTTTCAATGATCAAATTAATTCTTGTTTGTTCATCCTTGATAGATTTGATGTCATTTTCCATCGGCTTTAATCTTGCGTCTAGTTTAACATCCAGTAATTGAGACATTGCTAATAAATCTTCATTTGTCAATGCCATGAATATATCACTCCTTCTATTGGTTATATAAAGGTATGTAGTTGTTATGCGATTTGGTTAATTCGTTCTTTTACTTTCCTTAATTCGTTTTCAAGATGATTGACTCTAAGAAGAAGCATCTCTTTTTCATTCTCGACTTTTAATGCATCATCAAGTTTATGGACTAGATCAAGATGTCCCTCTGCAATAATCTGTATATTGCGGTTGGTTTCATTCTCTAATGTGAGTTCAATGCTTTTAATTTCATTCCTTATAGGTTCTAATAATGAATTTATCGCCTGTAAATCTTCGTTTGTCAATGCCACGATATATCACTCCTTTTGTGATGTTTGTTGCCTTGGTAGTTTGTATTATATCACGTTTGGGGTATAAAGTCTATTGAATTGCCAAGGTACTTGGTTTTGGTGTTGAGAATATTATACAAAAAATATGTGAAGAAGAATGGCGGAAATACGCCGTTTCATAAAGATATGGGAAGTTGTAAGAAGATATATCAAGTCCCTGTTTCTTACAAGAATGTAAGTTTCCAACATAAAAATGTAACCTGAATCAATGGAAGGATCGCCATCTTTTCTCTATAATGATCTATGTAACCAGGAAGGCATTCGAAGAATGCAACTGATTCATAATTCTTGGTAAGGATCTCAAAATAAGAATGCATATAAAGAAAGGATGAAGAGCACATGGCATTATTAGAAGTAAAGAATGTAAAGAAGATATATACCACCAGATTCGGAGGCAATCAGGTAGAAGCGTTGAGAGACGTTAATTTCTCCGTGGAACCTAGAGAATACGTTGCGATCATGGGCGAATCCGGCTCCGGCAAGACGACCCTCTTGAATATCCTTGCCGCCCTTGATAAACCCACCGGCGGCAAAGTCTATCTGAAAGGCAGAGACCTAAGCGCCGTCAAGGAGAAGGAGATCGCGGCATTCCGCCGGCAGAATCTTGGATTTGTGTTTCAGGACTTCAATCTTCTGGATACGTTTTCTCTCAAGGATAATATCTTCCTTCCGTTGGTACTGTCCGGGAAGAAATATGAAGAGATGGAGGCAAGGATCATACCGGTCACTCAGATGCTCGGGATCGAGGATCTGTTGGAGAAATTCCCGTACGAAGTGTCCGGCGGGCAGAAGCAGAGGGCGGCGGTTGCAAGGGCGCTTATTACCAGACCGCAGTTAGTCCTTGCGGATGAACCGACAGGAGCGTTGGATTCCAGAGCGGCAGACGGGCTTCTGGATCTGTTTAAGACGATCAATGAAAACGGCCAGACGATCCTCATGGTAACCCACAGCGTCAAGGCGGCAAGCACTGCGAACCGAGTGCTTTTTATCAAAGACGGGGAGGTATTCCATCAGCTTTACCGCGGTAATCTGACCAATGAGCAGATGTATCAGAAGATATCCGACACGCTGACGGTACTGACTACGGGAGGTGAGAGAAGTGAGTAGCTCTATCTATGGAAAGCTTGCGCTGACGAATCTTAAGAACAATCGGAAGACTTACATTCCGTATGTCCTGACATCGATCCTCACGGTGATGATGTACTATATCATGGATGGATTGTCCAGAAACTCTTCGATCGGTGATGGGAACGTGCATCTGGTACTGGTCTATGCCAGGGCAGTGATCATTATATTTGCGGTCATCTTCCTGTTCTATACCAACAGTTTTCTGATCAAACGCAGGAAGAAAGAGATCGGTGTCTACAATATTCTTGGTATGGGGAAACGGCATATAGCCAGGATGCTCATCGTCGAGACACTGGTGACGGCAACAGTGAGCATCGGTACAGGGATCTTATTCGGGGGCATATTCAGTAAGCTTATGTATCTCGTCCTGCTGAAGATCCTGGATTATGATGTCAGGATGGATTTTGAAGTTTCGGCAGACACACTGATGTATACCCTTGCCCTTTTCCTGGTTATCTTTATCATGACACTGGTCTATAATCTGTTTCAGATCCAGCTCTCCAATCCGGTGGAGCTGCTTCACGGAGGCAGCCAGGGAGAGAAGGAACCAAAGACAAAGTGGCTGATGACTGTATTCGGAGTGGTGACGCTGGGCATCGGATACTTTATTGCGATAACGACGGATCAGCCTCTGGCAGCGATCCAGGCGTTCTTTATAGCGGTGGTCTGCGTCATCCTTGGAACTTACGCACTCTTTACCGCCGGGAGTATTGCGCTTTTTAAGGCGCTTCGAAAGAATAAAAAATTCTATTACCAGACAAAGCATTTCAACGCGGTGGCAGGAATGATCTACCGGATGAAGCAGAATGCGGTGGGGCTTGCGAACATCTGCATCCTAAGTACGATGGTGCTGGTGATGATCTCCACGACGATCTCGCTCTATGTGGGGATGGAAAATGTGCTGGAGACCAGATATCCAAGAGAAGTTGAGGCAAAGACGAATGTATCTGTGCCGGAATCGGATCAGGCTGTGGACAGGATCGTGGAGGAAGAACTTAAGAATGCAGGAGTGGAGGCAAAATCCATGCTTCGTTATCATGACGGAAGTGTGGCGGCGTCAAAGCAGGAGGATGGATTCGCACTGCAGCAATTTGGAAATTATCAGATAGATGATGTTGTGGAAGTGTATCTGATCCCCCTTAATGACTATGATCAGATGGAAAATGTGAAGAGCAGCCTTGCGCCGGACGAAGCATATGTATACAGTACGGGAGAAGACTGGGGAAAGGATACGGTGAAGCTTGGCAACCGGACTTATCGGGTGGCAAAGGAATTGGAGGATTTAGGACTTGCGTACGGGCAGAATCTGGTGGAAAGTTATTATTTCATCGTTCCTGATGCAGGACAGATCCAGGAGATCCTGGCTGAGCTGTACAAGGACAGCGATATGCAGGAGGATTGGAAGGAGCAGATGTTGAATCTTAATTACCGTGTAATCTTCGATCTGGAAGGGGATGAGGAAGCCTGCTTTAGTGCGTTAAAGGCAATGCGGTCAAGGATCGAAGGCGAAGTCCACTCCGGGTTTTTCGAGAGCAGGGAGTTAAACCGGGAAGAATTCTATTTCCTCTATGGAGGGTTGTTGTTCATCGGTATATATCTTGGCGTACTGTTTCTGATGGCGACGGTATTGATCATGTATTATAAGCAGATCTCAGAAGGATATGATGACAGAGAACGCTATCAGATCATGCAGAAAGTGGGCATGAGCAAGCGTGAGGTCAGACATTCCATCCGTAGCCAGGTGCTTATGATCTTCTTCTTGCCCCTTGTGACGGCGGTCATTCATATCGCAGTGGCATTCGGCGTGATCACGAAGCTGTTGGCAGTGCTGAATCTGACGGATGTACCGTTGTTCTTCCTGTGTACGGTTGTGACAGTCGTCGTGTTTGTGGTATTCTATGGGATCGTGTTCTCGCTGACAGCGAGGGAATACTATAAGATCGTGAATTAGTGACGCGGAAAAGTTATGAAATTATCCTGTACCCTCTTCCTGTGTTATGTTAAAATAAAATCATCATTTTACGAAGCAGGAGGAGACTGATATGACAAAAGCAGGAGAAAGAGAAATTGTAAAGGCAGAACACGTAGGAGGCGGAGCAGGGTTCATAATGAAGGAAGCATTGCTGAGCGGTGAAGAACTGGGGGATCATTGCCGCATGTTCAGTAAAGTAACCCTGCCGCCGAACTGTGAACTTGGACACCATGAACACCATGGCGAGACGGAGACCTATTATATCCTGGAGGGCAAGGGAATGTATGACGACGACGGCAGAGCGATCCCGGCAGAACCAGGAGACGTTTTCTTCTGCAAAGACGGCAGTGGACACGGTATGAAGAATACAGGAACGGAGGATCTGACGTTTATAGCGCTTATATTAAAATAAAAATTTTGCTTTTTTTCACGTTTTTCTGTTTACGGCATTGCCATTCATGTTCAAACAATGCTATAATCTTTTAGAGTGTATCCGTATGGGCATCGCATAATGGATGCCCGGCCGGACAGTGGATGAATGCCAGGCAAGGTATGTCTACGAAAAAGCAACGAAAGAAGCAGGTGTCAGACTTGAAAAATAAAATCCAGAAATTTTCCAAAGGAGATTTTCAGTTATCACAACCTGATGTCATATTTGATGAGACGAATCTGGTACTCATTATTGGAGAAGGGGAAGTATATCGGGGGAATTTTACAATTAAAGCAGAAGGCGGAAGGAAGATACGAGGGCTAGTCTACTCGTCTTCTTTTCGTGTGTGTTTCCGGAATTCCGGATTTGACGGTAATCCGGCGAAAGTAGAGTTCACCTATGACGGGAAAGGGCTTAGGCCGGGACATGTGGAGGACGGCATCTTTACCGTAGTATGCAATGGGGGCGAATATGAACTGTCCGTTACTGCGATCATCGAGAAGCCATATGTTATGACTTCATATGGGAAGGTGCAGAGTACGGATGATTTCCGCAAGTTAGCGATCAAGGATTTCTCGGAAGCAGGAAGGTTATTCCGTGCCAGAGAATTCTATGAGATCTTGAAATATGAGAATGAGCGTATCTTCTATCTGTATGATAATATGAGGAAATGGTTTTTGGGAGACCAGGCGCTTGAAGAATTCCTGGTGGGGATCAAGCAGAAAGAATGTATCTTTCTGACACTCCCGGGGGAAGGGATGCTCTTTGAAGATCTGTCTGAATCGACGAAGGGGACGCTTACGATCGTGAAGAATACATGGGGATTCATGCCGATCCGTATAGAGCCGGAAGGAAAGTTCCTTAAGGTGCAGCGTTCCGAGATCAGTACGGAAGATTTTATCGGAAATGCTTACGAGATCGAATATGTGGTGAGGCCGGAATTCCTGCATGGGGGGCGTAATTTTGGCGCGCTTAGATTTATCACGCCGTATGAGACTCTGACGTATGAGATCGAGGTGCTGCAGAATCAGAAAGAGTACAGTGATAACCGCAGGATGCCGGAACTTCTGGTCGCGCAGATCCTGAAAGAATATATCGGATATGTGGCGGGGAGGATCGAGCTTGATAACTGGATGGAGAGTGCGATCGAGAAGATGATCTCACTTCGCAAGCTGAATCCCCAAAGCGAGATGTATCAGCTGATGCAGGCGCATGTCTATTTGGTAGGCAACAGGACGGAAGAAGCAAAATGGATCCTTGAGAATTACAACTATAATCGCTTTGCAATCGGGAAGGATCCGCTGACCAACTGTTATTATCTGTATCTGACGGCTTTGGTGCGTGGAAAGAAGAACCATTCGGAACGTGTGTTGGATGAAGTCGGAAAGACCTATATGAGACATCAGGACTCATGGCTTCTGTTATCCATGCTGCTTGATCTGGATTCCCGGTATAAGACGGCATATAAGAGGATCGAATTGTTGGAGCAGCAGTATCAGTATGAGATGCATGGGGTGCTGTTCTATCTGGAGGCATATCTCTGTTACCAGGAGAGGCCGACACTTTTAAAGAAGTTGGGGCACTTTGAGATCCAGGTGCTTAATTTTGCGTCCAAATACAGGCTGATGACAAAAGAGCTGGCTTTGTATGTGGCGAACTTTGCCAGTCAGCAGAAGCAGTACAGTGATTCTATGTTCCGGATCCTGGAGCGTATCTATAAAATATATGACGAGCCTATGATATTGAATACGATCTGTACGCTGCTGATCCGGGGAAATAAGGTGCAGAAGCGTTATTTTACATGGTATCAGCGTGCCGTGGAAGCAGAATTAAAGATCGCGCAGCTTTATGAATATTATATGATGACGGTAGATGAAGAGGCTGTAAAGGGACCGCTGCCCAAAGTGATCCTGCTGTATTTCATGCATGGGAATTCGCTGAATTATAAGAAAGCGGCTCTGCTGTATGCGAATCTGGTGGTTTATGAGGAACAGGCAGGAGATCTCTATCTGAATTACCGTGAACAGATGGTGGTGTTCACATGGGATCAGCTGTTGAAGCGGCATATTACGGAGTCGCTGCGCATTCTGTACAGACGGTTCTGTCAGCCGGAAGAGATGTCGGCAGAGCGGATGGAGGCGATGCGTGATATCTGTTATTCTTATGCGATCTCAACGAAAGTTGCAAATATGAAATGTGTCCTGGTTATAGAGAAGGATGGAGAGATCCGGCAGAGGGTTCCGTATGACAGTGAAGAAGGCACGGTGATCCGCCTGTACGATAAGGAGTCCAGAGTTGTGTGGGAGTCCGTGGAAGGACGCCATTATACGGACTCTATTGTGTATGAGACCAGGCGGCTCTTTTATGAACCGCGTTTTATAGAACTTTGCCGGAAATATGCTGCGACGACCGGAGTATGGGAGCAGGAGAACGAAAAAGAGAGTCCGACATTCGAGGGGCTTAAGGAAAAGGGAATTAATGCATACGATGAAAAAGAAGTATTCCGTCTGTGCAGCAGAAAGATCAGGGACGATAACTATGAAGAAGATGCGTTCCTGAATTACCTGAGTTTTGAGCTGTTCCGGCAGCAGCAGTTTGATAAAGTGACGCTGATGTATCTTGCGAATTATTATTGCGGCCCCACGAGTAATATGAAGATGCTGTGGAAGGCGCTGAAGGAATATGAGGTTCCGTCTTATAAGATCAGCGAGCGCATTATTACACAGATGCTCTTCTCTGAGAATCTGTTCCAGGAGGAGCGTATTTTTGAGGACTATTATCTGTCGGATAATGTTTATTTCCGTCTGAAGCAGGCATATCTCGCGTATACCTCCAGAGAATACGTAGTATATGGAAGAGGTCTTGAGGGAAGTGTGTTTGATATCATCGCAAGTGAATGTGATGAGAAAGAGGATCTGCCGGATATCTGTAAGATCGCGCTGTTGAAATATTATTCGGATCATGATTATACGGCGGCGCTTGAAGTGGTGCTTCATCAGGTGCTGCGGGAGATGTGCGAGAAGCAGATCGTATTTCCTTATTATCTAAAGTATAAGGAAGAATGGTTAAGAGAGCTGCAGCTATATGATAAAGTCATGGTCTCTTACCAGGCAAGGCCGGGGAGCAGGGTGACACTGTACTATAAGATGAAGCACGGGATGCGCGACGAGTTAGGATATCAGAGCGAGGTTATGATGCCTGTCTATGAGAACTTATATGTACGGCAGTTCGTGCTGTATAGTGATGAATCGATCAATTATTATTTTATTGAGACAAGGGGAAAAGAGGATGTCATAACTGAGAAGGAGATATTAAGGAATGAGAGGGAGATCACGGAGTCAGGGAAATACGGACGTCTGAACCGTATGACAGAGATGGCGCCGGTATCGCGCCGGAAGGCGATGATGGACTATAAAGAAGAAGAGATCATGGCAAAGAGGCTTTTTAAGGTCTATTAGGATGAGAGGAGGGGAGGATAATGAAAGACGACGTAATTCTGGGTTTTGATCTGAATGAGAAATATTGTCAGATCAGTTTCTATGATGAGACGAAAGAAGAGCCGGAGACGCTGGAGACAGAAGCAGATAATTATCAGATTCCCCTGGTACTGGGTTATTATAAAGAAAGATGGGTCTATGGAAAAGAAGCCAAGAGGCTTGCGGCTCTTCAAGAAGGTATTACGGTGACAGATCTTTTTGAAAAGGCGGTCAGGCAGGAGAAAGTAATGGTTGGATCAAGGAAGCGGGACGGAGTCTGGCTGCTTGCCAAGTTCATCAAACTGACGCTTGCGGAATATGAAGAGATCAGTTTTATCACGTTTTCCGTGCCTTATACGAATATAGATATGTCTAAGATGCTCAAAGGAATCGGGCATTATCTGGGGATACCAAAAGAAAGGGTCTGTGTTCAAGATTATAAAGAAAGCTTTTGCCAGTATATGTTCTATCAGCCGAAAGAGCTGTGGCAGTATGAATCGGCGTTATTCTACTGTGACGCGCAGGAAATACGTGCTTATATGTTAAAGCGTCTGAATACGATCGGAGTGAAGGAGCGTGAGACATTTGTGACGGTGGATGAGGTTGCGAATGCACAGATGCGGGAATTGGCGGCGATCTATCCGATCTTGAATAAGGATCAGGCGAAGGATGCGGACGGCAGATTCAAGACGTTTATCCAGAGTGTCTTTGAGAAAAAAGTCGTTTCTTCGGTGTATCTGACCGGCGAAGGGTTCGAGAATAACTGGTATCCGAATTCACTCAAAGTGCTGTGTAATGGAAGAAGGGCGTTCATCGGCAATAATCTGTACAGCAAAGGCGCTTGCTATACTTCTATAAGAAGATGTAAAGAATACCATGACAGTCCTGTTTACTTGGATGAGACGAAGATGACGGAACAGATCTGTCTGCGTATGAGGGTCAACGGACAGGAAGGGTGGTATCCGATCGTATCTTGGGGAACGCATTGGTATGAAGCAGACGGACAGTGGGAGGTTATCCTTGAGGATACTTCGGATATTGAGATTCATGTGGAGACTCTGGCGGGAGACGAGCTGCAGGTAGAGACGGTATCGCTCGAAGGGCTTCCGGACAGAAGGGATTATTCCCTGCGGGTGCAGATCGAGGTATTGTTCATGGATGAACGTACGTGCAGGCTCTCTTTCAAAGATGTGGGATTCGGTGAATTCTTCCCGGCGACCGGATTCCAGGTGGAGAAGACGATACATTTAGGAGGAAGCAATGGGCAGTTTAATTCTATGTCATAGGAAGAGGGCAAGACAGCCTTACGTGATCGCCAGGATTCATATGAGAGTCTATACGATAGAAGAGTTGTGTTACTATATATGTAATAATCTTTACTTGATCGATTATACGCTGGTGAACAGGCAGTTGTGTAACTGGATCGACAAGGAGTTGGAATTGACTGAGCTTGCGGAGCAGCTCAGGGAAGAATTAAGACAGAACTGTACGATGGAACAGTTCGTGCTGACGATCCTAAGAGAATCGACCATCTATGCCACGGGAGATATCAATAAGATACAGGGGATCCTGGAACATCTGCAGAATCTGCGGGATGTGGAGCGTATGAAATATAAAGCAGACAGCCTGCAAAGAAGCGGTGAATATGAGACGGCGATCCTGGTTTATCAGTCTATTATTAACAGTGAGTGGGATAATTCGGTGAGCAAGCTATTCTATGGAAGAGTCTATGCGAGCCTGGGAGCGGCTTACGGACAGCGTTTTCTTTATGAAGAAGCGGCGAAGGTATATCTGGAGGCGTATCGTATCTGCGGAGATATGGAGCTTCTTAGAACCTATCTGTACTGTTGTTACCGGGCGCTTCCGGAAGATCAGTATGTGAAGATGCTGTCGGGGAATTCCATGTTTCTGAATATGGATTCCGCCATGAAAGAGGATATCCGGGAGATTCAGAGAGGGATTGATGTAGATATACCGGAAGAGCAGTTTGAACAGTGGAAGAGGGAATACCGCAAGATGAATAAGAGCCGCGTTATGGGATAATGGAAGAAGAGGACCGTAGGCACACATGCGTTTGCGGGGTTGTTCACGGATGATAAAAACAGAAACAGAAAAAGAAAAGGAGAGTGTAATATATGAGCTATGATAAGTACAACAGTCCGCTTTCAGAGCGGTATGCGAGTAAGGAGATGCAGTACGTATTCTCACCGGACAAGAAATTTAGAACCTGGCGGAGGTTATGGATCGCCCTTGCGGAGACGGAGAAGGAGTTAGGGCTTGAGATCACGGACGAACAGATCGAAGAATTAAAAGCACATGCAGAGGATATCAATTACGATGTGGCAAAGGAGCGTGAGAAGATCGTGCGCCATGACGTCATGTCCCATGTGTATGCCTATGGGCAGCAGTGTCCGAAGGCAAAAGGGATCATCCATCTTGGAGCGACTTCCTGTTATGTGGGAGACAATACAGATATGATCGTTATGTCTGAGGCTCTTGAGATCGTAAGGAGAAAACTGGTGAATGTGATCGCCGAGCTTTCGAAGTTCGCCGATGAGTACAAAGGATTGCCGACGCTTGCGTTCACACACTTTCAGCCGGCACAGCCGACGACGGTGGGAAAGAGGGCGACGCTTTGGATGCAGGAATTTGCCATGGATCTGGAAGACCTGGAGTATGTGAAGGGAACGCTTAAGCTTCTCGGATCAAAGGGGACGACGGGAACGCAGGCGAGTTTCCTGGAGCTTTTTGACGGGGATCAGGAAACGATTGATAAGATTGATCCGATGATCGCAAAGAAGATGGGATTTCAGGCATGTTATCCGGTTTCTGGACAGACGTATTCCCGTAAAGTAGATACCAGAGTGCTGAACGTACTTGCCGGTATTGCGGCGAGCGCGCATAAGTTCTCCAACGATATCCGTCTGCTACAGCATCTGAAGGAAGTGGAAGAGCCTTTTGAGTCGACTCAGATTGGTTCTTCGGCAATGGCATATAAGAGGAATCCGATGAGAAGTGAAAGGATCGCGTCTCTTTCCAGGTATGTCATGATCGACGCGCTGAATCCGGCGGTGACTTCCGCAACCCAATGGTTCGAGCGGACCCTTGATGATTCGGCGAATAAGCGCTTAAGCGTGCCGGAAGGATTCCTTGCGGTTGACGGTATCCTGGATCTGTGCCTGAATGTCGTGGATGGGCTGGTGGTATATCCGAAGGTTATTGAGAAGCGTCTGATGTCGGAGCTTCCGTTCATGGCGACGGAGAATATCATGATGGACGCGGTGAGAGCCGGCGGAGACCGCCAGGAGCTTCATGAGAGGATACGAAAGTTGTCCATGGAAGCAGGGCGGAATGTGAAGGAGAAGGGACTGGATAATAATCTGCTTGAATTGATAGCAGCTGATCCGGCATTCAATCTGTCGTTCGACGAGCTGAAACAGACGATGGACCCTGCAAAATATGTAGGACGCGCCCCGATCCAGGTGGAAGTATATCTAAGGGATGTGATCCGCCCGCTGCTTGAGCAGAACAAGGATGTACTGGGAATGAAAGCGGAGATCAATGTATGATAGAATCCGGAAAGCAGATCACCTCCGTGCGAAGATATTAAGTTTATAGGATAAATGCAGCAAAGGCTTCGCAGAAAAATACGACTGTGCAGCACAGTGCGGCGATTCCTACCATATTGACACCGCGCCACGCGGCGACGGATCCGGTGATAAACGCGAGGATTCCGGCAAGCGGGATCTGAGGCGCGGTGAGGATAGCGGGAAATGTCATGACAGCCAGTGTTACATAGGGAACATAATACAGGAAAGAGCGTATGAAACGATTCTTTATCTTTCCGCGGATCAATGTGAGTGGGAGCACGCGGATCACGAAAGATACGGCGGCAGCCACTAATATATAAAGATAGATATTATGTATCATATTCTGTTACCTCCGAAAGTGTATCTGATGCGGCGCAGTCTTCGGCATCTTCCCTGGCGGGAAAGAGAAATGCGGCGATCCCTGAGATCAGTACGGTCAGAAGACTTATTTTCAGACTGTCTGACAGGTTGGCGAGCGCAGGAATCTTTGAGACTGCAAAGCTTACCAGAAAGCTTGCGGTCACTACACCGCCTACGATCTTATCTGTCCGTGAGGCGGGGATGATGACTGCCAGGAACATGCCGTAGAGTGCGACGCTCAATGCGCTGACTGCGGATACCGGCAGAATATTGCCGGCGACGATTCCCATAGCAGTGCCGGCTGCCCAGCATGGTAGCGCGATCGCCATGGCGCCGTAATTGTACCATGGGTTTAACATGCCGGCGCGGGCGATGCTGATCCCGAAGATCTCATCCGTGATCCCGAATCCGACAAAGAGGCGGTGGAACAAAGGGATATCTGGTGCGAATCTCTGGCTTAAGGCGCAGCTCATCAACAGATAGCGGATATTGGTTACCAGGATGACGAATGCCATCTCAAAATAAGACGCATTCGCCATGATCACGGTGAATTCGGCATATTCTCCGGCAGAAGCATGGTTTAATATACTGGATAAGAAGCCTTGAAAAGGATTCAGGCCGGCTTTGCGCGCCACGATACCAAGAGAAAAGGCAACGGCAAAATAACCCAGAGCGATTGGAAATCCGTCACAGATTCCGTTTTTAAATGCATTGATATTTCGGTTCATCTTTTGTCTCCCTGATGATATAATTGAATAAGCAATATTATAAGTATAGCTTGTTCCTGGAAGAGATTCAAGGGTTTGAATGGCGAATTTTACAGGAGTGGCGGATATCGTATGAGATCTTATGGGATTTTTACGGATGTGAAAGATGATTCATGATAGAAGTGCAATAGAAGGAGAAAGAAAGATGAGATATGAATTGACAAAAGAACTGGAGACAGGAAATACGATGATAGATCAGGAACATAAAGAGTTGTTTGAAGCTGTGAACCGCCTTCTGGACGCCTGCAGCAAAGGGCAGGGAAGGTCTTCGATGGAAGAGGCAATCCGGTTCCTGGCTGCTTATGTGGATAAGCATTTTGCACATGAAGAACAATTACAGCAGAAAAGCGGGTATAGCGGGATGGCGGCACATAAGGCGTTCCATGCCAAATATAAGAAGACGCTTATGGAGATCGTTGCGCAGATTCCTTTAGCGGATCCTTCTTTGGCAGATCTGGGGAGCCTGAATAAACATGTGGCTGTCCTGGTGAATCATATCCGGACAGAGGATAAGAAATTGAGTGCATTTCTAAAGAATGTATAAAATTGATAAAAATTTAGCAAAATGCCCAAATCTTAGAAAAAAGAAATAAGTTGGCATAAAAAAATCAGGCGGAAAATCAAGGATTGCCGTCTGATTTTTTCGCTAAATTGGACAAGAGTGTACAAATTGTGTACAAAATAGACAAAAAATGTGAAAAAAACCACAGCATGTTGAATAAAACTTTTATTAATGGTATGATAGAAGAGATGAATAAATTATATTCAACTTATCTATGCAAAGGGGGAATTAGCAAATGGAAGCAATGTTGAATAATATTTTCTCAACATTAGGAAGTTATCTGTCAAACTACATACTGATCGTTGCACTTCTTGGCGGCGGTATCTGGTTTACAGTGAAACTCGGATTTATTCAGGTAAAAGGGTTCGGAGAAGGAATGCGCAGGACCTTTGGCGGGATGTTCAAGAAGGGCGATAAGGCGGGAGCTGACGGTATGTCATCTTTCCAGGCTCTTGCGACGGCGATCGCTGCCCAGGTAGGTACCGGTAATATCGCCGGAGCGGCTACGGCTCTTGCGATCGGCGGTCCCGGAGCGATCTTCTGGATGTGGATCGCGGCATTCCTTGGAATGGCAACTATCTACGCCGAGGCGATCATGGCGCAGAAGTACAAACAGGTTGGCGACGACGGAGAAGTGACAGGAGGTCCTGTGTACTATATCCGTGCAGCATTTTCCGGTGCGTTTGGTAAGGTGCTGGCAGGAATTTTTGCCATTCTGATCACCCTGGCTCTTGGCTTCATGGGTAATGCGGTACAGTCCAACTCTATCGCAGCAGCGTTCAATACCGCATTTGGTTTACCGCAGTGGATCATGGGTGTCGTCCTTGCAGTCCTTGCACTTTTTGTATTCTTAGGCGGTACAGGACGTATTGCGAAGATCACAGAGCTGATCGTCCCGGTTATGGCGGCATTCTACATAGTTGGTTCATTGATCGTGATCATTGCGAACTTTAAGGAGATCCCGTATGCACTCCATGCGATCGTTGTGGGAGCATTTGCACCTTCCTCTATTGTCGGCGGCGCTGCCGGTGCAACTGTGAAGCTTGCTCTTACAAAGGGTGTTGCACGTGGCCTGTTCTCTAACGAAGCCGGTATGGGTTCTACGCCTCATGCACATGCGGTTGCAAAGGTAAACCATCCGGTAGAGCAGGGATTCGTAGCTATGATCGGTGTATTTATTGATACGTTTGTTATCCTGAATCTCACCGCGCTTGTAATCATTACGACACACTCGATTCCTACAGGGAAGACAGGCGCTGAACTGAGCCAGTATGCATTTTCCACTTTATATGGAAAAGGAGGAGACATCTTTATTGCGATCTGTATGTTCTTCTTCGCGTTCTCTACGATCCTTGGATGGTACTTCTTCGGTCAGGCGAATATTAAGTATCTGTTCGGTTCAAAGGCGGTTAAGATTTACTCCGTGATCGTTGCAGTATGTGTATTCCTTGGTTCACTTGCAGAGGTAGAGCTGGTATGGACCATGCAGGATACATTCAACTCCTTGATGGTTATCCCGAATATCCTTGCATTGTTTGCATTGAGCGGAGTCATTAAGCAGGTACATGATGATTTCTTTAAGAATCGCAAGAAATAGTGAATGAAAGTGAAAATTGAATAAAGAAAGAGAACACCGTACAGTGGAAGATGACATTGTACGGTGTTCTATCTTTTGATGGGTTCTTAGATTTGATTTGGAAAAATGCCTAAAAATACCTTCCTATTATTGTGCAGTGTGTATAAAATTGGATATTTTGAATTTAAAGGTTGCAAATGATTTAACAATCGGTTATTATAGGTATAGGCAATGAAACATATATAGATTGTCTATAAATAAGGTATAGAGACATATTGAAATATTTATGGATAGTATGTCTGACATGAATAAAGAGAATACAAGAGTGGGTTGATATTTTCTAAGAGAGAGTCGTTATATGGCCGCCGAAGAGGCAAGCCGGATTTCGGACAGCAGAACCGTATCGGGTGAAACTTTCAGGCAAAAGGACTGGAGGATGTACCACATTCTGAATCTTGTGCTGTATGATAAATTTCTTGAATGAATTGATATGTTATCAGGGCAAAAGACAGAAAGGACGATTGCACACATGATTGTGTTCAAATCGTCCTTTTTTTACGAGACATAGAACGATGACCGTATGGGAGAAGAAAAAGCAGATGGGAAGCAGAGATTACATGATCATCACCAATAATCCCCTGGCCTTGGACAGGCTTAAGGAGACGCGCCATATTGTTTACCGGGACATTTCCTATGAAGAGATTCTTAGGGATGTAAGAGACAGGATCCACGAGGGGCACACATTGTTATCGCATCCCTTATCCGGAAGCGTGAAGCCCAATGAGACACCATATAAATCCATTATGATATCAGAGAGAAAGGGGGAGATAGACGAGGCGTCTTTGAAGTTGATCGAGAACGCCATACAAGCGTGCCGTAAGTTTATCTTCAAGTCTGACTTGTATGAAGCTTCGGTATATGACGATTTTCAGCTGATCGACTTGACGCTTTTAGAGAGCGGGATGGCATCTGCGGATGCCGGGTAATTTTCATTACAGGTTGTAGAAGCGTATAGCTTTGAACAATAATATCAATATTCTAAGGAGGGAACCAAAAGTGAGATTAGAAATGGGACACATTTACATTAAGGATATTCAGTTTGCGGCTGAGTCTAAGATTGAAGACGGTATCCTTTATGTATCCGAAGAGGCCGTAAAAGCGGTTGCTCTCGAGGACGAGAAGATTAAGAGCGTATCTTTTGATATCGCAAAGCCAGGTGAGTCTGTAAGAATCACACCGGTTAAGGACGTCATCGAGCCAAGAGTTAAGGTAGAAGGAAGAGGAGGAATCTTCCCGGGCGTGATCGCTAAGGTTGATACCGTAGGCGAAGGCAAGACATATGCGCTGAAAGGAATGGCTGTTGTTACGGCTGGTAAGATCGTAGGTTTCCAGGAAGGTATCATCGATATGACTGGTCCGGGAGCAGATTACACACCATTTTCCAAGACACTGAATCTGGTTATGGTATGTGAGCCGGTAGATGGCATTAAGCAGCATGATTATGAGAAGGCTGTACGTTTTGCAGGCTTCCGAGTTGCTGTATATCTTGGGGAACTGGCGCGCGAGCTTACTCCGGATGAGACAAAGGTATACGAGACATGCACGATCAAAGAGGGTATGGAGAAGTATCCGAACCTTCCGAGAGTTGCGTATGTACAGATGCTTCAGAGCCAGGGCCTGCTGCATGATACATATGTATACGGCGTAGATGCGAAGAAGATCGTTCCTACGATCATGAGCCCGACAGAGATCATGGACGGCGCGATCGTATCCGGTAACTGTGTATCCGCATGTGATAAGAACCCAACTTATGTTCATCTGAACAACCCGGTTGTTCACGATATGTTTGAGCAGCACGGAAAGACCTTTAATTTCGTTTGCCACATCATTACGAACGAGAACGTATACCTGGCTGACAAGCAGCGTTCCTCTGACTGGACGGCGAAGTTATGTAAGATGTTAGACCTTGACGGTGTTATCGTATCTCAGGAAGGATTTGGTAACCCGGATACAGACCTTATTATGAACTGCAAGAAGATCGAGGCAGAGGGCGTTAAGACTGTTATCATTACAGACGAGTACGCAGGACGCGACGGAAAGTCTCAGTCACTGGCTGATTCTGATCCGGCGGCAGATGCAGTTGTAACAGGCGGTAATGCAAACCAGGTAATTATCCTGCCAAAGCTTGACAAGGTTATTGGAACTCTGGATTATGTAACAAAGATTGCAGGTGCAAGTGAGGAGACGCTTCGTGAGGATGGATCTCTTGAGGTTGAGCTTCAGGTACTTACAGGTGCAACCAACGAGACTGGTTTCAACAAGCTGAGTGCAAGATAAGAAGGGAGGATAAGAACATGGCTAAATTAAAAGTAGTTCATTACATCAATCAGTTCTTTGCACAGATTGGTGGAGAAGAGAAAGCAGATTATCCGGCAGAGCTTCGTGTTGGAGAGATTGTCGGACCAGGTCAGGCATTGACACAGCAGTTCGGCGACGACGCTGAGATCATTGCTACGATTATTTGTGGAGATTCTTATTTTAATGAGAATCTTGATAAGGCAAAGGCAGATATCCTTGCCATGGTAAAAGAGCAGGCTCCAGATGTATTCGTAGCCGGTCCTGCATTCAACGCCGGACGTTACGGTGTTGCCTGCGGTACGATCGCGGCGGCAGTTCAGGAAGAGCTTGGGATCCCGGCTGTTACGGGTATGTATGTAGAGAATCCTGGCGCTGATATGTTCAAGACCCAGGTTTATATCGTATCTACAAAGAACAGCGCTGCAGGTATGAGAGACGCAGTTAAGAAGCTGGCTCCGTTAGCAGTTAAGATCGGAAGAGGCGAGGCGATCGGCGCTTCCTCAGAGGAAGGATATATGCCGAACGGTGTTCGTGTAAACTTCTTCGAGAAGGAGAGAGGATCACAGCGTGCGGTTAAGATGCTGATCAAGAAGCTTGCTGACAAGCCGTTTGAGACAGAGTTCCCGATGCCTGACTTCGACAGAGTTGACCCGAATCCGGCAGTTAAGGATCTTGCTCACGCGAAGATCGCGCTTGTTACCTCCGGCGGTATCGTTCCGAAGGGCAATCCGGACCACATTGAGAGTTCCAGTGCTTCACACTACGGTGAGTATGATATCGCAGGCGTTATGGACCTGACAGAGGCGACATACGAGACAGCGCACGGCGGATATGATCCGGTTTATGCAAACGAAGACTCTGACCGTGTATTACCGGTTGACGTACTTCGTGATATGGAGAAGGAAGGAAAGATCGGGGAGCTCCATCACCTGTTCTACACAACGACAGGTAATGGTACGGCTGTTGCTTCATCCAAGGCTTTCGCTGCTGAGTTCTCTCAGAAGCTTAAGAACGACGGTGTAGACGCTGTAATCCTCACCTCCACATGAGGTACCTGTACTCGTTGCGGTGCAACGATGGTAAAAGAAGTAGAGAGAGCAGGAATCCCTGTTGTACATATCTGTACGGTAACTCCTATTTCTATGACAGTTGGTGCTAACAGAATCGTACCGGCTATCGCAATTCCACATCCTCTTGGAAATCCTGCATTAGATGCAGATGAGGAGAAGAGCCTCCGTCGTAAGATCGTTGAGAAGGCACTGGTTGCCCTTGAGACTGAAGTTGACGGACAGACAATTTTTGACTAAGAGCATCTGTCAGATGTTTCTAGAAATGGTTATGGCGATCTGATTCATTAAAATATAAGCAGTCCCGGGCAGGGAACGAGCCCCGGATTAAAGGGATTGGTCGGTATCTTCCCGGGCTGCCGTATGTTGACAGAAATCAGAAGTGTAATAATTTTATGCATGTCAGAAATTTGTGGATATGGAATACATTTTATTATGAAACAAGATGTGATATAGTATTTTAAAAGATTGTGCTATATTATTTATAAAAGAAGGAGAAGTTTCGTTATGAGCAAAATTTATGACGTAATTGTTCTGGGTGCGGGCCCTGCAGGATTGGCGGCAGGCTTGTATGCAGGCAGAAGCCGTCTCTCTGTTCTGATCATCGAGAAGGGACAGGACGGCGGACAGATTGCTATCACAGATGAGATCGAGAACTATCCGGGACAGACCGTAGAGGGTGAGTCAGGACCGTCTCTGATCGCAAGAATGACAGAGCAGGCAGCAAAATTCGGCGCTGAGCGTGTATCTGACACGATCACGGAAGTATCCCTTGAGGGAGAAGTAAAGGTGTTGAAGAGTGCGAAGGCTGAGTATCAGGGAAAGAATGTGATCATCGCTACGGGCGCTCACGCAAGACCGATCGGCTGTAAGGGTGAGGCAGAGTATATGGGCAAAGGTGTGTCCTACTGTGCGACCTGTGATGCAAACTTCTTCGAAGACTTTGAAGTATACGTAGTAGGCGGCGGAGATTCTGCTGTTGAGGAAGCTATGTATCTGACTAAGTTTGCCAGAAAGGTAACGATCATCCACAGAAGGAATGAGCTTCGTGCCGCGAAGTCTATCCAGGAGAAGGCGTTCAAGAATCCGAAGCTTGAGTTCATGTGGGATTCCGTAGTAGAGGAGCTTGGCGGTGACGAGATCCTGTCAGAGATGACGGTTAAGAACGTGAAGACCGGAGAGATCACGAAGGTTACGGCAGATGAAGACGACGGAATGTTCGGTCTGTTCGGATTCATCGGAACCGTTCCGAATTCTAAGATCTTCGAGGGGATCATCGACATGGATGAACGTGGATATATCAAGGCAGATGAAGACATGCATACCAATATCCCGGGGGTATATGCGGCAGGCGATGTCCGTATCAAGAGCCTGAGACAGGTAGTGACCGCGGCGGCTGACGGCGCGATCGCAGCAGTACAGGTTGAGAGAAGCATGTCTGATTATTTCTAGGAGTGTTTTCCTGGAAAACTCTTGCAAATAAACGCGTGTATTTATATAATATTTTCAAGCGGGACGCGCGTTTATAGAAGCCAGGCTTATGTTGTATAGATGGCAGGGCTTCCATATATAATATTCATAAAGGAGGATGATGGAAATGATAGATGTAGATAAGAATACATTCCAGACAGAGGTTCTGGAAGCAGAGGGCTATGTTTTTGTAGACTTCTATGGAGACGGATGTGTACCATGCCAGGCTCTTATGCCGAAGGTACATGAGTTCGCTGAAACCTATGGTGATAAGATGAAGTTCACTTCTCTTAACACAACAAAGGCACGCCGCCTTGCGATCGGACAGAAGATTCTTGGACTTCCTGTAATGGCTATTTATAAGGATGGACAGAAGGTAGAAGAGGTTGTAAAGGAAGAGGCAACACCTGAGAGTATTGAGGCGATGATTCAGAAGTATATCTAATTGGCAGCCCTTGGGGTACCGCAGGATATAGTTCTTGATCATAGACAAATGTTTTTTACCACACAAGAAAGGAGAAAGCATAATTATGGCTATTTTAGAAGGGAAAAAAGCAATAATTATCGGAGACCGTGATGGAATTCCGGGACCGGCGATCGCAGAGTGCGTACAGACAGCCGGCGCAGAAGTAGTATTTTCATCAACGGAATGTTTCGTCTGAACGAGCGCAGGCGCAATGGACTTAGAGAATCAGAAGAGGGTTAAGGATTTTGCTGACGAGTATGGTGCAGAGAACTTGGTAGTAGTTCTTGGTGCGGCAGAAGGCGAAGCTGCAGGCCTTGCAGCTGAGACTGTAACAGCAGGAGACCCGACATTCGCAGGTCCATTGACAGGGGTCCAGCTTGGACTCACGGTATATCACGTATGTGAACCAGAGATGAAGGAAGAATTCGACGAGGCTGTTTATGACGAGCAGGTTAGTATGATGGAGATGGTACTTGATGTTGACGATATCGTCAGCGAGATGAGTTCTATCAGAGACGAATTCTGTAAGTATTTGTAATATGTGGATGATTCCGGCGGAATCTCCTATATTATAAAGTAGATTTGAGAGGGGCAGGCCCTATGGTGACCCACCGTGGGTCTGCCCTTTTTCTACCTTATCGGGCGAAGCCCGCTAGCCCCGGAAGGGGCACTAGTTGCGGTATGCCCGTAGGTATACCTTGACGAGCAGAGACGGAGAGTCCCTGAAGCGGGGGATGGATCACGGTATGTCCGGATGGGGGAAGAAGTACCCTTCGATGTGAAGAAATGAAAGGTGGTAAATAAAGCAATGAACAGTGTAATTAAAGGTGCCAGCTATGTGCTTGCACATACACCACAGATGGTGGTATATAATGGAACTACCCAGACAACAGAGAGGATCGTGAATCCGGAGTCTGAGTATTTAAAAGAGTTAGAGAGCCATTTACGTTCCTATGAGGAATGTGTGAACTACTGGCCGAACCAGGTATATATCGGCAATGCGACGCCGGAAGATCTTGCAGGCGTGGAGTTCCCATACTATGACAAGGTAAAAGAAGGCGCTGAAAGATACGGCAAATACGGCGAGATCATGCCGGAAGAAGAGTTCATCCTTCTGGTACAGGCATGTGATCAGTTCGAAGTTGTTAAGATCGACAAGGAGTTTGTAAGCGCACACAAGGATGCGTTTGCGGCAGATCCGATCATCACAGAAGATATTGTGGCAAGAGTTGAGGAAGGCGTGGAGCTCTCCGAGATCGAGGCGTCAGTAAAGGACGAACATGCAGAAGGAATCTATGTTGCAGGCAAGCTTGTGGCATGTGTGAAGAGAGCGCACGATATCGACGTGAACCTGTCCGCACACGTTATGCATGAGAACCTGATGAGCAAGGCGTCAAGCGTGCTGGCTCTGTTATACGGCGTGAAGAATGCCGGGATCAGCAAGGATGATATCGAGTATGTGATCGACTGTGCTGAGGAAGCCTGCGGTGATATGAACCAGAGAGGCGGCGGCAACTTCGCAAAGGCTGCGGCAGAGATCGCAGGTCTTAATAATGCGACAGGTTCCGACAGCCGTGGATTCTGTGCGGGACCATCCCATGCACTCATTGAGGCAGCTGCTCTGGTTAAATCCGGCGCATACAAGTGCGTGGCTGTTACAGCCGGCGGATGTACGGCAAAGCTTGGTATGAACGGCAAAGATCATGTGAAGAAAGGTCTTCCGATCTTAGAAGACTGTCTGGCAGGCTTCTGTGTGATCCTTTCCGAGAACGATGGAGTGAATCCGGAGATCAATCTTGATATCCTGGGACGTCACACTGTCGGAACAGGAAGCGCACCGCAGAACGTTATCGGAAGTCTTGTGGCAGATCCGCTTGAGAGAGCAGGGCTTAAGATCACGGATATCGACAAATTCTCTCCTGAGATGCAGAATCCGGATATCACCAAGCCGGCGGGCGCAGGCGACGTGCCGATGGCAAACTACAAGATGATCGCGGCTCTTGCTGTAAAGCGCGGCGAGCTTGACAGAAAGGAACTGGCTTCCTTCAGCGCCAACCACGGCCTTACAGGATGGGCTCCGACACAGGGACATATCCCGTCAGGCGTACCATACATCGGATTCGCAAGAGAGGATATCCTTGCAGGAAAGATGAAGACAGCTATGATCATCGGAAAAGGAAGTCTGTTCCTTGGACGTATGACCAACCTGTTCGACGGTGTTTCCTTCGTGATCCAGGCAAATACAAAGGCAGAGGCAGAAGCTGCTGCGGGCGTATCTGAGGAAGAGGTAAAGGGATTGATCGCAAAGGCGATGAAGGATTTCGCAGCTTCCCTGATCGCAGAGTAAGGGGGACGGTAACGATGGCTAATAATATAGAGAGAATGATTGCCGATACCTTTATGGAGATGGCTCAGGGTCTTGAGACCGGAAGCTTTGGAAAGAGGCCGAAGGTGGCCCTTACTGGTATGGGCAGCGAGCATGGAGAAGAGAATTCCATGAAAGCGGCCGTAGAGGCGGCAAAAGACGGAATCGACGTATACTATATCGGAACATTAGAGGCGGAAGGCGTGACTACTATTAAGGTGGCCAACGACGAGGAAGGCCACGACCGTATGGAAGAGATGCTGAAGAATGGAGAAGTGGACGCTGCAGTTACCATGCATTTCCCGTTCCCCATCGGCGTATCTACCGTAGGACGCTGTGTGACACCGGCGACCGCGAAGGAGATGTTCATCGCGAATACGACCGGAACCTCCAGTACAGACCGTATTGAAGGAATGATCAAGAATGCGATCTACGGGATCATTGCGGCAAAGGCATGCGGAACAGCGAATCCGACCGTAGGTATCCTGAATGTAGACGGTGCGCGCCAGACAGAGAAGGCGCTGAAGCAGTTGCAGGAAAAAGGATATGATATTGCATTTGCAGAGTCCGGAAGGGCAGACGGCGGATGCGTGATGAGAGGAAACGACGTGCTGCAGGCATCTCCTGACATTATGGTAACGGATTCTCTTACAGGAAATATCCTGGTTAAGATGTTATCCTCCTTCAACACAGGCGGAAGCTTCGAGGCAACAGGCTATGGTTATGGTCCTGGGATCGGAGAGGGTTATGAGCAGTTAGTCATGATCGTATCCAGAGCCAGCGGCGCTCCGGTGATCGCGAATGCGATCCGCTATGCAGGGCAGCTGGTGAGAGGCAAAGTATTCGAGGTTGCGAAGGCAGAATTCGCAGCAGTGAAGAAGGCGGGGCTTAAGGAGATCTTAGACGCGCTGAAGGCTTCTCAGAAACCTGCGGGCGCTGCAGAAGAGGTAAAAGAACCTCCGAAGGAGATCGTAACGGCTCAGATCGCAGGTATCGAGGTAATGGATCTGGAGGATGCGGTGAAAGCGCTGTGGAAGATCAATATCTACGCAGAGAGCGGAATGGGCTGTACCGGACCGATCGTACGTGTGTCTGACGCGAACCTTGCGAAGGCAGAGGAAGAGCTTAAGAAGGCAGGGTATGTCAGCTAGTACATCATTGCAGATGAGTTAGCAGTTCTTTGTAATATAAAGATAAATGAAAGTGGTATTCTTGACTGACGGTATGCCGGTGTCAAGATGCCACTTTTCTTTATAGTATGCGAGTCTTATACTGAATATTGCGGTGTGTCTCATGATTTTGAATTAAGTTTTTAAGAACACTCGAAGTACAGGAAGATGATGGGAGGAGATGAAAAATTATGGAAATGGTTTTGAATAGGACGTTTGCGGACAGGGTGTCTCTTCCCTGGGATCGGCTGTTAAGAGCAGTGTTGATCCTCTTGCTTGTGGGTGTGTTGACGTCGTATATACAAAAATATGTGGATAGGATGGAAGCAGGTAAAGAGACTGCAAAAGCAGTGGATACAAGAAGCGGAGAATGGATTCCTAAGAGGAACAAAGCAGATATCCATAAAGGTTTGTCTGTTGAGAATATCAGAGGAATCTTGTGTGCGGTAAGTGAAGAGAATGCGATAGATAAGAGTAAGATGAATCCCGAGTATAAGGAAATACAGTGTTCTGTGAATACAGCGGAGCCGATAACTGTCAGTGAAGAGACAGAAAGATCGTATATCAGTCTTCCGAAGACAGACGATGGGAATCCGGGTGAGATCGATACCGGAACCAAAGCGCCCATTACAGGCGGAATGGAGATTGCGGCAGATAATTCCGGGAATAGAGAGAGCGGGGCGGACATGCCGATTACAGAGGGATCAGAAGACAATGCCAAGGAGCCGGGAGTAACCGAAGATGGCAGTGCGGAGAATATTGAGGAAGCTGCGCAGGATGAACTAAGCGGAATCAGGATCATTTCAGGCTTCAGGCTGGATGAGGAAGGATATATTGTAGGAATAGACAGTTATATTGATGTGACGGATGATGTGCTGATCATCCCGATGGTTTCGGGATGTATTGGGATCAGGAACAATGCGTTAGCAGGACTGGGAGGAAGTGTGTTTGAAATCTATATTCCGGCGAATATCTGCAATATTATGCCAGGTGCATTTGCAGGGCTTACATCATTGGTGTTCATAGAAGTGGCAGAAGATAATCCGTGCTATTACAGTATAGACGGGGTTCTGTATTCCAGGACAGGAGAAGAGGTCTTCCATCCATGTAATAGGATGGAGTGATCGGATCTGACGGAGCTGTGAAGGTAAGGTATTTAGAAAAGGGCTGTAGCAATACATCTGTTATACACAATATAGGACCGAGGATCGTGAAGATTCTATCCACATATTGTGTAAGCGGTGTTTGCGGCAGTTCCTTTTGTTTTATCAGCATCTTAGAGGGGTCTGAAAATTCAGGTACGGCAAGGTTGTATCTTGCCAGATGATAAATAATACTATGATTTCCTGCGGTCAAGTGATATAATATATAAAATTATAAGCAGGATCCTATTTTTGGGAATTCAAAGGCAGAGGGGGGACGGTATGAAGATCCGACAGATTACAAGAGATAAAGACGAATATATGGATATGCTGCTCATGGCTGACCCTCAGAAGGATATGATTGAGAGTTATCTTTATCGGAGTGAGATGTTTGTGTTGGTGAACGGAGGCGATATCTGTTCGATCTGTGTGGTGCAGCCATTGAAAAACCGTAAATGTGAACTTAAAAATATTGTCACCAGAGTAGAAGACAGGGGGAAAGGATACGCCAGATACCTGATACATTATATCTGCGAATACTATGGTGATGTGTGCGATACGATGTATGCGGGAACCGGTAACAGTAAGAAGATGATAGATTTCCTGGAGCATTGTGGTTTTGTGAATTCACATATGATCGTGAATTATTATGTGGATCACTATCAGATGCCTGTTTATGAAGACGGAGTCAGGATCACGGATAAGGTCTTTCTGAAAAAGAAGCTGGATTCGGCAGTTGATGTAAAGAAAGTGGTGGATCTGGCTCTGGAGGCAGGGAGGATCCTGCTGAAGAACGGAGCGGAGATCTTTCGGGTAGATGAGACGATTACCAGGATCTGTCACTGTTATCAGGTCGAATATGTGGATACGTTCATCTTAAGCCATGCGATCTTCGTCAGCGCGGAGAATGGCATAGAAGAGGCATATACGAAGGTAAAACAGGTTCCGCTGTCATCCTCTCATCTGGGGATCGTGGCTGAGGTGAACGAATTGTCCAGAGAGATAGAGGCGGGAAAAGTAGGGATCGAAGAAGCGTTCCGAAGGTTGGAAAAGATAGACCGGATGCCGCCGGTGAAGGGATATTTCCAGGTACTCGCGGCAGGGGCGGGCAGCGGATTCTTAGGGTATCTCCTGGGAGCCTCCGTGACAGAGAGCGCCGTTTCCTTCGTGATCGGATGTATCTTATATATCTGGGTCCTGAAGGCAAAGAGACATCAGATACCAAAGATCATGGTTAATATCATCGGCGGAATGATCATTACGGTGCTGGCGATCTTGGCGCTTCATCTTTCCTTTTTGGGAAATGTCAGGATGGACGGGATGATCATCGGTTCGATCATGCCGCTGGTACCGGGGCTTGCGTTCGTGAATGCGATCAGAGATATTGCAGACAGTGATTTCCTGTCCGGGACGGTGCGTATGATCGATGCATTAATGGTCTTTGTATGTATCTCAGTAGGCGTGGGTATCACGCTTAGTTTCTACAATAACATGATCGGAGGCCTGTTGTTATGATGCATACTGTTATGAATGTGATATGCTCCTTCATGGGAACCATAGGGTTTGCCGTGATGTTTAATGTGCCCATGCGTTTCTATCTGTGCTGTGGATTTACCGGAACGGCGGGGTGGATGGCCTATTATGCCATAGTGAATGGAGATATGTCTGCTGTTACGGCGTCTTTTTTCGGAACATTGGCGGTTGTGCTGATCTCCAGGATCCTGACGGTGCTGATGAAATGTCCGATCACGATATTCCTGGTGCCGGGGATCATTCCGCTGGTACCAGGCGCAGGGATCTATTATACCGTATATTACATAGTTACAGATCAGCTTGCGGAGGCGTCAAGAAGAGGGATGGAGTCAGTAAAGGCGGCGTTTGCCATCGTACTTGGAATCGTGGTTGTCGTAGCGATACCCAGGGATCTGTTCCACAGACTGTTTTATTTCAGAAACCTCAGAAATAAGGATACGGATGAACCCGAAGTGAAATCATAGAAAAGGTTGAAGGATCGTTTGTATCTATGGTACAATATGGATATAAGCAGGTTATGCAAAGCGGTACAGGAATGAAACAGGTATCATAAAGGAAGGTGGGTATATGTTAGAAGGAAACTTACTTCAAATATTAAGAGAAAGCAAGTATACGACGGTTTTAAGCGGATTTGGTATGTTGCTTGAGAGTGGGTATCCGGCAATTCGGGATGGGGAAGTATCGTATGACATTGAGCAGAAATATGGGTACTCTATGGAAGAGATGTTTTCCAGCGCCTTTTATTCTACCAGGAAAGAAAAGTTTTATAATTTTTACCGAAATGAATTACTGAGCCAGCTTGAAAAACCGCCGGGAAAAGGATTTACCGGGATGGCGGAGTTAGAGAGAAGAGGACTGATCCAGTGTATCATTACCAGAAGGATCTTCGGGCTTCCGCGAAGGGCGGGATGTAAGAATGTAATAGACCTCCACGGCAATGTATACGATAATTTCTGTCCGCACTGCGGACGTACATATCCTATGGAATATATCAGGGATTCCGTCAGGGTTCCGTTGTGTGAGCACTGCAAGACTCCGGTAAGGCCGAGGGTATGTCTGTTCGGCGAGATGGTTGACAACCGTGTGATCACCAGGGCCGCCGAGGAGATTCAGAGGGCGGAGGTGCTTCTGGTACTGGGAACGAACTTGAAGTCTTATCTGTGCAGCCAGCTTACGGATTATTATGGAGGGCAGAAGCTGATACTGGTGAATGAAACTCCGCATTATTCAGATCGGTTTGCCGATATCGTGATCCATCAGAGGGTAGATGACCTGATGGAAAGAATACAAAAAGAATTAGGAGATAAAATATGAGTAAAGTAAGAACAAGATTTGCACCAAGCCCTACCGGCAGGATGCATGTGGGAAATTTAAGAACGGCGCTTTATGCGTATCTGATCGCAAAGCATGAGAACGGAGATTTCATGCTTCGGATAGAGGATACGGATCAGGAGCGTTTTGTGGAAGGGGCTTTGGAGATTATCTACCATACGCTGGAAGAGACGGGGCTTATACATGACGAGGGTCCTGATAAGGACGGCGGAGTCGGTCCTTATGTACAGAGTGAGCGTAACGCGTCCGGGCTGTACCTTCAGTATGCGAAGCAGCTGATCGATCAGGGAGACGCTTATTACTGCTTCTGTGATAAAGAGAGGCTTGCCTCGTTGAAGAGCAGTGTGTCGGAAGACGGAGGGACAGAGATCATAGTCTATGACAAGCATTGTCTCGGGCTTAGCAAAGAAGAGGTAGAGGCGAATCTTGCGGCAGGAAAACCGTATGTGATCCGGTTTAATATGCCGGCAGAAGGGACGACGACCTTCAAGGATGATATCTATGGAGATATTACCGTACCCAATGAAGAACTGGAGGATCTGATCCTGATCAAGTCAGACGGGTATCCGACCTATAATTTCGCCAATGTCATCGACGATCATCTCATGGGGATCACGCATGTGGTAAGGGGAAATGAATATCTGTCATCCGCACCGAAATACAACAGGATCTATGAAGCTTTTGGATGGGAGATCCCGATATATGTCCACTGTCCGCTGATCACCGATGAGAATCATAAGAAGCTGAGCAAACGCTGCGGCCATTCTTCTTATGAGGATCTGATCGAGCAGGGATTCATTACCGAGGCGGTGGTGAATTATGTGGCGCTGCTTGGATGGTGCCCGGAAGGAAACCAGGAGATCTTCTCACTGGAAGAGCTGGTTCGTGCGTTTGATTACCGGCATATGAGCAAGTCGCCGGCAGTATTTGATATTGTGAAACTTAAGTGGATGAATAGCGAATACTTCAAAGCCATGGATGAAGAGCGTTTCTATGATATGGCGAAGGCATATATCAGGGAGACGGTGACGAAGGATTATGATCTGAAGAAGATCGCGTCGCTTGTGAGAACCAGGATAGAGGTGTTCCCAGATATCAGGGAACAGATAGATTTCTTTGAGGAATTACCGGAATATGATACGGCGATGTATTGCCATAAGAAGATGAAAACGGATGAAGAGAAGTCTCTTGGCGTGTTAAAAGAGGTATTGCCGCTGTTGGAGTCTCAAGATGATTTTAGTAATGACGCATTGTTTACGGTTCTAAAGAGTTATGTAGACAGCATGGGATATAAGACCGGGTTCGTTATGTGGCCGGTGAGGACGGCTGTGTCCGGGAAGCAGAATACTCCGGGCGGTGCAACAGAGATCATGGAGATACTTGGAAAAGAAGAATCTCTGAAAAGAATCCGAAAAGGAATAGAGATGTTAAGCAGATAAGGGGAGTCTATGAGTCTGAATCAAGCTCAGTTAAGGGCAGTCGCCCATAAAGACGGGCCATGTATGGTTCTTGCCGGTCCCGGATCCGGGAAAACTCTTACCATAGCGAAGCGAATAGAATATCTGATCACGGAATATAAGGTAAGGCCAGAAGAGATTCTGGTCATTACCTTTACGAAATATGCCGCGAATGAGATGAAGGAGCGGTTCCGGAAAGTCATGGGGCAATCCGGGATACCTGTAACCTTTGGGACATTTCATGGGATATATTACGGTATATTAAAGTGGGCATATCGGTTGGATCAGAGGAATATCCTGTCTGACAGGGAGAAGTATGAGCTGCTTGGGCAGGCAGCGGCGCGGATGGAATGGGAAGCGGCTGAATATGCCGGAGAAGAGAATGAGTATCTTCAGGAACTGGCGGCAGAGATTGGAAATGTAAAGAATCATTGCCGTGATATCGGTGAATATAAGTCACGGCGCTATGATACGCGGCGATTTCGGGAATTGTATCTGGCATATGAAGAGGAAAAAAAGAAGCTCAGGAAGATTGATTTTGAAGATATGATCCTATATTGCCGGGAGTTGTTCCTCAAGAGGCCGGATATTTTGAAAAAGTGGCAGAAAAAGTTCCGCTATATTCTGGTGGATGAGTTCCAGGACGTGAACCAGGCGCAATATGACGTGGTGCGTATGTTGGCGGCGCCGGAGGATAATCTGTTCGTGGTGGGAGATGACGATCAGTCTGTCTACGGCTTCCGCGGCGCCAAACCGGGGATAATGCTGGATTTTAGGAAAGATTATAAAGAAGCGAAGCAGATCCTTCTGGACATTAATTACCGTTCTCCGGCTTATGTGGTGGACGGCGCATTGAGAGTCATTGACCACAACCAGGAGCGGTTTGATAAGAAGATAACCGCCTGTAAAGGGAAAGGGGAGACGATCCATATACAGGAAGTAAAAGATCCGGTGGAAGAAGGGGAGTATGTCCTTGAGAAGATCAGGGAATATTATGAGAAAGGGATCCCTTATGATGAAATGGCAGTGTTATACCGGACAAGCCTGGAAGTGAGGACACTGGCAGAGATTCTTGCAGAAGATCAGATCCCATTTGATATAAAAGAGAAACCAAGTAATCTGTATGATCATTTTATCGGGAAAGACATGGCAAGTTATCTTCATCTGGCGCAGGGAGATTGTGAACGCAGATATTTTCTGCAGATTGCCAACCGGCCGAAGCGTTATATCAGCCGTGACAGTATGGAAGGCGGCAGGGTATCGTATGAGTCGCTTCGTAATTTTTACTGTGATAAGGATTGGATGATGGATCGGATCGACCAACTGGAATGGGATATGAAGATGATAAGGGATAAGACGCCTTTTGCCGCGATCCAGTACATCCGAAAGGGGATCGGATATGATGAATTCCTCCGGGAATACGCGGCTTGCCGGAAGAAGCCGGAAGAAGAGCTGACGGCGGTATTAGACGAGATCCAGCAGAATTCCAGGTCATTTCAGACGATCGGCGAATGGCTTGCCCATGTCAAACATTATAAGGAAGTAATGCAAGAGAAAAATGCGGCGGCGAGAGACAAAAGGGAAGACAAAAAAGGCGTGTCGCTGATGACCATGCACGGAGCAAAAGGGCTTGAATTCAGACTGGTATTTATCATAGAAGGGAACGAAGGGTGTATTCCCTATCGGAAAGCGGATATGAGAGAGGAACTGGAAGAAGAGCGCAGGTTATTTTATGTTGCGATGACAAGGGCAAAAGAGAAATTGATCATCAGCTATGTGAAAGAGAAAAACGGAAAAGACCTCTGTCCTTCCCGTTTTGTCGAGGAGTTATTCATCCGGTAATTCCTCGAATTCCTGTGTGTCCATCCATTCATCGAAAGCATCGGCGGCAATCTCGTACTCTTCATCGTCTTCGATGTTCTCGAGTTCAGGTTCTCCGTCAGCAGTCTCGACATAGCGGTAGAGATATACGTCTCCGTCTTCTGTGTCTCCGTCTTCATTAAGCGGGAGCAGAGCGATGTATTCTTGTCCTGCCGCTTCAAATAAAGTAAGGATCGCACATGTAACGACTTCGTCATTTTCGAGTGTCAGTTCCACTGTCATGTATTCATCCATGGTATCGGCCTCCTTTGATATGTAGATACTTTTACTCTACCAAAGGACTTTACAAAATGCAAGAAGGTTTTGCTCATGGGGTAGTCAAATGCAGAAAAATGTTGTAGAATATATGTGAAAAAGTGGATAAAATAAAAGAATTGTGCTATGTTATACCATTGTTGAGGTATAAGGAGGAAGAGATGTATGATATGTATGAAAAAGAGGAGAATGTTAAAGGCATTGACAATGATGCTTATATGCATTTTCATGGTATCGGCGTGTAAGAAGAATGTAGGGACGCCAGAGGACAATGCGGTTGCATCGGAACCCGAAGAAAGTGCTCCGGAAGAAAAGGATACATATGTATTTGGATTTACGGGAATTGATATGGAGAACCCATATTTTATCACATTGGAATCGGCGGTCCGGGAGAGTGTAGAGAATGCGGGGGATACGATGATCACGAAAGACCCGGCGTCGGATCCGGAGCTTCAAAAGACACAGATCCAGGAGCTTATAGATGAGGGGATCGACGCGATATTCTTATGCCCGGTAGACTGGGAGGCGATCACAGAATCTTTGGAAGCGCTGAAAGAAGCAGATGTGAAGATCATCAATGTGGATACGCAGGTAAAGGAGATGGATTATGTGGACGCCTATATAGGCTCCGATAATCATGAGGCAGGATATATCTGCGGAGAGGATCTGATCATGAAGTGTCCGGACGGCGGAAAGATCGCGATCCTGGAGTGCCCGACCCAGAATTCTATCAATGAGCGTATTACGGGATTTGAAGAAGCGATAGCCAGGGCGGAGAAAGGATTTGAGGTGGTTGCAAGATCAGATACGAACGGAGAATTTGAGAAAGCGTTGGAAGCGGCGGAGACGATTGTTAAGGAGCATTCCGACGTAGTAGCGATCATGTGCGGGAACGACCAGCTGGCAGTCGCTGCAAAGACGGCGGTAAATCTTGCGGAGCTTAAGCAGGTGATCATCTATGGTGTGGACGGTTCGCCGGATATCAAGAAGGAGCTTAAGAAAGCGGACGGACAGATAGCGGGAACCGCGGCGCAGTCACCGATCAGCCTTGGAAAGACCGCGGCTAAAGTTGCGATGGATATGTTGAATGAAAAGGAGTTTGAACGAGAGACATACGAAGAAGTATTTATGATCAATAAAGATAATGTTGATATGTATGGAGTAGACGGCTGGCAGTAGAGAGCAGGAAGGATCAGGCATGAAGGAGATACAGGGGAGGCCCTTACCGTTAGGAACTACGATGATAGGAAGTACAGTGAATTTTTCTGTGGCTGTTCCACAGGAGATGGAGTGTCAGTTATTGTTATACCGAGTTGGCAGAAAGAAACCATGCGCCATATATGAGATGAAGAAAGAGATCGGAGAAGTTCGCTATCTTGCCCTGGTAGATATAGATGTGTCGGAGTATGAGTACAATTACCGGATCAACGGGCAGATCGTTGTCGATCCTTATGCGAAAGCGATAGCAGGCAGGAAGATATGGGGACGGAAACGCGATGTCAGTAAGCATGAGGTAAGAGGGATCCTTTACAATGAACAGTATGACTGGGAGGGGGACGTACCTCTGTGCCTGCCGTATCATTCGGTCATAGCGTACAGTCTGCATATCAGAGGTTTCACAAAGCACTCTTCATCGAAAGTAGAAAATAAAGGGACATTTTACGGGGTGGTCGAGAAGATCCCTTACCTGAAGGATCTGGGAATTAATCAGATTCAATGTATGCCGGTATATGATTTCGAAGAGTGTCAGCAGTATCGGAATTACTGGGGGTATGGAAGCGCCTACTGGTTTGCGCCGAAGGGGTCTTATGCCGCGTCAGAGGATGCGGTAAGAGAATTAAAGGATATGGTCAAGGCATGTCATCAGGCAGGAATAGAGGTTGTGCTGGAGATGCCGTTCAACGAGGATATATCAAAACAGACGATGGAAGAGTGTCTGCGGCATTATATGATAGAATATCATATAGATGGATTTATCCTCAACCCTAATGTAGCGCCTATGGATGCGATCTATGCAGATCCTATCCTGAAGAAGACAAAGATCCTGGTTCACCGGATCGATTTCCAGACGGTGATGCGCCGTTTCCTGAAAGGTGACGAGGGAATGGTGACGGGAGTGATGTACTGGCTTCGTCATAATTCCGGACAGGACGGCGTCTTCAACTGTATAACGGGACAAAACGGATTTACGATGTGTGATCTGGTTTCTTATGACAGAAAGCATAATGAAGAGAACGGAGAGAATAATCAGGACGGTCCGGAATATAATTACAGTTGGAACTGCGGGGCGGAGGGGCCGACGCGGAAGAAGGCGGTGATGAAGCTTCGCAATAATCAGATGAGGAATGCGTTCTTTCTTCTTCTGCTTGCACAGGGGACGCCTTGTATCCTGGCAGGGGATGAATTCGCGAATTCCCAGAAAGGAAATAATAATGTATATTGCCAGGATAATCCGACGGGGTGGACAGACTGGCAGAAATCAGAACAAAGAAAAGACCTTCGCGATTTTGTGAAGAAACTGATAGAACTGAGGAAAAAGTACCAGGTTTTCTCGCCTGCAAAGGAGATGCTTGGCATTGATCAGGTAAGCTGCGGAGTACCGGATGTATCTTATCATGGGGAAAATGCGTGGCGTGTGCCGTCAGAAGTTTTCAGCAGGCAGTTAGGAGTCTATTACAGCGGTGCGGCAGTAGGCGGGGAAGATTGTTTTGTGGCGTATAATATGCACTGGATCCCGCATTCTTTTGCTTTGCCGGCGATCGGAAAAGGGAAGAAGTGGTATAAGATCGCGTCTACGGAGGAAGGAATCCTGGACACGCCCAGACTTCTTGAGGACCAGAGGATGGTAGAGTTAAAGGAAAGAACGATCATGGTCATCGCAGGTGGGAGAGAGAATGGGACAGATAGTGGAACAGATCAGAAAGAAGAACATAGGGTTAACGTCGTATCAGCTAAAGTGGATAGCGATCATCACAATGATGATTGATCATATCGGCGCCGTATTATTTCCGGAAGAATTGATGTTTCGGTATATAGGAAGGCTTGCATTCCCGATCTTCTGTTTTTTATTGGTGGAAGGGGTTTATTACACGCATGACATTCGTCTGTATATGTTAAGGCTTGGGATGTTTGCGGTGATCTCGGAAGTGCCGTATGACCTTGCATTTCACGGAACAGCGCTTGAATTTGAGGGGCAAAATGTGTTCTTTACGCTGCTTCTGGGTGTTATGCTTCTCTATCTGCTTGAAAGAGATGATGAGTGGCCGATTAAAATAATGGAAGTGCTTCTGGCCATGTGGGTTGCAGGGGTTCTGCGGACGGATTATGGTTATAAGGGGATACTTCTGATCAGTATCTTCTATTTCTTTCACAGGCATCGCTTGGCAGGCCTTGCCATCGGGGCATTGTGGAATTATCTTTGGTATAATAGGATTCAGGAATATGGAGCGCTTGCCATGATACCATTGGCTTTATACAACGGCGAGCGCGGAAGAAGGATGAAGTATTTCTTCTATGTCTTCTATCCGCTGCATCTGGTGATCTTATTCGCGATTTCCAGGATGATCGCCCGCTGATCGATCAAAAGGTATTCATACAAGTAAAGATTTTCATAGAAGCAGGAGTAAAAGAGATATGAAAGTATGGAAACATTTCAAAACGATTACACATCATAAATTATTGGTCATGAAAGGATGTTTCAAAGTCGGACTCTACAGGCAGGGACTTCTGCATGATCTGTCAAAATACACTCCCTCTGAATTCCTGGTAGGCTGCAGGTATTATCAGGGCAACAGGAGCCCGAATAATGCAGAGAGGGAGAGCAGAGGATATTCCGGAGCATGGCTGCATCATAAAGGCAGGAACCGGCACCATTATGAATATTGGCTTGACTATAGCACGGATCCGTCAGACGGTATTATCGGTATGCGGATGCCGACAAAATATGTCATCGAGATGTTCATTGATCGGATTGCCGCATCCAAGACTTATCAGGGGAGCAGATATGTAGATTCCCATCCGCTTGAATATTACGAGAAGGGGGCGGCAAGGCTTGGAAAGATGGTTCATCCAAAGACGGCAAAGCTTCTGTATTTTCTGCTCAGGATGCTTGCGAAGGAAGGGGAAGAAAAAACCTATCGGTATATCAGGCATGAGATTTTGCATAAGCATTGTAAATACGGGAATTTGAAAAATTTCAAAAAAAGTTAATTTTATTATTGACAAATTAAGGTTTGTATAGTATTATTATCTTCGGACGGTTGATACGTCACTTGCGGAAGTGTCGGAACTGGCAGACGAGCAAGACTAAGGATCTTGTAGCTTTCGAGCTGTGTGGGTTCAAGTCCCATCTTCCGCAGTAGATCGGAATCCCGGAGCCTTGAGAATAGAGGCTTCCGGGATTTTTTTGTTATATTTTTTAAAATGGGGCAGAAATGGAGCAAACTACAAAATAGTCATTCACATAGCGTTCAACGAAGCGTACTTTTATTCGGGAATTTAACTACTTCTTAATCGTTTGATTTTGGGAAGTATGAAACTCCCTAGCAAATATAAATTACACAGATATACAAATAGATTTCCAATATACGAATAAAGAGTAAAGCGTCCTTTCATAGCAACCTGTGCTGATAATGTCTTTGTATCAGACTGAAAGTAATCAGTCTGTGCCAACACACAGCCCTTAACATTTGAAACAATCGACATTCCGTTGTTTGTATGTCTGATTATATTACTTCCATTTTCAACCCCTCGCACAATCGCTGTCTTTGCAGTTAATAATGTCATTTCTTTCCAATCCGAAGCTGGAACAATTAGTATATCTACATTATTTCTACCTGCCTGCTGTATTTTAGACAAAAATGCCATATCAGAACATATAAACGGCGCAATTCTACCATATTCTGTATCAAAACTTTTTAGTATTCCATCTCCTTTTTGGCACAATTCTCCGATCGAACGTCCATGCTTAAAATATTCTGATATTAGTTCTCCTTGTGGATTAAATGCTACCGTTTTATTTTCCTTTAAGTCCACGTAAGGAGTTTTCACCAGCAATGAAACAATCAAATAGATTTCTTCCTGTTTGGCCATATCTGACGCCCGTTGCAGAAGCATATCTTCATCTTGTTTTAAAACCGCTCCATTCAGTTCAGACCAAAAAACAATCTTTGCACCTGCTTGTGCTTCCAACTCTGTTTTTAGGAAAAGTTCATCAGCTACTGATGATAGTTTATTTCTTGTATTGGTAATGTTTTCATCAGTAAATGTATTGGTATAAAATGTAGAATATACATCTTTATCATTATTTAACAGCTCTGAGATCGGAACGGTTACTCCAGCGATCCTAACACTTTTATCTGAATTTCCTATAAAATGAAACATAACAACTCCATAGACAAATACCAAGCCAATTACAGAACCATATACGATTATGTATTTTTTGATGTATTCTTTTTTGCTTTTATTGTTCCAAATCCATATAACCATTGCCGCCGTCCAATACATTAAAAAGGTGATTCCGTAAATCCCTGTTACCGTTACTATTTGTAGCAGGTATAGATTTTGGTATTGTGTATAAGCGTCAGACAACCCGCCCAAAATAGGATATACCAAATACATGATATATTCTATTGATACCATTATACTTGCAAAAATAACAGTATCTTGAAATCTCATTTTTGATCTAGACCAATAGATATATGGTAAAATTTTCAGAAAAGCTACCAAAAAAGCTACCACTATACATATTTTTATATCCATTCCGATGACTTTTTCAAACTGGAAAACAAACCCGATGGCATATATTGAGACAATTATAAGATATACTTTTCGGGTATGATTGAGAGAAAGCATATGTAAAAACAAAATTGGATAAATCCATGCAAAAATCGGGATACACCATTCTCCATTGGACATTACATAAATTAAAAAAGTTAAGATTATGAAAACTGCAAATCGGTTGCTCTTCAAAAGATTTTTCATTGCCAAACTCCTTACTTACATTCTCTATAAACTGGAATTGCTCTACTTCTTGTTCATGCTGAAACTTTAATACTCTCTTAGGATTTCTTCTTTTTTCTATCAATAGGCTTCTCGGTAGTTACCGGTATAAGCCAAACACGGTTGATGTTCATTGCTCCCTCAATACGATTTTCTTTGCTTAACCGCTGCGCCCACCTAAGCGATATGTTCTATTTTTCTGCGGCTTCCTGTGCTGCCATATATTCAAACATTTTTGATCTCCTATTGCGTACTGTATATAGTATAGCCGCTTGAACGAACTGTATCAAGTAGATAAATATGAACATTCATTATAACTATCCGAAAAGAAAAATGACGGAAATACGAAACCTCGGAAAAATCAATGCGGATGTTCTTAAAAAAGAATTTGGGAAAATACGAACAGACGAGATCATTATTACGAATGAGCGTATAAGCCACATTAAACAGAGACATCCAGAAGATTATGATTTATTTGGACAGTATGGGGAAGAGAGCGTTACATTGCCTGATCTGATTATTAAAGATGTCAAAAATACTGGTATAGTTTTTATGATTAATTGAGGAGAGCGGGTTGCTTTACAAAAAAGAATAAATGCTGTATACTAGCCATGCAATATAAAGGCTTTACCCGAAAAATTATTGAAGTAGAGAATGTGCTGCTACGCACCCTTTGAGTCAAAAGAAATGTGGGAAGAGGCACATCCGCCAATAATTTTTAGAATTTCTTAGTATATTATTATGAAGAGGCGTATGTGGGGAAGCCGCATGTACGATGTGAAGAGCTTACACAGTAAGGTGTAAGCCTACTCAACTGCAGGAGGAAAATATGAAAGTTGAAAGGTGTGTAAAGGAGTCTTTTGTTGTGATCGGAAAAGAGGGTTCAATTTTAGACGGAGAAGGTTTTATTCAAAGATTGTGGGGTGATGCCAATTCTCACTTTGGAGAAGTTGAGCACTTGGCTAAGAAAGATGAGAATGGAAATATCAGTGGCATATGGGGGGCTATGTCTGATTTCTCGCACTCATTCAATCCGTGGGAAGATTTCAGCCAAGGGCTTTATCTTGCCGGGGTAGAATGTAGGGAGGATGCAGAAGCCCCCGACGGTTGGACAAAATGGATCATTCCTGGATATGAATATGTTTATGTAGAATGTGAAAATGATTCTACATTTTCAGAGGCTGTACAATATCTGGAAGACCATGCTATTCCGTTAGTAGGAGCGGTCCACGATTTTACTTGTTTACAGACAGGGAAGAATTATATGTTTTTTCCAATTAGAAAGTTATAAGTCGAAGTTTATCCCTTATCCAGAAGATAGATACTGTCCCCTGGCTGTTTGAAAATTCAGGCAAAGATAGGAGTTGCAATATCTCTGCCTGAAAAAGTCAACAGGTCATATTCAGTAAATCATTTAAAGATACCTTCTGTCCGAAGCTTGAAATTAGCTATCTTCCTTAAAATACTCAATCATCATTATAACAATTCCCAAAACTACCAATGCGATAGAAATACCAAACCAAAGCGTAAGGTCTGATCCCGCTATTTGTGTTAAGAGTTTTCCGGGAGGAGTTGACCACCCAGTTATAATATAATTGTTTGCAGATATAATAACAGCAAGCGTCCAAATGCTTCCGATCAGAGAAATAAATCCTCCAATAATTGCTCGTTTCAAGAATATTACCTCCATTCTTAACTTCACTTGACATTGTGGCAAAGATATGGTTATTATGCACGAAGTGTGAACAGAGGTAAATAGATACCCGGGTAACAAAAATGGGAATGTTGCGCTTAGCATATTCCCTTTTTTATTTTCATATGATATAATTTATCATAATGTGAAAACATAAAGATAAGGCGGGATAAGGAGTATAGACTTATGAAGAGAGTATTATTGAAGCTCAGCGGGGAAGCGCTTGCGGGGGATAAGAAGACCGGATTTGACGAGGCGACCTGTATAGGAGTTGCGAAGCAGGTAAAGCGCCTGGTGGACGACGGGATTCAGGTTGCGATCGTAACAGGCGGGGGTAATTTCTGGCGGGGAAGGACCAGCGAGACGATCGACCGTGTGAAAGCGGATCAGATCGGGATGCTTGCTACGGTTATGAATTGCATCTATGTGTCAGATATATTCCGTTATGTGGGGATGAAGACGGAGATATTTACACCGTTTGTGTGCGGCGCGTTCACATCATTGTTCTCGAAAGATGCCGCGGTGGAAGCGTTGGAAAAGGGGAAGGTTATTTTCTTTTCAGGTGGAACCGGACATCCTTATTTCTCCACGGATACGGGAGCCGTGCTCCATGCGATAGAGATTGAGGCTGATGCGATGCTGCTGGCGAAAGCGATTGATGGGATCTATGACAGTGACCCGAAGGTGAATCCGGAAGCAAAGAAGTATGACGAGATATCCATTCAGGAGATCATTGACAAGAAGTTAATGGCAGTAGATCTGACGGCGTCTATCATGTGCCTGGAAAATAAGATGCCGATGTTGGTGTTCGGGCTGAATGAAGAGAACAGTATTGTGGAGACGATGACAGGAACATTTACAGGCACAAGGGTGACTGTATAAAGATATTTTTGGAATCTTTGTGTTTTTTATCCTATGAGATTCCGAGAACATGTATATGAAGCATATGAACAAGGGAGGATATATCAATGAATGAAAGATTGAAAGCGTATGAAGAAAAGATGACGAAGACAATGGGGAATCTGGACGGTGAGTTGGGCGCGATCAGAGCAGGCAGGGCGAACCCGAATGTACTCAATAAGATCAAAGTAGATTATTATGGAACTCCGACCCCGATCCAGCAGGTAGCGAATGTATCTGTGCCGGAAGCACGTATGATCCAGATCCAGCCGTGGGAGAAGAATATGCTGAAGGTGATAGAGAAGGCGATCCAGGTATCTGATCTTGGGATCAATCCTACCAACGACGGAACCATGATCCGGCTCGTGTTCCCAGAGCTTACGGAGGAACGAAGAAAAGAGCTGGTGAAGGACGTTAAGAAGAAAGGCGAGGCGGCGAAGGTGGCAGTCCGGAATATCCGCCGCGACGGGAATGACATGTTAAAGAAATTAAAAGGATCGGATGTTTCGGAGGATGAGATCAAGGATATGGAGACAGAGCTTCAGAAGCTGACGGATAAGTATGTGAAAGAAGTGGACAAGGCAGTAGAGAATAAATCCAAAGAGGTAATGACGGTTTAATATCATGAGTGAGGGGACAGATCAGATGCTTGTGCGCGGGGTCTGTCCTTCATTCATGCCGGATCGTCCTGGAGAAAGGAGAGATCATATGATCATACCGCAGCATATTGCGATCATACTAGATGGAAACGGACGTTGGGCGAAGTCTAAAGGAATGCCCCGTAATTATGGACATGCTCAGGGAAGCAAGAATGTAGAGCGCATCTGTGAAGATGCATATCGAATGGGAGTCAAGTACCTGACCGTGTATGCATTTTCTACGGAAAACTGGAACAGGCCGAAGGACGAAGTGGACGCACTGATGAAGCTTTTGAGGAATTATATGAAGACTTGTCTTAAGACGGCTGCAAAGAATGATATGAAGATCCGTGTGATCGGTGATGTGACAAGGCTTGACGAGGATATCCGCAGCAGGATCGCCGAGCTTGAGGAAGCTACGAAGGATAACGGCGGGTTGAATTTCCAGATCGCAATTAATTATGGAAGCCGGGATGAGATCATCCGTGCAGCAAGAAGGCTGGCAGCAGAATGCCAGGAGAAGAGGCTGGACGCAAGCGAGATTGATGAAGCTGTGTTCGAGAGATATCTGGATACACACGATATTCCGGATCCGGATCTTTTGATCCGTACTAGCGGGGAATTGCGGCTGTCGAATTATCTGCTCTGGCAGCTTGCCTATACGGAATTCTATTTTACGGATGTTTTATGGCCTGATTTTTCAAAAGAAGAACTCAAAAAGGCGATCGAACACTATAATGCCAGGGATCGGCGTTATGGAGGAGTGAAGGAGGCGCGGAATGTTTAAGACAAGGCTGTTAAGCGGGATCGTACTGGTTATTGTGTTGATCGTGACGGTAGGATATGGGAATGAGTTGTTATTTGCATTTACCGGTGCGGTCAGCCTGGTTGGATTGAAAGAGTTGTATAGCGTGGTCGTTGTACAGAAGCGTGCTCTGGGAATGGCAGGGTATCTGGCGGCAGTTGTTTATTATGGGCTGCTTTGGACTGGCAATATGGAATACATGACGATGTTCTCATTAATGTTCCTTGTCGGAGTCATGGCGGTGTATGTATTTACCTTTCCTGCATTTCGCTCAGAACAGGTCATGACAGCATTCTTTGGGCTCTTTTATGTGGCTGTCATGCTTTCCTATGTATATCAGACGCGTATGCTGCCGGATGGGCACATAGTAGTATGGCTGATCTTTTTAAGTTCCTGGGGATGTGATACTTGTGCGTATTGTGTGGGAGTGTTGTTCGGAAGGCATAAGATGGCGCCGAAGCTAAGTCCTAAGAAATCCATAGAAGGCGGGATCGGCGGGATCGCAGGAGCAGCCCTTTTAGGCGTGATCTTTGCATTTGCCATGAACCGATGGGGAGGCGCGTCGGCGGATCCGGTGCACTATGCGGGTATCTGCGCGGCAGGAGGTATGATATCCCAGATCGGTGATCTGGCGGCTTCTGCGATCAAGCGCAACCATGACATTAAGGATTATGGGAAATTGATCCCGGGACATGGCGGCATTCTGGATCGGTTTGACAGTGTGATATTCACTGCGCCGATTATTTATTATTTGGCGACTTTGATCTAAGAATTGATAATACGATGAGAGGATTGCCATATATATAGTAAAGAGAGGTATATATGAAGAAAATAGCGATTTTAGGTTCAACAGGTTCGATCGGGACCCAGACTCTGGAGGTAGCCAGAGAGAATGGGGATATCAAAGTCTGTGGGCTTGCGGCGGGGAATAATATTGCTCTTCTGGAGAAACAGATCAGAGAATTCGCTCCGAAGCTGGCTGCCGTATGGTCTGAAGAAAAAGCACGGGAGCTTAGGGTACGTATTGCGGATACGGATACGCAGGTTGTATCCGGCATGGACGGACTTCTTAAGGTATCAACTCTTGAAGATGCGGAGATACTAGTGACAGCGATCGTAGGGATGATCGGGATACGTCCGACGATCGAGGCGATCAAAGCCGGTAAGGATATTGCGCTTGCCAATAAAGAAACTCTGGTTACGGCGGGGCATATCATCATGCCGCTTGCAAAGGAGAAAAAGGTGTCGATTCTTCCGGTGGACAGCGAACACAGTGCGATTTTCCAGTCTTTACAGGGAAATGAACCCAGAGCAGTCCATAAGATCCTTCTGACAGCTTCAGGAGGGCCGTTCAGGGGCAGGAAAGAAGAGGAACTGCTGGAGATCCGTGTGGAGGATGCGCTGAAACATCCGAACTGGTCGATGGGACAGAAGATTACGATTGATTCCTCTACTATGGTTAATAAAGGATTGGAAGTTATTGAGGCAAAATGGCTGTTCGGAGTCGATGTGGATCGCGTGCAGGTCGTGGTACAGCCGCAGAGTATTATCCACTCTATGGTTGAATATGTGGACGGAGCGGTCATGGCACAGCTTGGAACGCCGGATATGAAGCTGCCGATCCAATATGCCTTATATTATCCGCAGAGAAGAGATCTTCCGGGAGAGCGGCTTGACTTCTGGAGTCTTGGAAAGATTGAATTTGAAATGCCGGATATGGATACGTTCTACGGTTTAAAGCTGGCGTATGAGGCAGGAAGGGCAGGCGGTTCGCTCCCGACCGTATTTAATGCGGCAAATGAGCTTGCGGTCAGTATGTTTTTGAGACGTGAGGTTAAGTATCTTGAGATTGTAGAGATCATTGAAGATTGCATGAGGGCACATCGGAATATCGAGAATCCGGATATTCAGCAAATACTTGATACGGAAGCGGCGACATATGACAGGATCAGAAGTAGGAGGTAACTCGTAAATTGGGTATTATATTAGCAATCATTATCTTTAGTTTTATTGTATTCTTTCATGAACTGGGACATTTTCTGCTGGCAAAAAAGAATGGCATAGATGTGCAGGAATTTGCCATCGGTATGGGACCGACGCTATATGCCCGGGAGTATAAAGGGACGCGGTATGGTATCCGTGTTCTGCCGATCGGCGGTTTCTGTGCAATGGGAGAGGATGATGAAGCGACAGATTCTCCGGGGAATTTTAATAACAAGTCTGTGTGGGCGAGAATATCCGTTATTGCGGCGGGACCGATCTTTAATTTTATCCTGGCTTTTATACTTGCCTCGATCCTTACGGGGATGGTAGGATATGACAAGCCGGAGGCAGGCGCGGTAGAGGAAGGATATCCCGCGAAAGAAGCAGGAATACAGGCTGGAGACACCATTGTGAAGATGGGAGAGAAAAGGATCCATATCTTTCGTGAGATCAGCATATACAATCAATTTCATCAGGGAGAAGAGGTAGAAGTGACATATCGCCGCGGAAATGATGAGAAAACGGTTGTACTTCAGCCGAAGAAGGATGAAGAGTCAGGGTATTACCGGCTGGGGATCAGCAGTACGGGGTATACCAAGGCGAATGTCCTGACTGCGATGCAGTATGGAGTATACGAAGTGAAATATTTGATCGACGTCACATTGGGGAGCCTTAAGATGTTAGTGACCGGACAGGTCGGCATGGATCAGATGGCGGGACCGGTGGGAATTGTAGATGTGGTGGGCTCGACGTACGAACAGAGTAAATCGTATGGGAGCTTCGTCGTATTGGCTGAACTGATGAATCTTGCGATACTTCTGACAGCGAACCTGGGTGTTATGAACCTGTTGCCGCTGCCGGCACTGGATGGCGGGAGACTGGTATTTCTGTTCGTAGAAGCAATACGGCGCAAAAGAGTCCCGCCGGAGAAAGAAGGGTATGTACATCTGGTGGGAATCGTGCTGCTGATGGTATTGATGGTGTTTGTAATGTATAATGATATTAGAAGGATATTTTTCTGATTTTGCTTGACTTGGAGTGTACTCTAAGTGATACACTGATCATAGATCGACAGATCGTATTATGCTTGTCAGGATTAATGCAATGATGTGCCGGGGGTGAGGACATGACAATCTCGGAAGTAAGTAAGAAATATGGAATTTCACAGGATACGCTCAGGTATTACGAAAGAGTGGGAGTTCTCCCGCCGATCCATAGGACAAAGGGCGGATTAAGGGATTTTACGCAGGAAGACTGCGGATGGGTAGAGCTTGCCGGCTGTATGAGAAGCGCCGGCCTGCCCATCGAAGCTCTTGCAGAGTATGTGAGATTGTGTCAGACAGGCGACGACACATTTCTTGAGAGGCGAGATCTGTTGATGAAGCAGAGACAGCAGCTTGTGTCACAGATGAAGATCATGGAAGAAACTAAGGAACGGCTTGATTATAAGATCGCTTGCTATGACAAAGCGGTAAAAACAGGTAAATTGGTCTGGTGTTAAGCGAGGCGTTTCGGAGTACATAAAAAGGAGGAGTAGGAGTATGGTTTATAAGCAATTCCAGGATTTACAATTATCCGCGCTCGGTATGGGCGCCATGCGTCTTCCTGTCATTGACAAGAATGACGAGAAGATCGATGAAGAAGCAACGGCGAAGATGGTAAAATATGCCATTGAAGAGGGAATTAATTATTTTGATACTGCATGGGGATATCATGGCGGTCATTCTGAGTTGGTAATGGGAAAAGTGCTCAGTGAGTATCCGCGTGAAAGCTTCTATCTTGCATCGAAGTTTCCGGGATATGATCTGGCAAATATGCCGAAAGTCGAAGAGATCTTCGAAAAGCAGCTTGAGAAATGCAGAGTATCTTATTTTGATTTTTACTTGTTCCACAATGTCTGTGAGATGAATATCAATGAATATCTGGATGAAAAGTATGGGATATTCGAATATTTGATGAAACAAAAGGAAGATGGCAGGATCCGTCATCTGGGATTCTCGGCTCACGGCAGTGTTGAGGTAATGAGACGCTTTCTGGAGGCATATGGTAAGCATATGGAATTTTGCCAGATTCAGCTGAATTATGTGGACTGGAAGTTCCAGGAGGCAGATGCGAAGGTGGAATTGCTGAAAGAGTATGGGATCCCGGTATGGGTTATGGAACCTCTCCGCGGAGGAACACTTGCGTCGCTTTCGGAAGAAAACACGGAGAAGTTAAAAGCGCTGCGGCCGGAGGAAAAGACGCCGGCATGGGCGTTCCGTTATCTCCAGACGATCCCGGAAGTAGTGGTTACGCTTTCTGGGATGTCGAACTATGAACAGTTAGAAGAGAATATACATACTTTTGAAAATGAGAAACCGCTTGATCCAAAGGAGATGGAGACAATTCTTGGGATCGCGGACAGTATGGTGAATGGAGTGCCTTGTACATCCTGCCATTATTGTACGAGTCACTGCCCGCAGGGAATAGATATTCCTTCGATGTTGAAATTATATAACGAGCATTCGTTTACCGGAGGCGGATTCATCGCTCCGATGGCGCTTATGGCGGTTCCGGAGGATAAGCAGCCTTCTGCCTGCGTAGGGTGCAGGAGCTGTGAGGCTGTATGTCCGCAGCAGATCAAGATATCAGAAGTATTGGAAGATTTTTCCGGAATGTTGAAGGGATAAGAAAAAGGACTGTTGCAGGATCTGCAACAGTCCTTTTCTTATATCCGGATATAATCATAGATCAAACTTTTAACCATACTGCCAGTATACCGTGATCTTATTATTCTCAGGTTCGTCCATATATTGGTAGCGCACTTCCGTAAGCCCGTACTTATCCGCCAGAGTCTGTGCCGCTGATTTGATCACATTCTGGAAGATATCGTCGTGTGCCTGACTATACAGATCATGATCCGCAAATTTCAGGATAGAAGGATTCCCCCCTGCGGCGATCACATCATTCATTCGCTGCAGCGCAGTGTTCCCGTCATAAGAATCATAGTACATTCCATTCATCACGTAATAATTCCGATCCATTTTTGTACAGGGAGGAAGTTCGGTATCATTGTCAGGGGTGTGGCTTTTTAACAATTCCGCATCGTCACAGAGCATATAGTCATAGCTGATATTCTGCAGCTGGCTGACTTCCTCTCCCTCGGATGCCTGGAATACAGGGTCTCCCCAGGTAACGTCTACATAATAATAGTCTCCTTCACATTTCACCAGGTTCCATGCATGATTCTGTCCGGTGCTTGTGGTTCCGGTTACATACGTACAGAACACGCCGAGGCGCTCCAGAAGGTATTGCGCTGCTTTTGAATATCCGGCGCAGACAGAACGCTGGTGCCTGAATACACTATAGATGTTCTGATTATCCGGCGCTGCCAGGTCATAATCGACCGTATTTACGATATATTCGTACACATACAAGATCTTTTGGTATTCCGAACTCTCTGATGAAATACCTGCCAGACACTCATCTATAGCGGAAGCCATCTCTGCGTTCATGGCTTCTTTGGCTGTCTCATCATAGGAATACGTAGGCTGGAGTATCGTATAATCCTCTTCCCCTTCATAAGATGTAGCAGATATCGTACCGTCACACCAGAAGATGTCCGGGGAATCCTTGAGAACATACTGGAAGATTTTATTCGCTCGTTCCGCGTCTGCAATATGGATATAGATTTCATCCACATTGTCCTGGATCCCTTCCAGGATCTCTCTGTAGACCAGACGCTCGTCTTCATCCAATTGCTGGTAATAGAACTTCTGCACGATCTCATCTTCGGAAATTACCACTTCCTGGTAAGGAATCTTCTTTGGCATAATCAGCTCTTTTTCGATCTTCTTTACAACATCGGCATTTTTGCCGATTCCATAGGAAATGCTGATCACAGCAATGATCAGGCATAAAAATCCGCCCAGCGCTACAAATGTATGTAGGCAGCCTTTCTTTTTCCGTCTTCTACTCATGCTTGCTCCTCACTTATATAGATTGTCTTGCTTTGATAATCTACCACTATTATATTCAATTTTTCTAAAATATACAATAACAGGAACAAATTCTTCTTAAGTTCATATTCTGACAGTAACAGAGTCTTCTATGAGGTAGTTCTATGAACGATATATTTGCGACACAGCAGGATACTCCTGACAAAGGAAAACTTAGGATCAACCTTACTTCCGAGGTAACCGCCTATCCCGTTGCCGACGCTTCCATCTCCATCTCTTATACAGGAGTTCCCGACAGTAAGATCGAGCAGCTTACGACGGACCCATCGGGTCAGACCGAGACGATCGAACTGGAGGCTCCGCCCTTGGAATACAGCCTGAACCCGGAAAATGAGATTCAGCCGTATTCAGAATATACATTACAGGTAGATGCTCCGGGATTCGAATCGGTCAGTATCGCCGGTGCGGAGATCCTATCCTCGGTGACGGCGATCCAGAACATATCTCTTCGTCCGTTGGATACACCGGAAGCATCTGAAGAGGTGTTCGTTATCCCGGCGCATACTCTGTATGGTACTTATCCCCCGAAGATACCTGAAGATGAGATCAAACCGGTCAATGAGACAGGCGAGATTGTTCTAAGCCGTGTGGTAGTGCCGGAGTACATTGTCGTACACGACGGAAGCCCCAGGGATAGTACGGCGCGGAATTATTATGTAAAGTATAAGGACTATATCAAGAATGTGGCATCCAGTGAGATCTATGCCACCTGGCCGGCAGATACCATCCGGGCAAATGTGCTGGCGATCATGTCATTTACTTTGAATCGGGTTTTTACGGAGTGGTATCGTAACCAAGGATATGAATTTACGATTACTTCGTCTACTGCTTTTGATCACAAATGGATCCCGGAGCGGAATATTTTTGATACGATATCCGTGATCGTTGATGAACTCTTTGCAGATTATCTGTCGAGACCGAATGTGAAGCAGCCGATCCTGACACAATATTGCGACGGAAGACAGGTACAGTGTCCGAATTGGATGACGCAGTGGGGCTCCAAGTCTCTTGGAGACCAGGGTTACTCACCGATTGAAATCCTGCGCTATTATTACGGTGACAATATATACATCAACACAGCCGAAGCGATCTCAGGTATCCCCTCATCATGGCCGGGATATGATCTGGAAAATGGTTCAAGCGGCGCCAAGGTGCGACAGCTGCAAGAACAGATCAATGTAATAGCAGGAGCTTATCCTGCAATTCCCAGGATTGCGGCAGATGGAATCTATGGACCTGCCACCGAAGCTTCAATCCGTAAGTTCCAGTCTGTATTTGGGCTTCCGCAGACGGGAATAACAGATTATAAGACGTGGTATAAAGTATCGGAGATATATGTTGGCGTCTCAAGAATTGCAGAGTTGGTCTAAGACGACTCTTTGAACCCGATAAATAAATAAGAAGAAAAAGGCTGTCGGTATTTCGACGGTCTTTTTTAGTGAAAGTGAGGAATCCGGACAGATCTGATCCTGATAGGCATGGCAGTACTATAAGAAGATGGGTGGATTCGGCATCTCTGGGAAATGTATCCATGGAGGTTTTTTTATTGACATACATCCGAAGTCGTGATACCATATCCTTCGTTGTGCAGGGAATGTAATAAATTTGTAATATTTGTAATAAAGTTGAAAATATTGAATATACTTTATTAAAACAATATTCATGTATTGTAACAATAGGAGGATATAAATAATGATAAAGAGTAAAAAAATGAATTCGGTGGTTGCGGTTGTCTCGGCATGTTCTCTGATGGCGGGGTTCACCAGTGAAGCAGCGCCTTCGCAGCCAGACGGAAAGATGATGTTAAGTTCGGTTGAGAATCATATTTTAGAAATACAAGAAGATGCGCTGCAGGTAGTGCCTGATCGCCTGAAGGTATCGACCAGAGAAAAGATTGAGGAAGAGCAGAAAAGGATTAGTGAAGAAATCAGGCAGAGAGAACAAGAGGCAAGAGAGAGGGAAGAAAGAGAAGCAGAAGCGCTGCGCGCGCAGTATCAGGAGCTGATGGCGTCCATCATCTTCTGTGAGGCGGGGAATCAGCCGTATGAAGGACAGGTTGCAGTGGGCGCGGTGATCATGAACCGTGTGAGAAGCAGTGTCTATCCGAACAGTATCGAAGCAGTGATCTATCAGTCGGGACAATTCGGTCCGGCGTCTACGGGATGGCTTGACAGAGTAAGGAGTTCCCGTGGATATACGCCGACAGCCATGCAGGCGGCGGCAGATGCATTGGCAGGTGCGAATCCAATCGGAGGATGTCTGTATTTTGATCAGGGAGGACGCGGAATGAAGATCGGTGCTCATTATTTCCACTGATTTTTGAATAATTATTAAAATAGTATTGACTGGCAGAACGTTTGTTTGTATAATAAGAACAGACGTTCTGCTTTATTTGGTTTGCTGAAATTCAAAGGTTTTGGAGTTAAGAATGGGATAGAAATGGAGGGGAGTAGTATGATAAGCCAGGAGCCGGTGAGACTGTTAGGAAATGAACTGCCGGAGGACAGCCGGGAGAATGAGCTGCCAGGGAGTTGCCGAGGGAATGAAGTGCCGGGGAGTTACCGAGAAAATGAAGTGTCAGGGAGCAGCCGAGAGAAGGATCTGTATGAGAAACTGAATATTCTCACGGACGCGGCGAAATATGATGTGGCGTGTACGTCTAGCGGGACTGCACGCAAGAGTGACGGAACAGGGATCGGAAGCTGTGAAATGTCGGGAATCTGCCATAGTTTTTCCGCAGATGGGAGATGTATTTCCCTTTTGAAGATCCTCTTTACCAATGAGTGTATCTTTGATTGTAAATATTGTGTAAACCGGAGAAGTAATGATGTGGAGCGGGCTTCTTTTACGCCGGATGAAGTATGTTCGCTTACGATGGAATTCTACAGGAGAAATTATATTGAAGGGTTGTTCTTAAGTTCAGGTATTATGAAGAATCCGGACTATACGATGGAATTGATCTATACGACATTGTATCGTCTGAGGCGTCATTGGAACTTTCAGGGTTATATCCATGTAAAGGCGATCCCCGGAGCGAGTCAGGAGCTGATTCTGCGGACAGGTTTTCTTGCTGACAGGATGAGTGTGAATCTGGAGCTTCCGACAGCGGAGAGCCTCAAGGCGTTGGCGCCCCATAAGACACGCAAGAATATCCTGGCGCCGATGCGGCTGGTGCAGAATGTAATGACCGAGAACAGACAGGAGATCCAGGTATACCGTAGTGCGCCGCAATTTGTTCCTGCCGGACAGAGTACGCAGATGATTATAGGAGCGACACCGGAGACCGATTATCAGATCATGCAGGTTGCGGAATCCCTGTATCAGAAATTTGAGCTGAAAAGGGTATTCTATTCGGCATTCGTGCATGTCAATGAAGATGCCGCCCTTCCTGCGAAGACCGGGGAAGGACCGCCGCTTTTGCGTGAACATCGGCTGTACCAGGCTGACTGGCTGTTAAGATATTATCATTTCCATGCGGAAGAGCTTCTGACGGAAGATGAGCCGAATTTTAATATACTGTTTGACCCCAAATGTAACTGGGCATTAAAGCATCTGGAAGCGTTTCCGGTGGAAATCAACCGGGCAGACTATAAGATGCTGCTTCGGGTACCGGGGATCGGTTATAAGTCGGCAGTGAGGATCGTGAAGGCGAGACGGCTTGGGATACTTGATTTTGCAGATCTTAAGAAGATCGGAGTCGTCCTTAAAAGGGCGCTGTACTTTATTACATGTAATGGAAGGATGATGTATCCGACGAAGATAGAAGAGGATTATATTGCAAGGAATCTGCTGAGTGCGGGGGAGAAGCTGCCGGCGGAAGTGACCGGTATGAGGTATCGGCAGCTTTCTTTGTTTGATGACGTGAGATTCAGGGAGAACTTTTATGAAAACAGTATATGTGTGTAATGATACGGTTACAGGGATATTCTCAGGAATCTATGATGCCTGGAGAGCGAAAAAGGAAGAGGATGAATGTGAGATCGCCCTTAGAGGGATGCTGGATCAGCAGTTATTTTGTGATTATATTGAAGTGGATGAGACAGAGCATAAGGCAGTTGCGATAGAAGCTCTGATCAAGAAACATCTGGGGAGAAAAGTTTATTGGGATATTTATCATGCGGTGTTGGCAGCGGACGCAAAGAAAGGGGATGCGGTTCTGGGAACGATGCTTGCGGCAAGGAGAATACCGGACAGTACGAAGATCATGGATCATCTGAGCCATCCCAAGGTAGAGAAGGTATTTGAGCTTAGCAGAAATGTATTCGGAGAAGCGCATAGCTATAAAGGATTTCTCAGATTCAGGGAGCTTGCGAACGGCGTATTGTATGCTGAGATTGAGCCGAAGAATCAGATCCTGACTTGTCTTGCGCCTCATTTCGCAGAACGTCTTCCGGTCGAGAACTGGATGATACATGACAAACCGCATAAGATGTTCGCGGTCCATGAGGCAGGAAAAAGATGGGTGATATTTTTGGGGGAGAGAATGGATGAGACTGTATTTGGAGTAGTTTCAGAGCGGGAAGAAGAGTACGCCAGGCTGTGGAAAGGATTCTGCCGGACGATCGCGATCGAGTCCCGCACGAATCCCCGATGCCAGTTGCAGCATCTTCCGCTCAGGTATCGTGAAAAGATGACCGAATTTTGCTGATATGCCCGCAGCGCTGCCGCCCCTTCTTGCCAGGAATGTTAAAAATGAATGGATATTTATATAAGACAGTGATATGATGGTAACGGAAATTTTTTTAAAGTATAGATATTCGGAGTTGAACAGATAGAATGGAACAACCAATTATTCGGATATCCGTTCGTAATCTGGTGGAATTTATCTTACGCAGCGGTGATATTGATAACAGAACAGCGGGGGCAGATAAGGACGCTATGCTGATGGGAGGAAAGATTCATCGTAAGATACAGAGACAGATGGGAGCGGAGTATCATGCGGAAGTACCGCTGAAGCATGAAGTGCAGTGCAATGGGTTTGTGCTGTCTGTGGAAGGACGTGCGGATGGAGTGATCAAGCGCCCGGACGGAGTTGTGATCGATGAGATTAAGGGGGTTTTGAGAGACCTTGAGTTGATGAAAGAGCCTGTTTTGGTGCATCTGGCGCAGGCAAAGTGTTATGCGTACGTCTATGCGGATGCATGTCATCTGGAAGAGATCGGAATACAGATGACCTATTGTAATATGGATACGGAAGAGATCAAGCGTTTTCAATATGTCTGTTCTTATGACGAGTTGAAGGAATGGTTTTTTAATATTCTTGGGCAATATGAGAAATGGGCAAGATATGAGATCGAATGGAAGAAGAAACGGGATGCTTCGATCAAGCAGATTGATTTCCCGTTCAGATACAGAGAAGGCCAGAAGTATCTTGCACAGTCGGTATACCGGACGGTCTTGCGGAAAAAGAAATTATTCATACAGGCGCCTACCGGAGTGGGAAAGACGATCTCCACAGTATTTCCGGCAGTAAAGGCTGTCGGAGAAGGGCTTGGGGACAAGATCTTCTATCTTACAGCGAAGACGATCACTCGGACGGCTGCATGGCAGGCATTTCAGATCTTAAGAGAGCAGTGTCTCCGCATGAAGGTTCAGGTTCTGACGGCAAAGGAGAAGATCTGTTTTTGTGAAGAGACGAATTGCAATCCGGACGCCTGTCCATATGCGAAGGGGCATTATGACAGGGTGAATGACGCGGTATATGAGTTGATCACATCTTCAGACGAGATGAATCGGGAGATTCTGGAAGAGCAGGCGAAAAAGTGGAGAGTATGTCCCCATGAGATGAGTCTGGACGTGTCGGAATGGGTGGATGCGGTTATCTGTGATTATAATTATGTGTTTGACCCCAATGCGCATCTGAGGCGTTTCTTTGGGGAAGGAAATAAAGGGGAGTATCTTTTTCTGGTGGATGAAGCGCACAATCTGGTTGAACGCGGCAGAGCGATGTACAGCGCCGAACTATATAAGGAAGATATCCTTAAGATAAAAAGACTGGTAAAACACAAAGATCCAAAGCTTACAAAGCGTCTGGAAGAATGCAATAAGCAATTGCTTACCCTGAAAAGGGAGTGCGACGGATATCAGGTTTTGAACAGTGTATCACATATCTATCTGAAGCTGATGTCTCTTATGACAGAGATGGAGCGGTTTTTGGAAGAATCTAAAGAGGAAGAACTCCGCAAAGAAGTACTGGAGCTGTATTTTTCAGTGCGTATGTTTATCAGTATCCATGACAAGCTCGACGAGAATTATATGATCTATTCGGAATTAGACGATACCGGGAGATTTAAAGTCAGGCTTTTTTGTGTGAATCCTGCCAAATGCCTGCAGGAATTCCTTGATAAAGGAAATAGTACGGTGTTTTTTTCTGCAACATTGCTGCCGATTCACTACTATAAGGAACTTCTCAGTACGTCGAAAGAGGATTACGCGATCTATGCGGAGTCTCCCTTTGATCCGTCAAACCGCCGGATCCTTCTTGGTACGGACGTCAGTACGAAATATACCAGAAGAGACCGGGAGATGTACAGGAGATATGCCGGGTATTTGATCCGGGCGGCGGAAGCAAAAAGAGGGAATTATCTTGCCTTTTTCCCATCTTATCGCTTTATGGAAGAAGTGTATGAAGAGTTTTTGGATATGCTGAAGGAAACGGAAGATGAGAAAGAGAGTAATTTGGAGTATATTATGCAGTCTCAGTATATGTCGGAAGAGGCAAGGGAGATATTTTTGGAAAATTTTGAAGAAATCAGTGAACGAAGCCTGGTGGGTTTCTGTGTCATGGGAGGGATCTTTTCGGAAGGGATCGACCTGACCGAAGATAAACTGATCGGTACGATGATCGTTGGCACAGGCTTGCCGCAGGTGTGCAGAGAACGGGAGCTTCTCAAAATGCATTTTGATAAACGTGGGCTCCGGGGATTTGATTATGCATATCTTTACCCGGGGATGAATAAGGTGCTCCAGTCTGCCGGCAGGGTGATACGAACGGATCGGGACAGAGGGGTCATCCTGCTGCTTGATGACCGCTTCAGGGACGGAAGATATCAAGAGACATTCCCGCGTGAATGGAAAGACTATAGAATGTGTAATATAGAGAACGTATCGGAGGAAATACAAGGATTCTGGAAGGAAGCCAAGCAGAACCCAGAAGGGAGACAGGAAAGATGAGTTTAAAAGAAGAAAAAGGAATAATACAGGCTGCAGGAGAGGATGTGAAAGGGCTGCAGGGGACAATACCAGCCAGGGCAGCGTCTGTTGTTGCCGCCCTTTCTATGTTTCTTATGATCGTAGCAATGCTGCTGACCAGTTTTCAGGCGGCGATCTACGGGGATGCCAGGTATCGTTTTTATGAAAAGGAATATGCCAGATATCATGTTACGGATGCTCTTGATATGGAGATGGAAGATGTTATGGCGGTGACGGAATATATGATGGAGTATCTCATAGGAAGAGAGGAAGAACTGTCTATTATAACGGATGTGGATGGAAGCCGTCAGGATTTCTTTAATGAACAGGATCGTCTGCATATGGCAGATGTCAGAAACTTATTCCTGGGCGGCTTGAAGATCCGTAATATCTGCGCAGCCGCAGCCGTGCTCCTGATCCTTGGATTGGCCGTGGGAAAAGCAGATTGGAGGCTTCTGCTTCCTAAGGCTTACTTTAGAGCGGTTATGATACTGGCAGTTATGATATTGTGTCTGGGGATCGTATGTTCTGTTGATTTTACGGCTTGTTTTCGGGTCTTCCATGAGATATTTTTTACCAATGATCTTTGGATGTTTGATCCTGCGACAGATTATATGATCCGGATGCTGCCGGAGGGATTTTTCTCTGATATGGTGATCAGGATCGGCGTGACATTCATAGGGATGCTGGCTGTGCTGTGGGGGATCTTTGTGTTATGGAAAAGGAGGTTTCTGAAAAATAGGATATCTTAATCGGACAAATTGTGCTACAATGGGAAATAGAGTGGAGATAAGATTCAGGTATGGAGGTTGATTTATGGGAGAGGTAAGACGAGTATATGTAGAGAAAAAGGAAGGTTTTGGCGTGCAGGCTCACGATCTGAAGCAGGAGATCAGTAATTACCTTGGTATTCAGGAGGTGGAAAATGTACGGGTACTGATCCGTTATGACGTGGAGAATATCTCTGAAGAGACATTTGGGAAAGCATGTAAGGGTGTCTTTGCGGAGCCTCCGGTGGATACTCTCTATCATGAGGAGTTTCCGGTGAAGCAGGGAAGCAGAGTATTCTCGGTGGAATTCCTTCCGGGACAGTTTGATCAGCGAGCGGATTCTGCCGTACAGTGTATCCAGTTTATTAAAGAGGACGAGCAGCCGGTGATCAGGACTGCAACGACATATGTGATCGAAGGCAAAGGCGGAGCGATAACAGATGAGGAGCTTGCGGCGATCAAAGCTCATTGTATCAATCCGGTGGATTCCAGAGAGACAGGTATGGAGAAACCGGAGACACTTGTGGAAGACTTTCCGGAGCCAGAAGATGTGAAGATATTTGAAGGATTTCGAGAGATGGAGGAAGAGCAGCTAAAGGAGCTGTATGAATCTCTGTGCCTTGCAATGACGTTTAAGGATTTTCAGCATATCCGTAATTATTTTGCCGCAAAAGAGAAGAGGGATCCGTCCATGACGGAGATCAGGGTACTGGATACATACTGGTCCGATCATTGCCGGCATACGACATTCTCGACAGAGCTTACGGATGTTACATTCGGGGACGGAGATTATAGAAGACCGATAGAAGAGACTTATCGGAGATATCTGGCTGACCACAGTGAGATATTCAAAGGCAGGGAAGACAAGTTTGTATGCCTGATGGATCTGGCGCTGATGGCGATGCGTAAGTTGAAGAAGGAAGGCAGATTAAACGATCAGGAAGAATCGGACGAGATCAATGCCTGCAGTATCGTGGTTCCTGTGAAAGTAGATGGGGTGGAGGAAGAATGGCTTGTGAATTTCAAGAATGAGACACACAACCATCCGACAGAGATCGAGCCCTTCGGCGGCGCGGCAACCTGCCTTGGCGGCGCGATCCGTGATCCGCTCTCAGGACGGACTTATGTGTATCAGGCGATGCGTGTGACAGGGGCGGCAGATCCTACTGTCTCGGTGAAGGATACCATGAAGGGTAAGCTCCCGCAGAAGAAGCTGGTCCGGGAGGCGGCGCATGGTTACAGTTCCTACGGCAATCAGATCGGGCTTTCGACAGGCGCTGTGAAGGAGATCTACCATCCGAATTATGTTGCAAAGCGTATGGAGATCGGCGCGGTATTAGGTGCAGCGCCGAGGCGTGCGGTGATCCGGGAGTCTTCGGATCCGGGAGATATCATCATTCTCCTCGGCGGACGTACCGGGCGCGACGGATGCGGCGGTGCAACCGGTTCATCCAAGGTGCATACAGAAGAATCAACCAAGACATGCGGGGCGGAAGTCCAAAAAGGGAACCCGCCGACAGAGCGTAAGATCCAGCGGCTGTTCCGAAGGGAAGAGGTCAGCAGGCTGATCAAGAAATGTAACGACTTTGGTGCGGGCGGAGTCTCAGTTGCAATCGGAGAACTGGCGGACGGACTGAGGGTGGATCTTGATAAGGTGCCGAAAAAATATGCCGGATTAGACGGGACAGAGATTGCGATCTCCGAATCCCAGGAAAGAATGGCAGTCGTAGTTGACCCGAAAGATGTAGATACATTCATGGCATATGCGAAGGAAGAGAATCTGGAAGCTACCTGCGTGGCGGTTGTGACAGAGGAGCCGCGTCTGGTTCTTTCATGGAGAGGCAAGGAGATCGTGAACTTGTCGCGCGCCTTCTTAGATACGAATGGAGCGCATCAGGAGACGACGGTTGCGGTAGATATCCCGAGCAGGAAGGACAGCATACTGGTCAGAGAAGAGATTGGGGATATCAGGAAGAGATGGCTTGCCACGCTGAGCGATCTGAATGTCTGTTCGCAGAAGGGGCTTGTGGAGATGTTCGACGGTTCCATCGGAGCAGCATCTGTGTTCATGCCTCATGGGGGCAGATATCAGAAGACGGAGACGCAGGCGATGGTGGCAAAGCTTCCGGTCCTTACAGGGGATTGTGACACCGTAACGATGATGAGTTATGGTTTTGATCCGTATCTGTCCTCCTGGAGCCCTTATCACGGTGCGGTCTATGCGGTAACAGAGTCGGTTGCGAAGATCGTGGCGTCAGGCGGGGACTGCAGGAAGATCCGGTTTACGTTCCAGGAGTATTTCCGCCGCATGACAGAGGATCCGCATAGATGGAGCCAACCTTTTGCCGCGCTTTTGGGAGCTTATAACGCGCAGCTTGGTTTTAGCCTTCCTTCTATAGGAGGAAAGGACAGTATGTCAGGAACCTTTGAAGACATAGACGTACCTCCGACACTCGTATCATTTGCGGTAGACGTTGCGGCAGAGAAGGATATCATCACGCCGGAGCTTAAAAATCCGGGGAACAAGCTGGTATGGCTTCGGATCGAGACGGATGAATATGATATTCCGGTATATGAAAAGGTACTGGAGCAGTATGGGAAATTCACAGACGATATCCATAACGGACGGATCGTATCCGCATATGCGCTTGACAGACATGGGGTTATCGCTGCGGTCAGCAAGATGGCATTTGGAAACCGGAATGGCGTAAGAATCGAACACAATATTGACGAGAGAGATCTGTTTATGCCGGCATTCGGCGATATTATCGCGGAGGTTCCGTCAGATAAGGTGGGCGAGCTTTCTATTACGTATACCGTGATCGGAGAAGTGTTAGATCAGCCGGTACTTTCTTACAAAGATATAGAGATTTCTCTTTCCGAAGCGGAAAAGGCATGGAGCGAACCGCTGGAGAGTGTATTTGCAACGAATTCCGGGGCTCTTGGACAATGTGAGAAAGTAGAAACAAGGCTTTACGACACGAAAGAGATCAGTATCTGTACGCATAAGATCGCACAGCCGACGGTATTTATCCCGGTTTTCCCGGGAACAAATTGTGAATATGACAGTGCGAGGGCATTTGAGAGGGCAGGTGCGAAGACGGTCATAAAGGTATTCCGGAATATGAGTGCGTCTGATATTATTGATTCGATGGAGGTATTTGAGAAGGCGATCGGCGGATCTCAGATCATCATGTTCCCGGGAGGGTTCAGTGCAGGCGATGAGCCGGACGGATCTGCGAAGTTTTTCGCCACGGCATTTCAGAACGCAAAGATGAAAGAAGCTGTGGAGAAGCTGTTGAATGAACGTGACGGACTGGTGCTTGGAATATGTAATGGATTCCAGACACTGATCAAGCTTGGGCTTGTTCCGAATGGTACGGTCACCGGACAGACGGAAGATTCTCCGACCCTGACTTACAACACGATCGGCAGGCACATTTCTAAGATGGTGTATACGAAAGTAGTTTCCAATAAGTCGCCCTGGCTTTCAAAAGCGGCGCTCGGAGGCGTGTATACCAATCCGGCATCCCACGGAGAGGGCAGATTTGTGGCAAATGAGGAGTGGATCAAAAAGTTATTCGCAAATGGCCAGGTGGCGACACAGTATTGTGATCTTGAAGGAAATATCACGATGCAGGAAGAGTGGAATGTAAATGGTTCTTATTGCGCGATAGAAGGTATAACGAGCCCGGACGGACGTGTGTTTGGTAAGATGGCGCATTCCGAGAGGCGTGCGAGGTCAGTGGCTGTTAATATCTATGGGGAACAGGATCTGAAGATTTTTGAGTCTGGGGTCGAATACTTCAAGTAAAAGACGAGAGCGAAGAAGTCACACATGGTACGGAGCATTTAGAACAAAAAAGAAGAGGGAGATTTAAGCAGGTAAGAGTCTCTCTCTTCTTTTCTTAATATTATTGTTGGATTCTATTGTATGGGTTATGTTACCATGCGCTGTTAAGCTGTTTCCGGTATACATATTGCCGGATATCCCGCTCCGTACTCTTGGGGAGTTCTACAAACTGACAGCCATAACCATAATAGTTATCCCGGATGAGCGTCACACGTAACACTTTGCCCTGTATTTCCTGATCTTTCTTTGAAAAATGATACTGGAATTCAAAATGTTCGCCGATATCCATCTTTGTAGAAGCGGTCATATAGATGCCGCCTACACTGATATTCTGTATAATGCCACGGAAACTTCCATGGGCGGCCGTGATAAAGGTTGCTTCCCTGACCATGCGCACCCGCAGTTCTTTCTGACGCTGCAGGATCTCAAGGATCTCAAGGATCACACAGTCTGCCAACCATGGTTCAAGAATATAGGGATCCGTATTCTTTCGGATCTCAAGTTCGCAGAACGTCTTTATATAGCCGACCTGACTGTCAAAAAAATCTACCCGAAGTCTGTCTGTATGTAGTCCCAGGTCATTGTTATCATCAAAATGTAATGTGATTCTCTCGTCTATGCATCGAACTCTGGCGCGGACTACGATACCTTCTTCCATACCATAGATGGTGCATGTGCTGCAGTTTTTTAAAATCATAGGTTTATAATGCCCCCCTCACTGTAAATAGAAGTATTCCGTATAATTTGTAGAAATATTTTGTTTAACAGAATTAATTTTATCATGCTGTCAGATGAAATGCAATCACTAATTGCAGGAATAGGATACATAGAAATTTGAGAAAGGAATTGATTTCAGTAGTAGGATTGTTTATAATGAATATACCATGAATGGTTTGTTCATGAGAGAGTTGGGTATTATATGAAGAAAGGGATAACGGATGTTTAGAAAGACAAAGAGATTTTTATTTGTTAGTATGAGTTGTCTTGTTCTGCTTTGTGTTTTGATTTTTTTGTGGTTGAGTTCGATTATGACCGGAAAGAGTGAAGAAGCAATCAATGATGTGGGCAAGATCTATATGTCAGAGATGAGTACACAGCTGCAGCAAAAGTTCGATGCGATCACTGCATCCTGGGTATCGCAGGTAGAGGGGATTGCCAAACGTACTCCGCCGCAGGAGCAGGTATATGGACAGGCGATGCTGGACGATCTGGCATTAGGAGCAAGTGTCAGGGAATTTGAATATCTGGGATTATACACGGAAGACGGGGAATACGAAGATGTCTATGGCACACCGGTGACTTTTCTTGATGAGCAGGAATTTCATATGGCGATTGGGGAAGAGGATAAAAAGATAACGAGCGGTTTTAACGCAAACGATGAGAAACTACTCTTTTTTGTGATAGATGCACAGTATCCGATGAAAGGCGGAAAAGTCAGCGATGTGTTGGTCGCAGGACTTCCTATGAGTCATTTGGAATCGGCGCTTGTATTGGAAGAAGAGAACTCAATGGTATATTCTCACATTATCCGTAAAGACGGGAAATTCGTGGTAAGGACGGGGGAAGCATTCCGCGATAATTATTTTGATCGGTTAAGAGAGACGATTTCAAATAATAACCAAAAGAATCCGGAGACATATGTAGAAGAAGTTCAGGAAGCGATGCAGGCTGAGGAAGAATATTCGGCTTTGCTGATCGTTGATGACACGCACCGCCATATTTATTGTGCCCCGCTTTGTAATTCGGAATGGTATCTGGTGTCCATTATGCCTTATGGAGTATTAGATGATGCGATTTTGCATCTGAGTGATGAGAGACAGAAGACTATGGTGACGGCAGGGGGGATTATATTAGCGGCATTGTTGGTGATCTTTGCCCTGTATTATCGGTTGACTCAGCAGCAGTTGAGAGAGCTTGAGAAAGCGGAGAAGGCAGCGACCAGTGCGAACAAGGCAAAGAGCGAATTTTTGTCCAGTATGAGCCATGATATCAGGACTCCGATGAACGGGATCGTCGGGATGACGGCGATCGCGATCGCGAATGTCCATGATATGGCAAGAGTACAGGATTGTTTAAAAAAGATCAGTTTGTCAAGCCGGCACTTGTTGGGGCTGATCAACGACGTGTTGGATATGTCAAAGATCGAGAGCGGGAAATTGTCTTTGAATATTGACATCCTGTCTCTTAGGGATGTTATGGAAAATATTGTGAATATCGTTCAGCCGCAGATTAAAGAAAAGCGTCAGCATTTTGACATATTCATTCAGGATATTGAATCAGAAGAAGTGTGCTGCGACGGTGTGCGGCTGAATCAGATCCTGGTTAATCTGCTGTCCAATGCAATTAAGTTTACGCCGGAAGAAGGAACGATCAACGTATATCTTTTTCAGGAAGAGTCGCCGAAAGGAAGCGACTATGTGAGATGTCATTTCCGTGTGAGAGATAACGGGATCGGAATGTCGCCGGAGTTTCAGAAGAAGATCTTTGAAACTTTTTCAAGAGAAGATACCAAGGTTCAGAAGATTGAAGGGACAGGCCTTGGTATGGCGATCACGAAGTTTATCGTAAGCATGATGGGCGGAACGATCGAAGTGGAGAGCGAACAGGGAAAAGGAAGCGAATTCCATGTGATCATTGATTTTGAAAGAGCGACGATCCAGGAGGTAGATATGGTTCTTCCGTCTTGGAGGCTTCTGGTTGTAGATAATAATGAGGATCTGTGCCGCAGTGCGACGTCTGCACTAAAAGAGATCGGCGTTCAGGCTGAATGGGTTCTGGACGGGGAGAAGGCGCTGCGGAAGATAGAAGAGAACCATAAGAGAAATACGGATTATGAAATTGTATTATTAGACTGGAAGATGCCGGGGATGAGCGGCCTGGAGACGACCAGAGGAATCCGAAAGATCGTAGGAGACGAGCTTCCGATCCTGATCATCTCGGCGTATGACTGGAGCGAAATAGAAGATGAAGCGCGTGCGGCGGGAGTACAGGGATTTATATCCAAGCCATTATTCAAATCCAATCTTTATCTGGGACTCAGCCGTTATGTGGAAGGCGCGCCGGATGAAGACGAACAGGTGAATGCGCTGGAAGAAGAGAGGGATTTTGGCGGACTGCGTATTTTGCTTGCAGAAGACAACGATCTGAACTGGGAGATTGCGGAAGACATTCTCACAGATGTTGGATTCGAAGTGGAATGGGCGGAGAACGGGAAAATCTGTGTTGAGAAATTTGAACAGTCTGCACCGGGTTATTACGATGCGGTCCTGATGGATATCCGTATGCCGGTTATGAACGGATATGACGCCGCAAAAGCGATCCGTGCGCTGAATCGGGCGGACGCCAGACTTCCGATCATTGCTATGACGGCGGATGCTTTTTCGGAAGATATTCAGAGATGCCTGGAGTGCGGTATGAATGAACATGTGGCAAAGCCGATCGATATCGAGAAGCTTATGAAATTATTGAAGCGATATTTGGGTTAGCTTGATCTACAGGGCTGGGTTTTGATTCGGATTATATAGGTAAGAAAGAGGTATAGACGGGGCAATGGAAAGTGTATTTGATAAGAAAAAGATATTGATAGTGGACGATTCGGAGATTAATCGTTCTTTATTATCGGACATGCTTGATGATGAATACGAGATTATAGAAGCGGAAAACGGTATGGAAGCATCTGCGATTCTGCATGAACATGAGCATGAGATATCCTTGATGTTGTTAGATATTATGATGCCGGTCATGGATGGCTTTGAGACGCTGGAAGCCATGAATAAAAATGGTTGGATCAAAGATATTCCGGTTATTATGATATCGGCGGAGACAGTTCCGTCCTATGTAGACCGCGCATATGATCTGGGGGTACAGGATTTTATAAACAGGCCTTTTGACGAGCGTACAGTACGCAGAAGGGTAGTCAATACAATTCTTCTTTTTGCAAAGCAGAAGGAATTGTCCCATATGGTCATGAACCAGATTATGGAAAAAGAAAATGATAATAAACTGATGATAGAGATCCTGTCTAATATTGTGGAATTCCGTAACGGGGAAAGCGGCCTGCATGTATTACATATCCGTGTGCTGACGGAGATTATTTTGAAATGGCTGATCGACAACAGTGAGTATGGACTTTCGGAGGATGATATCTATCTGATCTGTAATGCTTCGGCATTGCATGATATAGGAAAGATCTCCATTGCATCAGAGATATTGAATAAGCCGGGGCGTCTGACAGATGAAGAATTTAAGATCATGAAAGGACATGCGTTGGAAGGCGCCAGACTTTTGCAGGATATCCCGATGAGAGAAAATGAACCGTTGATCCAGTTGGGATATCAGATCTGCCGGTGGCATCATGAACGATTCGATGGAAGAGGATATCCGGATGGATTGAAAGGAGAAGAGATTCCGATCGCCGCACAGGTAGTCGCGTTGGCGGATGTATATGATGCTTTGACCAGTAAGCGGGTGTACAAGCCGGCATTTTCACACGAAAAAGCGGTTGATATGATATTGAACGGGGAGTGCGGGGTCTTCAATCCAGTACTTTTGACATGTCTGAAGGAATTGTCGGAGACATTAGAAGAAGAGCTCAGACAACGTTCGGAAGGACAGAATTTCCAGGAAGAGGCGTTGGATGCGGTAGAGCATATGATGGAGAGCGGCGAGTTGGATGTTTCGGACCGGACATTGAAGCTTTTGGAGCATGAGCGGGTTAAATACCAGTTTTTTGCCGAATTATCTCAGGAGATTCAGTTCGAATATACAACGACGCCGGAGATGGTGATCTTGTCCGAGTGGGGAGCAAAGTATCTGAGTATGCCGGAGACGATCCTGAATCCGAAGAAGGACGACTTTGGAACCGTATTGTTCGCGCCGAAGGATTTTGAAGATTTTCTGGCAAGGCTTGAGAGTACGACGCCGGAGAATCCGATGGTAGAAGAAAAGTATCTGATGAATATCAACGGACATACGAGATGGAGCAAAGTGGTTGCGCGCTCCATGTGGGCGTCGTGGGAGCCGCCGGAATATACGGGTGCGATCGGAAAGATTGTCGACATACACGAAGAGCAGGAGAAGATGGATCGGCTGAAGCTTATTGCAGCACATGATTCTTTGACCGGGCTTCTGAATCATAAGGCGGCGAAATCACAGATCTCGGCGATCTTAGAGCAGGATGATGAGAAGAAATACATTATGATCGTATTCGATCTGGATCATTTTAAGATGGCAAATGATACCTTTGGGCATCTGTTTGGAGATGAAGTGCTCAAATATGTAGCGGAGACAATGAAGAAGAATACCAGAAATTTTGATATCGTTGCCCGGATGGGCGGAGACGAGTTCTTGTTGTTCATGCCGTATAAAGATGAGATGGAATCTTTGGTGCAGCGTATTTTTAACCTGCTGCACAGTGAATATAATGGCTTTTCGATCAAAGTAAGCATGGGAGTATCCTGTGCGAAAGAGTGCAACGGAAAGTATGATGTCTTATTCCATATGGCGGATGAGGCTTTGTACGAGGTAAAACGTAACGGGCGGGATAATTATTGCTTTTATAAAAAAGAAAATATGAAACTAGGAGGAAGTGAATGATGACAGTTAAGGAATGTTATGAAAAGATTGGTGCAGATTATGAAAGTGTGTTGGGAAGACTGAGGAAGGATGAAAGGATTCAGAAATTCCTGCTTAAATTTCTGAATGATAAGAGTTATGAATTGTTATGTGATTCATTGGAGACAAAGAATATGGAAGAGGCGTTCCGGGCGGCGCATACATTAAAGGGAGTGTGCCAGAATCTGTCGCTGAGCCCGCTTTATGAGTCTTCTTCTGAATTGGCTGAGAGACTGCGGGACGGCAAAGAATATGCGGCGGATGTGGATCCTCTTGTAGAGCAGGTGAAAAAGGATTATACACATATGATGGGATGCATCCATGAACTGGCAGAAAGCGAGTAATCTGCAGATTGCTGTCAGGACATCCTGAAATGAAATTTGGAGTACACTCTGATGCAAGAAGGGGAAGAATTGATTGCAAAAAGTCTCCAATTTCCGTGGGAAAGTGAAGGATAAGAAAAGCAAAGTTGCATAAATTTTAAAAAATCTAAAAAAAACCTTGTGTTCTTCATAGAAATATTTTAAAATATGTAAGAGCGGAGGCGTGAAATGGAGCAGACTCTGTCTGCTCCATTTTTAGATCGAGAAAGAGATGTGCGAGCATCTTGCTTAGATTGAGAAAGAGATATGTATGCATCTTGCTTGGATCGAAAAAGAGATGTGCGAGCATCTTGCGCCAAGCCCTGCGCTTTGAATCTTGAAAAAGAGTGATATAGGAGGTAGAAAGTCATGTCATATGTTGATGAAGTCCTGGAAAAAGTAGTGGCAAAGAATCCTGCTGAACCGGAATTCCACCAGGCGGTAAAGGAAGTATTAGAATCATTAAGAGTAGTGGTAGAAGCAAATGAAGAGAAATTCAGAAGAGACGCTTTGTTGGAGAGACTGGTGGAGCCGGAAAGACAATTTAAGTTCCGTGTGCCGTGGGTAGATGACAAAGGGCAGGTTCAGGTGAATACGGGGTATCGCGTACAGTTTAACAGTGCGATCGGACCATATAAGGGCGGATTGCGTCTTCACCCTTCTGTAAATCTTGGAATTATCAAATTCCTTGGATTTGAGCAAATTTTCAAGAATTCACTGACCGGACTTCCGATCGGCGGAGGAAAAGGTGGTTCTGATTTTGATCCGAAAGGAAAATCAGACAGAGAAGTTATGGCATTCTGCCAGAGTTTTATGACAGAACTCTGCAAACATATCGGTGCGGATACGGATGTGCCGGCAGGCGATATCGGTACGGGAGCAAGAGAGATCGGTTATATGTTTGGGCAGTATAAGAGAATCCGGGGGGTATATGAAGGCGTCCTTACCGGAAAGGGATTAAGCTATGGCGGTTCTCTTGCAAGAACAGAAGCGACAGGATATGGGCTTTTGTATCTGACAGAGGAACTTTTGAAGATTAACGGCAAGGAGCTTGCAGGAAAGACTGTTGCAGTATCCGGGTCGGGAAATGTTGCGATCTACGCGACGCAGAAGGCGCAGCAGTTGGGCGCGAAGGTAGTCACTGTCAGCGATTCTAACGGATGGGTATATGATCCGGAAGGTATTGATGTAGACGCGCTGAGAGAGATCAAGGAAGTGAATCGGGCAAGGCTTACGGAGTACAAGAAGTATCGTCCGAATTCCGAATATCACGAGGGACGCGGAGTATGGTCGGTGAAAGTAGATATTGCCCTTCCATGTGCGACGCAGAATGAACTTCATCTTGAGGATGCGAAGATGCTTGTGGAGAATGGCTGCTTTATCGTTGCAGAGGGCGCCAATATGCCGACAACTTTGGAGGCGACGGAATATCTGCAGGAACATGGCGTGCTGTTTGCTCCCGGCAAGGCTGCGAATGCAGGAGGAGTTGCAACATCCGCGCTTGAGATGTCCCAGAACAGTGAGCGTCTGAGCTGGACTTTTGATGAGGTGGATGAAAAACTGAAGAAGATCATGGTAAATATCTGCCATAATATGGCAGATGCGGCAGAGCGTTATGGTGCGGCAGGTAATTATGTTGTCGGCGCTAATATTGCAGGCTTCGAGAAGGTTGTAGACGCTATGACTGCACAGGGGATCGTATAAGAGAGCGGATATAGGTAATTGGAAGGCAGTTCGGAGGTATCTTCGGGCTGCCTTTTATAGATTTGGAAGAAAAGGGTATGGCGTGGAAGTAGTTTGAAGTAAAAGTGGTTTGAAGTAAAATAGATTGGTATAAAAATAAGAGACATCATCTGCCTCCTATCTCTGTTCTGTATGAAATAGCGGGAACTGGATTTGAACCAGCGACACCACGGGTATGAACCGTGTGCTCTCGCCAACTGAGCTATCCCGCCATTTTAGATGATTCAATTATGAACCACTACAACAAAATTGTTGTAAGTGGGACCTATAGGGCTCGAACCTATGACCCTCTGCTTGTAAGGCAGATGCTCTCCCAGCTGAGCTAAGATCCCTTTCTGAGCAAGTCCCTATCTCGAACCTGCTCCGCTATTATACTATTGTTAGATGTGTTTTGTCAACACCTTTTTACAAATTTTTCAAATAAATTTTTTGCAGGTGTTCTACTTTAGAAGACATGTTGTCTATGAGAAGATCTGCAATGGTAATGGCTGCCATGGATTCTACTACGACTACGGCACGCGGGACAATGACCGGATCATGCCTTCCTGTGACGGTTATGTTTGTGGTATTGCCATAGATATCTATGGTTTCCTGTTCCTTGGCAATGGAAGGGGTGGGCTTTATAGCCGCTCTTAATATGATCCTGCTTCCGTCGCTTAATCCGCCAAGTACTCCTCCGGCATGATTGGAACGCTTTACGATCTGTCCGTTCTTTTCATAAAAGGAATCGTTATTGCTGCTGCCGCATGCTTGCGCGGCTTGAAAACCATCTCCGATCTCGACGCCTTTGACAGCGCCGATCGACATAACCGCCTGCGCCAGGCATGCGTCCAACTTGCGGAATACTGGTTCACCGATCCCGGTGGGCATGCCGTCTATGATGCATTCTATGATCCCTCCGGAAGAATCCTGGTTCTTTATACAGTCTTCCAGATAGTGTGCGGCATCTTCGGCGTATGCGTTGCTCGGCATGTAGAGGGGATTCTCGCTGATCTCATTGAAATGATAACCGTCTTCCGGTACCGTGATGCTGCCGATGGACTTTGTATAGGAAGTAAGGTGTATTCCAAGCTCTTCAAGGAGGAGCGACGCCACAGCGCCGGCTGCGACGCGTCCGATGGTCTCACGTCCGGAGGTCCTTCCGCCTCCGCGGTAATCCCGAAAGCCGTATTTTTCATGAAAGGTATAATCGGCATGCCCCGGACGGAAGAAGTCCTGGATCTGTCCGTAGTCCTGGGAACGCTGGTCGGTGTTGCGGACGATAAGTGAGATGGCGGTTCCGGTCGTACAGCCTTTGAACACGCCGGAAAGTATCTCGACCTGATCGTCTTCCTTTCTTGAAGTGGTATATTTGCTCTGCCCAGGTTTCCTTCGGTTCAGGAATGCCTGGATATTGTCTTCCGTAAGAGGAAGCCCGGCGGGGCAGCCGTCGATCACAGCACCGATGGCGGGACCGTGGGATTCGCCCCATGTGGTGACTGAAAATGAGTTTCCAAAAATTGATCCGGTCATAAGTATGTCTCCTTTAGATATTCTAATATATATTGAGTATTTATATTGGATATTTCCGCATACACTTAATTATAATAGAAAAATGGTAAAAATGATACGAAAAAATAATTGTAATATAATTGTAATATAATTGCAATATCTTCAGAAAATATTCATTATTTTTTTCGATGTTTTTCCTGTACTTTTAAAAGTATGCATATTATAATGTATGGGTATGAAATTTTTTTAGAGGAGTAGGTTGATGGGTAATAAGGATAAAAAGGCAGAAGAGGTTGACAGTAGAACGAAGACAGAAATTCAAGACGGCCTTGATAAATCTAACGCTTTTAAAGGGACGGATGACGATAATGGGACTTCACATAAAAAAAATACTCGTAAAAAACGTTCTGACCGCGCTGGCGTATCTGCTAATGACGATATATCTGGAACAGGCGGATCAGAGAAATCAAAGCGGATAAGAAGAGAGGATTCCCAGAGAAAAGAGAAGGGATCTTCGGCGGATGCATCTGAGGTACGCAGGAGAAGGCCTCCGAGGGAAGGCGGGAAGAGACCGGACAGGAGGAACAAGGAAGAAGAGTATGACGAGATCAGGGTGTTCGAAGAGTTAGAACTTGATGAAGAGGATAACATGGAGAAGAAAGGTACAAAGAGGAGAAAACGTAAGAAAGATAAGAACAGGAAAGGTATGAAGATAGCGGCGATCGTATTTGGAAGTATATTGGGCGTACTGATATTGGCATACGTAGGGGTCGCGTTGTATTTTGACAGCCATTTTCTGTTCTTTACAAAAATAAATGGGACGGATTTTTCCACGAAGAATATTGAGCAGGTAGAAAGCTATATGAAGAAGCAGGTGTCGGATTATACACTGACGCTGGATAAATCAGACGGCGGACAAGAGACGATCAACGGCAGCGACATTGCGATCGAGTATGTTTCAGGAAATAAGCTTAAGAAGATCATGGAAGAGCAGGATAACTTCCTGTGGATCAAGTCCTTGTGGGAGCATCCCGAGATCGAGGCAGAGATTGGCGTGAAATATGATGCGGAAGCTCTTGCGGAAGTGGTCGCGAATCTTTCCTGTATGAATCCTGAGAGCCAGACCGCATCCGTAGATGCATATCCGGCGTTTCAGGATGGGCAGTTTGTCGTAGTACCGGAGGTTGTGGGCACACAGATCGATACGGAGGTATTCAACGCGAAGGTTGCGGAGGCGATCAATGGCTTCCAGCCGACTTTGAAACTTTCAGAGATCGGGTGCTATATTCTGCCGCGGTTTGTATCGGATTCGCCGGAAGTAGTGGCGGCAAAAGACGCGATGAACAGTTATCTCGGCGCGAATATCACCTATGATTTTAATCCGTATACAGAAGTAGTGGACGCGTCTGTCATATCGCAATGGGTCAGCGCGGACGGCGAGATGAATGTCATGTTCGACGAAGGAGCCGTTCGGGCATTTGTCAAGGCTTTGGCGGAGAAGTATGATACGAAGGGAAAGACGAGGAATTTTACGACGGCTACGGGAAATGCCGTGACAATAGAAGGCGGAAGCTATGGATGGCGGATTGATCAGGAAGCGGAGTATAACGCCCTGATCGCGAATATCCAGAATGGCGAGACCGTGACACGGGAAGCGAATTACGCGAACCGCGCCGCAAGCCATGATGGGAATGATATGGGCAGTACTTACGCGGAAGTAGATCTGTCTACCCAGCAGATGTATTTTATCCAGAACGGGCAGGTGGTGCTGCAGTCTGCTATTGTTACCGGTAATCCGAATAAAGGAAACGGAACGCCACAGGGAGTCTATTCACTGGCGTATAAGGCGTTGGATCAGGTACTTCGGGGAACGAAGCAGCCGGACGGAAGTTATGAATATGAGACTCCGGTAAAATACTGGATGCCATTTAACGGCGGTATCGGATTCCATGACGCGACCTGGCAGTCGTCATTTGGAGGAAGCAGATATCAGACACATGGATCTCATGGCTGTGTGAATCTGCCTTATGACATCGCGTCGCAGTTATATCAGTTGATATCCGCAGGGACGCCTGTGGTCTGTCATTATTGATGAAGGAGAGTAAAGTGTACGAATTAATGAAAAGAGACGGCCTTGCCAAGAGGGGAAGGCTGCATACGATACATGGGGTCATCGAGACCCCTGTATTTATGAATGTAGGAACTGCAGCGGCTATCAAAGGAGCGGTAGCTACTACAGACCTGCAGGAGATCGGGACGCAGGTGGAGCTTTCGAATACTTACCATCTGCATGTCCGTCCTGGTGATGAAGTGGTGAAGCGATTGGGAGGGCTTCACAGGTTCATGGTGTGGGATAAGCCGATTCTCACGGATTCCGGCGGGTTCCAGGTATTTTCGCTGGCAGGGCTTAGGCAGATCAAGGAAGAGGGCGTGTATTTTCATTCTCATGTGGACGGCAGGAAGATCTTCATGGGACCGGAAGAAAGCATGCGGATACAATCGAACCTGGCGTCTACGATCGCCATGGCATTTGACGAGTGTCCTTCCAGCGTGGCGGACAGAGCGTATATGGAGAGATCGGTAGCGAGGACGACACGTTGGCTTGCACGGTGCAAGCAGGAGATGGACAGGCTGAATCAACTTCCGGATACCATTAATCAGAAGCAGATGTTATTTGGGATCAACCAGGGGGGGATCTATGAAGATATCCGTATCCGCCACGCACAGGAGATTACGAAGCTTGGGCTTGACGGTTATGCGGTCGGCGGGCTTGCCGTGGGGGAGTCCCACGAAGAGATGTACCGGATCCTGGATGCGGTCGTGCCGTATCTTCCGGCGGACAAGCCGACATATCTGATGGGAGTAGGTACTCCGGCGAATATCCTGGAGGCAGTGGACCGAGGCGTTGATTTCTTTGACTGCGTGTATCCCAGCCGCAATGGAAGGCATGGGCATGTCTATACCAACCAGGGGAAACTGAACCTTTTTAATGCAAAGTATGAGTTAGATGAAGCGCCCATCGAAGAGGGATGCCAATGCCCGGCGTGCAGGACTTATTCCAGGGCGTACATCAGGCATCTTCTGAAAGCGAAAGAAATGCTTGGTATGAGGCTCTGTGTTCTGCACAATCTGTATTTTTATAATACTATGATGAAAGAGATCCGGCAGGCGATCGAGGAAGGCAATTATCAGGATTATAAATCAGCAAAACTAGAAAGTATGTCAAAAAACATAAAAAAATCATAAAATCACTTGATGAAATATGGAATATTGTGTATGATAGCAATATCGCTTAGATTTAGGAGGAATTAATATGTATACATTGGCGACACAAAGTGCAGGAGCGAACTGGGCATTACTGATTGTCGTATATGCGGTTATTTTTGGCGGTTTTTATTTTGTCTTCATGAGGCCGCAGAAGAAAGAGCAGAAGAGGGTACAAGCGATGATCGCCGATATGGAAGTTGGCGATACGGTACTTACGACGAGTGGTTTCTATGGTGTTATTATTGATATCAGCGACAGTGATGTGATCGTAGAATTTGGCAGCAACCGGAACTGCCGTATTCCGATGCAGAAGGCGGCGATCGCTCAGGTAGAGAAGGCGACAACAGAATAAAGACAATAAAACATGTGGTCGAAGCAGTGTCTTCGGCCACATGTTTTATTGTCAGGCTTTCAATCATCTTCTTCGCTTTGGAAGCTGTAGGTATAACGTTTTCTTGCCATCTCGTCATTCGCCAGATATTCGTCATACGTTGTGATCTTGTCGATCAGCTTGCCGCCGGGTACGATCTCCATGATGCGGTTCGCCGTTGTCTGGACGATCTGGTGATCTCTGGAAGAGAAGAGAAGGACGCCCGGGAATTTGATCAGCCCGTTATTCAGCGCGGTGATCGCTTCCATGTCCAGATGATTGGTCGGTTCGTCCAGAAGCAGGACATTAGCGCCGGAGATCATCATCTTGGAGAGGAGACACCGTACCTTCTCGCCGCCGGAGAGTACGCGTACTCGTTTGACTCCGTCGTCGCCGGAGAACAACATACGTCCCAGGAAACCACGTACGTAGGTTACGTCTTTTTCTTCTGAATATTGTGTCAGCCATTCTACGATCGTGTAGTCGTTCTCGAATTCATCGCCGCTGTCCAGAGGGAAATATGCCTGGGAAGTCGTGATGCCCCATTTGTAAGTTCCTTCATCCGGCTCCATCTCGCCGGAAAGGATCTGGAACAGGGTAGTTTTGGCTAATTCGTTGCTGCCTACAAAGGCTACCTTATCGTCGTGATTCAGGGTAAATGTAAGGTTATCCAGGATCTTCTCGCCGTCTATGGTCTTGCTTAAACCTTCAACCGTAAGGACTTCATTTCCGATCTCGCGGTTTGGACGGAAGTCAATGTAGGGGTATTTACGGCTGGACGGCTGGATGTCGTCTAGCTGGATCTTCTCAAGGGCACGCTTTCTGGAAGTTGCCTGCTTGGATTTGGAAGCATTGGCGCTGAACCGGGAGATGAACTCCTGCAGCTCTTTGATCTTCTCTTCTTTCTTCTTATTGGCTTCCTTCATCTGGCGGATCAGCAGCTGGCTTGATTCGTACCAGAAATCATAGTTTCCGGCGTAGAGCTTGATCTTGCCATAATCAATATCTGCGATCTGAGTACAGACTTTGTTAAGGAAGTAACGGTCATGGGATACCACGATGACGGTATTGTCGAAGTTGATCAGGAATTCCTCCAGCCATGCGATAGCATCCAGATCCAGGTGGTTCGTCGGCTCGTCGAGAAGCAGGATATCCGGATTGCCGAAAAGCGCCTGGGCAAGCAGGACTTTTACCTTCTCAGGCCCGTTTAGATTCTGCATGATCTCATAATGCATTTCAGAGGGAATCCCCAGTCCGTTCAGAAGAGAGGCAGCGTCAGATTCTGCTTCCCATCCGTTCATGGCGGCAAACTCACCCTCCAGTTCACTTGCCTTGATACCGTCTTCATCGGTGAAGTCTTCTTTTGCATAGATGGCTTCTTTTTCTTTCATGATCTCATAGAGTCTGGCATTGCCCATCATGACCGTGTCAAGAACGGGATATTCGTCATACTTAAAATGATCCTGCTGCAGGAAAGAGAGACGTTCGCCGGGAGTAATGGAAACGTCTCCTTTGCTTGGCTCGAGCTGTCCGGAGAGGATCTTTAGAAATGTAGACTTTCCTGCGCCGTTGGCGCCGATCAGGCCGTAACAATTTCCCTCCGTGAATTTAATATTGACATCTTCAAACAGGGCTTTCTTTCCTACACGCAATGTTATGTTGCTTGTGCTAATCATAGTGTTTTCTTACTCCTTTTTGTTCGAATCTGAATGATACCTTGCATATCTTACCAAATATACAGGGAAATAGCAAGGCAAATATTACTGTACTATAACAGAAAATAGGTATATAATAGCAGAGGAAAGTGGGGTATGGATTATGATAAAAGCAACAATGGTATTAGAAGGCGGAGCAACCAGAGGGGTCTTCACTTCGGGAGTCTTAGATTATCTGATGGAGCAGGGGCTGTATACGTCTCATGTGATCGGCGTGTCTGCCGGAGCCTGCAATGGCGCGGACTATGTTTCGAGGCAGATCGGCAGGACCAGAGACTGCACGATCCACAAGGAGAAGGAGTATAATTATTACTACGGATTCCGAAAGTTCATAAGGGAGAAGAGCCTGATGAATATGGATATGATATTCGACCGATATCCCAATGAATTCTTCCCGTTTGACTATGATACGTATTTTGGTTCCGAGATGGAGTGCGAGATCGTCACGACCAACTGTGAGACTGGCCAGGCGGAATATATGACAGAGCGTCATGACAGGGAACGCCTGATGAAGGTTTGCCGTGCGTCCTGCAGTATGCCTCTGGTTTCGCCGATCGTAAATGTGGATGGAGTGCCGTATCTGGACGGAGGGCTGGCGGATTCGATCCCGGTCAGCCGGGCGATCGGGATCGGAAATAAAAAGATCATAGTGATCTTGACCAGGAATCCGGGGTATCGTAAGAAGCCGACGTCACAGGCTGCGGCTAATCTGTACCGGAGGGCATATAAGAAATATCCGGAACTGGTCCGGGTGACGATCAGGAGGAATTATGAGTATAACCGTCAGATCCGGTTGGTGGAGCAGCTGCAGCGGGAAGGGAAAATATTCGTGTTCAGTCCGCGGATCCCTACCGTCTCACGGACCGAGAAGGATTATGATTCTCTGATGCATTTCTATGAACACGGATACCAGCAGGCGAAACGCAGGCACAGGGAACTGCAGGAATATCTGGAAGGCAGTTTTATGGGGTTATAGAATGCGCGATTTAGCCAATTAAAGTCTTGAAACATTGGCGGAAATAGGATATGATAAAGGATAAAATGAGTATTTGACAGGAAGGAAGAGGATTATGAATCTGAGAATCGGAGTGATCAAAGGAGACGGGATTGGGCCGGAGATAGTGGCAGAGGCTATGAAGGTAGTGGATCAGACGGCGAAAACCTATGGGCATACCTGTGAATATACACAGCTTTTGATGGGCGGGGCGTCCATCGACGTACACGGCGTTCCGTTGACGGACGAGACGGTAGCGTCGGCGAAGAGCTGCGACGCAGTGCTGATGGGATCGATCGGAGGAGACGCGAAGACATCGCCGTGGTATCAGTTAGAACCATCAAAGAGACCGGAGGCAGGGCTTCTGAGGATCCGCAAGGAGCTGAACCTGTTCGCGAACTTAAGGCCTGCCGTCCTGTATGATGAACTTAAGGGCGCCTGTCCGTTGAAGGAGGAGATCACAGAAGGCGGTTTCGATATGATGATCATGCGCGAGCTGACGGGCGGCTTGTATTTTGGAGAGCGCAAGACGGTGGAGGAAGACGGCGTCAGGACGGCATACGACTCTCTTACATATAACGAGAATGAGATCCGCAGGATCGCAAAGCGCGGATTTGACATAGCCATGAAACGCAGGAAGAAGGTAACCAGCGTGGATAAGGCGAACGTGCTGGATTCCTCCAGGCTCTGGAGAAAGGTTGTGGAGGAAGTTGCCGCCGGGTATCCGGAGGTAACCCTGGAGCATATGCTTGTGGACAATTGCGCCATGCAGCTGGTGAAGGATCCGAAGCAGTTCGACGTGATCCTGACTGAGAATATGTTCGGGGACATCTTATCTGATGAGGCGAGTATGGTGACCGGTTCCATCGGGATGCTTGCGAGCGCCAGCCTGAATGAGACGAAGTTCGGACTCTATGAGCCAAGCGGCGGTTCCGCGCCGGATATTGCGGGCAAAGGGATCGCCAACCCTATCGCAACGATCCTGTCTGCGGCGATGATGCTGCGGTTCAGTTTTGATCTGGACCGAGAGGCAGACGCCATTGAGAATGCAGTTGCAAGGGTTCTGAAGGAAGGATACCGGACGATCGACATTATGTCAGAAGGAAAAGAGCAGGTTGGTACTAAGAGGATGGGCGACCTGATCGCAGGGTATATTCAATAGAGCAGTATGATGTAATAATACAAGATCAGGGATATGGGAAGGATATGATCCGCCATGTTCCAAAGCAGGAGGATAATATGAGAAGTGATACAGTTACAAGGGGGAAGCAGCAGGCGCCCCACAGATCTTTATTTAATGCGTTAGGGCTTACACCGGAAGAGATGGACCGTCCTCTGGTGGGAATCGTCAGCTCTTATAATGAGATTGTTCCGGGGCATATGAACCTGGATAAGATTGTAAATGCAGTAAAGCAGGGAGTCGCCATGGCAGGCGGAACTCCGATCGTGTTCCCGGCGATCGCAGTCTGCGACGGAATTGCCATGGGACATATCGGTATGAAGTATTCTCTGGTGACCAGAGATCTGATCGCGGATTCTACGGAGGCAATGGCTCTGGCGCATCAGTTCGACGCGCTGGTCATGGTTCCGAACTGTGATAAGAATGTGCCGGGGCTTCTGATGGCGGCTGCAAGGATCAATGTGCCGACCATATTTGTCAGCGGAGGACCGATGCTCGCGGGACATGTGAAGGGGAAGAAGACCAGTCTTTCCAGTATGTTCGAGGCAGTAGGGGCGAACGCGGCAGGGATGATCACAGACGAGGATCTGTGTGAGTTCGAGAACAAGACCTGTCCGACTTGCGGTTCTTGTTCCGGTATGTATACGGCGAACAGTATGAACTGCCTGACGGAGGTTCTTGGAATGGGGCTTGGCGGAAATGGAACCATCCCGGCAGTCTATTCTGCAAGGATCCGTCTTGCGAAGCAGGCGGGTATGAAGGTGATGGAGCTGCTTGAGAAGAATATCCTGCCAAGAGACATCATGACCGAGAAGGCGATCCTGAATGCCCTTACGGTGGATATGGCTCTTGGATGTTCTACGAACAGTATGCTGCATCTTCCGGCGATCGCACATGAGATCGGCATGGATTTTGAGATTGACTTTGCAAACGGCATCAGTGAGAAGACGCCGAACCTCTGCCACCTTGCCCCGGCAGGCCCGACCTATATGGAAGACCTTGATGAGGCGGGCGGCGTCTATGCGGTGATGGCGGAGCTGAATAAGAAGGGGCTTCTGCATACGGACTGCATGACGGTGACGGGAAAGACCGTGGGAGAGAACATTGCACATGCGGTCAACCGGGATCCGGAAGTGATCCGTCCTATCGACCAGCCGTATACGCCGACGGGAGGACTTGCTGTGCTGAAGGGGAATCTTGCGCCGGACGGAAGTGTGGTGAAGCGTTCTGCAGTTGTGGAGGAGATGCTGGTTCACGAAGGTCCGGCGAGGGTATTTGACTGTGAAGAGGATGCCATTGACGCGATCAAGGGCGGAAAGATCGTGGCAGGAGATGTGGTAGTCATCCGCTATGAGGGACCAAAGGGTGGTCCGGGTATGCGGGAGATGCTCAATCCGACTTCCGCGATCGCGGGAATGGGCCTTGGTTCCAGTGTGGCTCTGATCACGGACGGACGGTTCAGCGGAGCTTCCAGAGGAGCTTCCATCGGACACGTGTCTCCGGAAGCGGCGGTGGGCGGACCGATCGCGCTGGTGGAGGAAGGGGATATCGTTAAGATTGATATTCCGAACCTGAGATTAGAGCTTGACGTGTCAGAGGAAGAGCTTGCGAAGAGACGGGAAGCATGGAAGCCGAGAGAACCGAAAGTGACGACCGGATATCTGGCAAGGTATGCGGCGATGGTAACCTCCGGGAACCGTGGAGCGATCCTGGAGATTCCGGGAAAGTAAGCGGAAGGATGATAATATAATGTACAATAGAAAGAAGGAGAATGACAGAATATGCAGTTGACAGGATCCGAGATATTGATCGAATGTTTAAAAGAGCAGGGTGTGGACACCGTATTTGGGTATCCGGGCGGCGCCATCCTGAATGTATATGATGAATTATACAAGCACAGTGATGAGATCACGCATATCCTGACTTCCCATGAACAGGGGGCTGCCCATGCGGCCGACGGATATGCCAGGGCGACCGGCAAAGTCGGTGTATGCTTTGCGACCAGCGGGCCGGGGGCGACGAATCTTGTCACGGGAATTGCCACCGCGTATATGGATTCCATACCGATCGTGGCGATCACATGCAATGTCGGTGTAAGCCTCTTAGGAAAGGATAGTTTTCAGGAAATTGATATCGCAGGTGTTACAATGCCGATCACGAAGCATAATTATATCGTGAAGGATGTAAATGACCTTGCCGATACCATCCGTAAATCTTTTATCATAGCAAAGAAGGGAAGGCCGGGACCGGTGCTGATCGACATTCCCAAGGATGTGACGGCGAATAAGGCGGAATATCACAAAGAGACGCCGACGCCGCATCCTGCGTCGAACGAGGTGAGCGAAGCGGAGCTTGATACGGCGCTTAAGCTGATCACGAAGGCGAAGAAGCCTTATATCTTCGTTGGCGGCGGCGCGATCCTTTCGGACGCCAGTGAGGAATTATATACTTTTGTCAAGAAGGTGGATGCTCCGGTGACAGATTCTCTGATGGGGAAAGGGGCGTTCCCGGGAACGGATCCTCTCTATACAGGGATGCTTGGCATGCATGGAACCAAGACTTCGAACTACGGGGTCAGTGAATGTGACCTTCTGATCGTGATCGGGGCAAGATTCAGCGACCGAGTGACCGGCAATGCGAAGAAATTTGCCAGCAATGCGAAGATTCTGCAGATCGACATAGATCCTGCGGAGATGGATAAGAATGTGCTGATCACAGCCGGAGTCGCAGGGGATATCCGGACCGTCCTCGGGCGGTTGAACGCCCGCCTTGACCAACAGGAGCATGAGGAATGGGTACAAAAGATCATGGAATACAAGGAGCGGTATCCGTTGTCCTATCATCCGGATATTCTGACGGGGCCTTTCGTGGTGGAAGAGATCTACCGTCAGACCAAGGGAGAGGCGATCGTGGTGACAGAGGTCGGCCAGCATCAGATGTGGGCGGCGCAGTTCTACCGCTATACGAGGCCGAGAACCCTGCTGACGTCCGGCGGCCTTGGAACGATGGGCTACGGGCTTGGCGCGTCTCTTGGGGCGAAGACGGGAATGCCGGATAAGACGGTGGTCAATATTGCCGGCGACGGATGCTTCCGGATGAATATGAATGAGATCGCCACGGCTGTCCGCCATAATATTCCGGTGATACAGGTGGTGGTCAATAACCATGTGCTTGGAATGGTGCGCCAGTGGCAGAATCTGTTCTACGGGCAGAGGTATTCGGCGACTGTGCTGAATGACGCGGTGGACTTTGTGAAGCTTGCGGAGGCGATGGGCGCCGTAGGGATCCGGGCGGCGACGCAGGAGGAATTCAAGGCGGCGTTTGCAGAGGCGCTGACGCTTCGCAAACCGGTGGTGATCGACTGTCAGATCGACTGTGACGACAAGGTATGGCCGATGGTGGCGCCGGGGAAAGCGATCAGTGAAGTATTTGACGAGAAGGATCTAGAAGAGAGTAAGTGATGTTAGATAGAAAGGTGAGGAACGAATATGGGCAGAGTGTACAATTTTTCGGCAGGACCAGCCGTATTACCGGAGGAAGTGCTTAGAGAAGCAGCAGAGGAGATGTTGGATTATCGGGGGACGGGAATGTCTGTAATGGAGATGAGTCACCGCTCAAAGGCGTTTCAGGAGATTATTGATACGGCTCGCGCGGACCTGCGCGGCTTGATGGGGATCCCGGAGGATTATGAGGTACTGTTCCTGCAGGGCGGAGCGTCGCAGCAGTTTGCCATGATCCCTATGAATCTGATGAAGAACAGGGTGGCGGATTACATCGTTACCGGCCAGTGGGCGAAGAAAGCAAGCGAAGAGGCGAAGAAATACGGCAAGGTAAATATCCTGGCTTCTTCCGCGGATAAGACTTTTTCCTATATTCCGGACTGCCGCGACCTGCCTGTTTCCGAGGATGCGGATTATGTATATATCTGTGAGAACAACACGATCTACGGGACGAAGTATAAAGAACTTCCGGATACGAAGGGAAAGCTTCTGGTGGCGGACGTATCCTCCTGCTTCCTGTCAGAGCCGGTGGATGTCACGAAGTACGGGGTGATCTACGGCGGCGTGCAGAAGAATATAGGACCGGCAGGAACGGTGATCGTGATCATCCGTAAGGATCTGATCACGGAGGATGTACTTCCGGGAACTCCGACCATGCTGAAATATAAGACCCATTCGGATGCAGGCTCTCTCTATAACACACCTCCGGCTTACGGGATCTACATCTGTGGCAAGGTGTTCAGGTGGCTTAAGAAGCAGGGCGGCCTTGCGGCGATGAAGAAGTATAACGAGAAGAAGGCGAAGATACTGTACGATTTCCTGGATCAGAGCAGTATGTTTAAAGGCACGGTAGCGCCCAAGGACCGTTCGCTGATGAACGTACCTTTCGTGACGGGAGACGATATGCTGGATGCGAGGTTTGTCAAAGAAGCGAAGGCGGCGGGGTTCGAGAACCTGAAAGGCCACCGCAGTGTAGGCGGCATGCGGGCCAGCATCTACAATGCAATGCCGATGGAAGGCGTCGAGGCATTAACAGCGTTTATGAAGAAGTTTGAAGAGGAGAATCAATAATCATGTATAAATATCATTGCTTAAATCCAATCTCTGATGTGGGGCTTGAAAGACTGACAGAAGAATATGTCCCGGTAAGTACCATGGAAAAAGCAGATGCGGTTCTTGTAAGAAGTACGGTGATGCATGAGATGGAATTTTCATCGAAGCTTAAGGCGATCGCCCGCGCGGGCGCCGGTGTGAATAACATCCCGTTGGAGAAGTGTGCGGAGAAAGGGATCGTTGTGTTCAACACGCCGGGAGCCAATGCCAACGGTGTGAAGGAGCTGGTGATCGCGGGAATGCTCCTTGCTTCCAGGGATATTGTCGGAGGGATCAACTGGGTACAGGAGAACGAGGAAGACGGCAATATTGCAAAGGATGCGGAGAAGGCGAAGAAGTCGTTTGCAGGATGTGAATTAGAGGGGAAGAAGCTTGGAGTCATCGGCCTTGGCGCCATTGGCGTGTTGGTGGCCAACGCCGCGACGAATCTTGGCATGGATGTATACGGGTATGATCCCTATGTGTCCGTTGATTCGGCATGGAGGCTTTCACGAAGCATTCATCACGCGAAGTCGATTGACGAACTGTACGGAGACTGTGATTATATCACGATCCATGTTCCGGCGATGGAGCAGACGAAGGGAATGATCGATAAGAATGCCATCAGTCTGATGAAAAAGGGCGTTGTGGTGCTGAATTTTGCAAGGGACGTACTGGTGGACGAAGAAGCGATGGTAGATGCGCTGCTGTCCGGGCATGTGAAGCATTATGTGTCGGATTTCCCAACCCCTGTGACGGCGGGCGTGAAGGGCGCGATCGTGATTCCGCATCTCGGGGCGTCTACGGAAGAGTCTGAAGATAATTGTGCGAAGATGGCTGTGAAGCAGCTGAGAGATTACCTTGAGAATGGAAATATCAGGAACTCCGTGAATTATCCGAACTGTGATATGGGACTTCGGGGGGAGAACACACGAATCCTTCTGCTGCACCGCAATGTGCCGAATATGATCGGCCAGTTTACGAAGATCCTGGCGAAGGATAACATGAATATCGCCGATCTGACGAATAAGAGCAAAGGGAAATATGCGTATACGATGATCGACATCGACAGCCCGGTTACGGACAGCACGGTGGAAGAGCTTGTGCAGGTCGATGAAGTTCTGCGGGTGCGTATTATTAAATAATTTTAAGAATAATTAAGGAATCTTAACATAAGATTCCTTGTATTATATTTGCGATTCCTGTATACTCAAGTCATACTTTGAAAAGATTTATAAGTATTGGGGTTTATAGGGGAGAGACAAATGACAAGGAATCAAAATGACGAACGAAGATTGAAGAAAATGCAAAGGATAAAAAAAGTAAAAAGAGTAAGGATGTGTCTGCGCATTCTTGCTCTTTTGGTGATCTGTCAGATACCTTTGTTTGGGATGACGGCTGCCTCGGCGTACAGCCAGGAAGCAGAGATCAGCCTGAAGCTTGAGGACAGCTCCATTATTCAGGGTGAAGAGCTGCCGGAATTTAGAGCTTCGGCAGAAGCAAAAGGAGATCTGGCGATCGTTCTTGATGAGAGATCAGAGTATACGGTGGAAGATCTGTTAAGAGAATTAGAAACAGGCACAGGGTATACGGTTGTGTGCGACGCGGATTCCATGACAGAAGGCGAATATCCGATGCATATACAGCTTGCGGATCATATCAGGGACGCCCTTAAGAAAAAATGGGTCAGGTTGGTCCGTTTAGAGACGCAGGATGCGGTCTTCACGGTGAAAAATCCGGTGGGAGAGTGGGAGGACGACCGATTTCGGCGTTATGACGGTACATATGTGAGGAATGATTTTGTTGTTTCAAAAGGGAACACCTATTATTTCGGCGACGATGAGAAGAGGAAGACCGGATGGCAGGAGATCGGCGGATCCCGATATTATCTGGATCCCGGGGGAATCCTTAAGACCGGATGGCAGGAATATGAAGGCTCGTGGTATTATCTGGGACAGGAAGGAAAGATGAAGACCGGATGGCAGAATATCAGCGGATCGGATTATTATTTTACACAGGAAGGAAAGATGATGACGGGAGTCATGTATCTTGGATTGACAAAGTGTATTTTCGGCGAAGACGGCGTCTTTTTGTCCAAGGAAGAGATTGATGTGGATCCGAATAAACCCATGGTGGCGCTGACCTTCGACGACGGTCCCGGGAAACGGACGGGAGAACTTCTGGACGCATTGGAAGAGCACCGTGCGCATGCAACTTTCTTCATGCTGGGGAAGAGTATGGGGGCTTATCCGAATGAGATTAAGCGTATGAAGAAGATCGGATGCGAGACTGCGAGTCATTCTTATGATCATCCGAATCTTTCGAAGATGGATGAGACGGGGATCCGGGATCAGGTAGACCGGACCGATCAGAAGCTGAACGAGATCATAGGAGAGGGAGCTTCCCTCATCCGTCCGCCTTATGGGGCGATCAGCGATACGATGAAGGCAAGTGTCGGGATGCCCATGATCCTATGGAATATAGACACTCTGGACTGGAAGACGAGAAATGCCGAAGCAACGGTCAATACCGTTATGGAGAGTGTGAAAGACGGGGACATCATACTGATGCATGATATCCATACCGAGAGTGTAGACGCCGCGGTCGAATTGATCCCCAAGCTGATAGATGCAGGATTCCAGCTTGTGACGGTATCAGAGATGGCGGCTGCGAAGGGGATTGTCTTAGAAAACGGAAAGAGCTATACGGATTTCTGAAAATAAGCCTGTGAATGGCAGGGAGCGCGGCAGTGCTGCCGCCCGGCATTCACAGGCTTTTCTTATAGACAGTTTACAGCGCCTGGTTATGCGCCTTGAGCAGCGCATGGATCTTATCCGTAGGATTCATGACCTTTCCGATGGAGATATCATGATTCATGGAGTCGATGATCAGTGCGATGAATTTGCTCATATCCGCAACTACAAAATAAGGCTTCTCATATGCGGACGGAGGCAGATAAGTCAGGTTCGTTGTGATCACACGGTTGATATAACCGTGGTTGTAGTATTCATCGAAAATATCGAAACCTTCGGTGAACAATCCGAATGTACTGCAGACAAAGACTCTGTTTGCTCCTCGTTCTTTGATCTGTCTTGCCACATCTAACATACTTTCCCCGGAGGAGATCATATCGTCGACAATGATGATATCCTTGCCGTGGACGTCGTCACCCAGGAACTCATGGGCGACGATTGGATTTTTCCCTTTCACGATCTTTGAATAGTCGCGGCGCTTATAGAATGTACCCATATTAACGCCTGTTACGTTGGAAAAATATATGGCGCGGTGCATAGCGCCCTCATCCGGACTTACGATCATCAGATGGTCTTTGTCCACGATCAATCCCGGTTCGGCGCGCAGTAAGGCTTTCATAAACTGATAGGGAGGGTTGAAGCTGTCGAATCCGTGAAGCGGTATGGAATTCTGTACCCTGGGATCGTGGGCGTCGAAGGTGAAGATGTTATCTACCCCCATATCGGTCAGTTCTTGAAGTGCAAGGGCGCAGTCTAAGGATTCGCGTTTGGTACGTTTGTGCTGGCGTCCTTCATATAGAAAAGGCATGACCACATTCAGGCGGTGTGCTTTTCCGTTGGCGGCTGAGATGATCCGCTTCAGATCCTGGTAATGGTCGTCCGGGGACATATGGTTTGGTTTGCCGTTGACTGTATAAGTCAGGCTGTAATTACATACGTCGACCATGATAAATAAGTCTTTTCCGCGGATGGATTCGTCGATCAGGCCCTTAGCCTCGCCGGAACCAAAGCGCGGACAATGGCAGCCAACCAGATAGTTGTCCAACTGATAACTTGAGAATAAGGGTGAATCTAAGGATTCTTTTAAGGTATCCTGACGAAAACGAACGATATAATCGTTCACTTTCCTGCCCAGTTCTTTGCAGGAATCTAAAGCGGCGATTTTTAATGGCGCTACGGGAAGCGCGGTTTCCATGAGTTTGATGTTTGGCATATATATCTCCTATTGTTGAATGTTTACAGTATCTATACAAGATATTTATATCACTATTCGGGGGAGGCGGTCAACCTTAGATTCTCCGAATGTGTGAAAATTTGTTCAAAAGCGTCAGATTGCCGTCGTGGGAGAAATGGATCTGCAATGGTTTCGTTGCTATGGTAATTATGGCGGGGATATGTTATACTGATTTCCAAGAAGAAGTTGGGGAGAATGGTGAAGAATGAGTGCAGGAAAACATGAACATATAATAAAAAGTGTACTTCCGGGCAGTATCGCGGCAGAATTGGAGATCGCGGCGGGGGACAGACTGATCGCCATTAATGAGCGTGAGATAGAGGATGTATTTGATTATCATTTTTACACCAATGATGAAGAATTGGTGCTGTTGATCAAGAAACCGGACGGTGAGGAATGGGAGCTTGAGATCGAGAAAGAATATGAGGAAGACCTGGGGATCGAGTTTGAGCAGGGACTGATGGATGAGTACCGCTCCTGCAGGAACCGGTGTATGTTCTGCTTCATCGACCAGATGCCGGAGGGGATGCGGGATACCTTATATTTTAAGGACGATGATTCCAGGCTTTCCTTTCTGCAGGGGAATTATGTGACGCTCACGAATATGAGCGGCCATGATATCGACCGGATCATAAGATACCGTCTGGAACCCATTAATATATCCTTCCACACGACGAATCCGGAATTGAGATGCAGGATGCTGCACAATCGGTTTGCGGGGGAGGCGCTTAAGAATGTGGACAAGCTCTATGAAGGGGGCATCCAGATGAACGGGCAGATCGTGCTGTGTAAGGGGATCAATGACGGTGAGGAGCTAGAGCGCAGCATCGAGAGCCTGACAAAGTATATCCCGTGCCTGCAGAGTGTGTCGGTGGTGCCGGTAGGGCTTACCAGATACCGGGACGGGCTGTATCCGCTGGAGCCTTTTCAGAGAGAGGATGCAAGGAGAGTCCTTAAGACGATCCATAGATGGCAGGAGAGGCTCTATGAGGAATATGGGACGCATTTCATCCATGCAGGCGACGAGTGGTATATCCTTGCCGGGGAAGAGCTGCCGGAAGAAGAGCGGTATGACGGCTATCTGCAGCTGGAGAATGGCGTAGGGATGCTGCGGCTGCTTGAGGAGGAGTTCCGGGAGGCATATGAAGGAACAGAGGGAGACCAAAGGAAGAGAGAAGTCTCTATCGCGACAGGGCTTCTGGCGGCTCCTTATATCCAAAGGATGGCAGAGCAGCTTGCAGTCAAGTATCCGAAGACGGAGATACATGTGTATCCGATCCGGAATGATTTCTTCGGAGAGCTGATCACGGTGTCCGGGCTGATCACGGGACAGGATCTGATCCGCCAGCTTCGGGGGCGGGAATTAGGGGAGAGGCTTTTGCTTCCCTGCAATATGTTCCGCAGCGGAGAAGAGGTATTTTTGGATGATGTTACGCTCTCAGAGGTGGAAGAGGCTTTACAAGTGGAGGCATATATTGTAAAATCAAGCGGACGAGATCTTATGGAAGCGGTTATAGCATAGGAATGATACCCTATGAGAAGGAAGAAAATAAGAACAGGAGACAGAATATGAATAAACCAGTAGTGGCAATCGTAGGAAGGCCTAATGTAGGCAAGTCAACTCTTTTTAACGCACTTGCCGGCGAGATGATTTCCATTGTAAAGGATACGCCCGGGGTGACCAGGGACCGGATCTATGCGGATGTCTCATGGCTTGATAAGGAATTTACACTGGTAGATACCGGAGGTATCGAACCGGAGAGTAAGGATATCATATTGTCCCAGATGCGGGAACAGGCACAGATCGCCATTGATACGGCAGATGTGATCATATTCCTGACAGATGTGCGCCAGGGGCTTGTGGACGCCGATTCTAAGGTGGCGGAAATGCTGAGGAAATCAGCGAAGCCGGTGGTGCTGGTCGTGAATAAGGTGGACAGCTTTGAGAAGTTCATGACGGACGTGTATGAATTCTATAATCTTGGGATCGGCGATCCCATGCCCGTCTCATCGGCGTCGCGTCTTGGGATCGGAGACATGTTAGATGAAGTAGTGAAGTATTTTCCGGAAGGGGCAGGAGAGGAAGAGGACGACGACAGGCCCCGTGTGGCGATCGTCGGTAAGCCAAATGTCGGAAAGTCCTCGATCATCAATAAGCTTCTCGGCGAACAGCGGGTGATCGTGTCGGATATAGCGGGGACTACCAGAGACGCGATCGACACGGATATCGTGCATAACGGGAAGGAGTATGTATTCATTGATACGGCGGGGCTTCGAAGGAAGAGCAAGATCAAGGAGGAGCTGGAACGCTACAGCATTATCCGTGCAGTGTCGGCGGTGGAGCGCGCCGATGTGGTGCTGATGGTGATCGACGCGGTGGAAGGCGTGACGGAGCAAGACGCCAAGATCGCCGGGATCGCCCATGAGCGCGGCAAGGGGATCATCATCGTGGTCAACAAATGGGACGCCATCGAGAAGAATGATAAGACCATGCGGGAGTATGAAAGTGAGGTCCGCCGGGTGTTGTCGTTCATGCCTTATGCGCAGGTCATGTATGTGTCTGCCCTGACCGGACAGCGTCTCGCCAAGTTGTACGATATGATCGATATGGTGATCGAGAACCAGTCCCTGCGGGTGGCGACAGGCGTGCTCAACGAGATCATGATGGAAGCGGTGGCGATGCAGCAGCCGCCGTCCGACAAGGGAAAGAGGCTGAAGCTTTATTATATCACGCAGGTATCGGTGAAGCCTCCGACATTCGTGATCTTTGTAAATGACAAGGAATTGATGCATTTTTCATATACCAGGTATCTGGAGAATAAGATCCGGGAGGCATTTGGATTCAAAGGAACTTCATTGAAATTCTTTATAAGAGAGAGAAAAGAGAAGGGGCGCTAGTATGGAACGTTTGGTAAGTGTGGTGATCGGTTATGTGTTTGGGTTATTACAGACAGGATACCTGTATGGAAAGATACACCATGTGGATATCCGTAAGCAGGGAAGCGGGAATGCGGGAACGACCAACGCGCTTCGGACGATGGGATGGAAAGCGGGAGTCGTGACGCTGCTTGGCGACGCCTTCAAGTGTGTGTTCGCGGTGCTGTTGGTGCGCTTCCTCTACAAAGGATCCCATGGGGACATGCTGCCGCTTCTGTCTATGTATGCGGGCATGGGCGCGGTGTTGGGGCATAACTATCCGTTCTATATGAAGTTTAAAGGCGGAAAGGGGATCGCGACGACGGCAGGGCTTCTGTTAAGTACGACCAATGCGTGGATGGTGCTCATCTGTCTGTGTGTATTCTTAGGCATCGTGGCAGGAACGAAGTATGTGTCGGTGGGATCTCTGGCGGTGGTGATCCTTTATCTCGGGGAAGTCATCTATCTGGGGCAGACCGGGGTGTATGGGATCGCGCAGGATTATCTCTATGAGATGTATGGGATCGCGGCGTTTCTGATGGTGTCGGCATTTTTCAAGCACAGGGCGAATATTAAGAGGCTGATGTCCGGAACGGAGAATAAGCTCAGTGTGGGGAAGAGTAAGTAAGAGATGGCGCCCGTGCGGGCAGAAGATATAAAATAATCAGAAAGGAACAGGAAAGGTATGGCAAATGTAGGAATTATGGGAGCAGGGAGCTGGGGAACTGCGCTGGCTTTGCTGCTGCACAGGAATGGACACCAGGTAACGGTGTGGTCCATCAGTGAAGAGGAAGTAAAGATGCTCTCGGAAAAGAGGGAGCATGTGAGTAAGCTGCCCGGAGTAAAGATACCGGAGGATATGGCGTTTACAACGGATGTGGAGAGCACCGTGAAGGGGAAGGATTTTCTCGTGCTGGCTGTGCCGTCTCCATTTACACGGAATACGGCGCGCAGTATGAGCCCGTATGTGGCGGAAGGACAGATCATCGTCGATGTGGCGAAGGGGATCGAAGAGAGTACGTTGATGACCCTTTCCCAGCAGATCGAGCAGGAGATCCCGCAGGCGGATGTGGCGGTCCTCTCAGGGCCAAGCCATGCGGAGGAGGTTGGGCGAGGACTTCCGACGATCGTAGTGGTGGGTTCGAAGAAGGAGGAGACAGCCCGGTATCTGCAGGAGATGTTCATGAATGAGGTGTTCCGTGTATACACCAGTCCGGATATGCTCGGCATGGAGCTTGGCGGTTCTCTTAAGAATGTTATCGCGCTTGCCGCGGGAATTGCGGACGGTCTGGGATATGGCGATAACACGAAGGCGGCGCTGATCACCAGAGGGATCGCGGAGATCGCACGGCTGGGCGTGAAGATGGGCGGCGCGATCGAGAGCTTCACCGGGCTTACGGGAATCGGCGACCTGATCGTGACCTGTGCCAGTGTCCACAGCCGTAACCGGAAGGCGGGATACCTTATGGGACAGGGACGTTCGATGCAGGAGGCGATGGATGAAGTACAGATGGTAGTAGAAGGCGTATATTCAGCCAAAGCTGCAGTGAAGCTCGGGAAGGAGTACAAAGTATCGCTTCCGATCATTGATAAAGTAAGTGAAGTGCTGTTTGAAGGAAAGGATCCAAGAGAAGCGGTGAATGAGCTGATGCTCCGGGACGGCAGGACCGAGCATAATGCGCTGCACTGGGAGAAGTAGCCGGTACGGCGTTTTGGATGTCAGACAATGATAGAATAGAGGGGGAGTCTGTGGCTTCCGGGGAGTTGACGGCTGTGGCGGCTGTCCGTACCGTTCCCGGCATAGGCTCGCCTTTTAAAGTTTGCGGTCCTGCGGACAGTGACAGGAGAATTGATTCGTGAGACGAAAGAATATATAGCGGTGAAAGAGGATAAGAATGACTAGACGAGAGATAAAAGGCAGAGCAAGGAAGGCAGTTAAGAGACACTATATGATTCTGGTAATGACCGGATTGATCGCGATATTTCTGGGGGTACAGGGTTCAAGCTTTGATAACGCACTGAGGATGTATTCCGGCGGTACGGAGGATGCAGGTGCAGACATGGAAGCGGCGGACGCAGATATAAGCCCGCAGGAAGCGGGGGATACGGCGGACACGCGGGTCTCCATGGGAAGCACGGGGCTTATGGATGTATTGGAGCACATCATGATGGGCGACCCGGAGAAGGGCAGGGAAATCTCGGAGAAGATCAGGCAGGAGGAGATCGAGAGGTCCGAACAAGGAAACCGGATCTTGGGAAGAAGCCGGGGAGCCTTGTCGAAGGCGGTGAATGCGGTCACATCAGGTTCTCTGTTCGTGATGTTTGTATCCGGTATCAATTCCATATCGGGTTCGGAGAATCTGGGCAGCCTGATCCTGGTGATCCTGGCGCTTGCGGGAGTGGCAGGTTTCTATATCCTGGTGGTCAATACCTATGCGGTCATCTCAGCCAGGATGTTTCTGGAGGGAAGGTGTTATGAGAAGTTGCCGATCCAGCGGTTCATATTCCTGCTGCGTGCGAAGCGGTGGCTGAAAGTCTCGGCGGCGATGCTCTTGTGCGCCATGTATCAGTTCTTCTGGTCGCTTACGGTCATCGGCGGAATGATCAAATATTATTCTTATTATCTGGTGCCGTATATCCTTGCGGAGAATCCGGACCTGACGGGGCGGGAAGCGGTCAGGCTGTCCAGGCAGATGATGAGAGGGCATAAATGGGAATGCTTTGTGATGGAATGCTCCTTCATCGGCTGGTGGATCCTGGGGGCATTTACGATGGGGCTTAGTGAAGTGCTCTTCTCGATGCCTTATCAGTCTGCGACGTTCTGCGAATATTATGTGGAGCTTCGCGGCAGTGCGAAAGCGGCGGACATACCGGGAGCAGGATCGTTGAATGACAGATACCTGTATGAGCCGGCGTCCAGGGAGGCGCTGGAAGAAGCGTATGGGGATGCGATAGAATGGAAGAAGGATCTGGAAGTGGGAATGCCGCAGCCGGAGGGAATCCGGGGATTGCTCTCAGGCTGGCTTGGGATTTCCTTAAGTATTACGGAAGCGGACCGTGCCTATGAAGAGAACCGGGAGATACAGGTACGTCTTGGCATGCTCGACGATGTTGTGGAGGGAAAGCTCTATCCTGTGCGGTTATCCGGATTCCCGGAGATAACGAGGCAGAAGAGGATAGAGATGTTTCACTATATGAGGCATTATTCGGTCTGGTCTCTGATCATGCTGTTCTTTGCCTTTTCTTTCATCGGCTGGCTCTGGGAGGTGGGCATACATGTGGTGTTGGACGGAGTGTTCGTGAACCGCGGAACCTTTCACGGCCCATGGCTTCCGATCTACGGCGCGGGAGGGGTGCTGATCCTCACTGTGCTTAACAGGATCCGGAATCATCCGGTGGTGACATTCTTTAGTATCATGTTTCTGTGCGGCGTGGTGGAATATGGGACATCGTATTATCTTGAGACTGTCTATGACGGGAAGAAATGGTGGGATTACAGCGGATATTTCCTGAATCTGAATGGACGGATCTGCGCGGAGGGCCTGCTGGTGTTCGGGATTGGCGGGATGGTCATCGTCTATGTCGCGGCGCCTCTTCTGGATAACTGGATCAGGGGGATAAAGAAACAGGCGCTGGTGTATTGCTGTCTGGCATTGTTGGGGCTGTATTTCGCGGACTGTGTATATTCTGCCGGACATCCCAACGAAGGCAAAGGGATTACGGATTATCAGCCGTTGGATTGTAAGAATATAGACAAAAAGAGGAGTAGTGATCATTATGTTGGCAGTTATATTGTCTCCGTTGTACGTGTTGGTTCAGGTTTATATTGTAAGGTGGCTGATCCGGTGGCTTAGCGCCTGCAGAAAGGAATTTCGCAGATACCGTTCCCGGTTGATCGTCTCTGCCGTGTATGTGTTCTTTGCCAGTGCGATGGGAGTCGGCTTCTTCCTGCCCGCCGGACCCATCAAGCGGTTCTTCGTGAAGATCGGCAACTACTGGCTTGGTATCCTGCTCTATACGATCCTGGTGGTGGGAGCGGCGGACGTCATCCATGTCATCTTGAAGCGGAGTAAGAGGATCAACCAGGAGAAGCTTAGAAGCTTCAAGGTCTTCGTCGTGTCGGGGATCATCTGTGCCGTCGGTATCGCGGCGCTCAGTATCTGGGGGATGATCAACGCGGGGAAAATATATACGACAAGATACGAGACGGTGATCGCCAAGGATGCAGGAGAGATAAAGCAGATGAAAGTGGTCATGGCGGCGGATCTGCATATGGGATATAACATCGGATGTGAGCATATACGGAAGATGGTGGAAAAGATCAATGCGGAGGATCCGGATCTGGTCGTTTTTGCCGGGGACATCTTCGACAATGAGTATGAGGCGCTGGAGGATCCGGAGGAATTGATCTCCATACTGCAAGGCATCAAGAGCAAGTACGGCGTGTATGCCTGCTATGGAAATCACGATATCAAGGAGAAGATCCTTGCCGGTTTCACTTTTGGCGGGAGCAGGAAGAAGGAAAGCGACGTCCGGATGGATGCGTTTCTTGAAAAAGCCAGGATCACACTGCTTCGGGACGAGTCGGTGATGATCGCGGACAGTATCTATCTCTATGGACGTCCGGACCTGCATCGTCCGGGCAGAGGGATCAAGACGCGGAAGACGCCAGAAGAGATCACGGCAGATATGGATCTGTCTAAGCCGGTCTTTGTCATCGATCATCAGCCAAAGGAGTTAGAGGAACTGAGTGATGCGGGAGTGGATCTGGATCTGTGCGGACATACCCACGACGGGCAGATGTTCCCGGGAAACCTCACGATCCGCCTGATGTGGGAGAATGCCTGTGGGTACATAAAGAAGGGCGATATGCACAATATCGTGACTTCCGGGGTAGGAATATTCGGACCGAATATGCGCGTCGGGACTGTCTCGGAGATCTGTTCGGTCACGGTGAAGTTCGAGAAATCAAAATAGATATAAAGAGATTCCGAGAGTAGATGGAAATGAGTTAGGAGGAAGCAGGATGGAGTACAGAGGGTTAGAAGAGCTGGTGCGGAAGGTATTTTATGAGACAGAAGGGAATCATGTCATGGTCGAAAAGGAGGATGGAACAGCCGTGAGGCTTCAGATGTTCGAAGAACCTCTGATGGGGATCGGATCGGCGGATGATCCGATGTTTCTGGATTATAAGAAATTGGAGGCGGTGGGTCCCTGGCACCGTTCGCCTGCGCAGTGGCTGCCGGAGGCGAAGACGGTGGTGTCTTTATTCTTCCCGATCAGCGAAGAGGCAAGGAAGAGTAACCGGACGGAACCTAAGACGCCGTCCCTGGAATGGCTTTACTGCAGGATCGAGGGAAATGAATTCCTGCGTTCTTTTATCGGCAGGCTCAGGGACTGTCTCAAAGAAGCGGGGTATCCTGCCTGCGCGCCTGCGCTGGATGAACGGTTTCGGGCATTTATGGATCAGAAGCCGGATAACGGGGAGGATACGGCGGCAGATGGTTTTGCCCGAACGATATATGGAAGTATGTGGTCGGAACGTCACGTGGCATATCTGTGCGGCCTTGGCACCTTCGGTCTGTCGAAGGGGATCATTACCCGCAAGGGGATGGCGGGAAGATTCGCAAGCCTTGTTACGGCGCTGGAGCTTCCCGCAGACGAACGTCCCTATAAGGGGTTATATGATTATTGTATCCGGTGCGGGGAATGTATCCGGCGGTGCCCGGTCCGGGCGATCTCGGAAGAAGGCAAGGAGCATAAGCCCTGTCATGACTGGCTGCTGCATGTAAAGAAGGAGTATGCGCCCCGTCTTGGCTGCGGCAAATGCCAGACGGCGGTACCCTGCGAAAGCGGGATCCCGCTTCGAAACGGATCATTTTCTTGTTGACAATCAGATAACCTGTGCTATAATAGTGTGAAAGAAAACTAACACGCAGACGAGACGAGTAGGATGTGGAACATTACAGAGAGAGATGCCCGGAGGTGATCCGTATGAGATACAGGATTCCGGCGCTGAGAGCATCTTATAGCAGAAGCATTTGAAGACCAGCTCCGAGTGGCCCTAATCCGGTCCGGTGATTCCGTTACCATCTAATGAAGTGGTTATCCGCGCAGGCGGATAGCAAGAAGGGTGGAACCGCGGCTAAGATTTGATCATGGTGTTTCCTGGTTAAGAGATCTGACCCGCCCCTTATGATTCTTGGGAGTCGTAAGGGGCGTTTTTTTGTGATAAACAGCTTCCCGGCTATGGCTGCCCGCTCCGAAAGAATCGGTTATTGAGACATAAGAAATGGAAAGGAAGGAACAGATATGATCATTACATTAAAAGACGGATCAACAAAGGAATACGCAGAAGCGAAACAGATCATTGATATTGCGTATGATATCAGCGAGGGATTGGCGCGCGCCGCATGTGCCGGCGAGATTGACGGTGAGACGGCAGACTTACGTACGGTGATCGACAGAGACTGTAAGCTGAATATCCTCACAGCCAGAGATGAGAAGGGGCTTGCCGCTCTGCGCCATACGGCGTCCCATGTGCTTGCCGAGGCGGTACAGAATCTTTTCCCGGATGCAAAGGTGGCGATCGGGCCCTCTATTGATACCGGATTCTATTATGACTTTGAGAGCGCGCCTTTCTCGAGAGAAGATCTGGACGCCATCGAGAAGGAGATGAAGAAGATCATCAAGAAGGGTGCCAAGATTGAGCGTTTCACCAAATCCAGGGAAGAAGCGATCGCATTCTTTCAGGAGAGAAATGAGCCGTACAAGGTGGAGCTGATCGAAGACCTTCCGGCGGATGCCGAGATCTCCTTCTATTCACAGGGCGATTGGGTAGATCTGTGCGCAGGCCCGCATCTGATGAATACGAAGGGGGTAAAGGCGTTCAAGCTGCTCTCTTCTTCCGGCGCTTACTGGAGAGGAAGCGAGAAGAACCAGATGCTTGCGCGTATCTATGGAACGGCTTACGGAACGAAGGACGAGCTTGCCGAGCATCTTCATATGTTGGAAGAGGCGAAGAAGCGCGACCACAATAAGCTTGGAAGAGAGATGAAACTGTTCACTACGGTGGACGTGATCGGACAGGGACTGCCGCTTCTGATGCCCAAGGGCGTGGTCATGTTAAAGGAACTCCAGAGATGGATCGAGGATCTGGAGGACAACGAGTGGGGCTACATCCGCACCAAGACTCCGTTGATGGCAAAAAGCGATCTGTACAAGATATCCGGACATTGGGATCACTATAAGGAAGGGATGTTTGTACTGGGAGACGAGGAGAAGGATAAGGAGGTATTTGCCCTGCGTCCCATGACTTGTCCGTTCCAGTATTATGTATATAAGGCAGAGCAGCACAGCTACCGTGATCTGCCGCTGCGTTACGGCGAGACGTCCACCCTGTTCCGCAACGAGGATTCCGGCGAGATGCACGGCTTGACCCGTGTGCGTCAGTTTACGATCACCGAGGGGCACCTGGTCGTAAGGCCGGATCAGATGGTCAAGGAATTCAAGGACTGTATCGCGCTGGCGCAGCACTGCCTGCAGGTTCTGGGCGTGGAAGAGGATGTAACGTATCATCTGTCCAGATGGGATCCGGAGAATACGGAGAAATACATCGGTGAGCCGGAGGTATGGGAAGAGACGGAAGGACATATCCGTACGATGCTTCAGGAATTAAATATTCCGTTTGTGGAGGATATAGGAGAAGCTGCCTTCTACGGACCGAAGGTAGATATCAACGCCAAGAACGTGTACGGTAAGGAAGATACCATGATCACGATCCAGTGGGACGCCCTGCTTGCCGAGCAGTTTGATATGTACTATATTGACGAGAACGGTGAGAAGATACGTCCGTATATTATCCACAGGACATCTATGGGCTGTTATGAGAGAACCCTTGCATGGCTGATCGAGAAATATGCGGGACTGTTCCCCACATGGCTGTGTCCGGAGCAGGTCCGCGTGATCCCGATCTCCGAGAAGTTCCATGAGTATGCGGCGCAGGTGGAGAGCAGGCTGAAGGCAAACGGCATCCGCTGCTTCGTAGACCAGCGTTCGGAGAAGATGGGTTACAAGATCCGGGAGGCGCGCCTGGACCGGGTGCCGTACATGCTGGTGGTAGGAGCCAAGGAGCAGGAGGAAGGGCTGGTATCCGTAAGAAGCCGGTTCTTAGGAGACGAGGGACAGAAATCTCTGGATACATTTATCGGTGAGATCTGTGAAGAGATCCGTACGAAGAAGATCCGCAAGATTGAAGTTGAAGATTGATGAAGGAGTGTTTATGAATATTCTGATCATAGATGCGCAGGGAGGCGGCTTGGGAAGACAACTGGTCGCCTCCGTTAAGAAAGAATTTCCGGAGGTGGGGATCACGGCTGTGGGTACGAATACCCTTGCCACTTCCAATATGCTCAAAGCAGGAGCAGACCATGGGGCGACCGGAGAGAATGCGGTAGCCGTAGGCTGCCGGAAGGCGGATCTGATCATCGGACCGGTAGGGATCGCCATCGCCGATTCTATGTACGGGGAGATCACGCCTGCCATGGCGGCGGCTGTGGGGCAGAGCGATGCGAAGAAGCTGTTGATCCCCATGAACCAGTGCAATAATATCATCGTGGGAGTGAAGAACGTCTCCATGAACGATATGATCGGGACTGTGATCGGAATGCTGCGGGATGAGATCATGAAATCCTAAATGGTTCGCCCTGAAGGGTGAACACCCGTTGGCTAGAGCAGGTAGTTTGTAACAGAATGTAATAGAATAGATCAATAGAATATATATAGAAGAAAGTCATGAAGACAAGGAACCTGCCAGAAGGGCAGGCGGTGTTTTCGTGGCTTTTTTTTTGCCGGAAGGCTGATGTGAAAAAGAAGGAAAAAGAAGGAGAGAACATGGATACAAGGGAAATATTAGAAAAAGTACGAGACGGGAGTATGGCAGTAGAAGAGGCGGAGCAGGTCTTTAGGCGCCAGCCCTTTGAGGAGATGGGATATGCGAAGCTTGACACCCACAGAAAGCTGCGTTCCGGCTTCCCGGAGGTTGTGTTCTGCAGCGGAAAGGCGACGGAACACCTCCTGCATATTTACCGGAAACTGTATGAGGAAGACGGCGAAGTGTTCGGTACACGTGCATCTGCCGAACAATATGAGGCTCTGAGATCACATCTGCCAAAGCTTGTATACGACCCGCTTTCCCGGATCATGAAGATCGAGAAGCCGGGGAAGGAGCGTGTGGGTAAGATCGCCGTCTGCACGGCGGGAACCGCTGATGTCCCGGTGGCGGAAGAGGCGGCGCAGACTGCAGAGTATTTCGGAAGTTGTGTGGAGCGGATCTATGACGTCGGAGTCAGCGGGATCCACCGCCTGCTCTCCCAGCTCGACGTGATCCAGAGCGCCAACTGCGTGGTGGCGATCGCGGGAATGGAGGGTGCGCTTGCAAGTGTCATCGGCGGGATGGTAGATAAGCCGGTCATTGCAGTGCCGACTTCCGTGGGATACGGGGCGAATCTTAACGGCATATCCGCCTTGCTTACCATGATCAACTCCTGTGCAAATGGGATTGCGGTGGTGAATATTGACAACGGATATGGGGCGGGCTATATCGCGACGCAGATCAACCGATTGGGGGAGAAGAGATTTTGAGAAGAGAAGGATACGGGATGACGGATATAAGAAGATTGCCTGCGGGGCGAAAGATCATTTTATGGGTGCAGATGACGGCAGCGATCCTCATGCTTGCCGCCTGCGGCAATACGCCGGATCCGCAGGGCTCTGCCGGGGCGGGTGCAAGTACGGAAGCGGGCGCAGGCAGCGATACACTGATCTATGGAAGCGGCGACTATACCAGGATCAATCCGGCGATGGACGAGCATGGGGAGATCAATATTCTGATCTTTAACGGGCTTACGGCTCATAACGGGGAGAATGAAGTGGTTCCAAGCCTTGCAGAGAGCTGGGAGTTTGACGAGGGAACCTGTACTTATACCTTTCATCTGAAAGAGGGTGTGAAGTGGCATGACGGTGAAGAATTCACGGCAGACGACGTGAAGTTTACGATCGAGGCGATCATGGATCCCGAGAACGGGTCTGAGAATGCGCCCAATTATGAGGATGTGGAAGAGATCACGGCGGCGGACGACCATACCATAGTATTCCGTCTGTCGGCGCCGAATGTGGCGTTCCTTGATTATATGACGATGGCGGTGCTCCCGAAGCATCTGCTGGAAGGCGAGGATATGCAGGAGTCCGATTTCTTCCGGCATCCGGTGGGTACAGGCCCTTATAAGCTTAAGGACTGGGACGCGGGACAGGCGATCACGCTTGAGAAGAATGAAGAATATTTTAAAGGGGCGCCGCAGATCGGCAGGATCATCTTCAAGATCGTCCCGGACGATAATGCGAAGGCAGTACAGATGGAATCGGGCGAGCTTGACCTGGCGCTTCTGACTCCGAAGGATGCAAAGGTCTTTGCAGACAGGGACGAGTATACGTGCTATGACATGAAGACCTCTGATTACCGGGGGATCCTGTTTAATTTCCGGAATGAATACTGGACAAAGAACCGGGATCTCATTCCTGCAGTCTGTTATGCCATCGACAGGCAGGCGATCGTTGACGCCGTCCTTCTTGGGCAGGGGGTTCCGGCATATGGACCGCTGCAGAGAAATGTCTATAATGAAGAAGAAGTGGAGCATTATGATCATGATCCCAAGAAAGCGAGGCAGGTTCTCGAAGACGCTGGGTGCAGGATGGGAAGCGATGGTTTCTATGAGCGGGACGGCGAGACGGTAGGCTTCGTACTCAGCGTCGGTGCGGGAGACCAGGTCCGTATCGACATGGCGCAGGCGGCGGCACAGCAATTGGGTGAAGCCGGGATCGAATGCACGGTAGATATACCGGCGCAGGTAGACTGGGAGGCGCAGATGGCTTATCTGATCGGATGGGGCAGCCCCTTTGATGCGGACGATCATACCTATAAGGTATTTGGCACGGATAAGGGAGCGAATTACAGCGGGTATTCCAACGAGCAGGTGGACCGGTATCTGACCGAGGCGCGCCGGTCGGACGATCCGGCAGTCCGCAGGGAGGCATACGGCGAGTTCCAGAAGGAGCTTGCGAAGGATCCGGCTTTTGCATTCATCTGTTATGTGGACGCCGCTTATGTGGCGGACGCCCGGATCCGGGGGATCGCACAGGATACGGTGATGGGGCATCATGGTGTCGGGATCTTCTTTAATGTCACGGAGTGGACCATTACGGACCAGTGAAACAGCAGAGACAGGAAATGAAGATAAGAAATGGAGATAAGAAATGCCGGAATTATTAGAAGTAAAGGATCTGTCCGTCAGCTTTGACACGCCGCAGGGAACCGTACATGCAGTCCGGAATGTAAGCTTCTTCTTGAAGGCAGGAGAGGTACTGGCTGTTGTGGGGGAGTCAGGCTGCGGAAAGAGTGCGCTGTGTAAGAGTATCATGAAGCTTCTGCCATCTTCTGCGAGGATCCGGGCATGCCATATCCTGGTGAAAGGCGCGGATATCACAGGATATCGTGAACGGGATATGCGTAAGCTTCGCGGAAAGCTGTTCTCCATGATCCTGCAGGATCCGTTGACTGCATTGGATCCGGTCATGCCGGTGGGAAAGCAGATTGCAGAAGCGGTGAAGGTGCAGGAGCCAGGGATCGCGAAGACGGAACTTAAGAAGCGGGTTGTGGAATTACTGACACTGGTGGGGATTGACCGCCCCAAAGAGCGGCTGGGGATGTATCCCTGCCATTTTTCCGGGGGAATGAGACAGCGGATCGTGATGGCGGTGGCGCTTGCCGGGAATCCGGATATCCTCTTTGCAGATGAACCGACGACCGCGTTGGATGTGACGATACAGGTGCAGATCCTGGATCTGATCCGGGAGATCCAGCGGAAGATGGGGATGGCGGCGGTATTTGTGACGCATGACCTGTGCCTTGCCGCGAGGATCGCGGACCGGGTTGCGGTGATGTATGCAGGGAAGATTGTGGAGATCGGCATGACAGAAGAGATCTTCAAGGATCCGAGACATCCGTATACATGGGGGCTGATGCGGTCTCTTCCTATATATTCGAAGGGGAAGGACACACTATATACGATTCCGGGAATGCCGCCGACGCTTCTTGATCTGCCGAAAGGAGATGCCTTCGCATGCCGGAATGCGTATGCGCTGGGGATCGATCATGAAGAAGAACCGCCCATGTTCCGGGTTACGGATACGCACCATGCGGCGACATGGCTTCTGGATCCGCGTGCGCCGAAGCCGGACGCCGGGATTCCTGCCGCGCCGGTTTATCCGCAGACGGATGCAGAACGCCCGTATGAGAGTAAGAGTACGGGAACAGTGAAGCAAGGAAAATGTACGGCGCGTAATGAAATATTATTAGACGTACGGCGTCTGTCCCATACATTTTCAATATCAAGGAAGCTGTCGGTAAAAGCCGTGGACGATGTCTCATTTCAGATCAGGCGGGGAGAGATCTTCGGGCTTGTGGGAGAGTCCGGCTCCGGCAAATCGACGGTTGCCAGATGTATTATGAATATCTGCCGTCCGCGGGGGCATGGAGCTACGGAGAGGATTCTGTATGACGGGATTGACATCTGGGACGGCAGGCAGTTTCGCGCCAATAAGAGGATGCTTGAGACGACGCGGCAGATCATCTTCCAGGATTCCGATTCCAGCCTGAATCCGCGTATGAAGGTATGCGACATTATCGCTGAACCGATGAAGATCTGGAAGATCACTCCGCCGAGAGGTTCCCTGCGTGCGGAGGCGGAGTTCCAGATGCATTATGTGGGGCTTCCTGCCGGCTATCTGGATAAGTATCCGGGAGAGCTGTCAGGGGGGCAGAGGCAGCGGGTGGCGATCGCCAGAGCGCTGGCGATGGAACCCAAACTTCTGGTGGCGGACGAGCCGATCGCGGCGCTGGATGTATCCATTCAGGCGCAGATCGTGAATCTCTTCCGGCATCTTCAGAAGGAGCATGGATTCTCCTTCCTGTTTATTGCCCACGACCTGGCGATGGTAGAATTCCTGTGCGACCGGGTCGGGGTGATGTATCAGGGAAGATTGGTGGAGACGGGGACGGTGAAAGAGCTATTTTCCAATCCGCGGCATGCGTATACGAAGAAATTACTGTCGGCGGCGCAATGGGATATATGGAACTTGACAAGGGGGAGGATCTCTTATGGGGTATAAGATCATATCTGTTATACTCAGTATTTTTCTTCTGTCGGCAGCCGTGTTCTACATGGCAAGGCTTGCGCCGGGAGATCCGCTGGTGTCTTATTACGGAGACCGTGCAGAGAAGATGAGCCCGAAAGAGCGGGAGTGGGCGGAGGATAAGCTGGGATTGAAAGACCCGGTCACGGTGCAGTATGTCCGCTGGCTTGGCAGGGCATTTCACGGAGACTTTGGGATCTCTTATAAATATAAGGCGGACGTCCTGGAAGTGATCAAAGAGCGTGTGGGAAATACGTTGGTCCTGGGAGGGATCGGGCTTTTCCTGACCATCGGGCTGTCTCTTTTGCTGGGAGTTCTGTGCGCATGGCAGGAAGACGGTATGTTAGACCGCGTCATCTGTAAGGTGGGGACGGTTACAAGCTGTATCCCGGAATTCTGGCTGTCTCTGGTACTGCTCCTGATCTTTGCGGTCAATCTCAGGTGGCTGCCAAGCGGCGGAGCCTATACCATCGGGACGGAAGCGGGGGCTGCCGACCGTATCCGGCATCTGATCCTGCCTGTGGCCGCGGCGGTGCTCAGTCATCTGTGGTATTACGCCTATATGGTACGCAATAAGCTGTTAGAGGAAGTGCGGGCGGACTATGTCCTGCTGGCAAGGGCGAAGGGACTGAGGAAAAGGAACATACTGTTTGGGCACTGTCTTTGGAATATGCTGCCCTCTTACCTGAGCATTATGGCGATCTCCGTGCCTCATATCCTGGGCGGGACGTATATTGTCGAGATGGTTTTCTCATATCCCGGGCTTGGGACATTGTCTTTTGAGAGTGCGCGATATCAGGATTATAATCTCCTGATGTGTCTGTGCCTGATGTCAGGGATCTTGGTGATCTTATGTAATATGGCGGCGCAGGCGATCAATGAGAAGATCGATCCAAGAATGAAGGCAGAGGATTGGTAGAAGAGGTGTTATCCTATGGAGGTGAGAAACTTATGGCAGGGCAGTTCGAGATTGTCGGGATGAAGGAGACGGAACAAAGAGAGCCCAAGCAGAGAAAGAAATGGTATGAAGGAAAACCGGTGATCTCGATGGCGGTCCTTGTCCTGATCGTAACAGGCTGCCTTGCCTGTGATCTGATCATGACAAAGGATCCTTTCTATCTGGATCTTAAGAATTGTAATGTCCCTCCGAACCTGGAGTTCCGATTCGGAACAGATACCATGGGCAGGGATATCTTCTCTATGATCTGGTACGGAGGCAGGATCTCGCTGTTTATAGGGGTGGTTTCGACTGTCATATCTACGGCTGCGGCAGTGATCTTCGGGACGGTCAGCGCAAGTGCGCCCGCCTGGGCGGATCACCTTCTGATGCGGTTAGCGGAGATCCTCATCAGTGTACCGGGGCTTCTTATGGTGATCTTCGTACAGGCGGTTCTGGGGGAGGCGAATGTACTGAGCCTTTCCTTTGTGATCGGGATCACCGGTTGGATGGGGATCGCCAAGGTCATACGGACGGAGGTGCGCAGGCTTCGCAGCAGTGAATATGTGATCGCTTCAAGATGTATGGGCGGAAGCTTTTTTCATATACTATGGCATCACCTGGCGCCGAATTTTATATCTTCTATCATGTTCATGGTGGTCATGAATATCCGAACTGCCATTGCGGCAGAGTCGACGCTGAGCTTCATGGGGATCGGGCTGCCGGTTGAGGTTATTTCGTGGGGCAGCATGCTATCCCTGGCTGAGAAAGCATTGCTGTCCAATTCCTGGTGGATGATCCTGATTCCGGGCGCATTTCTTGTCGTGACACTTCTGTGCGTTACAAACCTTGGAAATTATCTGCGCAGGAGTGTGAACCGGCAGGAGAGGAATCTGTAATTTTTTAGACGGATTTGTGCAAATATCATCGGATTTGTGCAAACATGTGAAATGAAAAAGTGATAGAATGAGGGCACAAATTTGGAAGCAGGAGGTATACAAAAATGAAGATTTATGTAAGTGGCGCCGCACCCAGACAGGGAAACGGCAGGAAAGAGACTCCTTTTAAGTATATCAACGACGCTGCGAAGGCGGCTAGACCAGGGGATGAAGTCATTGTTGCGCCGGGGATATACAGAGAGTCCGTCGATCCGGTATGCGCCGGCCTTGAGGACGCACGCATTGTTTACCGCAGTGAAGAGCCGCTTGGCGCAGAGATCACCGGGGCAGAGCCTGCCGTGGGATGGAAGAAGTATCAGGATAACGTATGGGTATACCGGGTAGATAACGGTGTGTTCGGAACCTATAATCCGTACACGACATACGTAGGCGGAGACTGGTATTTCGCGCCGGTGGTAAGGCATACGGGAGCGGTCTATCTCAACGACCGTCAGCTCTATGAGACAGAGACACTAAAAGAGTGCATCCGGGGCGAGGTATACGCGCCGTCATGGGAACCGGAGTGGTCCGTGTACAAGTGGTACACAGAGCAGGACGGCAACGAGACGGTGATCTATGCGAATTTCCAGGGGAAGGATCCGAATAAAGAGAAGGTAGAGATCAATGTCAGAAGAAATTGCTTTATGCCGTCGAAGACGGGGATCGGCCATATCACCTTCTGCGGATTTAAAGTAAGTAAAGCCGCTACGACATGGGCGCCGCCGGCAGCTTACCAGGACGGCATGATCGGGCCTCACTGGTCAAAGGGATGGATCATCGAGGATTGTGAGATCAGCAACAGCAAGTGCAGCGGGATCTCGCTTGGCAAATATTATGATGAAGAGAACGATCATTATTTTACCAGGAAGAAGGTAAAGAGCCCGACACAGATGGAGCGTGACGCCGTGTGCCGCGGACAGTACCACGGATGGACGAAGGAGACGGTGGGAAGCCATATCGTAAGGCGCTGCCATATCCACCACTGTGAGCAGACCGGTATCGTCGGGCGTATGGGATGTGTGTTCAGCCTGATCGAGGACAACCATATCCACCATATCAATAATATGCAGCAGTTAGGTGGGGCGGAGATCTCAGGGATCAAGCTTCATGCCGCGATCGACGTAGTGATGCGCCGCAACCATATTCATCACTCCACCATGGGGATCTGGACGGACTGGGAAGCACAAGGGACGCGTATCTCCCAGAACCTTCTTCATGATAACCATTCTCCGGAAGGGACGCCGATGGCAGAAGGCGCCATGTGCAGCCAGGATATCTTCGTGGAGGTAAGCCATGGCCCGACGCTGATCGACAATAACATCATGCTTTCCAGGGCGTCTGTCCGTCTTGCGACGGAAGGCGTGGCATGCGTACATAACCTGATGCTTGGATCCTTTACGGCGGTAGGGTCAGGGACCGATCATTCCGAGGACGAAGTGGGCAGGCAGCCGCGTTATACCCCGTATCATATCCGGCACCGCACGGAGGTGGCAGGCTTCAGCACGATCCTGCATGGGGACGACCGAATCTATAATAATATCTTTATCCAGAATTATCAGCCGATGGAGGACGCCAAGGCTGCAAAGGAATTCGGATATGATAATCAGACGGCAGGAACGAAAGTTTTCGAAGAATATCCGACGTATGAGGAATGGATCGCCAATTTCGAGATGGATAAGCCGGCAGATATGCATAAGTTAATGCAGTATCATTTCGGACACCTGCCGGTATGGATCAACGGAAACGCGTATTTTAACGGCGCGAAGGCGTCCGGGAAGGAATGCTCCAATCTGGTGAACGATCAGGATCAGGTGACGGTAGAGCTGGCTGAGCAGGACGGGGCGTATTTCCTCAAGACCAACGTCTATGATCTGTTGGAAGGATTCCGGGCGGGCATTATCAACAGCGATCTTCTGGGATATGCTTTTGAGCCAGAGCAGAGATTCGAGGAGCCGGACGGGACAGCGATCGTCTTTACAGAGGATTATCTCGGCGGACATCGCGGTGTTTCTGCAATACCGGGGCCGTTTGTCACCAAAGAGGCTGCCATGGAGAAGATCTGGCAGGACAGGTAAGAATTCTATATAGGATCAGAACTTAAAATTAAGCCAGGAAGTACAGAATGTTGTATTTCCTGGCTTTATTACCGCGAGCAACGAGCCAAGCGGGCATGCTTGCAGCGGGGGCTTTGACTCTCGGCGGACAGGGGAGCCGAATACCGTCTCTGAGGTAAGAAATTTATAGATAATAGACATTTTATTTTATAGGAATCAAATATTGATAATGCTATGATGTATCTACAAAATATCCGGTATACAATACCGGAACCGTAGAAAAGGAGGAGAAGAGATGAAAAGAAGAAATGCAAGGCTTACGGCGCTGTCCATGGCGGCATTGATGACCGCGTCATTGACGGCATGCGGAGGCGGAGGCAGCAGCGAGGACGGCGGCAAAGACGGCGGCAGTGCGTCGGGCGGAGAGAAGGAGATAACTTATTGGAATATCGGAGTGGAGAGCCCGGATAAGGACATTGTTACAAAGGCTGTAGAGAAATTCAATTCCGAGACCGAATCCGGATATACTGTGACGAGCGTGCCTACCCAGAATGATACATACAAAGAGAAGCTGGTAGTAGCCATGAGCTCAGGAGAATGTCCGGATATGTATTCTTGTTGGTCGGGCGGCCCGATGTATGAGTATATTGATTCCGGATTTGGACAGCCGATCGACGACCTGTTCAATGCTTCGGATATTAAGGATAAGCTGATGGAGTCCGCGGTAGGGCAGGCGACCTATAATGACCATGTCTATGCGGTGCCTTATCAGAATGTATCTATGTCAGGAATCTTCTATAATAAAGAGATGTTTGACAAGTACAAGCTGAAAGAGCCGGAGACGCTTGCAGACCTGGAGAATATCTGCGATACTTTGAAGAACAATGGGATTACGCCGTTTGCACTGGCGAACAGCTCTAAATGGACCGGTTCTATGTATTATATGAACCTTGCGGCACGTTACGGCGGACTTGAACCTTTCCAGAATGCGGTTGCAGGCGAAGGCAAGTTTACGGACGACTGTTTCATCAAAGCAGGCGAGAAGATTCAGGAATGGGTAGAAGCGGGATATTTCCCGGACGGAGTGAATTCTCTGAGCGAGGATGACGGACAGGCGAAACAGCTGATGTATCAGGAGACGGCGGGTATGCTGCTCTGTGGTTCCTGGTATACCGGTACATTTTCTACGGACAGTGCGGAATTCTACGAGAAGATCGGGTGGTTCCCGTTCCCTGCAGTTGAAGAATCTGACGCGGATCCATCTATCATGATCGGTACGGTAGGAGACCAGTTCATCGTGTTCAACTGCGAGGGAGAGAAGTTAGAAGCAGCGTTTGAATGTGCGGAAGCGCATCTGTCTGATGAAGTGATTGACTTTGAAGTAGAGAACGGAAAGATTCCTCCGGTTACCGGGATTGAGGGTAAACTAAGCGATTCTATCACAAAAGAAGTTGTAGAGGCTGCCAATAATGCGTCGGAGATCCAGTTATGGTATGACCAGTATCTGCCGCCGGCAGTGGCTACCGCCCACTTAGACGGATTACAGGAAGTATTCGGCATGACCAAGACGCCGCAGGAAGCGCAGGAGGCAATGCAGAAAGCTATGGATGATTATCTGGCAAATAAAGCAGAGTAGTGTAGGTTGATAGGAAAGGGCTCTGGCAGCAGAGCTCTTTTTAAAAGGCTGGGAATACGTTTTCTAAAGAAAAAAAGGCGGTATTTTCAGATATAAGGAGGGATTTAGGATGAATGGGAAAGAGATTTCTCTGGAGAAGTTAAGGCAGAGGGACACCAGAAGGGTCGCGGCATTGTTCTTGGCTCCGGTAGCGATATTGATGGCGGTTTACGTCATTTACCCGATCATAGACACATTTATAACAAGTACGTATCAGTGGAACGGAATCTCAGCTGCAAAGAAGTTCATAGGGATCAATAACTGGAAGACATTGATCGCAGACTCCAGTTTCTGGATCGCGTTCCGTAATAACTTCGTGATCATGGTGCTGTCCATATGTATCCAGATTCCGATCGGGCTTGCACTGGCAACATTTCTTGATTTTGGAGGGAAGAAGCTCACTGTATTCAAGGTCATCTGGTTTATCCCGCTTCTGATGTCGTCTGTGGCGATCGGTTTTCTGTTTACATATGCATTAGCGACAAACGGCGGATTGGTAAGTACGATCTCCGGGTGGTTCGGCGGAGGAAATGTCGACCTTCTCGGGAATCCCAAGACGGCGCTTCTGACGGTCATTGCGGTTATCTGCTGGCAGTTTACGCCGTTTTACATGGTATATTTTATGGCGGCGTTCACGAATATTCCGTATGATGTCTTCGAGGCTGCAAGGATAGACGGCGCCACCAGAGCGCAGTATTTCTGGAAGATCGCGTTTCCGCTTCTGGTTCCGTCCATGAAAAGCGCGGCGATCCTGTCGATGGTAGGTTCCCTGAAGTATTTTGATCTGATCTATGTTATGACAGGAGGCGGTCCTGGTACGTCGACCGAATTGATGGCTACTTATATGTATAAACAATCCTTCAGCACCTTCAACATGGGTTATGGTTCGGCGGTTGCCGGCGGAATGTTTATCCTGATCTCTATGGTATCGCTGATCACCATGAAGATCCTGAATGGGAAAGAGGAGGCATAGCAGAGTATGGATCAATATAAAAAGAATAAACAAAAGAGTATTATATGTTGGGTGATTGCGTTTGCATTGGCAATTTTTTACCTTATTGTTTCGGTTATGCCATTTGTATTCATGGTGTTAAACTCCTTTAAAGAGAAGTTTGAGATGCTTACAAAGGGTGTGTTCAATCTTCCGGATTCTTTGAATCTTACGAATTACACGGAAGTACTGACGGGCGGATTCTCTAAATATTTCATAAACAGTGTGGTGGTCCTGGCGATATCGCTGATTCTGCTGCTGTTTATCTCGGCGTGCGCGTCCTATCCGTTGGCAAGGTTCAAGTTTAAGATGGCAGGGCCGATTTATGCGGCGATCGTGGCATGTATGTCCATACCGGTGCATATTACACTGATCCCGGTATTCAAAATGTCGAGGGCTACGGGACTGTATGACAGCATCTGGGCGCTGATCGGGCCATATATTGCATTTGCGGTGCCGATCTCTGTGTTTATCCTGACAAGCTTTATGAAGGAGATCCCAAGAGAGATTGAAGAGTCTGCAGAGATTGACGGATGTGGGAAGATCCAGATGTTCTTCTCCATCATCCTTCCGTTGGCAAAACCGGGGCTTGCGACGCTGGCGATCTATAACGGTGTGAATATGTGGAATGAGTTCTCTTTTGCCTATACATTGACACAATCGTCAGAAAATCGTACACTACCATTAGCAATCTGGGAATTTCAGGGACAGTATTCCATGAATACGCCGATGATCATGGCGGTTTTGACTTTGACGCTTTTACCGATGATCATTATGTTTATTATTTTCCAGGATAAGCTGGTAAAAGGTATGACGGCAGGTGCGGTAAAGGGTTAAGTGATACAAAAAGAGCATCATGCGGGGCATGAAGCTCTTTTTTCGGTACAGGTGTGGATCATTTGAGGGAAAAAGTGAGTATGAAGAGATGGAAAGAACGAATCAACAGGTGGAAATTTGACAGGAAGATGCAGGCGCTTATCATTCTGTCTATTACATTTACAACATTGATTGTCCTGGTTATATCGACAGTATCATCCGTGACGTCGCTGAAAACAAAATCCATCGAACTGCTGCAGGATAAGAATGCTGCGCTGGCGGAGAATTATCAGAATATGCTGGAGGAATATAAGGCGATGAGTATTGCCCTGAATATCGACCGGTCCGTGCAGCGTTATCTGAAGTGCCGGGATAAGCAGAATATGGAATATTCTCAGGCAGTTATGGATACATATAACGTTCTTTCCAGCAGCCTGAATATGTCTTCGGATCTTAATTACATTGCGGTCGTCAGCTATCAGATGGAGGATTATCTTTACCGGGGGAAGGTGGCGATATCTGCGACAGATTTCCAACAGGCGTATGAACAGGATTTCCTGGAAAGTAGGAGCGGGCAGGACAGTGCTCTGAAAATAAGATTCTCCAATGCGTATTTTAAAGGGGAGCAGTATACGGTGAATGTATATTTCCCGATCTATAATGTGGAGCATGTTATGGATGAGAGGGGGCTTCTGTGTATGAATTATTCCAACTCGGTACTAAACCAGATCATTGATGAGAAAGAGGGCAGGCAGAGGACGGAGGCGATCGATACCGAGGGTGTGGTCGTGGCGGCGGGGAATACGGAAAAGATCGGGACGGCTGTGGATTATACCGACAGCCTTACAAGAGAGCGGGGCAGTTTTAAGCAGAACGGCAGGATCTATATCTATCAGAAAGTTCATGGATGGAACTTCTATATTGTCAGCAGTATTGCGTCGATTGAATTGTACCGGCCAAGTATCCGCACGATCAGCCTGATGATATGGATCCTCTTTATTCTGATCGCCGTCAGCTATATGGTGGTGAAGAAGGTGATCAGGAGAGTATACCGGCCGTTAGACAATGTGGTGCGCAAGATGGACGACGTTGCGTCTGGCTCGCTGTCAGTCAGGATCGACGAGGGGATCATGGGCGAGGATTTTGTGAAGCTTGCGACGGGGTTTAATTCTATGATGGAGGAGATCCAGGTTCTTATGGAGAAGGTAAAACAGGAGCAGCACCAGATCGAGCAGATTCGCTTTAATTCTCTGCAGTCGCAGATACAACCGCATTTTCTCTATAATACGCTGGACTGTATCCACTGGCAGGCGATGGCGGACGGGAACCAGGAGATATCAACACTCGTGAAAGCGCTGGCAAGATATTACAGGATCTGCCTGAGCAAGGGGCATGATGTGATCTCCCTTGAGATGGAGATGGAGCATGTCCGGAATTATATGATCATTCAGAACATGCGGTATGATCATATCCTGGGGAGTGAGATCCTCCTGAATGAAGAGTGCAGGGGCGCCATGATCCCAAAACTGACATTACAGCCGTTAGTGGAGAATTCTATCTATCATGGGATTAAAGCGAGAGAGGGAAAAGAGGGGAGCATCTCTCTTCGGGCGAAGAAAGACGGGGATATCGTGAAGATCATCCTTGCCGATACGGGGACGGGTATGACGCAGGGACAGATCGACGAGATGAACCAGCATCTGTCTGAGTATGACGAATCCTTTGGATATGGGGTACGGAATGTGAATAAGAGGATCGAGCTGCTCTATGGAGCTGGGTATGGCCTGCATTACCTGAGGAATCTGTCAGGGGGCGTTACGGTAGAGATCAGGATTCCCTATGTAACAAAAGTGGAGGAAGATATGATACAGGGAGAGATGATTCATGTATAAGGTACTGATCGTAGACGATGAAAAAATGATCCGGATGGGTATCCAAAAGGTGATCCCGTGGGAGGATCTGGGAGTCGGGGAGGTCTTTACGGCTTCGTCGGCAAGAGAGGCGCTTAAGATCCTGGAAGAGCATACGCCGGAGATCATGATCACAGATATCCATATGTCGGAGATGACGGGGCTTGAGCTTATCGAGGCGGCAAAGGAGTTCCAGCCAAAGCTTAGGGTGCTTGTGCTGACCGGGTATGACAGCTTCGAATATGCCAGGCAGAGCCTGCGTCTTAAGGTGCAGGATTTCTTCCTGAAACCGGCGGATGAGAAGGATCTGTCCCATGCGGTCAGGGAGCAGGTAGCATATCTGAGGCGGGAGGAGGAGGAAGCGAAAAGTTCACTGCTTGTACAGCGGACGAGAGGCGTGGCGGAACAGATGCGCCTGGAGACGTATATGCGTAATCTGATACACCGCAGAGAGGAGAGAGGGGAGGGACTGGAGAATCTTAATGATTATTACAGTCCGGACAGGATATATGGATTCCAGGTCGTCCTGGTGGTTCCTGCTCTTCGTATGGATCATCCGGCATCGGAGAAACATTTTCAGGAGATGTCCATGAAAAATATCTGTATTAGTATCGTGGACGCGGAAGAAGAGGGGATCACATTCCCGGATGACGACGGGACGATCCTTATCGTGTATTTCCTTAAGGAAGAAGAGGATTCCTCGATGGAGAGGATCCGGGAACTTGCGGATATCCTGCAGGACGAATTCGACAGCCGGCCGAAGATGGTGATGGGGAGTGTGGTAGAAAATGCCGAGAATCTGTACGTATCTTATCATGACGCCAAGCATCTGCTGGACACGGAGAAAGAAGGGATACAGGATATCATACAGTTGTTGGGAGAGCAGAATAAGAACAATATCTTTCAGGATATTTATGCGGAATTAAAGGATATCATGTGTAATAGTATCGGGAATACGGAATATGTCCTGAAAGCGTTCCGGACTTTTAAGAGGGCGTCGGAATCCTACAATCTGTCGCGGCAGACGGTGCGGCGGCTGTGCTTTGAACTGGCGTCTTCGATCTATTTCGCTTATCTGGGCGAAGCGGGGGAGACAGAAGGGGGGAAGCTTGACGCACTGTCGAAGAGCCTTCGTTCCGCTTCAAGGGAAGAGGCGTGCGAGGTGACGGAGATGTTCTTGTCCCAGATGCTGGGAAGCCAGGAAGAGAATGTGCATGAGATCGTCGCCAAAGCAAAGTACTATATCTCCGAGCATCTGACGGAAGACCTGACGGTGTCCAATATCGCCCTATCTCTCTATATAACGCCCAATTACTTCTCAAGGCTTTTTAAGAGGGTGACGAAAGAGGGGTGTAATGAGTACATCGTGAGGAAGAGGATCGAGAAGGCGAAGTCCCTTCTGGATACCACCACCTTGAAGGTGGGCGAGATCGCCATGATGGTGGGATACCGTGATACGAATTATTTCTCCCTTGCTTTCAAGAAGCATACAGGGAAATCGCCCACGAAATACAGGGAGGAGCTGCAGAATATAAGGGACCGGCGCGAGGATATACCAGAGGTTTAAAGGATGAAGGAAAAGAATCGTGAAAATAGGGAAGGAAGAAAAGTAAATATGAGAAATTACAGAAAAGAGAGAGCACAGGCGAGAGAAAAGGCAAAGAAATTAGTGGCAGAGATGACATTGATGGAGAAGGCGGCGCAGCTTAAGTATGACGCCGCTCCGGTGAAGAGGCTCGGCGTTCCGGCTTATAATTATTGGAATGAGGCATTGCACGGTGTGGCAAGGGCGGGAACGGCAACGATGTTTCCGCAGGCGATCGGGATGGCGGCGGCATTTGACGAAGACATCATGGAGAAGGTCGGAGATATCATCGCGACAGAGGGAAGGGCGAAATATAACGCTTATTCCGGACACGGCGACAGGGATATCTATAAGGGGCTTACGTTCTGGTCCCCGAACGTCAATATCTTCCGTGATCCGCGCTGGGGCAGGGGGCATGAGACTTACGGTGAAGACCCGTATCTTACGTCCAGGCTGGGAGTCAGGTTCGTAGAGGGCGTTCAGGGAGAAGGACCTGTGATGAAAGCGGCGGCATGTGCGAAGCATTACGCGGTCCACAGCGGCCCGGAAGCATTGCGCCATGAATTTGACGCGAGAGTCAGCCGCAAGGAGATGTGGGAGACTTATCTTCCGGCTTTTGAGGCTCTGGTGAAAGAGGCGGATGTAGAATCTGTGATGGGAGCTTATAACCGGACGAACGGAGAGCCGTGCTGCGGCCATAAGTACCTGATGGAAGAGATCCTGAGGGGGAAGTGGGGATTTGACGGACATTTCACCTCAGACTGTTGGGCGATCAGAGATTTTCATGAGAATCATCAGATCACGAAGAATGCCAGAGAATCCGCCGCGTTGGCGTTAAAATGCGGCTGTGACGTGAACTGTGGGAATACCTATCTTCATCTGTTGGCGGCAGTGGAAGAAGGACTTATCACAGAGGAGGATATCACGGTTGCGGCGGAGAGGCTGCTTACGACAAGATTCCTTCTGGGGCTGTTTGACGGAAGTGAGTATGATGAGATCCCATATGAAGTGGTGGAATGTAAGGAGCATACAGATGTGGCGCTGGATCTTGCAAGGGAGGGATGCGTCCTTCTTAAAAACGACGGGATCCTGCCCCTTGACAGATCGAACATCCGCACCATTGGAGTCATAGGGCCAAACGCAAACAGCAGAAGTGCGCTGATCGGGAATTATCATGGAACTTCTTCCCGTTATATTACGGTGTTGGAAGGAATTCAGGATGAGGTTTTAGACGAAGTCCGCGTTCTGTATTCTGAAGGCTGCGCCCTGGAAAAAGACAGGGTGGAGAGCCTTGCATGGAGGCAGGACCGGATCGCCGAGGCAGTGGTCACGGCAGAGCACAGCGACGTGGTGATCCTGTGCGTGGGACTGGATGAGACACTGGAGGGAGAAGAAGGTGATACAGGGAACAGCGATGCGTCGGGAGATAAGAAGGACCTGCATCTTCCAAAGGTACAAGAAGAGCTTATCGAGAAGGTGGCTGCCGTAGGGAAACCGACCATAGTGGTACTCCTGGCAGGGAGCGCGGTCGATCTGAATTATGCCAATGAGCATTGCAGCGGGATCCTTATGGCATGGTATCCGGGCGCAAGAGGCGGCAGGGCAGTGGCTGATATCCTGTTTGGAAATGTATCGCCGTCCGGAAAGCTTCCTGTCACATTTTATAAAGATCTGGATGATCTGCCGGAATTTGCGGACTATTCCATGAAGAACCGCACATACCGTTATATGAGGCAGGAACCGTTATATCCGTTTGGCTATGGGCTTTGTTACGGGGATGTACAGGTGACGGATGCCGAGACGGTGGGTGAGATAACAGAAGGATCGGATATCCGGATCCGGGTCTATGCCGAGAACAGGGGAACGGTTGATACGGATGAAGTTATTCAGGTATACATTAAGGATCTGGAATCAGAGCTTGCCGTGCCGAATTACAGCCTGTGCGGGTTCCGAAGGCTGTCCCTCAGGGCGGGAGAGAAGCAGACGGTGGAAATGACCGTGCAAAACCAGGCAATGTGCGTGGTGGATGAAGACGGGGAACGCCGTATTGACAGTAAGAGATTCCGGCTGTATGTGGGGACTTCGCAGCCGGATGGCAGAAGCCTTGCGCTTACGGGAAAGAAGCCGGTTGAGATCCCGGTAAATCTCGCATAGAGGTTTCGGAAAAAGGAACGGGTGTGGAAAAAGCCAGGAAAGGATTCAAGGGAGATGGGTAGAAAGAGGATTACGGCAGGGATCATATGTCTTATATTTTTATTAGCGGCGGGATGCTCAGAAAGGGGCGGGGAGACAAGGTCTCCCGCTCCTTCGCAAAGCGGAGGCAATACACAGGAACATGCAGAGAAAGAGAAGACGCGAAAGAAGGAGCTGAGACAGGCAGTGAAACCGCAATTCATTCCCAATGGGATCCGCGGCGTCTCTCTTAAGAAAGAGGGGCGGGAGTTCCTGTATATTGCAAGGGAACCGGCAGATCATAAGATGGATTTTGATTATTGGGAGATCCTGAAACCATACGGCGAGAACGCCACGATGGATACGGAAGTCATGTACGAGATGTTCAAGGAATTATGCAGCCTTACCTTTACGGAGCCCGTTCAGGTAGAAGAAGGAACGGATACGGGAATCCAAGATTCCGATATGGGGATCGTGATCGAATATGTGGACACAATGGACGATACGCAGGCAAAAAGCGCGGAGGAAGCAGATACAGAGGCAGAGATCATTCTGGGAAAGGAAGATGGAAAGGGCGGGCGTTATGCGGCTCTGGCAGGCAGTATGGAAGAGGTCTTTGTCCTTCCGGAAGATACTTTGCAGATGATATACGCGAGAAAACCTTTTGATTATATCCTTAAGATCCCGGCGCTGATCTCTGCGGATACACTGGAGTCTGTGAAGATCTCTGCAGACGGCAGAACGTATGAGATCAAGGTAGATACGGCAGAGGATTCTTACAGATTCGGAAAGAAGAAGGTGGAGAAAGAAGAATTTGCCGCCTTGTATCAGTCTATTTCCGGAATCATGCTGGTTTCGGAGGCGGATCCTGAGAAAAGCGGCAGAGAGGAAGAACCAAGGCTTTCCGTGACTTTTTGCAGGAATACCGGGGACGCCCCGGAAGTCTGTGTGTCGTATCACCCTTATGACGAGGAATTTGATTCGGTGGAGATCAATGGGAAGGAGCAGTTTCTGGTCAGAAAGGAAGATGTTGAGGATCTGATAGGACAGATCGAGGCAGCTTTTTAGAAGATGTATGAAACATTGGCAGGATCCGGATGCAATAATGTGCCGGGTATGTCAAGATCCGTAAAGAATGTCAGAATTTTCATCTGTAGGAGAGCAGTTTTGGATTGAAAACAAACATAAGTTCGTGTATAATAAAGACAGAAAATCTATTATGGTGCAGGAGGAGCTTATGTATATCGCAATTGATCTAAAATCATTCTATGCCTCGGTAGAATGTGTGGAGAGGGGCTTAGACCCCATGACCACGAATCTTGTGGTTGCTGATCTGAGCCGTACGGAGAAGACGATCTGCCTCGCCGTCTCGCCGTCGCTGAAAGCTTACGGGATATCGGGAAGGGCAAGGCTCTTTGAGGTGGTGCAAAGGGTGCGGGAAGTGAATGCCAGAAGGCAGAGCCAGGCGCCGGATCATGAATTTGCCGGTTCTTCTTACGATGATACGGAGTTAAAGGCTTCGCCTGAGAAGGCGCTTGACTATATCGTTGCTTTGCCGAGGATGGCGCATTATATTGATTATAGTTCGAGAATTTATGAGGTGTATCTGAAGTATGTGGCGCCGGAGGATTGTCATGTCTATTCGATCGACGAAGTCATGATAGATGCTTCGCATTATCTGGATACTTACCGGATGACGGCAAGGGAGCTTGCAGGGAAGATCATACAGGATATCCGCGCGGCGACGGGCATCACGGCTACTGCCGGGATCGGGACGAACCTGTATCTGTGTAAGGTGGCTATGGATATCGTGGCAAAGCATATCCCGCCGGATAAGAATGGCGTACGTATCGCCAGCCTGACGGAGAAGAGTTACCGGCGGATCCTGTGGGCGCATCAGCCGATCACAGATTTCTGGCGTGTAGGGCATGGGTACGCGAAGAAGCTTCATGAACACGGGCTGTATACGATGGGGGATATTGCAAGGTGTTCTATTGGGAAGCCGGGAGAATACTATAATGAAGATCTGCTTTATCGGTTATTCGGGATAAATGCGGAGCTTCTGATCGATCACGCATGGGGAGCCGAGACCTGTACGATGGCAGATATCAAGGCTTACCGGCCGGAAGCGAGCAGCGCTTGTTCCGGACAGGTCCTGCATTGCCCTTATACGGCGAAGAAGGCACGGTTGGTAGTCCGTGAGATGACGGAGCAGATGGCGCTTGACCTGGTGGAGAAGCGGTCGGTCACGGATCAGGTGGTCCTGACGGTAGGTTACGACAGGGAGAATCTTACAGATGGCAAAGCCGGGGGGCGTCCCGCGGGAGAGATCACAACAGACCGTTATGGGCGCAGTGTTCCCAAACATGCCCACGGAACCGTGAATCTAAAGACACAGACATCCTCTGCGAAGATCCTTGTAGAAGCGGTTCTGGATCTGTATGACAAGATCGTGCGGAAGGATTTTCTGATCAGAAGGATCACGGTGGGCGTCAATCATGTGGAAGATGAGACGGCTGCCAGAGGCGGGCAGATCTATGAACAGATGGATCTGTTCACAGATTATGCGGCGCTTCAGAAAGAGCAGGAAGAGAAAGAGGCATGTCTTAACCGGGAGAGGCGGCTGCAGGAGGCTATGCTGGATATCAGAAAGAAATATGGGAAGAATGCGATCTTAAAAGGAGCGAACCTGATGGAAGGGTCTACGGCGATGGACAGGAATAAGCAGATCGGCGGGCACAGGGCATAGGAACAGGAGAGACGGATATGAATAAGAAGAAAAGATTTATGGATCTTGAAGAGCTGCATAAGTATGACGATATCATCGGCCTGCCGCGCCATGTATCCAGGACGCATCCGCCGATGCCGGCGAAGGACCGGGCTGCGCAGTTTGCGCCGTTTGCAGCGCTGACGGGACACCGGGAAGCAGTAAAGGAGACGGCAAGGGTTACGGATACAAGGGTTGAACTGGACGAATACTGCAAGGAGCAGATAGACAGAAAGCTTAAGGAGATCTGCGGACAGGCAGGGGGCAGCCAGATCGTCTCGGTCACTTATTTTGTGCCGGATGCAAGAAAATCAGGCGGTTCCTATGAGACCGTAACCGGCTGTGTGAAGAAGATCAATGATCATGAGAGAGTTCTGGTTATGGAGGACGGGATCAAGATACCCCTGGATGAGATCATAGGGGTGGAAGCTTGTCAGCAGCAAGGGAGCTTTGGAATCCGGTGTTAAGAGCTGATGATGCAGGGCGCCGGATTCCGGCAATGTCTATTGCTTCGTTATGCCTTCGTTATGTCGTGTATACTCTGAAGGATAGGGTATAGTTCTTCGGCGCCGATCTGTCCCGGTGCGGACGCCGCAGAACCGGAGCCGAAGGTCATACATGAGCCGAATACTTCACAGGCAAGGCGGCTGATGCTTCCCATGGCGGACATGGACATCGTGATAATAGGCCGGTCTGCATGATCAGTTGCCATTTCCAGTGTCGCGGCAAGGAGAGTCAGGACATCTTTTTTCTTCCTGGGCATCACGGCGATCTTCGGAATATCCGCGCCCATATCCTGCATCTTGCGCAGCCGGCAGATGATATCGGATCTGGCAGGGGTTTTTTCGAAATCATGATTAGAAGCCACAACTTTTAGTTGATTCTTATGAATGGCGGCGATCAGCTTTGCCGCAGTATCGTCTCCTGTAAATATCTCTACGTCGATCAGATCCGGCATGCCGGTTGCGGATACTGCTCTGATCAGATCGGCATACGCCCTTACGGACATCTCGTGGACGCCGCCCTCCTTTGTCGTACGGAAGGTGAACAAAAGGGGGGTATCGCCGAGGATCCGGCGTATCTGGGTCAAGACTTCCTTTACCTTCTCTATCTCTTCAACATCTTCGAACCAGTCGGCACGCCATTCCATCAGATCCATATGCATATCCTTGTATTGCCGGGTGAGAGAGAGGATCTCTTCTGCGGTTTTTCCTACATTCGGGATGCAGATGGCAGGAACGCCTGCGCCAAGTTCCAGGTTGCGTATTCTTAATGTATTCATGTCTCATTCTCCTTGGATCCGTATTTTCTGTTTCTATTTTAGCAAAAGTAGAACGGAGAATCAAATGAGAAATTATAAGGAATTCATCCGAGAATAGTCTAAATATTCCAAAAGACGCATATATTCTATCAGCACAAATGGAAGGGGCAGACGTATGGATCACTATCATTTATACAAGGATATACAAGCCAGAACCAACGGAGAGATATACATAGGAGTCGTAGGACCGGTCAGGACAGGAAAATCAACCTTTATCAAGAGATTCATGGATGTGCTGGTGCTGCCGCATATGGAGGATGAACATGGAAGGGCAAGGACGAAGGATGAGTTGCCGCAGTCGGCGTCGGGACGTACGATCATGACGACAGAGCCGAAATTCGTACCCAAAGAGGCGGCAGAGATCAAGTTATCGGAAGATGTGGCGGTACGGGTACGGCTGATCGACTGCGTGGGCTATATGGTGGAGGGAGCTTCCGGGCACGCAGAGGGAGGAGAAGAACGCCAGGTAAAGACGCCGTGGTTCGATCATGAGATACCGTTCACCAAAGCGGCGAGTATCGGGACACGGAAGGTGATACACGACCACGCGACGATCGGGATCGTCGTTACGACAGACGGGAGTATCACAGATATCCCGCGGGAGAATTACAGGGAAGGTACGGAGAAGACCATAAAGGAGCTCCAGAGTATCGGGAAGCCTTTTGTAGTATTGGTGAATTCCAAGAAGCCGTACGGAGACGAAGCAAGGCAGGCGGCGGAGGAATGCGAACAGCTATACGGCGTGCAGGCGATCCCGGTGAATTGCGAGCAGCTGAAAGAAGAGGATATTACCCGGATCATGGAAGCGGTCCTCTATGAATTCCCTGTCTGCGAGGTGCAGTTCTTTATCCCGAAGTGGGTGGAGATGCTGCCGAGAGACCATAAGATCAAGCAGGAAATGCTGGTACATATCAAGGATATCATGGAGCGGTTCTGCGAGATACGGGATGCCGTAGCAGGGATCGAGATGCCGGAGTGCCAGTACATAGAAGAGATGAAGGTAGACCATATCGAGATGGATACGGGATGTGTGAAGATCTGGATCGGCGTTGCAGATAAGTTCTACTATGAGATGCTGAGCGAGCTTACCGGGACGCATATTGCAGGACAGTATGAGCTGATAGCCGCGATGAAGAATCTTTCGGAACTAAAGGCAGAGTATGAAGGGGTTAAGGATGCATTCGCAGCCGTGAGGATGCGGGGCTACGGGGTGGTAAGCCCGAAGAAAGAGGAGATCACCCTGGAAGAACCCACCATCATCAAGCAGGGGAATAAGTATGGGGTTAAGATCCATTCCGAAGCGCCCTCGATTCATCTTATCCGCGCGAATATTGAGACGGAGATCGCGCCGATCGTGGGGAATGAACAACAGGCGCAGGATCTGATCCGGTATATTAAAGATGCGAAAGAGAGTGAAGAGGGGATCTGGGGTACGAATATATTCGGAAAATCGATCGAAGAGCTGGTCATGGACGGTATGCAGAATAAGATGGCGATGATCAACGATGAGAGCCAGGAGAAATTACAGGATACCATGCAGAAAATCGTGAACGACAGTAACGGCGGGATGGTGTGTATCATCATTTAACAAGGTTTTTCGCTGTTTTATCCAGGAATATGAACGTTATCATTGCATTATTTTCATTTTACGTTATAATATTTTAAACAGGAACACAAAGAGAATCCGGGTGTACAGGAAGATAAATGGAGGTACGTTATGAGAGTTGCGATCATCACAGCAAATACGGATATATATAGGGGAAATGAAGAGAATGCCGGCGGAGAGGCGATCAAGGAGATCGTGGAGGAGATGGGGTGCGAGATCACATTTATGCGGGCGCTCCCATTAGACCGGGAAGTACTGTCAACCGTGATGCAGAGGATGGCGGATAATCATCTGACAGATCTGCTGCTGACTACAGGAGGAGCAGGCTGCGGGCCGCAGGACTGTATTCCGGAGGCGACCCTGGATGTCGCGGAGAGGTTGGTTCCCGGGATTCCGGAGGCGATGCGCACTTACACGATGAATATGACGAAACGTTCCATGCTGAACAGAAGCGCGGCAGGGATCCGTAAGGATGTGCTGATCGTGAATCTGCCGGGGAAGCCGCAGGCTGTGAAGGAATGCTTGCGTTATCTGTTACCGGAACTGATGCATGCGGTTGAAGTGATCCGGCAGGAGACATAGGAACACAGGTGGGTTGTCGGGAGATATCATGAAGATGCTGTTTCCTGACAGCCTCATTCTTTACGGAGGGACAAGCAAATATGAAGATCACATATCTTAGCCACAGCGGCTATATGGTAGAAGAGTACGATACGGTATTGATCTTTGATTATTATAGGGGCAGGCTGCCGCAGCTGCCGGAAGGATCGAAGGTCTATGTATTCGCGAGCCATGCGCATCCGGATCATTTTAACCGTGAGATATTCGCATGGGAAAAGACGTATCCGGATATCCGGTATATCCTGTCGGATGATATCGAGGACAAGGGACCGGAAGGGAAGACGGTTTCTATAGGGCAGAGAGAAGACGTCAGGCTGGACGGGCTGCGTGTCCGTACATTTCGCTCGACAGACGAAGGGGCTGCGTTTCTGGTGTATCTGCGGGATAAGGCGATCTACCATGCCGGGGATCTGAACTGGTGGCACTGGGAAGAAGAAGGGGAAGTCTATAACGAGATGATGCGGCGTAAGTTTCAGCATGAGATCGGGCTGCTTGAGGATGAGAAGATCGACGCCGCGTTCCTGCCGCTGGATCCAAGGCAGGAAGAGCAGTATTACTGGGGATTCGATTATTTCATGAGACATACGGATACGTCTCTTGCGTTCCCTATGCATATGTGGGATCAGTATGACGTCTGCGACAGGCTGCTGATGGATCCGGTGTCCGAACCATACAGGCATAAGGTGATGAAGGTGACAGAGCCCCTGCAGGTATTTGAAGTATAAGGCTGAAAGGAAACGAGACAAATGAAGGTGAAGATCTATACGGACGGCGCGGCGAGGGGGAATCCGGACGGGCCGGGCGGGTATGGCACAGTGCTTGAGTATACGGATACGAAGGGTATGCTGCATACCAAAGAGTTATCCCAGGGATATCAGAAAACTACGAATAACCGGATGGAGCTGATGGCAGTCATCGCAGGCTTGGAAGCGTTGAACAGGCCCTGCGAGGTGGAGCTTTATTCGGATTCACAGTATGTGGTGAATGCGTTCAACCAGCGCTGGATAGACGGCTGGGTCAGGAAAGGATGGAAGCGCGGGAAGAATGAGCCGGTGAAGAATGTTGATCTGTGGAAACGGCTTCTCGCCGCGAAAGAACCGCATACGGTGAAGTTTATCTGGGTGAAAGGCCATAACGGGCATCCCCAGAACGAGAGGTGCGACGAGCTTGCGACAGGGGCGGCTGACGGGGACGGGCTGCTTGTGGACGAGGGGATATAAATTTGCCGGATATATATTGTTTTTTGAAAAAGGATATGATATATTTGATACATTAGCGAGTAAGACAGGTAATCGCAGCTGCAGGAGCCGAAAGGCGGCAGGTGAGGAAAGTCCGGGCTTCACAGGGCAGGATGCCGGATAACGTCCGGTGGAGGCGACTCCAAGGAAAGTGCAACAGAAATGAACCGCCATATATATGATATATGGTAAGGGTGGAAGGGCAGTGTAAGAGACTACCGCCCTGCTGGTAACAGCGGGGGCACATGTAAACCCCATCCGAAGCAAGACCGGATAAAGACAATGTGGCGGCCCGTCACGTCTTAGGTAGGTCGCTTGAGCCCGCCGGCGACGGCGGGCCTAGATAGATGATTACCCAACGACATAACCCGGCTTATCGTCTTGCTGGCATAGAAAAAGGAACTGCTGCCAAATGCGGCGGTTCCTTTTGTGATATATATGCCCGTCGGCACACGTTCTGACAGTTTGTCCTACAGGCGTGATCATTTCAGGTTTCCATGGTACTTTTCTTCACAGTATTTACACCGGTAGATCTCTTTATCAGGATCCGTCAGTACGAATACATGCTCAAGCCCCTGCTCGATAGACGTGATACATCTTGGATTCTTGCAGCGGATGATGTTCGTGATCTGCTTTGGCAGATGAAGCCGCGCCTTATCTACGATCCGGGAATCCTTGATGATATTGATCGTGATATTATGGTCGATGAATCCGAGCACATCCAGATCAATAAAATCAATCGGGCATTCGATCTTCATGATGTCTTTCTTGCCCATCTTATTGCTTCTCGCGTTTTTGATGATGGCGACGCAGCAGTCTAATTTATCCAGATGAAGATATTTGTAGATATCCATGCTGCGCCCTGCCTGGATGTGATCCAGTACGAAACCTTCTTCTATATTTCCAACATTCAAAGTATTCTTTATCATAGCATATTCCCCCTTATACTTCGATTCCCAGCAGTGTCAGGATAAGCGCCATACGGATATAGACACCGTATTTTGTCTGCTTGAAATAAGCTGCTCTTGGATCGGAATCTACCTCCACGGATATCTCATTGACACGGGGCAGCGGGTGGAGGACATACATGTCTTCCGGCGCCAGTTCCATCTTCCGGGAATCCAGGATATAGAAATCTTTCATCCGCACATAGTCTTCTTCATTGAAGAAACGTTCCTTCTGGACGCGGGTCATGTACAGAAGATCAAGATTGGGCAGAGCTTCCTCAAGGCGTACGACTTCTTCGTATGGGATATTCCCCTTATCCAATACGTCAGTGCGTATGTAGCCCGGAAGCCGTAATTCTTCCGGTGAGATCAGGACGAACCGGATCCCGGGGTACCTGACCAGGGCATGGATCAATGAGTGGACAGTCCGTCCAAACTTCAGATCCCCGCACAGGCCGATGGTCATATTATTTAAACGTCCTTTCAGATTGCGGATGGTCAGCATATCTGTCAATGTCTGGGTCGGGTGCTGATGTCCTCCGTCTCCGGCATTGATGACCGGGATCGAAGCGTGCTGGCAGGCGACCATAGGCGCGCCTTCTTTGGGATGACGCATGGCGCAGATATCCGCATAGCAGGACACGGTGCGGATCGTGTCGGACACGCTCTCTCCCTTGGCTGCGGAACTGGATTCTGCGGAAGAGAACCCAAGGACGCTTCCCCCAAGATTCAGCATGGCAGCCTCGTGGCTTAATCTCGTCCGCGTACTTGGTTCATAGAAAAGCGTGGCAAGCTTCTTGCCTGCACATGCATGCGCATACTTGGCGGGATTGGATTCAATGTCAACTGCCAGATCCATCAACTGATCTAATTCCTCTACAGAAAAATCGAGAGGGCTCATTAAGTGTCTCATAAAAACCTCCTTATGATATAAATGTGTTAAAAGATATAATGCAAGGATGCCTGATCGTTCCCATATCCGGTAACCGACGGTTATCTCCGGCGCAGAATATCAGAGATAACGAGCCGAAGATAAAATATATAGGAAAAATAGTAAGGGATATGTTCCGGAATGAAAGAATAAGAATAAAAGAACCTTCAAAGGCAATAGAAAGAGCAATGAAATAATTCATAAATCGGTAACTCTTCTTTCGGTCACTTATACTGTGCCTGAATCCGCGTATCATCCTGTGACATCCTCCTGCTTTGAAAATCTTTCATATATCATATAACAAATAGGAAAGATTTTCAATGTCTGTTGAGGATTTTTTCAAATAATAATCCTGCGCCGAACCAGAGAGGGGCGTAATCCAGGCGGATCAAGCCGTTAATATTCATCGGCGCTTCGCTGTAATCCCAGGGGCAGGCTTCGAATTTCTTGAGGAAAGAACCGGTTACGTATTCGCCGCAGAAGATGCAGCAGGTATATACGCCTCCACGCAGTAACAGGTTCTGTCCTTTGAGCAGCCTGCATAAAGGGGACAGAAAACTTGCCATACCATAGATGGGGAACATCCAGATCGAGGTGTTGCCGGTGAGCTTCGGATTCTCATTGCGCAGAGAATGCAGGCCCGTAAAGAGTATCTCCATACACCATCCGGTAGTTCCGCAGGTTAAAAAATTATGCTTCATAGGGATAAGTATGTGAAAGGAAGGTGGATTTTATGCAGAAAATGTATTATAATACCAGTATTGTCGGTGATCAGCGATTCCCATAGGAGCAGGGACCGGCTATTTGTACGTGATAAACAGACAGATGAGAGTATATTATGCGTAAGTGAGTATAACAGGAAGATGCGCGGCAGAAGGAGAAGGATACATGGCAGAGATAGAGAAACTGAGAGAACAACTGGACGAAGTAGACCGGGAGATCGTAAGCCTGTTCGAGCAGAGAATGCAGATCGGCAGGGAGATCGGGAGATGTAAGCTTCACAGCGGTGTGAAGATGATCGACCGTCAGAAAGAACGCGATAAGCTTGCGGATATGGTGAGCCGGGCTTCGACGGAGTTCAATAAGAAGGGAGTCCGGGAGCTTTTTGAGCAGATGATGTCCATGAACCGTAAGGTACAGTACCAGCAGATGGTGGAGGCGGGAGCGCTGGGGCGTCTACCCTTTATCGGAACAGATTCCCTTCATGCAGAGGATGCCAGGATCGTCTTCCAGGGAACAGAAGGCGCATACAGCCAGGCGGCGATGCAGCGGTATTTCGGAGAGAACTGTAATAGCTTTTATGTGCGCACCTTCCGGGACGCCATGGAATCCATCGAAGAGGGGGCGGCAGACTTCGCGGTTCTGCCGATCGAGAATTCGACGGCGGGCGCGGTGGATGAGATGTACGACTTGCTGGTTGAATTCGAGAATTATATAGTGGGCGAGACGATCATTCCGATCACGCATACCCTGGCGGGGCTTCCCGGGACACAGCTTCATGAGATCGAGCGGGTATATTCGAAGGGGATCGCGCTGATGCAGGCGTCAAGATTCCTGAATGAGCACAGTGAGTGGCAGCAGATCAGCGTGGCGAATACGGCGATCGCGGCAAAGAAGATCAAGGATGAACAGGATAAGAGCCAGGCAGCCGTATGCAGCGCTTATGCAGCGCGCGTGCAGGGGCTTGAGGTGCTGAAAGAGAATATCAACGATGATCTTAATAATTCGACCCGTTTTATAGTGGTTACAAACCAAAAGATATTTTTGAAAAATGCAAGAAAGATCAGTATCTGTTTCGAGGTGCCGCATGAGAGCGGTTCGCTGTATCAGCTTCTCTCACATTTTATCTATAACGACCTGAATATGACCAGGATCGAGTCAAGGCCTGTGGAAGGAAGAAGCTGGGAATACCGCTTTTTTGTGGATTTTGACGGGAATCTGGCAGAACCTGCGGTAAAGAACGCGATACGGGGACTTCGGGAAGAGAGCAGGAGCCTCAGGATACTTGGTAATTATTAGGCGGGAGAATAAGAGGATGAGAACGAATGAATTAATGCTGTATAAGCATATGGAAGAGGGGAATATCCTTCGGGATATGACATTTCTTATAGAGAATTACAACAACGATTACTATAATCAGGAGGATCTGAAGGGATTATTGTATGAATGCGTCAACGGGATCCTGGAGATGGCGGTCAGTCATGGGTTTGAGGGGAATCTCTGGCACAATTACTTGACCTATCTTCTTGCGAGCCATGAGAATGCCTACAGTACGTCCTGCGAGATCGTGGGTGCGGTGGAAGGCAGCATCAACAAAGTGGCGCTTCATGACATTGAGATATTCAAGGAATTATTTGACTATGATTTTACCGGGTTTGAGAAGAGACTGGGAGCGGGATGCATGTCTATCCTGCGTGATTATCATGGGGTTCACGGGCATGGGAAAGTATTCAATAAGAGGATCAGAGACAGGATCTGTGATCTGAGCCAAAGCCTAGCAGACACAAAGGACGGGACGGAGTTCAAAGATAAGGTGACGCAGTTCTATAAAGAATTCGGCGTGGGGAAATTAGGCCTTCACAAGGCGTTCCGGGTGGAGCATACGGAATGTGGAGCCAGGATCGTTCCGATCACGAAGATCGCGCATATACATCTTGACGATCTGATCGGGTATGAGATCGCGAAGAAGAAGCTGATCACCAATACAGAGGCGTTCGTGAACGGGAGAAAGGCGAATAACTGCCTGCTCTTTGGCGATGCGGGGACGGGGAAATCTTCCTCCATCAAGGCGGTCCTGAATCAGTATTATGGCCAGGGCCTCCGGATGATCGAAGTATACAAGCATCAGTTCCAGGATCTGAACGATATCATAGCCCAGATCAAGAACCGCAACTATAAATTTATTATCTATATGGACGATCTGTCATTTGAAGAATTCGAGATCGAATACAAGTATCTGAAGGCTGTGATCGAAGGCGGATTGGAGAGACGGCCGGATAACGTACTGATCTATGCGACGTCCAACAGGCGGCATCTGATCCGGGAGACCTTCAAAGATAAGGCTGACCGGGACGAAGAGCTTCATACGAATGATACGGTGCAGGAGAAGTTGTCTCTGGTGGCGCGGTTTGGAGTGACGATCTATTTCGGGAAACCGGAGAAGAAAGAGTTCCAGGAGATCGTGCGTCAGCTTGCCGCCAGAAATGGGATCAGGATGTCTGAGGATGAGCTGCTCTTGGAAGCAAATAAGTGGGAGCTAAGCCATGGGGGCTTATCCGGGCGTACTGCGCAGCAGTTTATCGACTATTTATCGGGACTGTAGTCTTTGATGATGCAATAGAAGTATGAAAAGAAGGTGAATATGTGGATATTAATGAATATGAAAAGATTTTAAATGCGATACCGACCACCGGGATATTTGTCATTCGGGAGGATGATCATAAGATCTTGTATTATAATGAGCAAGTCAGGAAAAAAATGCCTGATGTACATAAGGGAATAGCTTGTCATGAGATAGGCAATCATTCCTGTGTGAATTGCCCGCTTCTGACGATCGGAGATAAACAGGAGAACCGGACGCTCAGTTATAGCAGCCCGTTCGGCGAGATCGTGGATATCGTTGCGGTCAGGACGATGTGGGAAGGGGAGATTCCGGCGTTTATCATTACCGTGTCTCCTCATTTGCAGGCGATCACGCATTCCTATCACAAGATCCTCAGAGTTAATCTGACGCGGGATCATTATGAGGTGGTGAAGATGCGTTCCCAGGACCGTGCCATCGGGTATGGGAATGATACGTTCTCAAGCTGGCTTGGACAGTTTATTTACGACGGAGGCATCCATCCGGACGATATGAATCATTTCATATCATTTACCCACCTTGACCATATGAAGAAGGCGCTGGATTCCGGGGAGGAGATCCTTACCTGCTGTTATCGGAGGCGTTCCGGTGAAGATTACCGGTGGAATCTGATAGAGGTGGTGCCGGATTTCAGTTATTCGGAGAAGGATCAATATATCTTTCTGTATGTTAAGGATGTACATGATATATTGCAGGAGAGCCTGGAATTAGACGACGCCAGTATCCGTGTCCAGGAGGTGATCCGTACTTTGGGGGAACAGAACTTCGGGATCTATGGGATAGACCTGGATACCGGGGAGGCGAATCTGGTCCGGGAGAACGGACATACACACACCGGCTGGAAGTCCTGGTCGGTGCAGTGGGATGAGATCATGGAATCGCGCCTTGGCAGGCAGGTTCATCCAAGAGACCGTGAGAAGGTCTGCAAGAAATTCTCTCTGGAAGGACTGCGCCAGATGAAGGAGACCTCATCCCAGAAGGAAGATATGCTGTGCCAGTGGCGGGGAGAGGAGGAACATGAATATCGTTATATGGCAGTGATCGCTTACCTGGGACAGAACCACGGTACGAAGAATTATGTGATCCTGGCGCTGCAGAATGTCGATAAGCGTGTGCGTCAGGAAAATACCCTTACGCTTCGGGATATGCAGCTTGCGTCGATCCTCAAATCAAGATACAGCGTCATGACTACGGTCTATCTGGAGAACGGGCAGTGCGAGCAGATCCGGATCAACGAGGGCAGCGAGATGCGGGAGGTCTTTAGTGGGAATTATCATCAATATTTCCAGAAGATGGTGGAATCTGCGGTCAGCCCGGAGGATTTGGAGAACTTCCGGAAGGTCATGAGCCCGGAACATCTGTATCAAAAGGCTGCGGGTACAAGGGATTATTATGAAGAGATCTGTCAGTACCGCGTCGTCGGAAAGGCGCTTAAGTGGGTGGAGCAGCATGTAATCTATGCCCGCCGCGGGAACCGGATGTCGGTGAATATACTTGGGAGAGATATTACCCGCGAGAAGCTTGAAGAAGAATTGCGGCTTAAGGAAGAGCAGGAACAGGCGGATATTATCCGTTCCCTTGGGGGGATGTTTTTTGCCACGTATTATGCGGATCTTGAAGAGAACACTTTCCGCAGTGTTTCTCAGCTTGAAGAAGTGGGGAAAGTACTGGAGGGGGCGGTGTCGTATGATACAGGCATTGAGGCTTATGCAAAGAACTTTATCCATCCGGACGACAGGGAAGAATTTCTGCGTATGCTTGGCAGTCAGAATCTGCGCCGAACGCTGAGTAAGAGACAGCCCTATGTGACCCTTGCCTATCGCAAGCTGCCGGAACGGCAGGATATAAGGCCGGAGGAATACGGCTGGATCCGCGGCACGGCGGTCATGTCCCAGGCTGACGCGGAAGGAAGAGTGCGTTCCATCGTGTATGCGGCGCAGGATGTGACGGAGAGTAAGCGAAAGGAGATGCGGGAACAGCAGGCGCTGGAAGCGGCATGTGAAGCGGCGGATCACGCCAATGCATCGAAGCAGGAATTCCTCTCGTCGATCAGCCATAATGTGCGTACTCCTATGAATGGCATTATGGGGATGATCAAGATCGCGGCAGATCACGTAGACGATACGGAAAGAGTGAAGGATTGTCTGGAGAAGGCTTCCGTATCAAGCCATCAGCTTCTTTCCGTGCTGAATGAGATACTGGACGTCAGTCAGATAAAGTCCGGCAATTTTGACCTGAAAGAAGAAGCTATTCACCTGCCGGAGCTGATACGGGAGGTTGTCTCGCTCATAATGTCCGATGTCAGGGAGAAAGATCTTAAGCTTATCGTATATCCCGTACAGGTAGGGCATGAGGATGTACTGGCGGATCGATTGCGGCTGGAGCAGATGTTCCTGAATATTCTGAGCAACGCCGTGAAATACACGCCGCCGGGAGGGAAGATTGAAGTCTCCGTATCGGAGCATGAATCGGGCGAGCATGGATGCAGCTCTTATGATTTTGTCTTCAAGGATAACGGGATCGGGATGGACGAGGAATATATCCGGCATATTTTTGAGCCGTTCAGCCGTGCAGAGTCGCCGAGCGACAGTTATATCGACGGCGTGGGATTAGGAATGTCCATCGCACAGAACATAGCCCGTATGATGGGCGGGACGATCGGTGTGGAAAGTGAGATCGGCAAGGGTTCACAATTTACGGTGACGGTTATACTGAGGCTTCAGAATCCGTCCCAGAGTAAAAGTCATCCGGATTCTCTGCAGGACGAGGTGCAGGATGCTTCATTCAGAGAGTGTAAGATCCTTCTGGTGGAGGATAACGAGCTGAACCAGGAGATCGCCATGGAATTCATCGGAGAGATCGGTGCGAAGGTGGAGTGCGCCGAGGACGGAAGAAAAGGGCTTCAGCGCTTTGCCGAGATGCCGGAAGGATACTATGATATGATCCTGATGGATATCCAGATGCCGGTCATGAATGGGTTCGAGGCGACGCGGGCGATCCGCAAGCTTCCGCGTGGGGATGCGGCGGCGATTCCGATCATCGCTTTGTCTGCCAACGCCGCTGCGGAGGATATTACCGCCGGAAGAGAAGCCGGGATGAACGGACATCTTGCCAAGCCGTTAGATATCCCGCAGTTACGGGAGCGGATGGATTACTGGTTTAAGAACCGAAAATAGATGGATCATCAGTTTATGAATGGAGATAGAAAGCGTGCAGGGTTAATCCTGCACGCTTTTGATCTCGGAGATATCGGAATCGATCACCAGGGAATAGTTGGTATAGTATACGACGAATCCCGGATTTGATCCATTCGGTTTCTTGACATGTTTCTTCTCTACGTAATCAATCTCAACCTTGTCATTGCCGCGGTTTTTCGAATAATAGGCGGCGAGCCTTCCGGCTTCTTCGAAGGTGCGGTCGGGGAGTTCGTCTCCGTTGGTTTTTACGATCACGTGGGAGCCGGGGGCTCCTTTGGCATGAAACCACCAGTCGTTTCCCGCGGCGAAGGAGAAGGTCAATTCGTCGTTCTGCAAGTTGTTCTTGCCTACATAGATATGGTAACCGTCGCCGGAGATGTAGTGCATGGGTTTGCTGCTAAGCTTCACCTTCTTGCGGGTGGATTTTCTGCGGACGTATCCGCTCTGCATCAGCTCTTCTTTGATCTGAGCAAGGTCTGCTTCGCTCATGGCGATATCCAGCGCATTGCTTATGGATTCCAGATACCGGATATTTTCAGAAGTTTCCTGTATCAGATCGGTGAGAGCTTCGAAGGTACGTTTCTGCTTATTATATCTGGAAAAATACTTCTGCGAATTTTCCTGGGGAGTCAGGACAGGGTCTAAGGGGATCGTGATCTCCTGATCGGTGTAGTAATTCAGGGCTGTCAGTTCCTTCGATCCGGCAGGAAGCCCATACCCATAGATGTTGATCAGTTCTCCGTAGACTCTGTATTTATCCCTGTTCTCGGTGTCCTTGATCTGTGCGGACTGCAGGTCGTACTTTTTGCGGTTACGTTCCAGGGCAGTCTGTACGACATGGCGCAGATCCGTGCTTTTCTGCCGTATCCTTGTCTGGGCGTTCTTATCGGCATAGTAGGTTTTAAGGACCTGCGAGATGGAATCGAATTCCTTCGCATTATACAGAGCGCCGTAATGTGACAGAGGAACAGCACAGAATTCCTTTGGGGTCTTCCCGTCATAATAGATCACCGGATGATAATCGCCTGCGCGGATCTGTTCCATGTAATAGGAAAACTGCCGGTAGAGGTGCGCAAGCATATCTTCGGAGAGATCCCGCGCCGTCATCCGGGAATCTACGCCGGACAGGGCGCAGATCTCTTCCGCCGCGACAGGGCTGATGCCTGTGAAACTGGTGTAGACAGCTTTTCCAAGTTTTGCAGGTTTGTGTGTCAGGATATCCGTAAAGTCTTCGAGATCTATGCTGAGAGGATCCTTTTTTGCCATGGTATCCGGAATAAAATACGGCCTTCCGGGAAGGACTTCGCGCACGGAACTCATCTGTGCGTTCACATGCTTGATACTGTCGATGATCCTCTCTTTCTCGTCGCAAAAGATGATGTTGCTGTGCTTTCCCATGATCTCGATGATCAGCTTCTTCCTGCACAGGTCGCCGAGTTCATCCAGGTGTTCGATGTCCAGGTGGATGATCCGTTCCAGTCCGGGCTGAGAGATCCCGATGATCCGCCCATTTCCGATATGTTTCCTGAGAAGCATACAGAAATTGGGCGCGGTCATGGGGCTTGGTTTGTTCTCATCTGTCAGATATATAAGAGGCAGCGAGGCGCTGGCAGAGATATAGAGCCGGTTCGCGCCGGTGGGTGTCTTGATGGTGAGCAGAAGTTCGTCGACTTCTGGTTGGGCGATCTTGGTGATCCTGCCGCCTGTCAGAGTTGTTTGAAGTTCCTGTGTGATAGCAGCAACTGTAATTCCGTCAAAAGCCATGAAATAAGTTTCCTTTCTGTAAGGTATTGTACGCTCCGCGGATAAAGGATGGAGACGCTGCTAATAGTATATCATGCTTGTGTTGTTTTGCCAAATGTCTTATTATTCTCTTTCTTCATGAACCTGTATAGGGAAGCAGTCCGGCGATTTTTGGGTTTTATAATAATTGATGAAGTGTTGGAGCATCTCATCTTGAGATAATTCGCTGCCGGTAGCTTCGATTTCGTCCAGCGCTTTGGAAGCATTTCCATCGAGCTGATATGAGAAGATCGCTTTTTCTTCAATCTCTTTTGGCGCCGGTTCAAGCGTCTGTCCTTTTTCCCAGATCACAAGTCTGTCGTTCTTGTTCTTCCCCTGATAGTAGATGGAGGTACAGGCGTAAGAGGCGTCGTGATCTGTCTGCGGATAGGAATAAAAATCTCCGGAAACTTCCGCGGGGAAAATGATGCTGATGCTGTCAAGATAAAAGTAGGTTTCTTCATCTATAGACAGCGGGTACTGGCAGTGTAATTCGTAATGTCCCTCCTTCTTACCGGAAGATCTGTCGTTGAGTTCCAATGAAGGCAGATACGGCGGGATGACCTGTTTGGGAAATTCCAGCGTGCAATAGATATCTCCGCCGGCAAGCTGATAGAGCTCGGTGATCCGGACGTCGCCGGCAGATACGGCAAAGAGGCTTGAGTCCTTGAATTCCATCCAGCCGATCCGGATCAGCGCCGCGGCAACCAACAGAAAGAAGCCTGCTATAATGGCGTTCAGGAGAGTGATCTTCTTGCGGCACTTCCTGAGAGCCTTGATGAACCTTGTCCCTTCCTCCATTTCCTCTTCCTTGCCTGCCGTTATAGCCGGGAAGGGCTTGGCTGCCTGTTCATAGGCATTGCGGCAATTATCGCAGTCCTTGATGTGTTCTTGGATGAGCGAGCTGCTGTCGTCGCTGCACACGTTGTCTTCATACAGGATCAGGAGATCTTGGACTACGCCGCATGGAATGTCTTTCTTTTTTGAAATGTCCGAATAACCTGGGTCATGTTTGTGTTTCATAGTATTCATTATGTTCCCTCCTTCTTTGTAATATAACTTCTCGGAATCTTCAGCCCTTATTTCATGGGGCTTTCAGAACCTATTTTTCAAAAATCACCCACTTTTTTCTCTAAAACACTTGACAAATCAGTCAAAAAATGCGGCGCTTCGCGCCCCTTG
>Ga0209694_1000084_pt1 | contig 170313 bp, 152 predicted proteins | sample GluameincwithD2O_FD_187499 | JGI IMG/M metagenome (GOLD analysis project Ga0209694, IMG submission 187499) | Mouse cecum microbial communities from Vienna, Austria - Glucosamine amended microcosms incubated with D2O (SPAdes) (version 2) | ecosystem: Host-associated > Mammals > Digestive system... | reverse complement strand
TGAACTCTGTCACGGGGATTTTATGCCCTTTTGACGGGTTAATTGAGTGATGTTATGGCTACAAGGATCAATTTTCAGATTCATGGTACAGTTATCAGTTCAGATACTGTTCCGTGAATAATTCAGGTATAATTCTTTCCTAAAATATTTCTATATTTTTTTGTATCGAACAGTTGTAAATCTTTTAAGGACGGATATTGTCCTACTTTAATTAAGAAAAGCGAGTTAAAATGTTTGTTATATAAATCTTCAGCCAATTGTTCGTCATTGGTTTTTGCTATAGTCGTATCTGGATCTTTAGCTTGGGCGGCATATTGCCTTTCCCAGTATAATTTCATTTCATCTGGCTCATCTGTCACAGCAGCAATTATAATAAAATTTACGAAATTTTTGTGTGTTCTATCCAAAGTACAAATAAAGTCTTTTCGAAGTTCCGATACGCTTCCCAAAATTCCTATTTTACATTTATGGGCACATTCAGAAGCATATAAATTCCAAGAGGAATCCTGAAAATTGGACTGATCAACATTAGCAAGACAATCTACGCCAAAGCTGTAATGTGGTTCAAATATGTTGTATTTTTCCGTTTTATCATCTGTTGAAGATGAGGAATTAATTGAAACCTCAGAAGGAGTGTATTTAGGGGCAGCATTTTTGGGGATAATGACCTTTCTGGGGTTCCACCCTTTTGATTGTTCAAAAGGACGGTCGCTATGGCAATGTGAACACGGAAGCATTATACGTTTTTCTGATAGACAAAATTCATGAAGAAATTTTACATCTTTGCTTACAGAAACGTAGGGTATTTCGTTATCATATGTAGCTTGTACAAATTTTACATCATCAGTTGTAATTAAAACACGTTCATAAAGGCTGAGTTCTGTAATTAACCGTTCAGCGGAAAAATCAGAGAGGTGCGGCAGTTTTTCTATTCTTTTCAATTCATTCAGATTCATAGTTTGCAATAAGTGTCCTTTCTTTCATGATGTGTTTTTAGGATTTTGTTTAACTCTTGAGGAAAAATGTATTTGTATTGTACCATAAAAACGGTTGTTTGTGCAGAGATTTTATTTTGTGTTTGAATTTTGAAATGCTTTTTTATCAGATATTAATGAGGAGATTTGAGTGTTGGCAAAAAGTTGTACATAAATATTTTATCATAGAAACTTTTTATATTTTTCTATTCCAAATAGATGAATTTATGATAAAATACCAGAGTAGTAAAAACCCTCAGTTCTTACTACGATTTTACTACGTTTCATGGCTTCAACTTGCCACATTTTGCCCCGTTTTGCTCATTCTGTGATTTTTTTAACGATTTTCACTGAAAAAATAAACCTCGCAAATCGCGCCAAAACACGGCAAATCAACGCATTTTAGGAGGAATTTTTATTATGATAAAGATACTTTTCATCTGCCACGGCAATATTTGTAGAAGCCCCATGGCCGAATTCATTTTTAAAGATATGGTTAATGAAGCCGGTCTTACAGACCAATTTGAAATTGCCTCTGCCGCCACCAGTTCTGAAGAGATCTGGAACGGCGTGGGCAATCCAGTATATCCTCCGGCGAGGGAGGAGCTTGCACGACATGGGATATCGTGTGCAGGAAAACGCGCAATCCAACTAAGAAAACAGGATTATCAGCGATATGACTATATTATAGGTATGGAATACCGTAATATTCGTAACATTGATCGGATTGTTGGTGCCGACCCGGAGCATAAAGTACATATGCTCTTAGATTATTCGGAAAATCCGAGAGATATTGCAGATCCGTGGTATACAGGCGAGTTTGGGCGGACGTATGATGATATTTTAGAAGGATGCAAAGGATTTCTTGCCTGGATTATGGCGAATGAGCAGGAACTTGTACATTAAAGTGTTGTGTAAACATAAAAATTTATTTGTTTTCGATAAAAATGATAGTAATATTTTCGTGCTGGTGCTATAATATATTCAATGATGAATATGCTGCAGACAGCAGGAGAAAGGATGTGGGAGAGCATGAACAGAGTAGAGGAGATCATTGCGACGACCAAATTAAATGAGTTATTGAATAAAAAGGAAGAAGAAAAGCAAGCTAAGACGGTGTTATGGGTGCTTGCCATTATTGGTGCAGTGGCGGCTGTAGCGGCAATTGCTTATGCGGTTTACTGTTTCTTTACGCCAGATTATCTGGAAGACTTTGAAGAGGATTTCGAAGATGATTTTGACGATGACTTTTTTAATGATGAGGATCAAGTATAGAATATAGTTGATATATCATGATAAAAGCAGGCCCCAAGCCTGCTTTTATCATGATGGTAAGGAGTTGAGAGTATGGATGGACAATGCTTTGCGTTATTAATCGACGCAGATAATGTGTCGGCAAGGTATATTAAGCCTATATTGACTGAACTGTCAAAATATGGAAATATTACCTACAAAAGAATATACGGGGACTGGACGAATACGCAGCATTCTAGTTGGAAGGACGAGCTGCTGAAGAATTCGATTATGCCGATACAGCAGTTTAGTTATACACAGGGGAAAAATGCTACAGATTCAGCGATGATCATAGATGCAATGGATATATTATATGCACATGATGTGGATGGTTTCTGTATAGTGTCTAGTGACAGCGACTTTACAAGATTAGTCAGCAGGCTCAGAGAGAGTGGAAAGACGGTTATCGGTATGGGAGAAAATAAGACGCCGGAGCCTTTCCGTAAGGCATGTGATAAATTTACAATCTTGGAAAATTTATTGAATGAGCAGACATTGGGGTCAACTTCCGGGGAATCACAGAGTTCGATCAGTAAAGAGCGCATTGAGGACGAAGTCGTTCAGATGATTTTGGAGAATCAGGATGACAATAGACAAACTGGGCTGGGAGAAGTAGGAAGCCGGCTTGTCAGTCTTCATCCTGATTTTGACGTACGTAGTTACGGATATAATATGTTGTCTAAGTTCCTTGAAGAGTTTAGGAGGATAGAATTAGTAAAAAAGGGTAATTTTGTATCAGTTGCATTGAAGGAAGACAGAGGGCGGAAAAAAGATATAGATAAGTATGTGATCGCAGTCGTAAAGGAGGCAGGTAAGAATGGGATTGAACTGAGTGTTCTGGGGAATAAAGTATATGAGAAATACAAAGATTTTAAGATTGGAAGATATGGATATTCTCAGTTTAATCAATATGTGAAAAGTATTGTACACATGAAGATTGAAAAAGACGGAACCATTCTTAAGGCTAAATATGTAGAATAACTGGGGTGGTAAAAAGAGGAAAGGATAGTAAGTTTATGAAAAAGGGGCAGGTATATGAAGGGATTATAGAAAGAGTCGATTTTCCAAATAATGGGCATATACATTTGCCGACAGAGGGAAAGACTGTGGTGGTGAAAGACGGAGTGCCGGGCCAGAAGGTTAAAGTATCCGTCAATAAGATTCGCCGAGGGAAAGCAGAAGGAAGGATTCTTGAGGTTTTAGAAAAATCTCCAGTGGAGACAGACCCTTCCTGCCCTCACTTTGGGCAGTGCGGAGGATGTACGTACCAAAATCTTCCTTATGAGGAGCAAGTAAAGCTGAAGGAAAAACAGATTAAGAAAATGATGGATGAAGCAGTAGAAGGGTCTTATGTATGGGAAGGCGTGAAAGAAAGTCCGATGAAAAAAGCGTACCGTAATAAGATGGAGTTTTCTTTTGGAGATGAGTATAAGGATGGACCGCTTGCATTGGGGATGCATAAGAAAGGGAGCTTTCATGATATTGTAAATGTGCCAGATTGCCGGATTGTGGATGAAGACTACAGGAAGATTCTTGCCTGTACGTTGGAGTGTACAAAAAAATCTGGATTACCCTATTATCATCGCATGAGGCATACCGGATTTTTTCGGCACTTGCTGGTAAGAAAAGCAGCAAGGACCGGAGAGATCCTTATTGATTTGGTGACGACAAGCCAGATGGAAACCGATTTTTCAGAATGGGTTAAAGAGCTTATTGCTCTGCCGCTTACAGGGAACATTGCGGGTATTTTGCACACGAAAAATGATGGGGTGGCAGATATTGTCAAGGATGAGGGGACAAAGGTTCTGTACGGACGGGATTATTTTTTTGAGGAATTGTTGGGGATGAGATTTAAGATAACGCCCTTTTCGTTTTTTCAGACGAATACGCTGGGTGCAGAAGTACTTTATAGGACCGTGAGAGAATATATCGGAGATACAAAGGATAAAGTGATCTTTGATCTGTACAGCGGAACGGGAACAATCGCCCAGGTTCTTGCGCCTGTGGCAAAAAGGGTCGTAGGTGTAGAGATTGTTGAAGAGGCTGTACAGGCGGCGAAGGAGAATGCCAGGTTGAACGGCATTGATAATTGTGTGTTTGTGGCAGGGGATGTATTAAAAGAGGTTGATGGACTAAAGGAAGTGCCTGATTTTATCGTACTTGATCCTCCAAGAGATGGCGTGAATCCAAAAGCGTTGGAAAAAATCATAGATTTTGGAGTAGAAAAGATAGTATATATTGCATGTAAACCGACAAGCATTGTAAGAGATCTGGAAATGTTACAGGGAAGGGGATATAAAGCAGATCGAATAGCGTGTGTTGATTTATTTCCGGAAACTTATCACATAGAAACAATAGCACTTTTAAGCAGCGGTAAATAGTCAGTTATGCTTGATTTTATTGCTGGCCTGTTTTAAAATAAATTTGCAAGGATTCAAGGAATTCTTAAGAGAGTGAACAGGAGGCAGATGTATGCAGAAACGTATTTTAGTAGTGGACGATGACACGATGAACTTGATGAGAACCAAGATGATACTGGAGAAGTACTATGAAATAGTTCTTGCTGAATCCGGGGAGAAGGCGCTTTACATACTCAGGAATGAAAAGATAGACCTGGTTCTTCTCGACATTGCGATGCCGAAGATGAATGGCATCGAGACTTTTGAACACATGAAAGAGAACTCTGTGGAGGTTCCCGTGATCTTCCTCACGGCGTCGGGGCATGAGGACGACGTGATGAGCGCGATTAGGCTGGGGGCAGTTAATTATCTGAAGAAACCGTTCCAGCCGCAGGAGCTTTTGAAACGGGTTGCAAAGGAGTTTGAGGAGTAATGAGAACAGAGGGGCAGACGAGCAAATATCTGCTTTTGGCCAGCATTGTCAGCGTTTTCAGCGTGATGCTGGCTCTAATTACGATTGCCATGTCGTGGGAGATATGGATGATCCCTTTGATCGTGTTCGGCATGTTCGGCGTATGGTGCCTTCACATCGGAAAAGTAGGTTCCCAGGCGCACTATGAAAATCTGTGCGCCGGGGTCATTATCGTTGAGTTTTTCTTTTTCGGAGTACATATAGAAAGTTTTTCTGACCTTCCCGCCGTGGTGTGTATCATGATCCTTGTCTTTTCCATGCTGGACAGCAGAAGGCTGGTGTATATGACGGTAGTCCTGTATGGGATGCAGCTTTTATACCACATTTTTGTCCTTCATACATTTTCGGATTCTATAGGAATCCGGGATGCGATACATCTGATGATCGGGCTCATGGTGGCGGCAGGCGCGGCGGCGATTGCAAGATACCGGATCAACAGAAGGCTGGAGGCCAGGAGGAGATATGACAAGGTGGCGGAGCAGCTTGAGATTGTAGGGCAGCAGAACGCGGACTTTCTCTCCAACGTATCCCATGAGCTTAGGACGCCCATCAATATGGTGCTTGGAATCAGCGAGGTAGTGCTTGAGAAAAATATGTCTCCCGAAGTCAGGGATGACATATTTTCGATACAGACGGCAGGGAAACGCCTGTCCAGCCAGATCAACAATATCCTTGATTATACGGAGATTGCGGAGGGTACGCTGGCTCCGGCGAAAGAGGAGTACATGATCACGTCGGTACTCAATGATGTGATTACCATGACGGCGGTGCAGAGCGGGCGGCAGCAGCTCGAGATTGTGTTTGACATGGATTTGAAGATGCCGTCGGTGCTTGTGGGAGACTCGGAAAAGCTCTCCCATGTGCTTAAGATATTGCTGGAAAATTCCATCAAATATACGGAAGAGGGGGGCATCAATGTCTGCATTGAGTTCCGCCGGGAGAGTTATGGGGTCAATCTTGTCATAGATGTGTACGATACGGGGATTGGCATGACAGAGCCTCAGCTTGCACGGATCTATGACGAGTTTTATCAGGCGGACAGCGGGAGCAACCGTTTTTCCAGCGGCTTGGGGCTTGGGATTCCCATTGCCAGGGGCCTTCTCCATGCCATGGGCGGCTTTATCCATTTTGAGAGCAAGGGGCAGCGCGGCCTGCAGGCCCATATAACGCTGCCTCAGGGAGTGGCGGACGATACGCCGTGCATGTCGGTTGCCAATGTGGATAAAATCTGCATCGCATGTTATTTCAGGCCGGACAAATATAGCTGCGACGAGGTCAGGGAGTATTATGACAGGCTCATCTTCCATCTGGTGGAGGGGCTTGGGCTGGAAGGATACCAGGTCCACAATTTTGAGGGGCTGCTGAAATTGCAGCGCACCCATAAGCTGACCCATGTGTTTATCGCGCAGGCGGAATATGAGGAGAACCGCGTGTATTATGAGGAGCTGGCGGAGACGCTGCGGGTCGTGGTGATTGCCGAGAGGGATTATGCGCTGAGCAGGAACAGCAGGCTGCTGATGATACGAAAGCCGTTCTTTGCCCTTTCTGTGGTGAATCTTTTGAACGGCGAGCTGCAGGAAAACGGATTTGAGGAGGCGCAGAATGCGGGCAGGAAACCGTTCTACTGCATGGGTGTAAGGGCGCTTGCCGTGGATGACGAGGAGATGAACCTTGTGGTGGCAAAGGGCGTCCTGGGAAGTTACGGAATAGAGGTGGACACCTGCCTGAGCGGGAAAGAGGCGGTAGAGCTGTGTGCGGCAAAGCCTTATGATATTATTTTCCTTGACCATATGATGCCGGGGATGGACGGCGTGGAGGCGTTAAGGCGCATCCGTCTGCTCCATGGCGGCATCTATCAGGAGCTGCCGGTAATCGCCCTCACTGCCAATACGATCAGCGGCGCCAGGGAGATGTTCCGGAATGAGGGATTTTCGGAGTTCATACCGAAACCGATTGAGCGGGCGACTTTGGAGCGGGTGCTCCGCAGGGTCCTGCCCAAGGAATTTATACGGTACGGCGAGGAGCCTGTGGCGGAGGACCTGGTGCCGGAAGTGTCAGAGCAGCCTTTCAATCCCTTTGACGTCCTTTCGGAGGTGGGCATCAATTCAAAGCTTGGGCTTGACTACTGCTGCGGGGATGAGACATTTTATCTGGAAATGCTGCGGATGTACTATGACCAGAGCATAGAAAAGAGGGAGGAGCTTATCTCTCTGTACGAGGCGGAAAACTGGGAGGACTATGCGGTGAAGGTCCATGCCTTGAAGAGCACGTCGCTGACCATTGGGGCGGAATATCTTTCGGAGCGCGCAAAGGCGCTGGAGCAGGCGGGGAAGAAAGGGGATATCGATTATATCCGTAAGAATCATGCGGAACTTCTGCGTATGCATGAGGAAGTCTGCGAAAGCATTGCCGGGTTATAGATTTTTTGCATCTTGAGAGGAGGAGACATTGCGTGATTAAAAAATGGTTTGACACCATCTTTGACCATAAGACCAGCCTGAGGGAGCGCCTGTACCAGATTGCGACGGGGGGCTGCATGATTGCGGCGGCATTTGCGCTGCCCATGGGAAGAAGTGTGCTCAACTGGGTCGTGCTGGCTGTGAGCCTTGTGTTTATGGCGGCGATTGTGAGGTTCAGCATCAAAAAGAATTGTATGGACTGTATCAACAGGGGGGCCACTGTCATCGCGGTGCTGATCCTGTTCCTTTTTCCGTTCAGTTTTTTTACGGCGGGCGGCTTTTACAGCGGGGTTCCGGAATGGCTTGTGATTTTTTTCATCTACATCAGCATTACCCTTGTGGGAAAGCGGAAAGTCGTGTTTTTTATTTTGTGTACGATAGAGACGCTGCTCTGCTATTATGTGGCTTTTGAGTTTCCGCAGTTTGTTGCAAATAATACGGCGAGGCATTCGTTTTTTGACTCCGCGTATTCGGTGATTCTGGTAGGGCTTTTGACCAGCGTGCTGCTGATCTTCCTGAACAGGCTTTACGAGGAGGAAAATGAGCTTTCCAGGCGGCAGAAGAAGGAGATTGAGGAGCTGAACCGGGCGGAGAATCGCTTTTTTTCCAGCATGAGCCACGAGATCCGGACGCCGATCAATACGATCATCGGGCTGAATGAGATCATACTGCGGGGCGACATCCCGGAGGATGTGGCTGAGAATGCCAGGAATATCCAGGGCGCCAGCAAGATGCTTTTGACGCTGATCAATGATATCCTGGATCTGTCCAAGATAAAATCCGGGAAGATGGAGATTGTGAATGTCTCCTATGAAACGGGCAAGGTTTTCTCGGAGATTGTCAATATGATCTGGATCAAGGCGAGGGAGAAAGGGCTGGAATTTAAACTTCTGGTAGACCCGTCGATTCCCAGTATGCTCTGCGGCGACGAGGTGCGGATCAAGCAGGTGCTGATAAACCTTCTCAACAATGCCGTGAAATATACAAGCGAGGGCTCTGTCATGCTTTCTGTCCGGTGCGAGCGCCTGACCCTCAACAGAGTGCGCGTCTGGTACATGGTGGAGGACACCGGGCAGGGAGTGAAGAAGGAAAATATCCCCTATATCTTCAATGCGTTCCGGCGGGTGGATGAGGAGAAGAACCGCCATATCGAAGGCACCGGGCTGGGGCTGAGCATCGTCCAGCAGCTTGTGGAGCTGATGGGAGGAAGAATCAGCGTTGACAGCGTGTATACGAAGGGCTCGAAATTTACGGTGGTGCTGGAACAGGATATTATAGACGATGCCGAGCTCGGGACGTTTACGCTGACCTCCCGCGCGAAAGTCCGTGACGGGGAGCAGTATAAACAGAGCTTTGAGGCGCCGGACGCGCACATACTTGTGGTGGATGACAATGACATGAACCTGGTGGTGGTGCGTAAGCTCCTCTCGGAGACGCAGATTCAGATTGATACCGCATCGAGCGGGGAGGAGTGCCTCCAGAAGACGCAGATCCAGCATTATGACGGCATCCTGATGGACCATATGATGCCGGAGATGGACGGAATCCAGTGTTTCCATGAGCTGCGGAGGCAGCCGGGAGGGATGTGCCTGGATGTGCCTGTCATCGCCCTGACAGCCAATGCGGGGAGTGACAACCAGCAGGTTTACCGGAAGGAAGGGTTCGACGGCTATCTGGCAAAGCCGGTCAGCGGCGCTTTGCTTGAGGCTGCCGTGCTGAGCATCCTTCCCAGGGAGCTGGTGAAACTCAATGAGGAGGCGAGCCAGTCTGAGATTGGAAAGGATATTTTAATCTTTGAACAGGCGAAAAGGCGTTCTCTTATGATTACGACGGACAGTGTGTGCGACCTTCCGGAGTCTCTCAGGAAGGAGTTCGGCATCTCTGTCTGCCCGTACTATGTCTGTACGGAGCAGGGGCGGTTTTTGGATGAGCTGGAGCTTACGGCGGATGAACTTCTGTATCATGTGGCGGAGGGTGACGACGGCTTTTCCCAGGCTCCGGAAGTGGAGGACTATGAGCAGTTTTTTGCAGACCGGCTTACCGAGGCGCAGAATGTGGTGCATATCACTATGGCAAAGAATGTCAGCAAGGGATATCAGAATGCCCTTGAGGCTGCGAAGTCTTTTGAGAATGTCACGGTGGTCGATTCCTGCCATCTGTCCAGCAGCCTGGGCCTGGCGGTGCTGTACGCGGCGTCTATGGCGGAAAGGTATGCCTCCAAGGAGGAGATTGCGGAGACTGTGAGAAGGCTCAGAAGTTACATTTCCTCGGCTTTTATCATTGACAGTACCCACAGGATGTGCCAGGCAGGGAAGATATCCAAGAGGATAGAGGTTGTCTGCGACGCGCTGCTCCTGCATCCGGTCATCATGCTGAAAAAAGGCAGGATGGTCGTGGGTAATATGGTGCTTGGAGATTTCACCAGGTCTGCGAAAAAATATGTCCGGAAAGTGTTCCGGGATGCCCGGAATATTGACCGCCGCATCCTGTTTATCACATATGCGGGGCTGGATGAGAATAAACTTCAGTATATTGAATATCTGGTGAGGCAGTACTGCCCCTTTGAGAGGGTCTATCTGCAAAAGGCGTCTTCCGCGATTGCCAGCAATTGCGGAGCCGGGGCTTTCGGACTTTTGTTTATGAAGAAAAATGATATTGGGATTTCATTTTCCCAGGCGTCGAGGCCGGATATGCCGTATTAATCCTGGGAGAGGGGGAGTATCAGTATGGAAGGAACAAGATTGGAACAAGATTTTAAAGAAATACTTCCTTTTTGGGAGGAGATACCGGATTCCGACAGAGAGTATATCTGTCGGAATTCCGGCGTTTTTGCCTACAAAAAGGGAGCGCACATCCACGACGGGAATGACTGCTCCGGCGTAATCTTTGTCCGGTCGGGGAGCTTAAGGCTTTATATGATGTCGGAGGAGGGCAGGGATATCACGCTGTACCGGCTGCACCGGGGCGACATGTGTATGCTTTCTGCCTCCTGCGTGCTTTCTGCCGTCACTTTCGATGTGTTTGTGGATGCGGAGGAGGACAGCGAGTGCTGTGTAATCGGCGGGGCGGCGTTTGCCGCCGTCTCGGAGCGGAATCCGTGCGTGAAGATATTTGCCCTTGAGACTGCCGTCAGCCGTTTTTCGGATGTGATGTGGGTGATGCAGCAGATTCTTTTTATGAGCATGGACAGGCGGCTTGCCATCTTTCTGTCGGATGAATCGGCAAGGACCGGGTCTGACACGATTTTGCTGACCCACGGGCAGATTGCCCGTTATATGGGGTCTGCCCGCGAGGTGGTGTCGAGGGTGCTGAAGTATTTTGCCGGGGAAGGGCTCGTGGAAGTCTCCCGGGGCGGGATTAAGATCATCGATAAGAAACGTCTCAGGAAACTGGCTTTGTAGAGGCGTTCTTTGCTTTGCAGATAAGCTGCGTCATCGTTCCCATGGGGCAGTATACGCACCAGGAGCGGGGCTTGAATAAAATCATCGTGAGGAATCCGAGGACGGTGGAAGTAAGCATCACGCTGTAAAAGCCGAATGCGAACTGCGCCGTGCCGTCGGAGAACAGTGTGCCGCGGTATGCCCAGTGCCACGGCACTTTGAATGTCCAGAGCAGGGTCACAGCGGTCTTAAGGCTCCTTGCCCCTGCGAATACAAGGTAAGTGTTCCAGAGCATGAGAAAGAACATCACAAAAAAGAAGATTAAAAATCCGTAGCGGAAATAACCGGAGCGCATCCATTTTGGGATGTCTTTTTTCCGGGAGAGCCCGAATCTGCCTCCCACCAGGGAGAAGAGCTGCCCTCTGCCGCAGTATTTGTTGCAGTAGGCTTTATTGCCGCCTGCAACCGCGATGATCAGCGGGATGAAGAAACAGAGCAGCCCAAGCCACGCGAACAGGATGTTAAAAAATCCCAGGGCCAGATAGGTGAGGGAGAAGAGCCAGAGGTAATCGTACCATTTCTTTTTTTGTCTCATTATTCTGCCACCTCCATTGTGATAATGCTTGCGGGACATTCTTTTGCACATTTCCCGCATCCGATGCATAAGTTTTTGTCGATTTCGGCATAGATGCCTTTGGGTATGGACAGCGCCCCTTTCGGGCAGACCTTTATGCAGCATCCGCAGGCAACGCACTGCCGGATGTCTATGCTTGCTTTTCTCTTTGCCATAATGAGTTTCCTCCTGTTTTTTACCAGTATAGCGGAGAGGGAGCGAAAGTTCAGTGACGGAGTCACATCGGGCGGGTTGTATTTTCCGAGCGGGGATGTTAAGATAAGGTAAAGGGAGGCCGGGATTTATGGATAATATGAGAAATATGTGGGATTTTCCTGTTATGGATGGGGTCGCGTTCCAAAATGCGAACAGGGTACATCCTCTTCAGCAGAGAAGAGTGCAGAAACTGATAGGGGAATTTGGCAAAGACAAGAACATCCGCAGACTGGTATTGTTTGGAAGTTCCCTTGAGTTCCGGTGCAGGAGCAACAGTGATATAGACCTTTATATTGAAAAATATGATGCTGAAAAAAAGCTGGAATATGTTCCGGAGCTGGACTGTGAAACGGATATAATCACAAATCTGCAGCCTGGTAGCAGACTGTACCGGGAAATAGAGCAAAAAGGTTTATTGCTATTTGAGAGGTGAGAAAATGTGTGACATCAGATTGTTCCGAAGTGCGAAAATGGATTACGAAACGGCAGTTATGATCTGGAGAAATCCGTATAATGACGAGATGATACTGAACAATGCAGCGTACCATCTGCAGCAAGCGGTAGAAAAAATTCTCAAAGGCGCTTTAGAGTGTGTAGGAGTGACCGTGCCGAATACACATAAGATACCGAAATTGATTAAGATGATATCTGATAACGGGGCGAATCTCATCCTCACGGACTGGGTGGATGACCATTCGGAAATGCTCAGTGAGTGGGAGGCCCAGAGCCGGTATGATATGGATTTTCTTGTAGAAAAACGAAAGCTGGGCGCAGCATTGGAGGAAATCGGAAAATTCCTGCATGTGAACGGAATCCAGGAGGAACTCAGGGAGGAGCTTTCAGACGCTGAGGTCAGGGAAAGGCTGCTTAAATGTCTGCCGGAGAATAAGAGAGAATGCAGTAATCTGGAACTGAATTGTTATTATATAATGTTCCGGAAAAAAATATGCTCCGGCGGATAGAAAGCGGCGGAGAATAGGTGACTTAATGTGCATTTTATTGTAAAGACAGACTTTTTTTTGTATAATTAAAATATAGCAGGAGCAGGATTACTGTATCTTGTGCCGCAGATTTTTAGAAATTGAGGTGTTAAAGTGCAGGACGATACAAAGCAGACGCAGGAAGTCATGGCAAAGCGTACCGCGAAAAACAGCGTATTCCTTGACCTTTTTCAAAATAAGAGTTATCTGTTAAAGCTGTATAAAGCCCTCCACCCAGAGGACGAGGCAGCTACAGAGGACTCATTGACTAATGTAACGATAGAAAATGTGTTGACCGATAATCTGTATAATGATTTAGGCTTTATTGTCAATAATAAGCTTATGATTCTTATAGAAACGCAGTCTACATGGACAATGAATATTTTAGTAAGAGTTTTGCTGTATCTGGCGCAGAGCTATCACGAATATTTTCAGCGCACCAGCCAAAACTATTACAAGAGTAAGAAAGTGAAAATGCCAAAGCCTGAACTTTATGTGATTTTTACAGGAAACAAAGGGAAGAAACCTGATAAAATATCTTTGTCCGAAGAATTTTTTGAGGGTGCGGATATTGACATAGAAGTAAAGGCAAAGGTTATCTATGAAAGCGATACAGATGACATTATCAATCAGTACATCATTTTCTGTAAAGTTTTTAATGAGCAGACAAAACAGCATGGAATGACGAGGAAGGCAGTGACGGAAACAATCCGCATTTGCAAGGACAGGAATGTTCTAAGGGAATATTTACTTGGCAGGGAAAAGGAGGTTGTGACAATCATGATGAGCTTGTTTGATGAAGAACAGATAATGAGGTCGTTTATTAAGAGTGAAAGGCATGATGAGGCCAGAGAAACAGCAGAAAGAATGATTAAAAAAGGCAAAATGTCACTGGAAGAAATTGCGGATTATGTTCCGTCATTATCACTTGAAGAATTAAAAGAACTTGAAACCGAGATTATGCAGTTAGCATAATCGAAAAAATAGCATATTATCAGTATGACAACGCAAAGGCGTATGGAACAGCAACTTGTAAACCATACGTCTTTTTTTGCGCCCCAAAAAGGAATAATCACACACTTTTTTTGTTACGCTAATATAAAAATTCTTTCAGATTTTTCCCCATATTTCGGCAAGTTTTCCAATATTTCACTTTACTGTGATAAAAATGTGATTGACAGATATTTGGAATGGTGCTATGATGTTAAAAACACTAATAAAACGTTTTACTAAAGGAAAAGGAGTGATTTTCTATGAAGAAATGGAACAAGCTGACAATCTTTTTAATCCCTATCGGAATCGCGGTCAATGCAGTTGGCGGACAGTTGGCGCTGGCGTTAAAGCTGCCGGTATTTCTGGACTGCATCGGTACGTTTGTGACGGCGGCGCTGTGCGGAATCGGCCCCGGCCTTGTGGTTGCCGTCGGGACCCAGCTTATCAATGCGATTACGACGCCGACGGTGCTTGCCTACATTGAGATTGGTATGCTGTTTGCGGTTGAGTCCTACTTCTTTGCAAAGTGGGGAATCTTTAAGTCTCTCTGGAAATCCGCATTGTCCGGAATCGCCGTAGCCCTTGTGGCGGTGTGCCTGGCGGTTCCTACAACGGCATTTTTCCTGGGAGGATTCGCGGGGACAGGAGCTACCACCATTGCGGCGGCGCTGATGGCATCCGGATGGGGCGTGTTGCCGGCAACCTTTGTGAGCGAGGCGGTGAGCGAAGGAACGGACAAGATTGTATGCCTGATCATCATTTTCTTTGTACTGAAGGCAATCCCGGACAGATTGAAAGTAAAATTGCCGAATGCGAGATTTTTTATCGACGAAGTGGAAGAATAATGTAACATAAAGAAAACCTGTGCTGCCTTTTTTAAGGCAGCAGGAGGGAGAGTGCTATGGATAACAGAACATTTGCAAATCAGTTTCTTGAGCCGAAACGGACGGGCAATTTTATTAAGGACTTAAATCCCTTAAGCAAGCTGAATATCTTTCTGGCGCTTGGATTGAGCGCCCTCATACTGGGGGATTACCGGTATGGGTTCGGGCTGGTCATATTGATGCTTGCGGTGGCGGTGCTGGCAGGGTGCCTGGGTTCTTACCTTAAGGTGTACTGGAAGATACTTTTGTTTTTCGGCGTATTCTTATTCGGGATGAAGGCTGCATTTTCCCCGGGGGAACAGATTCTCTGGCAGAAGTGGGGAATCCATGTCTCGGTAGAAAGCCTTCACTCGGCGCTGGTGCTGACATCGGGGGTGCTGGCTTTCTGCGCCGCGGTCATTATGTTCGTGCAGACTACAGAGTGGAGCGACCTTACCTACGCTCTTGAGAAGAAAGGAGTCTCTCATGTGACTTCCTTTGTGATACTGTCGGCGTTCCAGTCCATCAGCGACCTGGGGGTGAATGCGAAAGTAATCATGGAATCCCAGAAGGCGCGGGGGATTGAGACGGAGGGCAATGTCATCCGCAGAGTCAAGGCTTATATCCCGGTCATGGGGCCGCTGGTCTTAAATGCCATCTCGAGCGTGGAGGAAAAGTCCATTGCCATGGATGCCAGGGCATTTTCGGCGGCGGGAACCCACACCTACCTGTCGGAGCTTAAGGAGGTAACGGCAGGAGAAAAGGCATTTGTAGTCATTGTGGATCTGTTGCTTGTATTGTGTGTTGTATGGAGGGCTGCGGGATGGCTTATATTGAATTAAAAGATGTGGATTATGTGTATCCTCTGGCGAAGGAGCCTGCCCTTAAGGGCATCACAGCCTCTTTTGAGCGGGGGAAATTTTACGGGGTGATTGGGGAAAACGCAGGGGGAAAGACGACGCTGTGCAATCTGCTCCGGGGTCTGATTCCTCATTTCTATAAAGGGAAACTGACAGGGGAGGTGCGTATCGATGGCGAGGATATCCGAACCCTTAACATGGATGTGCTTTCTACCCAGATGGGGTATATCTTCCAGAATCCCTTTACCCAGATCAGCGGGGTGAAAAGCTCGGTGTTTGAGGAGATTGCCCTTGGCATGGAGAACTTAGGCGTTCCGAAGGAGGAGATGATAGAGAAAGTCTTTGCCATTGCAGAGCTTTTGAACATTGAGCATCTCTTGCAGAATAATCCCAACGCCCTCTCGGGCGGGCAGCGGCAGAAGGTGGCGTTTGCCTCGGTCATCGCCATGGATACGGATACGTTTGTCATCGACGAGCCGACGTCCCAGCTTGACCCGGACGGAACGGCAGGGATTTTTGAGATTATCCACAAGCTGAAGGAGCAGGGGAAGACGATTGTCCTTGTGGAGCATAAGATAGACCTTTTGGCGGAATATGCGGACGAGGTGCTTGTGTTAAAGAAGGGCGAGCTGTTAGCTAAGGGGAAGACTTCGGAGGTGCTTTCCGACTTTTCTTTGACGGAGCAGGGAGTCATGATTCCCCACACGGTTTCATTTTATAAAGAATTTAAGGAACGGGGGCATACTTTGCCGGAAGTGCCGATTACGAAGGAGAGCTGTGTGAGCCAGCTTGCGGGCATGTTTGAAGAAAGGGAAGGAGGGGGGAGCGTATGAAACAGATTATCTTAGACCATGTAAGCTTTCGGTATCCCAACGGATTTCTGGCAAACGAAGATTTGTGCCTCACGGTATCGAAAGAGGAGCAGGTGGCTATCGTAGGGCAGAACGGCGCGGGCAAGACCACGGCGGTAAAGCTGATGAACGGGCTTAACAAGCCGACGGAAGGCACGGTGTATATCAATGACCTGGACACGAAGAACTATACGACGGCGCAGATTGCAAAGTATGTGGGCTATGTGTTCCAGAACCCGGACGACCAGATCTTCAACCAGACGGTGTATGACGAGATTGCGTACATGCCGAAATATTATAAATACACGGAGAAAGAGACGAAAAAACGTGTGGATGAGGCTGCGGACGTGATGCAGATCCGGGAGTTTTTAAAGTGCAACCCCTACGAGATTCCCTACACCATACGAAAGCTTGTCACCATCGCGGCAATCCTTGTGGTCCGCCCGGAGTATATGATCTTAGACGAGCCGACGGCGGGGCAGGACCTTCACGGAATCCGGCTTTTGGAGGAGCTATTAGCGTACCTTCGGGAGCAGAGGATTGGGGTTGTGACCATCACCCATGACATGGAGTTCGTGGCGGATAATTTTAAGCGGGTGGTTGCGATGGCGAATAAGCACATTATCGCGGACGGCAGCGCAAGAGAAATTTTCTCCAGGGATGAGGTCATAAAGGAGAGCAAGATTAAGCGCACGGAGATGGGAATGGTGGCGAAGGAGCTTGGGCTTGGGAGCGATATCCTGAATCCGAAGGAGCTTGCAGACGCGGCGGAGCGAAGGCTAAGGAGTGTGAATCTATGAAAACATACAGTGAGATTATTGAGAAAACCATTGAGGAGAATAAGGAGAAATATATTGACTGCCTGCTGAAACTTGTGAGCATCGACACCCATGACATCGGTCACGGGATTGACGGAGGCTTAGAGGGGGAAGGACAGGAGTACCTGGCGGAGGTATTTGAAAAGCTGGGCGCGGATGAGGTTACAAAAGACCCTCTGACGGAGGAGGCAATCCTTAAGTGCAGCGAGCTTTACAATGAGGGAAATAAAGGGCATAACTACGACAACCGTTTTAACGTGTACGCCACGTTTAAAGGGAAGTCGGAGAAGTCCATCCTTTTCAACGGGCATATCGACCACATGCCGGCGGACAATCTGGAGAACTGGAAGATTAATCCGCTGAAACCGGAAGTCATCGGAGATAAGATTACGGGGCTTGGCGTGGCTGACATGAAAGCCGGGCTGATGGCTGGCATTATGGCAGTACAGGTGTATAGAGATGCAGGGTTAGAGCTGCCGGCCACGGTTAAATACGCCTCTGTCTGCGACGAGGAGGGAGGCGGAAACGGGTCTCTTTGCGCTGCCATGAGCGGTGTGAAAGCGGACGCGGTGGTAGTGTGCGAGCCTACTAACTATGAAGTCATCGCGGCGCACATGGGCTGGGTGTTCTTCCAGGTGGAAGTGCCGGGAATCGCGGTGCATTCCGGGCTAAAGCTTGCGGGGGTCAACGCCATCGAGAAGGCGTATCTTCTGATGGACGCCATTGACAAGCTGGAGCACAAGTGGCTCCTAAAGTACAAGCACCCCCTCCTTCCGCCTCCGTCCAGCAATGTGGGCGTCATATACGGAGGCGAGGCCGGCTCTACCATCCCGGACTACTGCTGCTTTAAGACCTGCGTCCACTATCTTCCGGGGCTTATGAGCCGGGAGCAGGTGATTAAGGAGTACACGGACGCCATTTACGAGCGGTGCAAGGGGGACGCATGGCTGAAAGACCACCTTCCGAAGGTCACCACTTACCAGATGGGCAATCCGTTTGAGATGGAGCTTGACCATCCGTTTGTAGGAGCATTTAAAGAGGCTTATCAGGATGCAAGGGGGCAGGAAGTGAAAGTGGTAGGCTCTCCGGCAGGGTGCGACTCAAGGACGTGGCACAATATCGCGGGATGCCCCACCCTCCAGTACGGGCCGGGCTCTCTGGAGCAGTGCCATGCGGTCAATGAGTTTGTCACCGTGGAGCAGTATCTGGACGCCATAAAGATTTATGCCAACCTGATTACAGCGTGGGCGGATGCGCCCGATGCATAGGAAGGGGGCGCGTGCCGGTGACGGAGATTACAAAAGAGTATTTCGCTATGCAAAGGCTTTGCCGGGAGACGATTGGATACATAAGGAGCGTCGTCTGCCCCGGCATGGACTTAAGGGAGCTTAAAGACCTGTGCGAGGAGTATATGCTAAATCACGGCGCGGATTCTTTCTGGTGGTGCGGCGTGGGGGCTTTTCTGTTCTCGGGGGATGAGACGGCGGTCTCGGTCGTGCCGGAGTCCGGGTATATTCCGTCGGATAAGCGGATTCAGGAGAATGACATCATCACCATCGACTTAAGCCCCCAAAAGGACGGCGTGTGGGGAGATTTCGCCCGGACGCTCGTCCTGGAGGACGGAAAGCTTGTGCAGGATACGAAAGATATAAAGAACGAAGAGTGGAGAAACGGGCTTTTTATGGAAGAGCTGCTCCACGAGACGCTTATGGACATTGCCGGAGAGGATATGACTTTCGAGGAGCTCCATGAGAGGATAAATATGCTGGCAGAAGAAAGGGGCTACCGGAATCTGGACTGCCTGGGGAATTTCGGGCATTCCATCGAGAAACGGGATGAGGACAGGATTTACACCGAGAAGGGCAATCAGGCAAAGCTCTCATCCGTGTCCATGTTCACCTTTGAGCCCCACATCAGTCTGCCGGGGTCAAAGTATGGATTTAAAAAAGAGGATATCTACTATTTTAAAGACGGAAGATTAAAAAGAATGTAAAACCGGAGGTTTTAAGGATGAAGAAAATATTATTGGCAGGGGAGTCATGGATGAGTTACACCACGCATGTAAAGGGTGCGGACGCATTCTATACTTCTGTGTATGAGACAGGTGAGAAATGGCTTAAGGCGGCGCTTGAAAAGGGCGGGTACGAGGTTGATTTCCTCCCCAACCATTTGGCGGCGGAGGAGTTTCCTTTTACGATGGAAGAGCTTAAAGAATACGACTGCGTGATTCTTTCCGACATCGGGGCGAATACTCTTCTTTTGCCAAGCGCAACATTTGCAAGGAGCGAGAAGATGCCGAACCGGACAAAGCTTATACGGGATTATGTAACGGAGGGCGGCGGCCTTATCATGGTAGGAGGGTATCTGACCTTCTCCGGCGTGGACGCCAAAGGGAAATGGCACGACACCCCGGTACAGGAGGTGCTACCGGTGGAAGTCCTGACCGTGGATGACCGGATGGAGCACTGCGAAGGTGTAACCCCCAAAGCAGTAAGCACCCATGAGATACTGGAAGGCATCCCGAAAGAGTTCCCGGACGTCTTAGGCTACAACAAAACAATCGCGGGAGAGGGCGCGCAGGTATTGGCAGAAGTAGAGGGCGACCCGTTCCTGGCGGTCATGGAGTGCGGGAAGGGTCGCTCCGCTGTCGTGACCACCGACTGCGCCCCCCACTGGGCGCCTGTGGAGTTCTGCGAGTGGGAATATTATGATCTGTTGTGGAAAAATATTGCGGACTGGGTGACTAAGAGCAATTAAAGCGGGAAAATATTGTATGAAATATTTTCCCATGTTATACTGATGTGGAAAGAATCAGATAGAGGAGATTGAAGACTGGTAATTAGTAATGGGGTGAGAAAATGTCAATTCGTTCAGTGGAATATCTCCAAAGCCTTGTTCGGGAACTTGCAAAATTACCAAGTGAGACAGAATGGGTAGAGTTCAAGTGCAACAATAAAGAGCCGCAGATGATAGGAGAATATATTTCTGCTCTCAGCAATTCAGCCGCATTGTGTGAAAGGCCCAAAGCTTATTTAGTTTGGGGAGTGCAGGATGATACGCATGAAATTGTAGGTACAAAATTTCAGTATCGGAAGATGAAAAAAGGGAATGAGGAATTGGAGGGGTGGCTTTCCCGAATGCTTTTTCCCAGGATTAATTTTCGATTTTTTGAGATTTCAACGGAGAATGGAGTTGTTGTCTTGTTGGAAATCCCATGTGCAGAAAAACAGCCGGTTCAATTTGCCGGAGCAGAGTATATCCGCATCGGAACAAATAAGAAAAATCTGAAAGAATACCCGGATAAAGAGCGGGAATTGTGGAGGACATTTGATTCTACCCCATATGAACTGCGGATAGCAATGGGCAATCTGGATGAAGATTCCATGGTCAGCCTGATGGATTTTTCTCAATAAGCTTGAGCTGCCCATTCCAAGAAACCGTGATAAAATCCTGGAGGATTTGCAGCATGAGAAATTTATCATAAAAAATGACGCTGGAAACTGGGATATTACGAATATGGGTGCGCTTATGATTGCAAAGGACTTGAAGAAGTTTGAAAATTTGCATCGGCGCTCTGTCCGGGTAATCTGGTATAAAGAAAAATCCAGATTAAATGCAATCAATTATTGTTGATGCTACACGAAAGTCCATAGTCAGTTTTCCGGAGATTGCTGTTAGAGAGTTGCTGGCAAAAGCTATGATTCATCAAGACTTGCAGCAGCGCGGAACAAATCCGATGGTAGAAGTATTTCAGAACCGGATTGAGTTTTCCAACGCAGGTGCGCCGTTAGTGGCTATTGAGCGTATCGTGGATTCTGTGCCGGTTTCAAGGAATGAAAATATTGCCGGATTTATGCATAAATGCGGTATTTGCGAAGAACGAGGCAGCGGTTACGATAAAATTATTGAAACTACGGGAAAGAATGAATTGCTGGCGCCGAGAATCGAGAATCAGAATAATCAATTTACAAAAGCGGTGCTGTTTGCAAAGATACCCTTTGATATGACAACGAAAGAGGACAGAATCAGAACTTGCTATATGCAGGCCTGTCTGGCGTATGTTAATTTTGAATCAATCAATAATACGGATATCCGCAAGCTGTTTGGGCTGTCCGTAAAAGAAAGTTATAAAGCGTCCAGAATTATTAAAGATACTATAGACGCAAAGCTTTTGCGGCCGCTTGATGATACGACAGCGCCCCGATATATGAAGTATATTCCTTATTGGGCATGATTTAACTTGCATTAATTTGCACAGTCTGCGTTGTACGACTGGACATTTCACCGGCGCACTGGTAAAATATTTTTATCATATGCTAAGGTCGGGGAAAATAAAAGATGCGTGTTACAATGAAAGATATAGCAAAGAGTGCGGGGTGTTCGGTGACGACGGTTTCGCTTGTGCTTAACAACAAGGCGAAGTCGATTCCGGAGCATACGAAAAAAAGGGTGCTGGAAGTTGTGAAGGAGCTGAACTACCGTCCGAATCAGCTTGCGGTAGGGCTGATCAAGAAACAGACAAGGACGATTGGGCTTGTCATCTCGGATGTGAGCAACAGCTTTTTTGCGACGCTCACCAAGGGAGTGGAGGATGAATGCCGCCGGGAAGGGTGGAACTTAATCCTCTGCAATACCAACGATTACCATAAGCGGGAGATGGAGTATATCCGCACGCTGGACGATAAGGGCGCGGACGGCATCATCTTATGTTTTGCCAAGGAGGACGGTCACGCTCAGGTGCAGGAGACGCTGGAGCTTATCGCAGAGCTTGGTGTGCCGCACATTATGGTGGACAGGTATGTGTCAGATATCGAGCCGCATTTTGTCGCCACGGACCATGAGAAGGGCGGCTATCTGGCGGGAAAGCATCTGGCGGAGATGGGGCATAAGAAAATCGGATGCATCACAGGCCCGGACTATCTGGAGGACTCCCGCATGAGGACGGCGGGCTTTGAAAGAGCGCTCAGAGAGGCGGGGCTTACCGTTGACAGGGAAAATATGTACGAGGGAAATTACGATATGGCAAGCGGCGAGCGGGGGGCGCAGTATCTTGCAGAGCGGGGCGTTACCGCTGTCTTTGCCTACAATGAGCTGTCGGCTTACGGAGTGTACCGCTGGGCGGGCAAGAATAACAAGAGCGTTCCGGAGGATTTGTCAGTGGTAGGGTATGATGACGTGGGGTTTTCGGACATTTTCAACGCGCCCCTTACGAGCGTCAGGCAGCCGGTGTATGAGATGGGAAAAGAGGCAGTCAGGCAGATGATTGCGGGCATCAGGGAGAAGAGGCCGAAAAAGGAAAAAATCCAGTTTGCGCCGGAACTGGTAGTCCGCGGCAGCGTAAAAGATTTAAACGGATAATGGTGAAGATATGTATAAAAATAAAGTGAATTTCATGAGCGGGGGTCTGGCACATGCCAAGGGCGGCAAGGTGTCGGAGCCATATGCGGACGTCTCCTTCGGGGGGCGTCTGATTTTAAGAGGGGGCCGTATTGTGGACCCCGGGAATCGCACAGACGAGATTGGGGATTTGGCGGTTTTTGACGGAACAGTGGCGGAGTGCGGCGGGAGCATCCGGCCGGAACAGGGAGACCGGGTCATTGGCTGCGAGGGTCTGATCATTATGCCGGGGATTATGGACATGCACCTCCATCTGGGGGATTTGTTTGAGGTCAGCACGGACCCGGTTTTCTGTGCGGCGGCGGACGGCGTGACCATGGGGCTTTCGCCGGGTGCGGGGAATACGTTTATGGCTCCGGCGCTTTTGGGGGCGGAAGTGGACAGAGGCCTCCCCTTAAGCCTGGGGGTGTATCTGGGCGCGGCAAATGTGCTGGGAACCCGGATGACGGCGGATGAGCTTATCGCAATGTTTAAGGGCGAGGCGGATGCGGCGCTGCTTTCCGATAAGATGACAAGGAATGCCGTCACCAACACGACGGCGAATCTGGTCATCGGCATCAAGGACCATATGGGGCATTTTATCATGCCGGATGAAAAGATTGACGAGGTCTATGACATTACTTCAAGGGCAGGACTTCTCTATATGTCGCACACCCAGGACCCGGAACATGCAGAGCGCATGGCAGCTCTTTCAAAAGGGAGGCCGCTCCACCTCGCCCATGTGACGGCGGCAGGGTGCGGCACCCACTGCGGCCCGGAGGAAGGGATGCAGAGAGTGTTAGAGCTTATCGACGGGAAATGTATCACGGGAGAATTTGTCACCACCATGCTGCGCCCGGGGCTCGGCAGCAGGGAGGGCCTTCAGATGACGGGAAAATCGCAGCGGATGGCCTATGACGCGCTCTCGGAGGGAAAGGTTAAGATTCTTGTCTCCGACGGGCAGAACCAGGCAACGATGAAGGGCTTTGGAGATACAAGGGATAATCTCCCTGCCATCCTGGAGCTTTCCCAGATGGGCGTCCTTCCCCTTGGCAGCGCGGTTGCGGCTATGACCTGCAACCCGGCAGAATTGTTGGCGGGGAGGACGAAGAATCCGTGGTGGAGAGAAAAGACGGGGCATCTGGGAGCCGGGGCGCATGCCAATATCACCGTCGCTGACCCGGAGGATATGCTTGCCACTTATACGATTGTAAACGGCGAAATCGTGTCCTTTGAAAACCGGATTGTGAGAAGGGGCATGGGAGCCGGAGGGTGGCTCTGTAAGTTCGGCATGGTGAGAAAGACCGGGGTCGGGGATTTTGCAATGTATTCACATGTAAGATGAAAGAGGGGTGCAATATGATACAGGATGTATGTAGGCTATCGGAGGGCAGATGCGCCGAGCTGTTAAGGGAGCTTGTGCAGACCGACACATGCCAGCCGGAGGGGAGGGAAGAGATGCTTGTGAATAAGATTATCAGCAGGCTGCCGGATGGCATATCATATACGAAACTGGAACACGGGCAGGGGAGGGCCTCCCTGATCGTGGAAATCAGAAGAGAGCCGGAAGACGAGGCTCAGGCGGAGGAGAAGGCTCTGTCAGAAGGCAAGGCTCAGGCGGAGGAGAAGGCTCTGTCAGAAGAAAGGAAGGAGAACGGCGCGCTGGCATTTATCGGGCATCTGGATACGGTGGCATACGGCAAGGAAGAGGAGTGGAAGTACCCGCCCCTTAAGGGGCATCTGGAAGACGGTATCATGTACGGGCGGGGAACGGCGGATATGAAAGGCGGTGCGGCGGCTATGCTCCTTGCCCTGGAAAAGCTCTGGGAGGAAAGGCATCTTTTGGAACGGGATATTTATTTCTGCTTTACCGCCGACGAAGAATACAGAGGAATTGGCATACAGGCGATGGTACAGGGAGGGTATCTTTCGGATGTAAAGGAAGTGGTTATCTGCGAGCCGTCGGATGAGCAGGTCAGCATCTGTGAGAAAGGGGCTCTCTGGCTGTCGGTGCAGATAAAAGGAGTGGGCGCCCACGCGTCAAGGCCGGAGCTTGGCATCAATGCCGCGGAGACGGCATACGCTTTTGCCGGACGGATGAAACAGTATATAGAGTCAGCCCCGGCGCATCCAATCCTTGGAAAGGCCAGCGCGTCCGTGACAAAGATAGAGAGCGGCATCATGACCAACATGATTCCGGAGGAGGCAGAGCTTACCTTGGACATCCGCACGGTTCCGGGGCTTTCCTGCGAGGAGGCAGAGCAGTATGCCGGGAAAGCAGGTAAGGAGCTTGAGGAGGCGTATCCGGGGCTTTCCGTCTGCATCGAGACGCTGAACCGCCGCCCGGCGGTGGGAACGAAAGAAGGGGAAGGGCTTGTGAGACACATGTTAAGACTTGCAAAGGAGATGGGGATGCCGGGAACCCCAAGGGGAACCCACTTTTACACGGACGCCTCCCAGCTCATCCCCGTCCTACCGGTACCCTTTGTAATCGCGGGGCCGGGGGATGACAGGCAGGCCCACTGCACGGACGAGCATGTTGAGGTGGGGAGCGTGGCGCGGTTTGCGGAGATGTACCGGCGGTATGCTACTTTATCTTTAAGAGAACCGACGCCTTAAAAATCCGATTCTGGTATTCAAATTTTGACAGGCCGTTATATTGCTCAATGATGTTGAGGACGGAGGAGATGCCAATCCCTTTCCGTCCTTTTTTCTTGGAGGAAATGAAGGCGCTGCCGGAGCGCCTGATTTCCCCTTCATAGCTGTTCTCCACGATGACGGCAAGAAGGGAGCCTGTGGTGGCTGATATCTTTACGTTGATGAACCGGCGCCCGCAGCTTACCCGGACACATGCCTCGGAGGCATTTTCCAGGAGGTTCGACACTACGGCGCACAGGTCCATATCCGGCAGAAGGGGATCTTTCGGGAGGGATACGGATACATAGAAAGCCGTGCCTGATTTTTCGGCCTGTTCTTCGTAGTAGCCGAGGATGGAATTTAGGGCGAAGTTTTCGCAGTGGTTTTTGGCAGGCGGAGTGAGGGAGGCGCGGTACTCTTTTATGTAGGCACTAAGCCCTTCCATATCTTTTGCCCCGATGTAACTGTCTATCACAAGAAGGTGATGGCGCATGTCGTGCCGCTGTCTGCTTGTCTGTTCAATCTGGTGCCGGAGGTTTTCCGTGTACTTCTGCTGGGATGCAGAGATTGTCTCGGAGACGTGCAGCTTTTCCGAAAGAGCGGCATTTTCCATGATGACGATGACCATCTTCATGATGAGTATATAGGTGGCAAAGGTGAGAATCACCCAGAGGGGCGGTGTATAACAGAAGAATCTGTCTGGCGGGGAGCCGGGGGAGGAGATATTCAGGGAAAATATCATGTTGTAGAGGAGATTGTTGCAGACAGGGATGACCCACACCTGGTTCCATATAGAGAAAGAGACAGTATAGTCAAGGGCGGGGCGCAGTGATTTCCGGAAAAAACGGCAGATGAGCGGAAAGGTAACTATAGTCAGGACAGCCCTTATTAAGGACGCGTCGAAAGTGTCGTAAAAAGGCAGGCGGCGGTAAATAAGAAAATAGGCGTACATGGAAAGGAGCGTGACATGCTCTGCGTAGCATTTGGCGATGGCAACGATAAAAATGCCGTGTCCTAAGCGGTATCCTGTCGCCATGTTAAAGATGACTGCCCCCAGGATGATGGAGGACAGGCTGAGGACGATGTATTTCAGCGGAAAAGCAGAGTAGGCGGCATAGGTTCTGGAGCCGTAAAAGGTGACTGCCAGATATAAAAGGACGGCGCCTGCAATATGTAGGAGGGCAGGGGCGCGCAGGTGGTCTTTAAAGGTAAGGAGAAGGAGCGCAAAGCAGGGAAGGATAAAGCAAAGCGTATTAATCGTATGGGCCGGCGTCATGACATTGTACCTCCGTTTACATAGTCAAAGACATAATTCGCGTATGTCTGGATGATTTGCCTGCGCTGGGATTTGAAGATAGGCAGGCGTTCTCCGTTTTTGAGAATAAAGTCATTGCCTTCCCAGGAGTCAACGAAGTCCATGTTGACCATGCAGTTTCGGCAGCACCATAAAAACTGCCGGTAGGGGGAGAGCAACGGAGAAAAATCCCCGAAGGGCATATAGGTGCGGATAAGCCTTTGGGGAGTATGTACCTGGGTATAGTGGTTGTGGTAATCGACATATATAATGTCTGTGACGAAAATTCTCGTCTGGAACCGCCCTTCTTTAAGCTCAATATAGTGGGTGAATTTTGCGGCGGTATTTTCATAGCAGTCAAGGGCATCCTCCAGCCGCGCGTAGGTGTACGGCTTTAACAGATAATCCAGGGCGTGGATGCCAAATGCCTTGACGGCATGTTCCTGGCTGGAAGTGGAAAAGATGATCTGGCATCCGGGATTTAATTTTTTTATTGCTTTTGCAATCTGCATCCCGTCTAAGTCCTGCATGAAAATGTCCAGAAAGATAAGGTCGTACCGTTCTGTCTTAAAGGCGCTGAGAAACTCCCGCTCCTTTGTAAAAGCCCTGACTGACGCGTGTACTTTGCGCTCGTTGCAGTATCTGCTTATATATTCGTATAAAAGTGAGATGTCCTCTGAAGAATCATCTATGATTGCGATTGTCATAACAGCCTCCGATATGGTGTTGGTTCATTCTGTGAAGTCACAGATTACTCCACATTTTATCATATTAACATATTACGCGTCCCGACAGAGCCGTGTAAACAGTAAAAAAATGTCAAAATCAGTAAAATAGTAAAATCGTGACGAATACAGTAAAAATGTTTTTCGCGGGGAACGCATGGTGTATAAAGAGATAGGAACACGGTTAGTAGCAAAGGAGGAGAAAGAATTGGAAAAATGTGTGAGAGGGCTGGCTGCGGCTGCGGCCGGTATTGTTTTTGTCTGTTCTTTGTCGCTTACAGGCTGTAAGAAAGAAGAGCCGAAGACAAAAATCGTTGTGGAGAGCGAAGGGCAGATGGAGGGAAGGCTTGTCAGCTTTGAGGGAAAGACCCTGGTGGTCGGGGAGGCTGATGAGAACTATACATTTGATGTGTCCGGCGCGTCGATCAATACAAAGAATATGAGGGCCGGAGATGAGCTGGTCATCTATTATGACGGAAAACTGAAAGGGAAAGATACATCAGAGGTGAAAGTGACAAGTGTAAGAGACCTTGGGGGAAACGAGCATCAGACAGAAAAACAGGCGGTGGGAACTCTTGTAAAGCTGACGGAAAATACCGTTACAATCCGCCAGAATGACGGCACGGAGCTGCTCTTTAATGCAAATAACTGCCGGCATGAATTTAAAAACGGAATCCGGGAGGGAAACTGGCTTGTCGTGACTTATATCGGGGAGCTGAACGGAACCGACACCAAGAACGTCACCGTCGTCAAAATTACGGACAACGATTCGAATACGGTAAAAAAGGCGCAGAAAAAGATGAAGATAAAGGCCGTGAATGAAAAAGTATACACAACGGCGGGCGTGCATATCAGGGAATCCTATTCCACGGACTCCAAGGTGGTCGGTTCCCTTGCGAAGGGAGACTCCGTCGTGCGTACGGGCGTGTGTGAAAACGGGTGGTCCCGGGTTGAGTATAAATCGAAGGACGCATATATTTACGGGGAATATCTGTCCGCAAAGAAACCAAAGAAGGATGCACCGGCGGCAACCGTCAATGGAGAACCGGCAGCGACCGTGCAGATTGGAGACGAGCCGCAGCCCGTAGTTCTGCAGTCTGTCGGGCCGGCGGCGGAAGGAACGATGAAGTCAGAGGGGCAGATGCAGCAGGGCGGCTCAGAAGAGCCTGAGGACGACCCGGAGCGACCGGAGGAAAAGCCGCAGCCGGAGGAAGAGCCGGAAAAGCCCGAGGAAGAGCCGCAGTCGGAGGAAAAGCCGCAGTCGGAGGAAGAGACGCAGCCGGAGAAACGGACATTTACAGGCGAGGTGCTTGACGTGAGCATGAATACGCTGACCGTGTCGGCAAAGGGAGAGGAATATACGCTCAATATCGCGGATGCAGAGCATGAATACGCCAACGGAATCCAGACAGGCAATACGGTCACGGTCACCTATATGGGCAGCCTGGATGACGCGGATAATCTGACCGTCATAAAAGTGCAGGACTCCGACCCCAATGAGGCGGCAAAAAACGCCCGGGATGTGGGAGAGATTACCGACGCCACTATGAATACCCTTACAATCCAAACGGAGGACGGCGCAGTGATGACTTTTGTAAAAGACGGCGCAGAAAGCAGCCTGGACGGGGAGCTGAATGGGCAGAAGGTTGAAATCACGGCAGATATGACGGCGTCGGATACAGACGAAAATATCTTCCGGGCGAAGAAAATCGTCTCTGCGAAATGAAAATGACAGACTGTTACGGGCCTGATGTTGGGAGAAGAAAAGATGGAACATGGCAGAGAGATAAAAGCATATCTGAAAAAAATAAACAGGCAGGGAATCCGGAACATTGCTGCGGCTGCGAGCCTTAAACTGCTCATAGCCGCCGGTTTTCTGGCGGCGCTGTGGTTTTTGCGGTCTTATTCTGTAGATTCCTGCCTCCTCACCCTCCGGGAGGAGACGAAAGAGCTGGAGGAAAACATCCACCAGCAGATTACATATGCCGGGGAGCGCCTGGAAATGCTGGCGGATATCATAAAAGACGAGGAAGAGCTTACGTCGGGGCGTGCGGCGCGGATTTTACAGTCCGGCGCAGATATAGGTAAGGGTATGGATATGGTATCCCGCCTTGGCATCGTCCTGCCGGACAGCCGTATTCTGAATGAGGACGGGAGCGTGTCAAGACCGGTGAACGGGATTACTTTTGACGAGCTGGCAAAAAAAGGCTCTTTTATTACGGGCATTGAGCCGGACAATGCCAAGCCGGGGCAGTCTGTCCTGTTTTTAAATGTTCCGGTTGAGAGGAAAGGCAGGATAGAGGGAATCTTATTCGGCGTCATAGAGCCGCAAGCTCTGCCCGGGCATTTCAAGGTAGATATCTTTGAAGGAAACGCGGATATTTTTATTGTCGATACCCGGAATATGGAATTTATTATGGATACGCTGCACGGGCGCGCAGAAAATACCGGCGCGCTTAAGGGGCATAAGATAAAAAAGGGGTACAGCGAAGAGCAGTTGGAAAGGAATCTTGCAGAGGCGAAAGGCGGAGTGACCGCGTATTTTTCGTCAAGCCTCGGAGAGTATCTGTACACAGCCTATGAGCCGGCGCATATTAATGAATGGTTCGTGATGCTGACCGTTCCGGAAAGCACGGTCTTTAAGGAAACAGTGTATATTGAGAAAGTGCTGTTCTGGCTTGGCCTTTATGAGGTGCTCGTCCTGGCTGCGTATTTCCTGTGGGATATCACGCGGACAAGGAGGGAGATACGCGCCAAGGAAAAGATGGCGACTACGGACCTTCTCACGAACCTTAAGAACAGGAATGCCTATGAGCAGGTGCTCGCCCAGTATGAGGCGGCTCTCCCGGCGCGGCTGTCCTGCGTTTACGCCGATGCCAACGGCCTTCACGAGTTGAATAACAGCCAGGGTCATGCCGCCGGAGATAAGATGCTGCGGACGGTGGCGGACGCGCTTGTGGAAAGTTTCGGGCAGGAGGGCGTCTACCGCATAGGGGGAGACGAATTTCTCGTATTTGCGGAAATGGATATAGAAGATGCGTCCAGGAAGGCTCTTGCGGCAAAAGAAAAGGTGAAGGAGGCAGGCTATCATGTATCTGTCGGAACAGCGGCAGGGGAAGAGAGCGCTGCTGCGGATGTGAAGGCGGCGGAGCAGAGGATGTATGAGGATAAAAGGCGGTATTATACTGAGCATGGAGACCGGCGCAGGGGCGGGGCGAGATGAGACGGAAAATGCCGCGCGGAAAGGACAGGCAGAAGTTGTCACAATACTCCTGAATTTCTTGAATTTTGTGTCGAAAATTGTTATGATAGGGGTGTATTTCACAAAAGGAGGGAGTATTTGTGATTAATGAATTAGAAAGCACGAAAAGCGAGAGCGCCGGGTCGGCAGATGTGGCTGTCGCCATAGAGCCTCAGACGGCGCCGGAGGAAAACCCGGCGGCGGTATGCGAGACTGCCGCGGAGAACAAGTCTTTCGAACAGGATGCCCGAGAGACAGAGGGTGTTTCGGACACCGGGGAAAGGGCGGAGACGGAACGCGGATACCGGAGACAATCATCCCGATACAGGGAAGATTTTGGGGATGTTCCGGGTATGGACGAAGAAAGGAGACGGAGGCGCTTTTGGCGGTTTGGCTCCGGAAATGACGAGGAGTCGCGGGATAAGCTGATCCTGTCACGCATCCGGGATGAGGACCTTATGGAGTATCTGGCATTGGAGCAGCGGAGGGTGGAATTCCTCCAGCAGGCAAAAGAGGCGAAGGAAAAGCGCATCCTAAATGCATTCCAGCTGATTGTCACGCTGGCTGTAATCGTGGCGCTTACATATCTTTTGCGGGATAATCCGACCATACTGATCAGTATCCTTTATGTAGCCGGGATTGTGGCGGCTCTTAAAGTGTGGAGGAATCCGCAGGACCATACCCGTATGCGGTGAGGACAGCATATATTTTCAGGTGATAACCCCGGCGGCAAAAGTGATTTGCCGCCGGGGATTTTTCCGGAGCGTATTGCTTATGCAAAAGAATGCCTGACAAAGTAAAAGGTGAGAATCGGAAGATTTCTGTGGAAATGCCGTAGCTTAGTTGTTATAATGTATGTGAGCAGAATTTGAGACAGAAGAACAGCTTGAAGGCAATGGAAGGAGCGCGGAGAGAGATGGAGATGAGAAAGAAAAAACTTCCGATTGGGATTGAGAATTTTGAAGAGCTCAGGAAAGAAGACTTTTACTATATCGATAAGACAGGGCTTATTGCGGAATTGCTCCGCAATTGGGGAGCGGTGAACTTATTCACCCGCCCCAGAAGATTTGGGAAAACGCTGAATATGAGTATGCTGGAACACTTTTTCTCGCTGAATGGGGATAAGCGTATTTTTGACGGGCTGGATATTTCAAGGGAAACTGCGCTTTGCCAGGAGCATATGGGGAAATATCCGGTTATTTCCGTTTCCTTAAAGGGGATTGACGCGCGGAATTATGAGATTGCATATCAAATGGCGGCCCAGGTTATCATTGAGGCGGCGGCAAAGCATTATTTCCTTCTGGAAAGTGAAAAGCTGAACGAACACGATAAAGCAGCGTACAGAGACCTTTTGGATAAAGATATGAACGAAGGTACGCTTGGCAGCAGTTTAAGACAGTTGTCGGGGATGCTGGAAAAGCATTATGGTATAAAAGTAATCCTACTGATTGATGAATATGACGTTCCGCTGGCGAAAGCCCATGCGAACGGCTACTATGACCAGATGATCTCCCTGATACGGGGGCTCCTTGGGGAGGCGCTGAAGACGAACAGCAGCCTGAAATTGGCGGTGCTGACCGGGTGCCTCCGGATTTCGAAGGAGAGCATCTTTACCGGGCTTAATAATCTGAAGGTGCGTTCTGTTACGGATGTACGGTTTGATGAGTATTTTGGATTTACGAATGCAGAAGTAAGGGCGCTTTTAGAATATTATGGATATCCGGACTGTTATGAGATAGCAAAGAAATGGTATGATGGGTATCATTTTGGCAATGTAGACGTATATTGTCCATGGGATGTTTTAAATTACTGTGATTCTTTATTGGATGACAAAGACGCACAGCCGGAAAACTACTGGATCAACACCAGCAGCAATGACGCGGTGAGACGGTTTATAGAAGAGTCGGCAAATGCTACGACCAAACGGGAGATTGAGCGCCTGGTGGCGGGGGAGGTCATTACAAAGGAAATCCACCAGGAACTTACCTATGCGGAGATTTACCAGACCATTGACAATATTTGGAGCCTTCTTTTTACCACCGGGTATCTGACCCAGCGGGGGAAAGCGGAGGGCAGGCAGATGAAACTTGCGATTCCCAATCTGGAAATCCGGGATATCTATGTGACGCAGATTATGGAATTTTTTAAGGAGAATGTCCGGGAAGACGGGGAGATGCTGAACCGTTTCTGCGATGCCCTGCAAAATGAAGACGCGGAAAATGTGGAGAAAATCTTCACAGAATATTTGCGAAGAACCATCAGCATCCGGGATATGGCTGTAAGAACAGATATGAAGGAGAGTTTCTACCATGGTGTACTGCTTGGAATCCTGGGAGTGAAAAACCGATGGGGCGTTTCTTCCAACCGGGAAATGGGAGAGGGATATGCGGATATCCTTGCGGAGCCGGACACCGGGGATATGGGGATTATCATAGAAGTGAAATATGCCCATGACGGGAATCTGGAGGGTGCATGTAAGGAGGCGTTAAAACAGATTGAATACACGAAGTATGAAGACGACCTTGAAGACGACGGGGTAGAGAATATCCTGAAATATGGGATTGCCTGTTATAAAAAGCGGTGCAGGGTCATGCTGGCGGAGAAACAGGTAAAATAAATATAGAAGTGTCAAAATATGGCATCTGAATGGACAACATTCAGGTGCTTTTTATATACTCGTTCGGTATGCCTTTGAGACATAGATTGGAATGCAATATGGGTATTAGACATTAGATGGAGGCAGATATACAATATAAGTATTCCGGGAAGGGATATGTAACAGGGCAGATATTCAGGTGTTAACCGGGGTCATTGTGCAAATTAAAGTTTCGCAATTGCCTGTAAAATAAAATGACGAAGAGGAGAAGAAGTATGATGGAAGTTAACAGCAAAGAAGAATTTGACAAGTTAAATGTATTTGGTATGGGGCAGGAGAACACGGCGTTTGCACAGTATTTTACCGGGAATTCTTATCTCAACCCGCTGACGGTTCCGGGGGAGACAGCCGTATTCCTGGCAAATGTGACTTTTGAGCCGGGATGCCGGAACAACTGGCATATCCACCATGCAAAGAGCGGCGGCGGACAGCTTTTAATCTGTACGGCGGGCAGCGGATGGTATCAGGAGGAAGGAAAAGAGGCGGTGAGCCTTGAGCCGGGTACGGTGCTCACCATTCCGGCGGAGGTAAAGCACTGGCACGGCGCGAAGGCGGACAGTTGGTTTTCCCACATTGCGGCGGAGGTTCCGGGCGAGGAGACGAGTAATGAGTGGTGCGAGCCGGTAGACGACGAGGCATACGGGAAATTAGGATAGATGAGGTGCAGCGTGAAAAAAATATGGATCAGTATACTTTTGGCGGCGCTCCTGACCGGACTTTCAGCCTGCGGCAGCAAGCCGGAAGAGAGTGCGGGAGATTCTGCACAAACAGAAAGTGAGGATATGGAGGGAGATACTATGAAGATTACAGCGGGTACTCATACTTTTACTGCGGCGCTGGCGGATAATTCATCTGCTAAAGCGTTAAAAGAACTGCTGGCAAAGGAGCCTCTTACGATTAAAATGAGCGATTATGCTTGTGATTTACTATGACACTAATTCCTGGAATTTTACCCGGATCGGGAAGATTGAGGATGTGACGCAGGAGGAACTTTTAGAGGCACTTGGCACCGGGGATGTGACGGTGACATTCTCGCTGGATTGATTTGTAATCAGCTTTGTCAGTGAGGCTGGGAAAGGATGTTGAATATGAAAAAATGGATTTCTATTATTTTGCTTTGTACATTGTTATGCTCGCTTGCGGCCTGCAGCGGTGATACTGCTGATGAGGCCGAAAAGGAAACGTCCGGGCAGGAGGCGGAAGATGCGAAAGAGCCTGCGGCTGAGGCGGCAGAATCGGTGAGCGGGGAAGAAAATCCATCGGACGGAGAAGGGAAGAAAGCCCTGGTTGTATATTTTTCCTGGTCAGGGAATACGGAGAAGGTTGCAAATTCCATTGCAGACCAGACAGGGGCAGATATATTTCGGATTGTGCCGGCAGAACCTTATGTAGATGACTACAATGAACTTTTAGACATTGCAACGGAAGAAAACAGAGTAAAGCAAGGCCCGCAATTGCAGACACCATTGAAAATTTTGAGCAGTACGACGTTGTCTATGTGGGCTACCCCAATTGGTGGAGCGATATGCCTATGATTCTGTATACGCTCTTTGACAGCTATGACTTCTCCGGCAAGACGATTGCCCCGTTCTGCACCAGCGGCGGGAGCGGACTGTCGGACACGGTAAACAGCATCAAAGAGCTGGAGCCGGAGGCGGAGGTGCTCGACGGACTCCACATCGGCGATTCGGCGTCGACGGAGCCGGACAGCGCGGTGGAAGAGTGGCTTGAAAGTTTGGGGCTTTAAAAGACAGGAGGCGGAGATGAAACGGATTTTTTCAGTTTTCTTAACTTTGTTGATGATAGGCGCGCTGGCTGGCTGCGGGCAGAAACCGGACACGGGAGACAGCCAGGCACAGAACCATACAGAGACGGTTTCCGGGAATAACGCGGAAAATCCTGAGCCGCCCGCAGAGGCGCCGGATGGCTTTGTCCGGGTCAAAGGCGGGACATTTGAGATGGGGAGCCCGGAGGACGAGGCGTGGCGGAGCAAGGATGAAACCCTCCACACGGTAACGGTCAGTGATTTTTATATAAGCTGCCGTGAGGTGACGCAGGAAGAATATGAGGCAGTGACCGGGGAGAATCCATCCAACTTTTCCGGCAGGGAACTCCCGGTGGAAAATGTATCCTGGATGGAGGCTGCCTCGTACTGCAACGCCAGAAGTGAAAAGGAAGGGCTGACGCCTGTCTACGGCATTGACGGGCAGAAAGTGAGCTGGAACCGGAGCGCGGACGGCTACCGCTTGCCCACGGAGGCGGAGTGGGAGTATGCATGTAGGGCGGGTACGCAGACACCCTTTTATATGGAAGATTCCCCGGGTTCTGAGGATGCGAATTATTACGGACACTATCCGTATCAGATAGAGGAGAATTATTTCGAGCAGGAAAATCTCGCCGTTCAGCCCGGGGAATACCGCCAGACCACAGTGGAGCCGGGGAGTTTTGAGGCCAATCCTTTTGGACTCTATGACATGCATGGGAATGTAAGTGAATGGACATGGGATATCTACGGCGAGTACCCGGAGGTCGAACAGACGGACCCGGTGGGCGCTGAGAGCGGTACGCGCCGGGTGTACCGGGGCGGCGGCTGGAATGATTTTGCAAAAAATATGAGGTCCGCGTACCGGGCTACGATGGACCAGGATAAGGGGAGCTTTAATATCGGCATCCGGCTTGTGAGAAATGCGTCTGCCGGAAACGGAAGTGTGGAGGGAACAGACATGCAGGAAACAACAGGCGGAACAGGTGGGAATGTCCTTATTGCGTATTTCTCCTGGGGCGGCAATACGCGCGGTGTCGCGGAGGAAATCGAGAGGCAGACAGGCGCGGATTTGTTCGAGATTACGCTGGTGGAGCCGTATTCAAAGGATTACGATACGGTCCTTGACGAGGCGTAGCGGGATCAGAAGGAGCAGGCAAGGCCAAAGCTTAAGTCTCATGTGGAGAATATGGAGGATTACGACACCATAATCCTGGGTTTCCCCAACTGGTGGGCATCCATTCCTATGCCGATTGCCTCGTTTTTAGAGGAGTATGATTTTTCGGGAAAAACAATCCTGCCATTCTGTAGCCATGGAGGCGGACGGTTCGGGCAGAGCCTGACCGCGATTGCGAAATTGGCGCCGGATGCGTCTCTGGGGGAGGGGCTGTCGGTCCATTACTCGGGCGGCCCGTCTTTAAGTGACGATGTGAGACAATGGCTGGAAAGCAACTTAAAAGAATAGGAGGCATCTGGGATGCAGTATACGAAATTAGGGAATGCAGACCTGACGGTTTCCCGTATCTGCATGGGTTGTATGGGATTCGGCGATGCGAAAAACGGTCAACACTCCTGGACGGTCGACGAGGAGCATTCCCGCGAGATTATAAAGCGGGGGCTGGAGCTTGGCATCAATTTTTTTGATACGGCGATTGCCTATCAGAGCGGCACCAGCGAGCAGTATCTTGGCAGGGCGTTAAAAAGCTTTGCAAAACGGGAGGAGGTTGTGGTGGCGACGAAATTTCTTCCCCGGACGCAGGAGGAGATAGACGAAGGAATCTCCGGGCAGGAGCATATCAGGCGGATGCTGGATAAAAGCCTTGAGAATCTGGGGATGGATTATGTAGACCTGTATATTTATCATATGTGGGATTACCAGACGCCGCTCCGTGATATCCTGGAGGGCTTACACCAGGCGGTAAAAGCGGGAAAGACCCGTTATATCGGTATATCCAACTGCTTTGCCTGGCAGCTCGCAAAGGCAAATGGGCTGGCGGAAAAAGAGGGTTTTTCAAAATTCGTCTCCGTGCAGGGGCATTATAACCTGATCTTCCGGGAGGAAGAGCGGGAGATGGCGGCTCTCTGTGCAGAGGACAATATCGCCATGACGCCTTACAGCGCGCTGGCAGGAGGGCGGCTGTCCAGGCGTCCGGGAGAGTCTTCCAGGCGTTTTCGGGAGGATGCTTATGCAAGATTAAAATACGATGCCGCCGCGGGGCAGGACAAGGCAATCATCTCCCGGGTGGCGGAGCTTTCCGAAAAGCGGGGAGTCAGTATGACGGAAATCTCCCTGGCCTGGCTCCTTACCCGGGTGACGGTTCCGGTGGCGGGGGCGACAAGCCTCTCCCAGGTGGAGGGCATGGCGAGAGCAGCGGATTTGAGCTTAAGCGATGAGGAGATTCGCTATCTGGAGGAGCTTTACGTTCCCCATGCGCTGGTGGGCGTTATGGCGCAGAATACAAGGAAAGCGGCGAAAGATGCACATGTATGGACAACTGGAAATCAGAAAATATAGGAGGTATAGGCGATGGATTATTATGAGACAGATCCGGAATTTATGGAGCGTATGGAATATTTTACCCGGGAAGAGGTAGTAAATGAGCCGGGGCAGGAATTGCCCGGCGATGTGCGGTATCTGGCAATCCTCTCCACGCTTTTAGGCTGTCAGGGGATGGAGGTCTATAAGGAGATGCTTTCGGAGGCGCTGGAGCAGGGAGTTACACCTGTGATGGTGAAAGAAATGGTGTATCAGGCAGTGGATTATCTGGGGCTTGGAAGAGTGATGCCGTTTCTGGCGGTTACGAATGAGGTCTTAACGGCAAGGGGGATTCGGCTGCCTCTTGAAAGCCAGGCGGCAACGACACTGGAAGACCGGTTGGAAAAGGGCGCGCAGACGCAGATTTTCGGGGAGCATATGAGGGAGGCGTGGAAGGTCGGGCATATCAACCGGTGGCTTGCGGCGAACTGCTTTGGGGATTATTACACAAGGGGCGGCCTTGACTTAAAGCAGCGGGAACTGATTACGTTTTGTTTCCTGGCGGCCCAGGGCGGTTGCGAGCCTCAGCTTACCGCCCATGCGAAGGGAAATATGAACCTTGGAAATGATAAGGGTTTCCTGATTCGGGCAGTATCCCAGTGCCTCCCCTATATCGGGTATCCCCGCAGCCTCAATGCAATCGCATGTATCAATAAGGCGGCGGAAAGATGAAAAGAAAGATAAGGTGGATGACAGACATATTGATGACGCTGGCGCTGTTCTTCCTGATGGGCTACCATTTCTGGGGAGAAACGGCGCATGAATGGGCGGGGGCAGGGATGTTCGCCCTGTGTACCGCCCATCAGATTTTGAACCGGGGCTGGTATCAAAGCCTGGTTCGCAGGAAGGATGCTCACAGGGCATCCCTCAATTCATGTCACTCCGGGGCAGACGAACTTCGTCCGTCAAAGTATTCAGCGGTACGCATCCTGATGCTGGCTGTAAATATGCTGACCCTTGGGGCGATGGCGGCTTTGATGTACAGCGGAATCACCATGTCAAGGCATGTGTTTGCATTTCTCCCGGCGTGGGGCAGTATGGCGACGGCAAGGAGGCTCCATCTTCTGGGCTCCTACTGGGGATTTCTTTTGATGAGCCTTCACCTCGGTTTGCACTGGGGCATGATATGGAACGTCCTGGTAAGAAAGATCGGGAGAAAAAAAGGGTATCTCTGCCTTGCCGGTAGCTTTTTGGTTGCGGCATACGGGGCGTATGTTTTTATAAAAAGGGATTTTTTCACCTATCTGTTTTTGAAAAGTGAGTTTGTATTTCTGGACTATTCGGAGCCGAAGGTCTTGTTCTATCTGGACTATCTGGCTTTGATGGGGCTCTGTATTTTTATGGCGCATTACGGTTCAAAGCTGCTGTGGAATTTTTATAAGAGGTGAATGTGATGAAAAAATTAATGCTGTACTTGCTGACAGCAGCGCTGGCGCTGTCGGTTCCGGGCTGCCTATTCTGAAAGCTGCTGCATTTTAAGCAGGAACTTTTCGACTGCTTTCGGGAATATCTGGTATTTTTTCCAGATAATATGCATGTTTTCGGAAAGCTCCGGCATTAAGGGCCGGAAACACAGGCCGCTGTCGTCTGTAGTATTGATGATTTTATCGAGGCACAAAGCATATCCCATTCCGTCTTTCACCATGAGGGAGCCGTTGAACAAAAGGTTGTATGTTCCGGCAATGTTGAGCTCATCATAATTTTTCCCAAGCCATTTGACCAGGGAAGACTTGCCCGACTGCTGGCGGGATAGAATCAGCGGCCTGCCCTGCAAGTCTTCCGGGGTAATGACTTCTTTCCCGGCCAAATCCGCGTCGCAGCGCATCAGGACGCCCCAGGTATCTTTATACGGAACTTCCAGCATGTGATATTTGCCTGTATCTACTTCGCCGAATACCAGACCGAAATCGGTCAGCCCGCGGTCAAGGTTTTCAAGCACGCTTACTTTGTCTCCGCTTATGATGTGGAAACGGACATCCGGAAAATCCTCCTGCAACGCCCTGGCGGTTTTTGTGAGAAAGCGCACGCCGTTTGTTTCACCGGCGCCGACGGTAATGTCTCCGGCGATATAGTCATTGGACAATGTGATTTCGTTCTCTGTTTTTCTTACCAATTCCATGATTTCTTCCGCTCTTTTGCGGAGGATGATTCCTTCATCAGTCAGGGTAATCCGGCGGTTGCCGCGGATGAGCAGCTGCTTTCCCAGTTCTTCTTCCATTTCCCTTAACTGGCGCGAGAGCGTGGGCTGGGATAAGTGGAGCGATTCGGCGGCTCCGGAAATACTCTGTTCTCTTGTGACAGCAAGGAAATATTGTAAAACGCGCAATTCCATATCATTCACCTCTTAAAATTGTTTGCCCTGGCAACTTTTTTGAAAAGTCTTATTATTTGACGCTTACATTGTAACATATTTTTGGTATGCCTATCAAGTATGGAAACATATCCGATATGAGTATTTGCTAATAACGGAAAATAAGGTTAAAATAAAGCTGCAAAAACAGATATGGAAGGAGAGAGAAATGTGACGGCGGAAACGGTAATTGAAAATCTGAAAGATGCGGGATGCAATAGATCGACGATAGAGAAATTTATGGATTGTGCCGGGAATGACAGAAAAGCGAGGCAATTGGAAATATTGGAAAAGCAGAGGACGGATCTTTTAAAAAGAATCCATAAAGATGAAAAGAGAATTTCCTGTCTGGACTATCTTGTTTACCGGATTACCCGGGATGGCTCCGGCGGGGATGCCGGACTTTGAACGTCAATCTGATGATGGCATTAAAAATTTTTCGATTGAGAGGAGATTATTATGGAAGTAATTAAAAACAGGACATTTGACGAGGAGCGGGCATTATATGGGAGAACAGGAATTTATGTAAAAGATTGTGCGTTTGACGGTCCGGTGGACGGAGAGAGCGCGTTCAAGGAGGCGAAGGACATTCGGGTAGAAAATGTTTTTTTCAATCTCCGTTATCCATTCTGGCATGACGACAGGGTGAGGATTGACAGAGCAGAGCTGACGGAGCTTTGCCGTGCGGCAATCTGGTACACGAACGATGTAGAAATCAGGAACAGTAAGCTCCATGGAATCAAAGCGCTCCGGGAATGTTCCGGGGTTAAGATAGACGGATGCGATATCATCTCGCCGGAGTTCGGCTGGTCAACCAGAGGGATTGAGATGAAAAATTCCAGTGTCAGCGGTGAATATTTCATGATGCGCTCAAGCCGTCTGCATTTTGATAACGTGAGCCTTAAGGGCAAATATTCTTTCCAGTACAATGAAGACTGCGTGTTTGAAAACTGTGATTTTGATACCAAAGACGCCTTCTGGCATACGAAGAATGTAGTAGTCAGGAACAGTGTGGTAAAGGGTGAATATCTGGCATGGTACAGTGAAAATGTGACGTTTGAGAACTGTAAGATTATCGGAACGCAGCCGCTTTGCTACTGCAAGAATCTGAGGCTGGTCGGCTGCCGGATGGAAGGGTGCGATTTGAGCTTTGAGAAATCAGAAGTCGAGGCGACCCTTGCCGCGCCCATTGACAGCATTAAAAATCCTGCTGGCGGACATATTTATGTGCCGTCAGTCGGTGAGATCATTATGGATGATGAGGATGCAAAAGGGGAGATTTTGTATCTGCAATCCTGAATGAAGAGAACAATTCTGCCGGAAATGATTTCCGCTTGAATTGTTCTTTTTTTTACTTTTTCTTATTTTCCAATAATTCCCTAAAAAAGAACATATGTTCAAAAATGTATTGCTTTATAGAGAAGGATGTGATAGTATAGTGCTTGAACTGGATTAAGAAGGCATTTTTTCCCCAATAATGCGGTGGAGTATTTTGTTTCCTAATTTGGGGACAGGGTGAAAACCGCATTATTTCGTGTTATTTGGTGCTGATTGTACCGTATTTTGTGGAAAAGACGGGGGATTATGGACGAAATAACACCAGGCGGATGGGGGGGAGTTTGTGACCTGGATTCGTGTAATGGATTAGATATCACTAAATGGATAAAAGCGATTGTTTTATTACCCTTAAAAAATATTTGTATCAAGAGAAGAATTAGATGCAGAAGTAATTACCGAGCTTTTCTCGGTAGTTCAAAATGAAAGTGAAAGAAGTATTGAATAATAAGAATTTTAATTGTATGGTTCATTATAAAAAAGAGACATGGAAAGTAATTAGAAAAATGAATTGGCTACACGTGTGTAGCCAATTCATTGGAGGATGTTTATGGGAGAAAGAAATGAAGTAATAAAACAAAAAACACAGAAGTTAATGGTACCAGATGAGCAGCAGTTTTATACGGATGTGTATTTTATATTACAGCAGGCAAGAGAAAGAGCTTATAATAGTGCTAATGGAATTATGACATATGCGTATTGGAATGTAGGGAGGCGTATTGTTGAGCAGGAACAATATGGTGAAAAGAAGGCTCAATATGGTTCTTACTTGATAAAAAATCTATCAATCCAATTGTCGGACGAATTTGGAACAGGGTTTTCAGTTGCAAATTTAAAAAATTGTCGTCGATTTTATTTGACCTTTCCAGAAGATTCATATGGATATTCCGTAGTTGGCAAAATCCCATGGTCTCATTTAAGAAGCATAATGAGAATTACAGATGAAGAGGAAAGAAACTATTATTTAAAGGAAACCCTGACAGAAAATTGGTCTGTCAGAGTTTTGGAGCGCAATATTAAGAGTGGATATTACAAAAGAATGTTGTCCACACAGTTACCGGATAAAGAAAATAGAGCATTAGAATTTGTAAAAGATCCATTTGTGTTAGAATTTATGGGAGTTGCCCCAAATATCAGTCGATTGGAAAGTGATTTAGAAACGGCAATTATAAATAATCTTCAGAAGTTCCTGTTAGAAATGGGAAAAGGATTTTCTTTTGTAGGCAGACAGATGAGAATATGCACCGAAACAACAGATTTCTATATTGATTTGGTTTTTTATAATTATATTCTGAAATGTTTTGTCGTTATTGATTTAAAAACAAAGAAATTGACACATCAAGATATAGGACAGATGGATATGTATGTCAGAATGTTTGATGATCTAAAAAGAAGAGAGGATGATAACCCAACAATCGGGATTATTTTTTGCACAGATAAGGATGAAACGATTGTAAAATATTCGGTACTCCATGAAAGTCAACAGATATTAGCCTCAAAGTATATGACCGTTTTACCGACAGTGGAAGAATTACAGAAAGAATTTGAGAGAAATCAGTTGATTTATGATAGCAGAAAATAAAGACATTGCTAATTTATATGATATAGAATACGAAACAGACTACTTTGTAAATAGTTATGACTGCAAATTGTGACTTTCATTCGTGTGGTTGCAAAAGTTCGCCTATAAGCCAATCTTAAAATGAAAATTTACACGAAATTATTTCTAAATTACACGAATTTTATGGTACATAGTAGTCGAAGTAATTCTGTGAAAGAGAGGTTTTCATATGCCAGATAAGAGAGGAAATTCGCAATCCGCTGACAAAGGTCAGCTACTTGCTCATGAAAGCAGCCCAAAAGGCGGGCATGCTTTCAAATTACAAGCCCCCTACAAGCCCACAGGCGACCAGCCGCAGGCCATCGCCGAACTGGTCAAAGGATTCAAGGAGGGCAATCAATTCCAGACTTTACTAGGGGTTACGGGTTCCGGCAAGACATTTACGATGGCGAATGTCATTCAGGAATTACAGAAACCGACGCTGGTCATCGCCCACAACAAGACGCTTGCGGCGCAGCTCTACGGAGAATTCAAGGAGATGTTCCCTGAGAATGCAGTAGAGTATTTTGTCTCCTACTATGACTACTACCAGCCTGAGGCCTACGTTCCCTCCTCCGACACCTACATCGCTAAGGACTCGTCCATCAATGATGAGATAGACAAGCTCCGCCACTCGGCGACGGCTGCTCTTTCGGAGCGGCGGGATGTGGTCATCATTGCCAGCGTGTCCTGCATCTATGGACTTGGCTCGCCCATCGACTACCAGGAGATGGTAATCTCGCTGCGGCCGGGAATGGTAAAGGACAGGGATGAGATTCTGCGGAAACTGATTGACATTCAGTATGACCGCAATGAGATGGACTTTAAGCGTGGTACGTTTCGGGCGCACGGGGATGTGGTGGAGATTTTCCCGGCGTATTCGGAAGAGTATGCGTACCGGGTTGAATTTTTCGGCGACGAGGTGGAAAGAATTACAGAAGTGGATGTGCTGACCGGGGAGATTAAAAATGAGCTGAACCATATAGCCATATTTCCGGCATCCCATTATGTTGTCTCGAAGGAGAGCATGGAGCGGGCAATCCGGGAGATTGAGACGGAGCTTGAGGCTCAGGTCAAATATTTTAAGGGCGAGGGAAAGCTTTTGGAGGCACAGAGGATTTCCGAGCGGACGAATTTTGATATCGAGATGATGAGAGAGACGGGGTTCTGCTCGGGGATTGAGAATTATTCCAGGCACCTGACGGGGCTTGCGGCGGGGCAGCCGCCCCATACGCTGATTGATTATTTCCCGGATGATTTTATCCTGATGATCGATGAGTCGCACATTACGATTCCCCAGGTGGGCGGCATGTATCACGGCGACCAGTCCAGGAAATCTACGCTTGTGGAGTATGGGTTCCGCCTTCCCTCGGCGAAGGATAACCGTCCCTTGAGCTTTGAGGAGTTTGAGAGCAAGATCAATCAGGCGCTTTTTGTGTCTGCGACGCCGGGGCCTTATGAGGGAGACCATGAACTTCTGCGGGCGGAGCAGGTAATCCGTCCGACGGGGCTTTTGGACCCGTCGGTGGAGGTGCGTCCGGTGGAAGGGCAGATTGACGACCTTGTGTCGGAAGTGAATAAGGAGATCAGCAAGAAAAACAAGATACTGGTTACGACGCTTACAAAGCGCATGGCGGAGGATCTGACGGACTACATGCGGGAGCTGGGAATCCGCGTCAAATACCTCCACTCCGATATTGACACCCTTGAGAGGGCGGAGATTATCCGGGATATGCGGCTGGACGTGTTTGATGTGCTTGTAGGGATCAACCTCCTCAGGGAAGGACTTGACATCCCGGAGATTACGCTGATTGCCATTATCGATGCGGACAAGGAAGGGTTCCTTCGTTCGGAGACTTCGCTGATTCAGACGATTGGGCGAGCGGCGAGAAATGTGGAAGGGCATGTCATCATGTATGCGGACACGGTGACGGATTCTATGAGGCGCGCCATGGACGAGACGGAGCGCAGGCGCACGATCCAGGAAAAATACAATGAGGAGCACGGCATTACGCCCCAGTCTATCCAGAAGAGCGTGAGGGAGCTTATCAGCATATCGAAGAAAGTGGCGGCGGAAGAGCTGCGTATGGAGAAAGACCCGGAATCCATGAGCGTGAAGGAATTAGAGAAACTGGCGAAAGACCTTACGAAACAGATGAAGAAGGCCGCTGCAGAGCTTAATTTTGAGGCTGCTGCGGAGCTCAGGGACAAGCTTGTGGAGATTAAGAAACTTTTGCATGAGTAAGAGAGGATAAAAGAATGTCAAAAAATAAAGATAACAAGCAATATATTACGATTCGCGGGGCGAATGAGCATAATCTGAAGAATGTGGATTTAAAGATTCCGAGAAATGAACTGGTAGTGCTGACGGGCCTCAGCGGTTCGGGAAAGTCTTCTCTTGCGTTTGACACAATCTATGCGGAGGGGCAGAGGCGGTACATGGAATCCCTGTCTTCCTATGCCCGGATGTTTCTCGGGCAGATGGAAAAGCCGGATGTGGAGAGCATCGAGGGGCTTTCGCCGGCGATTTCCATAGACCAGAAGTCCACCAACCGCAATCCGCGCTCTACGGTGGGGACGGTGACGGAGATTTATGATTATTTCCGTCTGCTCTACGCGCGGATTGGGATTCCCCACTGCCCGAAGTGCGGGAAAGAGATTAAAAAGCAGACGGTAGACCAGATGGTGGACCAGATCATGGAACTTCCCGAACGGACGAAGATTCAGCTCCTTGCGCCGGTGGTGCGGGGACGCAAAGGTACTCATGCAAAACTTTTGGAGAGGGCGAAAAAGAGCGGGTATGTGCGTGTCCGCATTGACGGGAACCTCTACGAGCTTTCCGAGGAGATTGCGCTGGATAAGAATATCAAGCACAGCATTGAGATTATCGTGGACCGCCTGGTGGTGAAGGAAGGGATAGAAAAGAGGCTGACGGACTCCATTGAAAATGTCCTTCATCTCGCGGAGGGGCTTATGATTGTGGATGTGATAGACGGGGAGCCGATGAATTTCAGCCAGAGTTTTTCCTGCCCGGACTGCGGCATCAGTGTGGATGAGATTGAGCCGAGGAGTTTTTCATTTAACAACCCGTTCGGCGCATGTCCGGAATGCTTTGGACTGGGGTATAAGATGGAGTTTGACGAGGAGCTGATGATTCCGGACAGGAGGCTCAGCATCGCCCAGGGCGCGATTACGGTCATGGGCTGGCAGTCCTGCACGGATAAAAAGAGTTTCACATATGCGATTCTGGACGCGCTGAGCAGGGAGTATGATTTTTCCTTGGATACTCCTTTCGGAGAGTATCCAAAGCGGATTCAGGATATCATACTTTATGGGACCGGCGGGAAAGAGATAAAGGTCCATTATAAAGGGCAGAGAGGCGAGGGCGTCTATGACGTGGCGTTTGAGGGTCTGATCAAGAATGTGGAGCGGCGTTACCGCGAGACGTCGTCGGATACGATGAAGGCGGAATATGAGGAATTTATGCAGATTACGCCCTGCCGCGAGTGCGGAGGACAGCGGCTTAAGCCTGCGGCATTGGCAGTTACCCTTGGGGATAAGAACATCCATGAGGTGACGACGCTTTCCATTGAAAAGCTGCAGGGTTTTCTGCAGGAGATGACTTTGAGCGAGCAGCAGATGTTGATCGGAGGGCAGATTTTAAAGGAGATTCAGGCACGGACGAAGTTTTTGCTTGACGTTGGGCTTGACTACCTTACGCTCTCAAGAGCCACCGGTTCTCTTTCCGGGGGAGAGGCGCAGAGAATCCGCCTGGCGACGCAGATTGGCTCCGGGCTTGTGGGGGTGGCGTATATTCTTGACGAGCCGAGCATCGGGCTGCACCAGCGGGATAATGATAAGCTGCTCAATACATTAAAGCATCTGCGTGACCTGGGCAATTCAGTCATTGTAGTGGAGCATGACGAGGATACGATGCGGGAGGCGGACTATATCGTGGATGTGGGGCCGGGAGCAGGCGAGCATGGTGGCGAGATTGTGGCAGTCGGCACGGCAAAAGATATAATTAAGAATAAGAAATCCATTACCGGCGCATACTTAAGTGGAAGGGAACGCATTCCGGTGCCGGATGAGCGGGCGAATCCTTCCGGCTGGCTTAAGATTACCGGAGCGAGGGAGAATAACCTGAAAAATATCGACGTTGAGATTCCCCTTGGCATCATGACGTGCATTACCGGAGTGTCCGGCTCGGGGAAAAGCTCCCTGATCAATGAGATTTTGTATAAGCGTCTTGCAAGGGACTTAAACCGTGCCAGGACCATTCCGGGAAAGCACAGGGATGTGGAAGGCATCGGGCAGCTTGACAAGGTGATTGCGATAGACCAGTCGCCGATCGGTCGTACGCCCCGCTCGAATCCTGCTACTTATACAGGTGTTTTTGACCTTATCAGGGATCTGTTCGCGGCGACCGCAGATGCCAAGGCGAGGGGCTACAAGAAGGGAAGGTTCAGCTTTAATGTCAAGGGAGGGCGTTGCGAGGCCTGCTCGGGAGACGGAATCTTAAAGATAGAGATGCATTTTCTGCCGGATGTGTATGTTCCGTGCGAAGTGTGCCACGGGAAACGGTATAACCGGGAAACGCTGGAGGTCAAGTATAAAGGAAAGAGTATTTATGATGTCCTGAACATGACGGTGGAAGAGGCGATGCATTTCTTTGAGAATGTGCCGAGCATCAGGAGGAAGATGGAGACGCTGTATGACGTGGGGCTTTCCTATATCCGTCTCGGCCAGCCGTCCACGGAGCTTTCCGGGGGAGAGGCGCAGAGGATTAAGCTTGCGTCGGAGCTGAGCAAGCGGAGCACCGGGAAGACAATCTATATCCTGGACGAGCCGACGACAGGACTGCATTTTGCGGATGTCCACAAGCTGACGGAAATCTTGCGGAGGCTGTCGGCGGACGGCAATACAGTCCTTGTCATCGAGCATAATCTGGATGTGATTAAGACGGCGGATTACATTATAGATATGGGGCCGGAAGGCGGCGACGGGGGAGGAACCGTAATCGCGAAAGGAACGCCGGAGGAAGTGGCGGAAAATCCTGTCTCCTACACCGGAAAGTACATTAAAGATATGCTTCAGAAAGAATTAAGAAAATAAGGGTTTTCAATTATTCGGGCAGGGGATATAATACCCGTGGAATGTCCCGTATTAAGCGGATAGTATGAGAGTAAACGATTTGAAAGGGGATTTAGTATGTCGGTAGATATTGGGATTGATTTGGGGACAGCCAGTGTTCTTGTGTATATCAAAGGCAAAGGTGTTATACTTAAGGAACCATCTGTAGTGGCATTTGACCGGGATACGAATACAATAAAGGCTATTGGTGAAGAGGCACGGCTGATGCTTGGGCGCACGCCGGGCAACGTGATTGCGATTCGTCCCCTGAGAAAAGGTGTAATATCCGATTACACTGTGACAGAGAAGATGATAAAGTATTTCGTGCAGAAGGCTATGGGACGGCGAACATTTCGAAAGCCGTGTATTAGTATCTGTGTGCCAAGCGGAGTGACAGAAGTTGAAAAAAAAGCAGTAGAGGAGGCGACCTTTGCTGCAGGAGCGAGGGATGTCAATCTTATCGAGGAGCCGGTGGCCGCAGCAATCGGCGCGGGCATCGACATTTCAAAGCCTTGCGGTAATATGATCGTGGATATTGGCGGAGGGACTACAGATGTAGCTGTGATTTCTCTTGGAGGGACAGTGGTCAATACTTCCTTGAAAGTGGCGGGGGATGATTTTGATGAAGCAATTGTCCGCTTTATGAGGAAAAAGCATAATTTATTGATTGGTGACAGGACAGCAGAGGATATTAAGATTCAGATCGGGACTACTTATCAGATGATGGAGGATGATGCGATGGAAGTCCGGGGGAGAAACCTTCTGACCGGACTTCCCAAGACAGTAATGGTGACCTCCGCTGAGACAGAAGAAGCGCTCAGAGAGACATCCGGTCAGATTGTTGAGGCGGTTATCAGTGTATTGGAGAGGACTCCGCCGGAGCTTTCGGCAGATATTCTTGACCGTGGGATCATGCTGACCGGAGGAGGTGCTCTGCTTAGAGGTCTGGAAGAGATGATTGAAGAGCGGACAGGTATCAACACCATGACGGCGGATGATCCGACGCAAGTGGTTGCTGTTGGTACCGGTCAGTTTGTGGAGCTTACAAGTATGTACAAGGAGTAAGATAGAAAGTACATGGAGACGATAAAAGGATACGTGGAGCATATTGTATACCGTAACGAGGAGAATGGGTATACTGTATTTAATTTGAATAATGACGATGGAGATCTTACTTGTGTGGGTAAGCTGCATTATATAGAAGAGGGCGGGCTGTTTGAACTCACCGGTGAATACACGACACACAGACTTTACGGGACTCAGCTTCAGATAGAGTCGGCAAGGATATGTGAGCCGGAGGATTTGGTTTCGATTGAACGGTATCTGGGTTCCGGAGCCGTAAAGGGTGTAGGAGCATCCCTTGCAGGCAGGATCGTAAAGAAGTTCAAAGAAGATACCTTCCGCATCATAGAGGAGGAGCCAGAGCGTCTGGCAGAGATTAAGGGAATCAGTGAGCGGAAGGCAAGGGAGATATCTCTTCAAGTGGAAGAAAAAAAAGATATGCGTCAGGCGATGCTTTATCTGCAGAAATATGGGATTTCCATAACTCTTGCGGTGCGGATCTATCAGCATTACGGGCAGAGTGTTTACCGTGTGATTGAGGAGAATCCGTATCAGCTTGCAGATCATGTGTCGGGAATTGGGTTTAAAACCGCTGATGAGATTGCGGCAAAGGTTGGGATTCATACGAATTCAGACTACCGCATTCGCAGCGGTATTTTCTATACGCTTTTGCAGAGTGTGGGAGAAGGGCATGTATTTCTTAAGCAGGATGTGTTGCTGCATCGTACAGGAATGCTTCTAGGGATAGAGATTGAAGATATGGAAAGGTATCTTCAGGATCTTGCGATGGAAAAAAAGATTGTATTGAAGAAGGATATTACTGCAGAGAGAGGAACTGAGCTGGAAAGAGGAGGAAGTTCGGAACTTCGGGTCTATGCCTCTCATTACTATTATATGGAGTTGAATACGGCGAAGATGCTTCATGACTTGAATGTTCACTATGATATTTCTGAGGACACAGCCAGGCATCAGCTTCATAAAATTGAAGAGAATACAGGGCTTCAGTTGGATGAGTTGCAGCAAAGGGCGGTTATGGAGGCAATAAAAAACGGGATCTGTGTTGTGACAGGAGGACCGGGTACCGGAAAGACAACGACCATCAATGCGATGATCCATTTTTTTGAGGGGGAAGGTATGGACATTCTCCTGGCGGCACCGACCGGACGGGCCGCCAAGCGTATGACGGAGGCAACCGGTTATGAAGCCCAGACGATACACAGGCTTTTGGAGGTGAACGGCAATCCTGAAGAGGAAGGAAATACGGGTTTTCAGCGCAATGAAGAGAATCCGTTGGAGGCGGATGTCATTATTATAGACGAGATGTCAATGGTAGATCTTTCCTTGATGAATGCGCTTTTGAAAGCGGTTGTCCCGGGGACGAGACTGATACTTGTGGGAGATGCGAATCAGCTTCCGAGCGTCGGGCCGGGAAGCATATTAAAAGATATTATCCGCTCGGGTTGTTTTTCGGTTGTAATGCTGACAAAGATCTTCCGTCAGGCAGGGGAAAGTGATATAGTGGTGAATGCCCATAAGATAAATAATGGAGAATCGGTGATGCTTGACAATAAGAGCAAAGATTTCTTTTTCCTGAAGCGTCAGGAGCCGGATGTAATTATCAGTGTGATTATCACGCTGATCCAAAAGAAGCTTCCCAAATATGTGGATGCGGAAAGTTATGATATTCAAGTATTGACTCCCATGAGAAAAGGATTGTTAGGTGTGGAGCGTTTGAACCGGATTCTTCAAGAGTATTTGAATCCTCCGGATAAAAGCAAGAAAGAAAAGGAGTCCGGAGAGCGCGTCTTCCGCGAGGGTGATAAGGTTATGCAGATTAAGAATAACTACCAGCTTGAATGGGAGATCCAGACGAAGTATGGCATGACGATAGATAAGGGGCTTGGAATCTTTAATGGCGATATGGGGATCGTCAAAAATATTAATACTTATGAAGAGACTGTGACAGTGGAGTATGATGAGAAGAGGAGAGTGAAGTATCCTTATAATCTTTTGGACGAATTGGAGCTCGCTTATGCAATTACGATACATAAGGCTCAAGGCAGCGAGTATCCGGCGGTTGTTATCCCGCTGCTTCAGGGGCCAAGGCAGCTTTATAACAGAAATCTTCTTTATACAGCCGTGACAAGAGCAAAAAAATGCGTGACACTTGTGGGGAGTGATGCTGTGTTCCATGATATGGTACGGAATGCAGATGAACAGGCAAGAAATACAAGCCTGACAGAACGAATCTGTGAAATGGATTGATAGTAAAAAGAATTTTAAGGTTGTTTTGGCCGGAGACCTGTCCTTTTTGCGGGAGGGTATCCGGAAGGGGGATTTGTATATACTGTGCGGTTAGGATTCGGCAGTTGGAGACAAGGGAACCAAAGTGTATGAAGTGTGGGAAGCCTATTCGCTATAAAGAACAGGAATATTGTTATGATTGTGTGCAAACACAGCATTATTTTGACAGAGGAGCCGCAATGTGGCTTCACAAGGAACCGGTAAATTATTCTATTTATCAGTTTAAATATCATAATCAACGTATTTTTGGAAGATATTATGTAGCAGAGATAGCAAAAAAGTATAAGAGGACTTTGTTGGATTGGCGTCCGGACATTATCATACCGATACCGCTTCATCCTGCAAAGCAGCGAAAGAGAGGATACAATCAGTCCGCACTTGTCGCAAAGGAGCTTGGAAAGTGTCTTGGAGCAACCGTAGATATAAAGGGATTTCGAAGGGTGCGGGGGACAGTTCCGCAAAAAGGACTGAATCCTGCAGAGCGAAGAATGAATCTGCAGGGCGCATTTTCTGTCAGAGAATATTTGAGGACAGCGTTGAAAGGAAAGAGGGTATTATTAGTCGATGATATCTATACCACTGGAAGTACGATGGATGAAGCGGCAAGGATATTAAAAAAAGAAGGGGCAGAAAAAGTATTCTATTTGACGATAAGTATTGGACAAGGATACTGATATTTGTTATACTGAAAATGATAGTTAAAGCAGGGAAGAGGTTAGAGGTGAACGATGTTAGACGAGCGCAAGGTTAAGCTGATGACAAAACTTGCTCTGTATGAACATACACAGGGCAAAGAGGATTTTAAGATAAGTGAATATTATAGGAAGGATTATGCAGGAATGCATATTTTCAGTTCGGTCATATGGGTAACGGTTGGTTATGTATGTGTGGCGATGCTGATCGTGCTTGCCGGTTTTGATGCATTGATCGACAGCATGTCCAATAGTCTGATGCTGATGATTCTTATGATTTTTGTGGTGGGTTATTTTGGTGTTGTTGTGATTTATGCAGTTATTTCCAGCCATATATATAATCAAAAGCATAAAGAGGCAAGGATGAGAGTAAAAAAATACAATCATGATCTTACAAGACTTCTTAAGTGGTATGAAAGGGAGAAAAAGTAAATGGACGGAATATTTGTGATGAAAGGTAAACTTCAGGAGATATATGCCCAGCATTCGATGGTGTTTGATAAAGGGGTGCAGTTTATTGTGGCTCTGCTGGCATTTTACATGATCAATAATAATGTGGGGTTCATGAAAGCAGCAGCTTCCCCCGTGGTGATACTTGCATTGTCTGTAATTTGTACTTTTTTTCCGATCATTATGACAGTCATTGCAGCGACAGCTCTTATACTGGTACATATGTATGCAGTGTCTATAGCTGTTCTCGCAGTTACGGCAGTTGTGTTTTTGATCATGTATATTTTCTATTTTCGGTTAACACCGAAGATGGCTGTTGTTGTGCTTCTTATGCCGATTGCATTTGCATTTAATATTCCATTTGTGGTGCCGTTGGCGTATGCATTGGTCTCAACACCGGTATGTATGGTGGCAGTTGTGTTTGGGACAATTGTTTACTTTATGATGGAATATGTGAAAAAAGCAGCTCCGGGAATTACCGGTTCAGGCCTCTCGGGAATTATGACGCAGAGCACCGAATATTTAAAGCAAGTATTTCAGGATAAAGAGATGTGGATTATTATTGCAGCATTTTTATTGGCATTTCTTGTTGCCTATTCAATTAGGAGACAATCTATGAATCATGCCTGGAAGGCTGCGGCGGTAGCCGGTGCAATTATTAACATAGTGGTAAATATAGTGGGCGATATGGTGTTGGGTGTCCACACTTCATATGCGTCTCTGGCAGCGGGAAGTATTGCCGCTGTTATTGTGGGACTTGTGTTGGAATTGATGTTTTTTTCGGTTGATTATACGCGGAGTGAGAATATGCAGTTTGAAGATGATGAATATTATTATTATGTCAAAGCTGTTCCCAAGATTTCTGTTGCTAAGCCGGAAAAGACAGTGAAGAGAATTAACGGGCGGCGTGAGACAGAAATTATTGATACGGAGTCTGTGAGGAATCGAAGGCATGAGAGAGAAGGCCGCCTGGACAGAGCCGGTGAGAGACTGGCAGGAAGAAGCGGGGCAGGACATGTCAGAGGAGATTCAAGACAGCGTTAACAGGCGATGATCACATGGAAAAGGAGGTGAGAGAATGGAACAGAGAATTTCTCAAATATTGGAAAAGTATGTGTCAGGTGTTTATTTTCCGGAAATTCACGTAACAGATGTTGTGGAAGTGCTGATTCTGGCATTTTTGATCTATCAGATTATTATCTGGATTAAGAATACAAAAGCATGGATGCTTTTAAAAGGAATTCTGGTGCTTGCCGGTTTCATTCTGCTTGCTATGATTTTCCAGATGAATACGATACTGTTTGTTGCGAAAAATGCAGTCGCAGTGATGGCAACTGCTGCAGTCGTTGTGTTTCAGCCTGAACTCAGAAGGGCACTGGAAAAGCTGGGTGAAAAGCAGTTCTTTTCTTCGGTTGTTCCTTTTGAAGCTTATAAAGAACGTGAAAAATTCAGTGAGGAGACGATGGAAGGCATTATAGATGCATGTTTTAGTATGGGGCGTGTCAAGACGGGCGCTCTGATTGTGGTAGAGCGTGCGATCCATCTGACAGAGTACGAGACTACGGGCATCTATCTTGATTGCCTGGTGTCTATGCAGGTGTTGATCAATATATTTGAACACAATACACCATTGCATGACGGGGCGATTATTGTCCGGGGCGATCGTATTGTATCGGCTACCTGTTATCTACCGCTGTCTGATAATATGGGACTTAGCAAAGAGTTGGGGACCAGGCACAGGGCGGCTGTCGGGATGAGTGAGGTAAGTGATGCGCTTATCATTGTCGTGTCGGAAGAGACGGGAGCTGTATCGGCGGCGAGCGGCGGGTATTTAGATTGGGACATTACAAGAGATGAGCTTCGAAGCCACTTGCAGGGAATCCGCAACAGAAAGACAGAATCAAAGAAACTGGCAGCATTTTGGAAAGGAAGGCTTAGAAATGGAAAAAAGACTGATGAATAATATTGGTCTTAAGATATTAGCCTTTTTTGTAGCTTTTATGCTGTGGATAATGGTGGTTAATATCGATGACCCGGTAACACATAAAACATTTTCGGATATTCCGGTCTCAGTGATCAATGAAGAAGTTCTCGCAAATGCCCAGCAGCCACAGACTTATCAGATCGTGGATAATACGCAGGCAGTGGATGTCACGGTTACTGCTAAGAGAAAGACATTGAATAGAATTAAGGAGCGGGATATTATAGCAGTGGCGGATATTAAGGAGCTGACATTGGATACTCAGATACCGATTGATGTTACGATCAATGGTTTTGAGGATCGGTATGACAGCGCCCAGGCGAATCCCCGCAATCTTCAGATCAAGCTGGAAGATGAGGAGACGAAGCGTTTTCCAATCGTCCCGACTACAACGGGGACGGTTCGGGACGGGTTTGTGCTTGGCGATATTCAGGCGATGCCTGAAAAGGTATCTATCCGAGGGCCGAAGTCGGTCATTGCTGAGATCAGCAGGGTAGAGGCTTCGGTAAGTGTCTCAGGATTGTCCAAGGATGCCGTGCTGGATTCGGAACTTGTGCTCTATGATTCGAATAATAATGTTATAGATCAAAATCTCCTTTTAAACAATCTGGGAACGGAAGGTGTAGGAGTCAGTGTACAGATTTTGAATACAAAAAATATTCCGCTGGAGTTCGATACTTCCAGTGTTAACCCGGCGAAGGGATACGAATTTACGGGAATAACTTACGAGCCGCAGACAATACAGATTTCCGGAGAGAGAGATGCGATCAACAATATTTCTTCGCTGCGCATACCTGCAGAAGCACTGGATGTAGATAATATCAAAGAAAAGACAGAGAAAGTTATAGATGTGTCGGAGTATCTTCCGGATTATGTGCGGTTGGCAGATGAGAATGCAGGTTCAGTTGTGGTGACGATCTCCGTAGAGGAGGATGGGACAAAATCTTACGACATCACGGTAGGCTCTATTATGATAAACAATTTGTCGGAAGAGCTTACGATGAGCTATGCATCAGCAGATATGGTGGAGCTGAAAGTGCGGGGGCCGAAAAATGCTCTGGACAATCTTTCGCTGGAGAAGGCAATTAGTATTGATCTTAAGAATTACACGGCAGACGGAACCTATGATGTGCCTGTTACGGTAAAGCTTCCGGATGAGTGTTTTTTGGAAAAGAGTGTAAAAGTAAGAGTTATTTTAAGTATGAAAGAATAGGATGGAGAGAATAAGACATGGTCAGAAAAAAGGTTACGATTTATAATCCGACCGGACTTCATCTGAGACCGGCAGGAATATTCTGTAATACAGCGAATCAGTTTGTGAGTAAGGTGTCATTTGAATATGACGATATGATAGCAAATGCGAAAAGTGTCCTCAGTGTACTAGGTGCGTGTATAAAAAAAGGGGATCAGATTACATTTGTCTGCGAAGGCGAGGATGAAGAAGAAGCCTTGAAAGCTATGGTTGAGGCGGTGGAGAGCGGACTCGGCGAGTAAGGCGGGTGAAAATAAGATGGCTTGTGTGAAAACATAGGCCATTCTTTGCTATTCGGAGAATTAAAAGGACAGGAGAATGCTATGGAGTATCGTGATCAGTTAAAATATATCAAATCACATCAAGAAGAAAGGAGGCCGGAGAAGGGACAAAAGAGAAGAAAGAAAAAGAGACCGAATCAGCATCGGGGGAGGATAGGCGCACTTGACCGTATTCTCTGGTTTGTTCAGGCATTGGCAACACTGTTTTTTCTTGTATCTATGGCGCTTCTCGGCATCCTTCCGGTCGTTTACATGGTTGGGGCATGTGTTCTGCTTTTGCTTTTGCTGTTAGTTGTGAGAAGCATGCAGAGACGGGCAGCCAGGAGCAGAAAAAAGAAAAGTTCAGGTAAAGGATTATCCTTTGTCGTCAGCGTATTGTTAGTTGTGGCGGGGTTATATGGACTGAAAGTGAATGCTGCACTGGATCAGATTGCAATCGGGGATGAGACAGGCGGCTACGATGAGCAGCACGCGTTCCCGGTTACAAGCAGGCCATTTAATGTATATATCAGTGGTATCGATGTATACGGAGATATAAATAAGGAGAGCCGCAGTGATGTGAATTTGATTGCGACTATAAATCCTAATACACATAAGATACTTTTAACGACAACTCCGAGAGATTATTATGTAAGGATTCCGGGAGTTTCCGGGGAGGAGAGGGACAAGCTTACCCATGCCGGAAATTATGGTGTGGATACTTCCAGAGCAACGCTGGAAGAATTGTATGACACAGAGATACCTTTTTATATACGTGTGAATTTTACATCTGTTGAGGAGATCGTGAATGTTATGGGAGGTATTGATGTAGAGTCTGAGCTGGCGTTTACAACCAGCAAGGCAGCCGGGGAAGTGGTGGATGTAAAAGAAGGGATGAATCATTTTAATGGAAAGCAGGCCTTGGCTTTTGTGAGGGAGCGGAAGGCGCTGGCAGCCGGAGACAACCAGAGGGGGAAAAACCAGCAGGCACTTCTCTCCGCATTGATAAAAAAGGCGGTCTCTCCTATGATCGTGCTCCATGCCAATGAGATGATCGGGAGTGTGGCAGGAAATGCGGATACAAACTTGTCGGAAGCACAGATCAAAGCGTTGGTCCGTATGCAGATCGGCAGAATGGAAGGATGGGAGATAGAATCTGTCGCTGCAAAGGGTGATGACAGTGGAAAGAAATATTGTTATTCTTACCGGGGAGGTCCCTTATATGTGTCAGTTCCTGATGAAAGTTCTGTGGAGGAAATACAACAGAAGATAAAAGGAACACTGGAAAAATAATCTTGTAGACAAAAATATTTAATTAAAGTAAAATAATGTCGGCCGGCAAGGATGACATTAAAAAGTTACGGAGGAGAAGGAAATGAAAAATGCAACACTAGTTATCATGGCGGCTGGAATCGGAAGCAGATTCGGTGGCGGAATCAAACAGTTGGAGCCGGTAGGTCCGAACGGGGAGATAATTATGGACTACTCGATCTTTGACGCACTCGAGGCGGGTTTTAATAAAGTAGTATTTGTTATCCGGAAAAGTTTGGAGAAGGATTTCAAGGAGATTATTGGAAACCGTATTGAGAGGATAGCAGAGGTAGCCTATGCTTATCAGGAGCTGGATGATATACCGGAAAATTTTCAGGGGAAATGGGCGGAACGGATAAAGCCATGGGGAACCGGGCAGGCGATTTTATGCTGTAAGGGGATTGTAAAGGAGCCATTTCTCGTGATCAATGCGGATGATTATTATGGGAAAGAGGCATATCGGACGATTTATCAATATCTGGTAAAAGAGGAAGCAGTGACAGTAGAGGACGGTGCTCCAAAGACACTTGATATCTGTATGGCAGGATTTGTTCTTAAGAATACACTGAGCAGCAATGGTGCCGTGACAAGAGGAATTTGTTACGTAGATGAGGGCGGCATATTGACCGATATAGAAGAGACCTATGGGATAAAAGAGGGTGCCGGATGTGCAGTGGCACAGCAGGATGGGGAGACGACAGAGCTTTCTTACGATTCCATAGTGTCTATGAATATGTGGGGGCTGCCTTTGCAATTCTTAGACATGCTGGAGTGTGGTTTTGAAAGGTTTCTCTCAGAATTAGACGGACAGGAATTAAAGAAAGAATATCTCCTGCCGCAGATCATCGGTGAGATGGTTCGGAATGGGAGTGCAAGGGTAAAAGTGCTCCCTTCCCATGATAAGTGGTTCGGCGTTACTTATAAGGAGGATAAGGAGGAGGTCGTGAAAGCAATCAGAAACCTTGTGGAGCAAGGGCGCTACCCGGAGAATCTGTTTGGCGGTCATGAATAAGGTATTCGCAGAACCCGGAGATATAGAATATATGACAAAGGGGATTAGGGGAATTATGGTGTTACAAAAGGTGAGAAAGGTTTTTGCTGCAGTGCTGATTGCAAGTACGATCAGTACGTGTAGTGTCAGCGCAAGTGATATACATAGTGAAACGGCAGGAGACATTGTAGAAGACATTTCCGAAGACGTTCCAGAAGATATAGAACCGGAAGATACAGAACCGGAAGATATAGAACCGGAAAAGGTGCCTGAAGATGAAGAGGCTTTTGAGGAGATACAGCCGGATGAAAGAACGTTGTCGCTTATAGAGGAATATGAGGTGTGGCTGCGTCAGATGCGGGCGCAGGCAGTGGGAAGCTATAGCTCGGAACTTGCAAAGTTTCCGGCTTCCTACCAGACGTATTTAAAAAAGCTTCATGCAAAACATCCAAACTGGATATTTGTGGCAGTGAATCGAAATCTTGACTGGAATGATGTTGTGACAGCAGAAAGTGTTTCTTCGACTTCCACGGGCACGAACCGCAGTCTTCTTCCAAAGACATCCAGTGGGCTGCTGCTCAGTAAAGCAAGTACGGATTATAATGCTTCGAAAGGCACATATATTCCGAAAGATGGTTCTACATGGGTATCGGCAAGTAAGCCAGCAGTGGCATATTATGCAGATCCGAGGAATTTTCTGACAGATAATTATATCTATATGTTTGAGGCATTGAATTATGATGCGGGTTATCACAAGCTGGACGGTGTCCGCAATATCTTAAGCGGAACGGATCTGTATGGGGATAAAAAGATAACCTACACAACTACGGACGGAAAAACGGTTAAGCTTGATATGATATATGAGCAGGCGATTTTCGGGGCAGGTGCTAAAAATAAGATAAGTCCGCTGTTTCTCGCGGCTAAAATAAGACAGGAGACAGGCGCAAAGCTTTCTAACGGAAGTATATCCGGTAAGTACTCCTACGGCGGAAAATCTTACCGGGGATATTACAATTATTATAACATCGGGGCATATTCTACAAGCACGGGTTCAGCAATTGCAAACGGCCTGACCTTTGCGAAGGGCGGAAAGAATAATTCTAAAACTTACAGCCGGCCATGGGTTTCTCCGGTGCTCGCCATTGACGGAGGTGCGGAATATATAGGAAAGTCATATATTTCCAGGGGACAGAATACGGTATATTTTCAGAAATTCAATACGATAGCTTCACCTTATTTTCAGCATGAATATATGCAAAACTTGACAGCAGCAGCCTCAGAAGCTAAGACAACATATAATTCTTACAGTAAGATGGGGATATTGGACGATTCTTTTGTATTTTATATTCCTGTATATAAAAATATGCCGTCACAGTCAAGTAAGGTAACGATCAAAAAATCGGTAAAAACAGGGAAGACTTTGTCCGAAGTGACAATGCGCAAAGGAGCTTCTGCAAAAAGTACTGCATTGACAACCGTTCCGAAGGGAGAGAAGGTCACCGTATCGGAGGCCGTGTATACAGATATGGATGTCTCTGTGGCAGATCAGGAAAAGAATCCGTACTGGTTCAAGGTAAATTACGGTTCTAAGACTGGATATATTTCTTCCAGATATATTCAGATGGATTCGGACAGCACATTAAAAGCAGGGAGTACAAAGCAGATCAGCGTGACTTGTACAGGCAGCGGAGAAAAGGTTTATTATGAGACAAGCAATCCGGCTGTTGCCACTGTAAACAGCACGGGAAAGATTACTGGTGTAAAGAGCGGGACTTGCGAGATCTATGCAATTACAAGCTCCGGAAAGCGGATGGATGCAGTTGGCATCACGGTGAGCGGTACGAATGCCGGTATTTCGAAGCCAAAGCTTATATCGATTGCTAACAGTAAATCGGGTGTTGTCCTTAAGTGGAAAAAAGTATCGAAGGCGAAGGGGTATTATATATATCGGAAGAAAGAAGGCGGGAGTTATAAAAAGATAAAGAAGATCACTTCTGGAAAAACGGTGAAATATACAGATAAATCAATGGCAGCAGGAAAAAAATATGTGTACACCGTAAAGGCATATAATGGGAGCAAAACAAGCAGTTGTGACAAGAAAGGACTTACAATCCGCAGGCTTACAAATCCTTCCATGTTATCTGCTTCCGGTACAAGGAGCGGAATTAAGGTAAAATGGAAAAAGGTAAAAAGTGCAGTTACCTATGATATTTACCGTAAAAAGAAAGGCGGTAAATACAAAAAAATTGCGACAGTAAAAAGTAACAAACTTAATTTTACGGATAAAACCGCAAAAAAGGGTACAACCTATTACTATACAGCAAGGGCATGCAGCGGAATCTATAAAGGCTCCTATACAGAGCCGGGAGTGCAAGGAAAACGGAAATAAATGTAGAAAAATAGATATAAAATCGACAGTATCCCTCTTATTGCTTGAAATAAGAGGGATATTCGTTTATAATATTGTAAGTTATAACGATAAATACATCCTGGAGGGATTATGAAAAAGCATCTGCATAAATTTGAGACGACAATGTGGCTGTCGATTAAATTTATATTATATATACTGCTAATGTATGCTTTCCTGCATGTGATGGGAAAGGACAGTATCGGACTTACCAGATTGTCAAGAACTCTTGGTATTACGGTGTCCACCTTTGGAGTCGTAGGCCTTTTGTTCTTGTCAGTTTATGGAAAGTATGATGTGGGGCGCAGAAAGAGCAAGCCAATCATCTATTCTCTTGCGCTGGCGGTAGCGTGTACGGATGTTATAACTTATATGCAGTTGATGATCATGAGAACAAACCGGCCCAATATTTATGGTTTTCGTTTCTTGAGCCTGGGGCTTCTCGGGATTGCGTTTCTTGTGCAGATTGGAATTATAATTTTTTTCGCATATTTTGGAAACTGGTTGTTTTTTTTAATCCATGAGCCGGAAAAATGTTGTGTGATCACATCATCGCAGAAGAGTCTGGACGAGATTGTCTTCGCAATGCAGCGGTTTAAAAAGCAATACCAGGTCTCGGCAGTCCTTGATTATCGCAGTGATCGGATCAAGAGACATATAAAGACAGCGGAGACAGTGTTTGTCTATGATGTTCCGGTGGAAGCGCGCACAGATATCATGCGTTGGTGTTACCGCTATAAAGTAAATGTTTATTTCAATCCGGAGATTGAGGACATAATGGAATTAGGTGCAAAGCAGTATGTTCTGGATGATGTCTATCTGTTTAACAGAAATGTAAAATCGCTGACTATGGAGCAGAGGATCATAAAACGTGTGATGGACATCAGTTTTTCGCTGATTCTGGGGATTCTATCTGCCCCTCTCTGGATTTGTGCCATGATAGCCGTCAAGATGGAGGATGGCGGTCCGGTTTTTTTTAAGCAGAAACGTGCGACTATTCATGGAAAGCAGTTTGAAGTATATAAGCTTCGGACTATGAAGCCAAACAGCGGCAATTATTCGGCAACGAAGGATGATGACCGAATCACAAAAGTAGGGAAGTTCCTGCGGCGGACAAGAATCGATGAACTTCCCCAGCTTCTTAATGTATTAAAAGGAGATATGACTTTTGTAGGACCCCGCCCGGAGATGCTTAAGAATGTGGAGGAATATACCGAGGAGCTTCCGGAATTCAAGTACAGGCTCCGGGTGAAAGCAGGACTTACCGGCTATGCGCAGATTACCGGGAAATATAACACAACACCGAAGGACAAGCTGGTTATGGATATGATGTATATCGAACAGTTCAGTATCTTAAAGGATATTCAGATTATTTTTCAGACGGTGATCGTTTTGCTTAAGAAAGACAGTACAGAGGCTTTCGACAGGAAGAATAAGCATTGTCCGTACAAATTTGAAAAGTGGGAAGAAAAGAAGAATGATAACAAAAATTAAGCTTGAGATGATCAAGGCGGGAACGGTTGGACTGAATCTGGTGTATACGTTTTTTAAATTGCTGCCCGCACGAAAAAAAGTTACGATGTTAAGCCGCCAGAGCAATACGCCTTCCGATGAATTCCGCATGATAAAAAAAGGTATAAATTTGCGGGATGAAAGTGTGAAGGTAGTGTTTTTGTGCCATACTTTAGACGGGGGAGTGAATTCTTCTTTTGGAGATAAGATAAAGTATGGATTTCATATGCTCACACAAATGTTTCATATTGCTACCTCGAAGGTGCTCATACTGGACAGCTATTGTATAGTTGTGAGTATATTAAACCATAAAAAGGATTTGAAGATCATTCAGATGTGGCATTCTATGGGTACGATGAAAAAGTTTGGATACACAGCTCTGGATACGAATGAGGGAAGTAAAAGCGAACTTGCCCATGTGATGAAAATGCACAGGAATTATGACTATGTTTTTGCCAGTGCAGAAAGTTATAAAGAACATCTGGCACAGGGATTTGACTGTGGGATAGAAAAGATCCTGACGATGCCGCTGCCGAGACTTGATCTGCTTAACAGTGAAAAGTATGGACAGAAGGTGAGAAACAGGATTTATCAGGCATATCCTGAGCTGAAGGAAAAACCGTTGATTCTTTATTGCCCTACTTTCCGTAAGGAAGAAGAGGATTTTTTACAGGCATTGAAGAGCCTCACCTGTGCAGTCAATTATGATAAATTCAATTTTGTCGTAAAACTCCATCCCCTGTCGAAAGCGGAGGTAGAAGGGCCGGCCATCAGTGCGGATAGCTTTACAAGTTTCGAGATGTTGTTTGTCGCAGATTATATGATCAGCGATTATTCTTGTATTGTATATGAGGCGGCGGTGCGTAATATCCCATTGTATTTTTACAATTTTGATATGGATCTGTATTCGGATGGCCGGGGGCTGGCATTGGATTATGAAAAAGAGGTTCCAGGCCCCATCTCCAAAGATGCAAGAGAAATTATTACAGCCATTGAGACGAAAGAATATGATCTGGATGCACTTAAGAGATATGCAGATAAGTATGTGACACCGGTAAAACATGCGACAAAAGATATTGTAGACTTTGTGTTTACGTTGATCAATGAATAAATATGTGGAGGAAGGCCATGAATAGAGTATTTAAAGAAGATCTGGAAGCGATCATTGCGGAAAATATTCCGTGGGAAAAGCTGGAGGGAAAGACGGTATTGATTACAGGAGCCAGTGGTATGATCGGGACATACATGCTGCATGTCCTGACGATATTGAATGATGAGCGCGGCTTAAATATACAGATTGCTGCGATGTTGAGGAATGCGTCGAAGCTTCCGGATGAGATCCGCAGGCGGGAAGATGTAAAAATCGTCACTCATGATGTGACAGAGACAATTGAAATTCCCGGAGAAGTGCATTATGTGATCCATGCAGCAAGTCCGGCAAGTCCGTTGATCATGCAGGATAAGCCGGTAGAGACGATCGCCGCGAATACAATCGGTACGTTTAACACGTTGAAGCTTGCGAAGGAGAAGCACGCAGAAGGGTATCTGTTCATTTCTTCCAGAGAAATATATGGGCAGCCGGAAGAAGGACAGGAATTCTTTTATGAGGATACCTATGGGTTTGTAGACCAGTTAAATCCACGTTCTTGTTATTCCGAAGGGAAGAAGGCTGCGGAGACGATGTGTGTCTGCTTCCATGATGAGTATGGGCTGAATGCGAAGATTGCAAGGCTTGCACACACCTATGGGCCGGGCATGTCTATTTATGATGGGCGGGTACAGGCAGATTTCCTGAAAAATGTATTTCATAATGAAGACATCGTGTTGAAAAGTGAAGGAACTGCAATAAGAACCTACACATATATTGGAGATGCAGTGGCGGGATTGTATCGGATTTTGTTAGGTTCAGAGGATATTGTATACAATATTGGCAATGAGGATGGAAAGGTATCTATCCGTGAACTGGCAGAGATTATGGTAGATATTTATCCGGAGCGGGGGCTTAAGCTGGTGTTTGACATTCCAGAAGGCGGCACAAAAGGGACTGCGCCGTATACTTTGGGGATATTAAGCAGCAAAAAGCTGCGTGAGATCGGGTGGAGCCCGAAGTATTCTGTGAAAGAAGGATTCCGAAGGACGTTAGAATATCTGGAGATTGAAGAAGGAGCAGAGCATGAGTAAAAATATTGCGATTATTTTTGCAGGAGGTGTAGGGGCGAGAATGGGCTCCGGCCTTCCCAAGCAGTTTATTGAGGTAAATGGAAAGCCGATCATTATCCATACATTGGATATTTTTGAGGAACATCCTGAGATTGATGAAATCTATGTGTCATGCAAAGAGGATTACATCCGTAAGCTCTCAAAACTGGTACAGCGCCACATGATTTCAAAAGTGGCGAAAATCGTACCGGGGGGTGTCACCGGGCTTGATTCTATCTATAATGCGCTGCAGGCGGCGAGAGAGCATAATACGCCGGATGCGGTTGTGTTGATTCATGACGGTGTGCGTCCGTGTATTACAAAGGAGTTGATCGATGAGGATCTGGCGTGTGTCAAGAAGTACGGAACGGCGATCACATGTACACCTCTTTACGAGACACCAGTGATCTGCAAGGATGGACGGAGTATTGATGAGATACCGCCGAGGGCAAACTTTTATACGGCGCAGGCTCCGCAGTGCTTCCGGCTTGGTGATGTGCTGGAGGCACATGCTATGATGCGTAAGGATAATCCGGGATATGAGGGAGTTGTGGATACTTGTTCTATGATGAAGAAGCTTGGCAGGGAGGTAACTCTTGTGGAGGGCCTGAGAGGGAATATTAAGGTTACGACACCTGAGGATCTGTATACGTTCCGTGCTATGATACAGTATCGGGAGACAGAGCAGATCTTCGGATTCGGAACAAGAGAAGTACCGAGCAGGCTAAAGAAGTAGTATCGCTACAAGGAGGAAACATAGTGTTTACAAGTGCGAAATATGTTCTGAGTGAAAATTATCAGAACTTTCATAGAATTGTTTCAATTGCAAAATACGAGCTTCTGGCGGATATGCGCGAGAGCAAGCTGGGAGTATTCTGGAATTTTGCAAATCCTGCAATTCAGGTGTTGACGTATTGGTTTGTATTTGGATATGTGTTTAACAGAAAGGCCGTTGACGATATCCCTTACATTGTATGGATGCTGGGCGGAATGGTAGTGTGGTTTTTTGTAAGTCCGTGTATTACGGACGGGTGCAACTCTGTTTACCAGAAAGTAAATGTGATCACGAAGATGAAATTCCCGGTTAGCATTTTGCCCATGACGATAGTTCTAGAGAAGCTTTTTGACCATTTTTGCCTGTTTGTTATAATGATCATTATTTTTGCGACTCAGGGATATTTTCCCAGTGTATATTGGCTGGGGCTTATTTATTATCTGTTTTGTACGATTGTATTCGCAGTATCTCTGTCACTGACTACTTCGGTGCTCAACATGCTGGCCAGGGATACGAGAAAGCTGATATTGGCATGTATGAGGCTTTTGTTGTACTTAACGCCAATTCTGTGGAATATTGAAAGAGTGGGACATGGCAGGATTTCCCGGCTCATTATGTGCAATCCGATCTATTATCTCGTACAGGGGTATAGGGACTGCTTTTTCTATCACAGGGGATTTATGGCTTATAGCTGGTCTATGGCGTGGTTCTGGGGAATTACACTTGCATTGTTTTTCTTCGGGAGTTACATGATGTATAAATTTAAGACAAGATTTATAGATATGATATAAAAGAGGAAGTCAGATGGAAAGAGAAACAGCAATTCAATTCAAAAATGTATCAAAAATCTACAAGCTGAAACGTAAGGATAAGGATGTCACGAAAGACCAGAAGACGCAGTATTTCTATGCTTTAAAGGACATTTCCTTTGAAGTAAAAAAGGGACAGGTGTTGGGAATCCTGGGAACGAACGGTTCCGGAAAGTCTACGATGGCCCTTGTCTTGTCGGGGATCGCATCGCCGGATGAAGGAGAGATCATCGTTGAAGGAGAGCAGGCTCTTGTGGCGATCAACACGGGGCTTAACAAAGAGCTGACAGGGCTTGAGAATATAGAATTAAAGGGTGCACTTTTAGGTCTGACACAGAAAAAAGTCAGGGAGATTACAGATGGAGTTATCGAGTTCGCGGAGATTGGCGATTTCCTGTATCAGCCTGTGAAGAAATATTCCAGCGGTATGAAGTCTCGTCTTGGGTTTTCGATCAATCTATGTTTGAATCCAGATATTCTTATTATTGACGAGGCGCTTTCCGTAGGAGATAAAGGATTTGCTCACAAATGTCTGGCGCGTATGAACGAATTAAAGGAGGAAGGCAAGACGATTATCTTCATCTCGCATTCCCTTCCTCAGGTCAGGGAATTCTGTGATACAGCGATGTGGCTGGAGGGGGGCAAGATGAAAGAGTACGGGGCGATTGAAGATGTCTGTGATCATTATGCCGAATATATTGAGCATTATCATACGCTTACTAAGGCAGAGAAAAAGGCAGAACGGGAGGAGAAGTTCAAGGAACGTATTATAAAGAATCGGAAAGTTGGATGGATAGACTGGTTATTCGGGTAGTATTTCAGAAAGCGGGGATAGTATGGACATTAAAGCTGTAATGAAAAATGTTAAGGAGAAAGGACTGAAGGAAACAATAAGAATCCATCAGGACAGGGATAGAAGAAAGAATAATTTAGGGCTGAAGGAAGAAATCATACAGGGAATCATACAGGATTCGTTTGCTTCACAAAAAGAAAATTACAAGAGATATCTGACAAAAATCAGCGAGGGTGAGGTGACAGAAGAGTTTTATGAAAATGAATTGAAAAGCATATATACAAAGCATGTCTTTCCGAGGATTTATAATGAGGAAGCAAAGAAGCCTGTGAAGGATAAGATGATATTCATGGATAAAGGCCCGTTCCTTTCCGTAAGTCTTATCTACATGTGCAAATATGTGAAAAAGAATACAAGCTATAAGGTGAAGAAACATAAGCTTTGCATTAGAAAAGTCCCCAATGAAGATTATTATGAGAAGGCGAAAGAATATATCCGTGATACGGCTACGGCAAAAGCGGTGTTTATCTGTACGGCTAATGATCTGATGTCATACATCACCCTGCGTCCGGAAACTACTTATATACAGTTGTGGCATGGTTGCGGAGTGTTTAAGAAAGTTGGTCTGAGCACGATAGATAAAAGCTTTGGAAAAACAGCGAAGTCTCACGAAGAATATCCTTTGAATACGAATTATTCTTATGTCACGATAGCGAGTCCGGAGCTTTCATGGATATTTGAAGAATCTATGGGAATCGATAAAGATTCCGGTATTATCATACCGACAGGAATCAGCCGGACGGATGAATTTTTTGATGAAGAGTTTATTGCGGGCAGTTACAGGAAGCTGTATGATAAGATTCCGCAGGCGAAGGGTAAGAAGGTGATTCTTTATGCGCCTACGTTCCGAGGAGATGTGGCGATCTGTACGTCGCCGGACGAACTTGATATAAAAGCATTTGCCAAAGAGCTGGGGGACGACTATATTTTGCTCTTTAAGCATCATCCGACGGTGAAAAACCTCCCCAAAATACCTGAGGAGTATGAAGGTACGTTTGCATTTGACATGACATGGAAGTCAGGGATGAATATCAGTGAGCTTATGACGGTTGCGGATATCTGCATATCGGACTATTCCTCCGTTGTATTTGAATATTCGCTTTTTGAGAGACCGATGTTGTTCTTTGTGTATGATCTCGAGGATTATATTGATGAGAGAGGGCTTTATTATGATTTCGATGAGATCACACCGGGACCTCTATGCAGGACAAACGAAGAGATGTTAGATTATATAAAACATATTGATGAACGTTTTGACAAGCAGGAGGTTATCGATTTCAAGAATAAATTTATGTGTTGCTGTGACGGACATTCTTCTGAAAGAATACTTGCATTGGTGGAAGATAAGGAGTAAAGGATGAAACGTATTTTGACTTATGGGACATATGATCTGCTCCATTATGGGCATATCCGACTGTTAAAAAGAGCGAAAGCATTAGGGGATTATCTCATTGTGGCAATTTCTACAGAGCGGTTTAATGAGATCAAAGGGAAAAAAGCTTACCATAATTATGAGACAAGAAAAGAGATGCTGGAGGCGGTGCGGTATGTGGATCTTGTGATACCGGAGAATGACTGGGATCAAAAAAGAGATGACGTATTGAAGTACCATGTCGATACCGTAGTTATGGGAAGCGACTGGGAAGGACATGAAAAATTCGAGAGCTTAAAAGATATCTGCGAAGTAGTGTATCTGGACAGGACAGACGGGATTTCTACGACAAAGATTAAAGAAGAATTGCATTTGTCGGAGGATAATTTATATTCTAAATAGTAAAAAATAAGATGGAGGAAGTTTATGAAGATTGGAATAATATCAATTAATATGCATACTAAGGGGTTGAACTTTGCATGCCCGGTTCACACATACGCTTTTCAGCAGTTTTTGCTTGCAAATGGAATAGAAAGTACGGTTATTGATTATAAGGCGAATTATTATGGTAATTTTGAGCCGCGCTATCCTGGAAGATATTACTCAGAGCTTTGCAAGAGACAGTTGCAGTTGATGAATGAAACGACAGGGGAGAAGCAGCTTGAATATAAGGAAAAATATGACAAGTTTAAGAAAAAGGCTGATGGATATAATGCTTTGGAGGAAGAGCGGGCAATCCGTTATGACAAATTTCAGAGCTTTATAGAGAAATATTATATAAAAACAGATATAAGCTATAATTCAGATCTTCTTGAGGTGAGGGATCCTGGGTTTGACTGTTATATTTGTGCTACGGATGTTGTGTGGAAATATCAGGATGCGGAAGGGTTCGACAGAGGTTATTTTCTTGCCAGCCGTGCTATGGAGAACAAATGGAAAATTGCGTATTCGGCCAGCCGCGGCGTTCCGAAACCGTATTCAAATGAACAGTCTTATGAGTTTTTCAGATATCTGCAGGATATAGATGTTATTTCTGTACGTGAGAATAGTCTGAAAGAGTTTATTGAAGAAAATTCTGATCTGACTGCAAAAGTCGTAATGGATCCGGTCCTTTTGAACGATAAGGAAATATATGAAAAGGTTACAGTAAAGCCAGAGGAAGAACACTATCTTTTGTTGTATTATGCGGAAGAACAATCGCAAAATGCACTTAATCATGCAGTAAAATATGCGAAAGAACACAATCTGATGATTGTAGAGACAACTAATCTCCCGATTAAAGGGGGCGTTCTTAAAGATATCAATGACGTGAAAAGTGTTTTCAAATATGATATTGGTCCGGAAGAGTGGCTGGGATATATCCAGTATGCAGATTGTGTAATTACGAACTCTTTCCATGCAAGCTGTTTTTGTATCTTATTTGAAAAAGAGTTTTATGTGGGTTCACGTCATGGAGATAAGATAACAAATCTTTTGCGCACACTTGGCTTGCTGGATCGAAAGTTAGGGCCGGAGGGCGAGACGGAGGTATCAGCTCCAGGGCAGATTGATTATTGTGCAGTGAAGGATATCTTAAAGAAAAAAGCAGATGAATCCGCAGAGTTTATATTGTCAGCGATTCGTCGGGTGGAGAATAAGACAAGGCCCAGACATAATTATAATGCCTATAAAAGAACGCTCACATATCCGGTATTATATAATACACAGAGAAAGAATGAAGAATTTGTATGGAAATATAAGCCTTCTGTAGGCTGTGTGAAGAAGCTTTCAAGCGGTTCTTTTGAATTGAAGCCGAATAATCTGTTGGTGACTAATGACGGGAACAGCCGATTATTGAAAAATCAGTTTTCCCTTTGGAATTATAAGTTTTTAGGGTGGAATATACGTGTAAAAATAGATAATCATTGGTTCTGGTATCTTGAGGATGGTTCTTTTAAATTGATGAAAGAATACAAAAAAAGTGTTGATAAACCACGTTATTTGTTTAAGGATAAGGATAAATTGCCATTTTTCCCGGTGAATCATATTTCTATCGTTGTAGCGGAAGCAATCTGGAAAAAGAAAGAGCACAATAAAGCATATAAATGGGTGAGCAGACATACAGGTAAGCATTTAAAGAGTTCCATAAAAAAGGTATGTCAGGCTGGACAGACTAAAGGTTAGGGCAGGACTGATCTATAAATAAAAGAAGAGGAAAAAAATAATGGAAAAAGCAGAAATTATCTTTGAAGTTACCAAGATTGAATGGGAGAGAATATTCCTTACTCTCGAAGTGAAGACAAACTATAAAGGAAAGGTAAAATTCCGTCTGGAAAGTCTGGGAAAGATTTTCCGTGATGAAGATGAGCAGAGCATCATTGGCATAAAGATCAAAGATTCGTTTCCGGTGAAGTGTAAGCAGATTGCAGAGGGAATTTACCGTTTTTCATGGAATATTGTGGCTATGAAAGGCAGACAATTCCTTGACAATGGGCGTTGGAGAATTGTAGCTGCGACAAAAGGAGAGAATTATGTTTGCTATGCGTCACATGAAGTAGCATATCACTTTGATGAGTATTCCCGTATCTTTCGATATGGAGGCGGAAAATATGCGTATAATGTGTCCTTCAGCACATTGATGGAGGAAGAAAAATATCTTTGGTTTTATATTAATACTTATTTTATGATAAAGAATGACCATTGGAAGATCAGACGGTATGTGCAGGAGGCGCTGACTGTAAAGGGTAAATTCAAGCGTGCATATATGTATACTGCTATTACTCTTATGAGGATGTTTTATATATTCTGGTCCCATGTTTTCCCGAAAAAGGGAAAGAATATTCTTCTTATGAGTGAAACAAAGGACTATCTATGGGGAAATCTTAAAGCAATCGATGAACGACTGCATGAGAGAGGGTTAGATAAAAAATTCCATATCAGCTATTCTTTCCGGAAAGCGGTGGGCTCCCATATGAGTGCATTTAGCTGGGCAAAACTGATTTTTAAAATTGCACAGCAGGATTATATCTTTGTGGATGATTATGTTCCGGTATTCGGCTTTCTGAATTTGAGAAAGAAGACGAAACTAATACAAGTATGGCATGCGGGAGTTGGTTTTAAATCGGTAGGATACAGCCGTTTTGGAAAGCGCGGAACTCCGTTCCCGGCCGGTTCATGCCACAAAAAATATGATTATGTGCTGGTTGGTTCGAAAGAGCTTGTAAAGGTCTATGCGGAAGTGTTTGGAATTGAAGAAGAAGCATTCCTGCCTGTAGGTATGCCGAGGCTTGATGGTTTCTTAGATGAAGATACGATCAGCAGCTTCCGGAAAGATTTTTATCAGGAATATCCGAATCTTAAAGATAAAAAGATTATTCTGTTTGCTCCGACCTTCCGGGGAGGCGGCAAGAAGACAGCTCATTATAATTATGAGTGGCTTGATCTTAAAAAAATATATGAATTTTGTGGGGATGAATACATTTTTCTTGTTAAAATGCACCCGTTTGTTGACGAGGAGCCAATACGGATTCCAAGAAGATATAAAGATCGGATTATTGATTTTGCAACCTATCCGAATATTAATGATCTGTATTATGTGACAGACATACTGATCACGGATTACTCGTCCAACTATTTTGAGTATTCGCTGATGAAGAGGCCGATCTTGTTCTATACACCGGACAGGGAGCTTTATGAATTATCCAGAGGTGTCCACAGAAGTGTTAAAGAATGTGCACCGGGTAAAGTGTGTGATACATTTGATGAATTGATGGATGCACTTAAGAATAAGGATTATGAAATTGAAAAGGTTTATCGGTTTGTCGAGGAGAATTTTGCCGATTATGACGGTAGGGCTGCGGATAAAGCAATCAATAAAATATTATTGAGGTAAAAATATTTATGGGGAAAAAGATTCGTGTTGTAAAGGTCATAAATACAAATAAAATTACAGAAGACATTGTAAAAGGATTAGAACAATTATTAGAAAATAAATGTGATTTTACTGTTGAATTATGTCTCTATGATATAATCTGTGATGAACAGACTGAAAAAATAGGTAATAAGCTTGCCAGAAAGTATCCCCAATCTGTTTTTTACCACAAGATGGATGGCGGCTTGCGGACCTGCTTTAATGTTGCTATGGCAGATATTTCTGCTGATTGGGTACAATTTTCAAGAATAACTGCGACGTACTCTTCGGATGTTATTGAGGAATTACAGAAAGTGATTGAGGAATGTGATGTTTCTCTCATATCGATGGCGCCAATCCAGAGCATGAATGACCAAGGAGAAGATCCGCTTTCATTTACAAGAAGAAATTGTATGATCGATTTGTTAGAGCTTCCATTTTATGTGCAGCCGGTACTGGATGCCTGTTTTATAAAATGTGACATCATTCAGGGAACGAAGCTTGCGGAGAATGTATTGGAAGAAAGTGCCATGGAAAACTTCCTTGCATGTATATATGATAACATTAAAAAGTATTATATAATGGGAAAAAAGTGCATGATTGAGGAATATCTTTTTAATGACCAATATAACTATCCGCCTCTCTATGAAAGAAGATGGTATACAGAAGAAATCAATCAATTACTTTTACCGTTTATAAAGGAAAATCAAGATTCATTTATTCGCCAAGCTACTGTTTTTCAGAGTGTGCAATTAAAAATGGCGGGAAATGAAAATGATAGATATAAAAATATTTTGTTCAATCATGAAATTGATGAATTTTTAGAAGCGGTGTCGCAGTTGCTTCAATATGTTGATGATGATATTTTAATTCAGACAAAATGGCAGCATAAAAGGATTCTTCCTGATTTTATGGTTATGTCATTTTTGCGTCTTAAGTACGGTAAAACTTGGTTTCCGGTAAAAAATGTAAGAAATCAAGATAAGAGCTGGGAGATTGCTGTTGATGGCAGAGTGATTGAAAAGTATGAAGATATTGTATTTGATGTTCAGGCGATAAATACAGAAGAGAGAGGGCTCGTCTTAGAGGGTGAGCTTATTAATGTCTATTTTGCAGATTTTGACGATATCCGAATGTATCTATGTTATGAGGGGAAAAAATACAGTGTTGAACGTACAGAGATTTATTCATTGTTTAAATATTTTGGAAGAACAGTAAAAAAGGGTTACAAAGTCCGGGCTGTATTACCTGAAGAAGTATATGTAAAAGACAATTTTAAATTTTATTTTCGTCTTGAATTCCAGAATTATTCAGGGAAATTAAAGTGTAAATTTAAAAAATTCCAGGCGAGATTAACTAAGAAAACGGCAAGGTCTTATTGGAGATTTGGAAATCATATACTTCGGTATTATAAGGATAAAGATGTATTTGTTATTAAAAACAGCAATCTGGCGCGCAGTATTTATTATGAAACCAGGTTATTGTTGTCTCTGTGCCGCATGAAATATAAAAAGAGAAGCTCGGTAAGCATAAAAAGAGTCTTTTTATTGCGTATGGTGTATTTTCTTACAAAACCTTATTTTAGTAAGAGAGAAATATGGGTTACTTATGATCAGTTATTTAAGGGTGGGGATAATGGAGAGTATTTCTTCCGGTATGTAAGAAAAAATCACAAAGACATAGATATGTATTATATTGTCAATGAAGATACAAAAGAGTACCGTGATCTGAAAAAGAGATACGGCAAAGTTTTGAAATATGGGAAGATGTGGACAAAGCTTATTGCTCTCCATGCAAAGATTCTCTTTGCAACGCGTGTTAACGTGAAGCTTTACTGTGGAATTGAAGAACGAGATGCCCCGTTTGTCAAAGATTTATTTCATGCACAAGTTGTATGTTTGCAGCATGGGCTGACGATACAGAAAATCGCTCAATATCAGAATAAGCTGTTTGATAATATACGATATTATTATTGCGTGTCACCGTATGAGGTGGAAAATATTAAAAAACCAATTTATGGATACACAGAGGATATGATAGCTCTTACGGGTGCTCCCCGCTATGACGGTCTGGTTGGAAAACCAAAGAAGCAGATTTTAATAACACCTACATGGCGAAGGAATGTTACAGCGGGAACAAATGAAAAAGGGAAGCAGCATGAGTACAGTGTGAATTTTAAAAGCACAAAGTATTTCGAAGTGTATAATCGCCTGATCAATGATTCACAGCTTATTGAATGTGCGCGTAGGACTGGCTATAAATTGATATACTTGCTTCATCCGATCTTAAGTCCACAGATTGGTGATTTTGATCAAAATAAATATGTGGAAATATGGGCCGGAGCTAAGGTTGATTATGAAACAATTTTAAAAGAATCTTGTCTGATGGTAACAGATTATTCGGGAATACAGTTTGATTTTGCATATATGAAAAAACCTTTGATATATTACCGGCCAACGGAGCTTCCGGCACAGTATGAGGAAGAGGATTTTGGCTTTGGACCGGTGTGTCAAAGCCACCGAGAAATTGTAGAGAGTCTGTGTGAGTATATGGAAAATGGATGCAGACTGTCCGATAACAGCAGAGAGCATATCGAGAGTTTCTTTCCCTACAGCGATCAGAGAAACTGTGAGAGAGTGTATGATGCAACCATAAAGAAATTTGGGAGAAGAGGAAATTAGATAACTATGGGAGAGGCAATGACAAAACAGCGTGATGCGTGGCTTGATAATGCAAAAGGAGTGCTAATATTGATGGTAGTGGCAGGACATCTCATTGCAGGACTTACGGATCAGGCAGAGTGGGTATGGGATTTATATCTGATCATAAACTCAAGCCATATGTTGCTCTTTACTTTTCTTACAGGATATTTGCAGAAGAGAAGAGTGGAACAGAAAGAGTATGAAAAATTAGTCAACCGCCTGTTGCTGCCATATCTTGTGTTACAGTTTATATATTATCTCGTAATTTGTATCAATTCAGTTGTGTCGGGGAAAATGGCTGACGGTCAGAGTTTGCAGAAATTAATATGGTTTCGGCCAATTTATCTTTTATGGTTTTTGAGTACCATATTTTTGTGCAGTATTATTGCTTCTATACTGCCTTATAAAAAGCACCCTGTTATATGCTTGGCAGGAGCGTATGCAGTTTCGTGGCTATGTATTCTTTTGCCGGAAATATCTTACCTCAGATTGACAAAAATGATGGCATATTTTGCAATCTATCTTACAGGATGTATGTTTGAAAAAAGCTGGATGATGGAACTCAGGAATAATACTAAAATACGTCTTGCATCATATCTTGCAGTTGTGTTATGGTGGACAAGTATTGTTTATTTTGAACCGTATATATTTAAAAATGTTTTTGCAATGGCGACAAGCTACTGGAATTATCCGGAACAGTATCAGGGGTTGTATGGATTACTTGCGAGACCAGTATTTCAGATGTTGGGTATGTTGTTTAGTCTTTGTTTTTTAGCAATCATGCCCAGACAAAAGGGGATTTTTACAAAACTGGGTCAGAGAAGTATGTATATTTTTTCATTGCACGGAATCGTTACATTGGCATTAAGATCGTGTAGCAACCATGTATTTCCAATTTATCAGAGCATAAATACAATGGTGGAATATGCAATGTTTGGAGTATGTATTGTCGCATTGACGTATTTTCTTGCAAGTGATTTTGTATATAAATTGTGCAGACCTGTTTTAGAGCCTGATGTGGATTTAGTAAAATTGATAGGACAGTTAACTAAGGGAAAGTAAAAATAACATGGAGAGGAAAAGATAACTATGCATATGAAGATGAGAAAACTGGGTCTCATTCTGATGAGTTCACTTCTGATTTTCATGTCTCTGCCGGTATCGGCATCGGAGCCTTATGAGGATAAGAGTGAAGATATACAGAGTATAACGACACCGGCAGATGAAGAACAGTTGCAGAGTCCGGAGAATCAAGAAACAAGTGAAGAACCGTTACAGGTCCCGGAGAATCAGGAAACAGATGCAGATATTTTGGCGGACGATGATGAAAAAGAAGTAACCGATTCTTTGAAAGAAGAGAAGATTGTGGATCCCAAGGAAGCTAAAACGGATAGTGAGAGTCCCGTAGAGTATGATCTGAGCTCGGACAAGATCAAGGTGCGGTTTAAGGACGATCAGGTTGAGTATGAGTATACAGGATCCGAGATAAAGCCGGAGATCGAGGTTGCGGCAATTCAGGATGAGAGAGAGAATGTCATTGATGAAAAACATTACATCGTCGAATATCAGAATAATATTGATGCAGGAGAAGCAGCGATTGTCCTGACGGGGAAAGATGAACCGGAAAAAGATAAAGAACGTCAGGAGGAAGAAGGGACTGAAAGACAGGATACCTGTGTTGGGAGTAAGACAGTGAAGTTTACGATCATTCCCGCAGATATCGGCAGGTGCGAGTTACAGGCGCCAAAGACCGCAGATTATACCGGAAAACAGGTAAAACCGAAGGTGACATTAACCTATCTGGAAAAGAAGCTTGTCTCCGGAAAAGATTACAAGCTTACTTATTCAAATAACAAAAAAATAGGGACGGCGACAATCAGAATAGATGGATGCGGCAATTTCAAAGGCACAAAAACAATAAACTTTAAGATAAAATTTGGGACACCGGTAATTAAGACAAGCTCTGATCATTCCAAGATCAAGCTGAAATGGCAGAAGGTGAAGGACGCGGCAGGTTATGTTGTATACCGCAGTACGTCACGGAACGGGAAATTTAAAAAAGTTAAGACTTATAAATCAGGGTCTAATACCAGTTATTCCGACAAAAAAGTCAAGTTCGGTAAAACATATTACTATAAGGTGAGAGCTTACAAAAAAGTCAAGGTAAAAGTAAAGAAAAAAACAAAAATAAAACAAGAATACGGCTCTTATTCTGATGTTGCCAGTGTAAAGACAAAATTAAGTGCGGTTGCAATTAAATCAGCAAAATGTGCATCTGAGACGACTGCAAAGCTCAGTTGGAAAAGAGTGACCGGAGCGCAGGGGTACGAGATCTATAAAAGTGAGGCAAAGGACGGCATCTATGCTTATGCAGGTAAGGTGAGCGGGGGAGGAAAACTTTCATATACGGCGAAAAAGCTGAAAACAGGGGTGCCCTATTATTTTAAGGTGAAAGCTTATAAGAAATCCGGCTCAAAGAAACATTACGGGGCATTTTCAGCGATAAAAAAAGAGACATTTTCGGACGGGCAGAAGCTTTATTCATTGTTTCCGGGCGGAGTTCCGACGAAAAAGGCGGAGATGGAGCAGTATCTTGTGACGATTACGGTGCCCATTAAGGATGCAGACGGAGTGCCAAGTACAATGCAGCTTCGTGTACATAAAAATCTGACGAGAAATTTTATGAATGCTTTCCAGGATATGTATGCCATCGGATTCCCGGTGCGGGCAGAGGATACGGACACTTATAACTGGAGGAGTATGGCGTCGGGGAGGAATCGCTCGCATCACAGCTACGGGTGCGTAGTAGATTTGAACTGGGGTTCGAATCCGATGATCGGTGTTACCGAGGGCAAGTACAGGCCGGGGGTTGATCCTTATTCCGTGACGCCGGAGGTAGTGGCGATCTGGAAGAAGCATGGCTTTTACTGGGGCGGTGACTGGAAGTCAAGCAAAGATTATATGCATTTTACATATACGAATCATTAGTGAAAGGATTGTCTCATAATGAAGTTGACGGGAAAAAGAGGATTAGGATTATTATTGGCATTGATGATACTGTTGATGATGCCTGTGAATGTATTTGCTGAAGATGCAGAGAAAGGAAAAGTTCCCAAAACCGGCTGGAGGTATGTGAAAGGTTATAAGCTCTACTATGATAAAAAGGGAAAACTTGTGAAAGATGTCAGTAAGATCATAGGGAAACAGTCGTCGTACGTGATCAAGGTGAATAAAAAGAAAAACTGTGTGACAGTATATGCCAAGGATGGGAGAAGAGGGTACATTATCCCGGTAAAGGCATTTCCATGTTCCGCAGGGAAGGCAACACCGATTACGACGGCCAGGACACCGGCGAAATACCGCTGGCACAGACTGAACGGGAATTGTTACGGCCAGTGGTGTACGCGTATCAAACAAGGGTATCTGTTCCACTCTGTGATGTATGGGAGGACAAAAAATAATACTTTAAGTGTATCAAACTATAATAAGCTTGGGAGAACGGCTTCTCACGGCTGCATACGTCTGCAGGCAAAAGATGCGAAATGGATATATGACAACTGTAAGAGAGGGACGAAGGTGATCATCTATAACAGTTCAAATGCAGGGCCTCTCGGGAAACCAAAAGCGGTAAAGCTCCCCAAATGGCATAAGTGGGATCCCACAGATCCAACGGCAAAATACCTTTGCAGGCGGAGAGGATGTCATCAAAATTAATAAAACTTAATAATTGGATACGTTGACAAGACTATAGCCCTTTGTTAAGATTATGTTGAGACTTTAAGTGAAAGGAAAAGGGGAAATGCATATGAGAAGAGTATCTAAGGCGCTCTGCGCAGCGTTGAGCTTGATGCTGATCGTGAATCTGGTCGGCTTTGAGGCAATGGCTTCTGAGGTTGACGGTAAGCCGGAACAGACAAGCGGGACAGCAGGTGCAGACCAGAGCACGGAAGACAAAGATAAAACAGGCGAAAGCAAAGAAGAACCTGAAGATAAAGGTTCGGCCAACACACCGGTAATCAACGATAGTACGCCGGAGCCTTCCGAGCCGGATGGCAATCCGGAAGGAGAAGGAAACGATGGAGATGCAGCAGATGTTCCGGATCATAAAGATGATCTGAATAACGGCGTATTGCCGGAACAGCCGGAAGCAGGACCGGAAGAGGAAACAGAGCCGGAAGAGACAGAGCCTGCAGAAGAGCAAAAAGCTCTTGAAGCCCAGGAAATTACAGGACTTACGGCAAAACCGGTTGCAGGAAGCACAGATCAGATGGAGATTTCCTGGAATGCTGCGGAAGATGTTACATATAAAGTTAAAGTTAAAGACGAAGATAATAAAGAAGTCACTTATGACGGGCCGTCTGACGGAAAGTTAACGGTTCCGGTAACGGCAGGGAAAAGATATGATGTAACAGTTGAAGGTACCGTTGGCGAGGAGCCTAATACACAGACGGAGACAGAGACGATTCCGGTGATCCTGCTGTTAAGCCCGGCTGTAAAAGTGACAGCAGATGATACTTCTGTGAAGATTTCGTGGGATGCGGTGGCAGGAGCAACGGAGTATGAAGTAGTTTATGGAGGAAAAACTGAGAAGACGACAGGGACGTCTTATACGGCAGAGGTCTCCGCAGATGTAACCAAGTACGAGGTGAAAGCGGTCTGCACGCTCAAGGATGCTGCCGGCAAGGAATATATGTATGAGTCTGCACTGGGCAGTGATGTACTTGATGAGAAACCGGCAAAAGTAAAGGGACTTACAGGAATTGACGGAGAAAAGTCGGCAATACTGACATGGTCTAAAGCGGCAGGGGCGGCATCTTATATTGTATACAGATACAATTCTTCCAGCAAGAAATGGAAGGTTGTGAAGAGAGATATAAAGAAGCTAACCTATACCGACAAAAAACTGACACCGGGTAAGAAATATAAATACCGCGTGGCAGCAATGAACAACGGTGGTGTAGGCGGGATGTCTACGACAGTTACGATCAGTGTGAAAAAGACACCGGGAACAAAAGTGCGCTCAATCGGCTACAAGGCTACAGTTAAGTCAAGAGCACCTCTTTTCAATACGAAAAAGAGCAGTAAGAGAGTAAGATACTTAAATCCGGGAACCAGAGTTACCACCATTGATTATGGAAGCGGCCGCTATCAGATCAAGCTGTCCAATGGAAAGACTTACTGGCTGTCGAAAGACAGGCTCACGTTCCGGTCAAGTATCTGGACGACAAAAGATTACTCGACAAAAGTAAAGGAAGATTTTGTGAATAAGAGGGGCTATAAGAGTCCGACGAAGTATTTGATCTGGATCAGCCAATACACGCAGAGAGTAATTATATTCCAGGGAAAGAAAGGGAAATGGAAGATGATTCGTTCCGGACGTTGTGCGACAGGTACTCACCTGCATATGACGCCGAAGGGAATCTTCAAGATTACTTATAAGGAAAAGGGATGGTTCTACAGGACTACTTATGAAAAACCGATCGTTCATTTTAAATCCCAGAATTCTTTCCATTCCAGAATCAAGAATTACAAGGGCGGATATGCAGATGCTACGATTGGAAGGCCCAGATCCAAGGGATGTGTTCGGCTGTATGATGAGGATATCAACTTTATCTACAAGAAATGTCCAAAGGGTACTACAGTAGTATCACACTAATATAGAAAGATAATAATGCCTCCGGTGAATCCGGAGGCATTTGTTTATAGATGTTTTTTTAGTTCTGAGACTTTTTTCTTTGCTGCAATCGATAAATAAATAAATCGATTGGCAGGGGTAGATATGCCATGTTTCTCTCCAAGCCGGATGACAGTGCCGGCGTATTCCTCTATCTCAATAGGCCTTCCTGCTTCCACATCCTGCAGCATAGACATCTTTTTGTGGGCAGGATAGCCCAGGAGAAAACGGATGATATCATCACGGTCTTCGGTAGTTATATTAACTTTTTCGGCTTTGGCCAATTCTACGATTTCGTCAATACATAGCCGGATAATCTCTACAATCTCATCTACCTGTTCAAAATAGCCGCATTCCACACCAATCTCCACAGCAGCCTGGGAGCCGCCGGTGTTCAGCATCCATTTTCGCCATTGGATACGTTTCATGTCCTCATAGATATTTGCATTCAATCCGGCATGTGCGAGACAATCCCGGACTTCTGTCACTTCCGGTTTGACAGGATTGTTGTATGCATAGCCGAGCTGTACTTCACCGGGGGTTGTATAATACACTTTATGTCCGGTACGGTGCGCATCTGTTCGGATCATAACACCGTAGAGCACACGGTTGTCCGGGAAATACGACTGCAGACGTTCGGTTGCCATGATGCCGTTTAGCAGTGGTAATATAATCGTACTCTTTTGGATCAACGGCCGGATGTCATCCATCACAGAGTCAAGGCTGTAGCTCTTTACTGCGATAATTAAGAGATCAAGACGGACATCCTGTGATCCGTCAGAGTATATATTAGGTTTTAATGTGCGGTCATTGATAGACAGCCCGTTTTTCCGCATTCGATCTGCCCGGTCGCCAGTTGCTAAGAGAAAAAAATTGTCCGGATATGCCGGGAACAGGTGAGAGATCAGAACACTTCCCACAGAGCCGGCGCCAACGACACCAATATTCTTTATCATTCGAAAGGTCTCCTTTTGCTTCTTTTTTACTAGTTTGCCTCATCTGGAATTTCACATGCAAAACAGCGCATTTTTCCATTTTTATCCGGCGGAATGACTTCCAGCCACTCAAAGTGCAGGTTAAATTCATCTTTAAAAAGTTCTGCCATTTTCTTTTGGAAAAAGCATTCAATCTCTTCTTTTGTGTGAGCATTGTTGTTCGGATCTTTTACAAGCAGGATCTTCATGTCATGATAAGATTCCTGAATAAATTTAAACTGTGCAATACCGACGATGCCGTTGGGAATCTTCATCAAGTACAAGGCAGAGGTCTCCGGGCTGTTTTCGTGTCTTACAAGATCGTTGACCCGTCCTTGTATGGATTTAATGTAGCGTACACCATCTAAGGTTACGGAGGTTGCTCTGTCTCCAATCTCATAATTGATAAACGGAAAGTCTTTTTTGAACAGAGTGGTGACGATGACTCTTCCGTCATCAGTCAACTGGTTGTTGTCGTCATAGATGTTAACTACATGGGTATCGCTGTTAATGTAGTAAAGTTCCTCGCCGGGAAGCTGGATGATACAGCTTCCTGTCTCAGAGCTCCCATAAGCATCAAATAAACCGTCGCCAAAAGCTTCTGTGAGTATTTTGCGGGTCATGTCATCCACCATCTCACTGACAGGAGTATAAAGCTTTGGTTTATAGATTCTGAGATTGTGTCTTTTAGCATAAAGGGCCATGCGGACCAAGCAATTTCTGCGGAAACAGAGAACATCTGGCTTGTATGCGTTTAAATCGTTGATAATATCACGGATTCCATCGCCTACGCAGTTGTCCTCCGATACCACTTTGCGGCGCATGAATCCAAATTTTTGAATGATGGAATCCCCCTTTTTGGGATCAATCTTCTTGTGACTGGTCACGAAAGAGAACAGCTTTCCGCGCAGAGGATGGTATCCTGCATACATGAGTACACGGATCCAGTTGGCATCCACGCAGGCCGATTCTCTCTGTGTCTGAATGAACTTTAACGGAACGCCGGAAGAACCGCTGGTAGAAAGGATGGTCCAGCTTTTTCTCTTTTTCGGGTGCTTTTCGTATTCTTCCTGCATCCAAAGCCGAAGATCAGCTCTTGTAGTGACAGGAAACTTTGCCAGGTCTTCAGGAGTATGGAAATCATCTGGTGTAAGATGATTTTCGGCAAATCGTTTGCGGTAAAAAGGGATTTTATAGGCACGCTTCATTAATTCATGCACTTTTTTCCCTTGCCGTTTACGGATAAACGCCCGGTCAGTAGGAATCTTTTTGTCGAGTTTCATCAGATAATAAAATGTCATAACATTCTTTAATTTCTTTTCTATTACAAAAGCCATGATAGATTCTCCCTTCGATAATTTTACGCGTACTCAATTTTAACATAATTGTGTGAGAAACTCAAGATTTGCGTATCTTGCTAAGAAAGTGTTTTTGTGTAATAATGATGATTAGAATTAGAGTTTAGCAGAGGAAAAAATATGCAGAATAATAAATTAAACAGCCTTGCGCTGAAAGCAGGAATTTTTTATATTGTAGGACAGCTTTTTATACGGGGGCTTACGTTCCTTACCACACCAATCTATACGCGTCTTTTATCTCCGGCTCAGTACGGTGAGATACGGATCTACGAGTCGTGGCTTTTGATCATGGTCCCGGTAATGTCACTGTGTCTTTTTCGGAGTGTGGACAGAGCAAAATATGATATGGGAGAGAGATATAACGAGTATGTTTCCAGTGTTCAGACTCTTTCTTATTTTTCGATTCTTGGATTTTTCGTCGTATGCCTTCTTTTCAGACCGCAGATGCAGCGGTTCTGGGGAATGACGGATGTGATGTTTTTTATGGCATTTTTCTACGTGTTCGGGTATACGAGCATCCTCTTTATGCAGAGACGTGAGAAGCAGATGATGCGCTATAAGGCGAGTATACTTATTACGACGGTGACTATCGTTCCGGCAACAATACTGTCTATATTGCTTATCTACTGGGGACGGGTAAACGGGTATCTGGATAAGCTGGTGGAGCTAAGAGTATGGGGATTTTATGTGCCGCAGGTGCTTGGGGGGCTGATTGTGGCTGTACTTCTCTGGAAAGAGGGGGGGAAGTTTGTCAAGGCGGAGTACTGGAAATATGCGCTGAAATATAGCTTGCCGCTCATTCCGGAGGCTCTTTCGATCCAGATCATGAATCAGGCGGACAAGATTATGATCCGTTTCCTGGTGGGGTATGAGTATACAGGAATTTTTGCCCTTGGAACGACAATTTCTTTTATTATATGGATTGTAGAAGACTCGGTATGGAATGCATTTCTGCCATGGATGTATGAGAAAATCTCAGTGGGTGAAACGGAGGATATTGAACGTCCATGGACAGTCCTTATGCATGGATTTGGGATTCTTTCCTGGTTTCTTGTAGCTCTCGCACCGGAGATTGTAGCAGTGCTGGGCTCTAAGGAATACCATATGGCAATTTTTCTGATAGCGCCTATGGTAACGGGGACATTGCTTCGGTTTTACAGCTATATTTATACGGCAATTCAAAATTATCACAAGAAGACAGGATTTGTGGCGGCAGGTACCATTGCGACGATGGTTATCAATGTGATCTTAAATTATGTGTGTATCCTCCGGTTCGGGTATATGGCGGCAGCGTATACAACGGCGGCAAGCTATTTTATCTTGCTGGTGCTTCAGGGATATCTGGAGAAAAAGGTTGCCGGAAGAAGAGTGATCTCACTAAAAAAGAGCGTGATAATATCTGCCTTTTATCTCGCTCTTAATATCGTGACTATGGAATTGTTCGCACTGCAATGGTATATAAGATATGCAGTTATCCTTGCGGCGGCCGTTCTCGCAGTCAAATGGATCATGCCCCAATTTTTAAAGGTTATGAAAGGATTTAAAAAATAAACAAAAGAAATTGGTTATCTGACTTTGATCTCTACATTTTTCAGCGCTTCGTGCAGCGTGTCTACAGCCTGCTTTAATGTGTCTCCTTTTGTGATGACATGTCCGATACGGTGGGGGCCTACATGGAATTTATGTACGCTGTCACCAGGTTTATGATCGAACTGTATGTCGTATATATCCGGATGTTTTGGATTGCGGTCTGTCTGCTCTTCGATAACACCGTCTTTTTCACTCATGAGCAGCATACTTGCATTGGGGACAGCGTGTGAATTGCAGTCAAAAACTGTGTCTTCGCCCAAAGCACAGCGCAGGATCTTCTCGTAATAATCAAAACCGTAATAGATAGATACCAGTTCTGCCAGACAGGTTGCGCCTGAGCGTCCGCCGATTTCAAGTACATAGGTTTTTCCGTCTTTCAGTATGAAATCTGCATTGATGGCGCAGTTGTCAAGGCCCATGGCATGGATGGCAGCGGTGAGCTGCTGCCTGGCGTCTTCTATTACCGAAGATTCCAGTTCATAGGGAGCGAAGTGCCCGATGGGAACACCGGTGTCCCCTTTGAATACATAATCGCCGTGGGGGAGGATAAAAGTGACTTCCCCGCGGTAAACGAATGCCTGTGCACCGAATTCTTCGCCTTCAATAAATTCCTCTACAATATAGTAATCAGATCTTGTGTTTTCTCTTACATTTTGAATGGCCGCATCAAAATCGGCTTTAGAATCAACTTTTACAATTCCCCGGCTTCCGGAGGAATCTACAGATTTGAAGATGAGAGGAAAGCTAAGTTCTGCCACACGTTCTGCAACATCCGCAGCGTCAAGAGGAATCTCACGGAACTTGGCGGTTCTGACGCCGTGCTCTTCATATTTGGACTTCATCAGAAGCTTGTTGGCAGCTACTTTGGCGGCTTCAAAAGAAAGACCGCATAACTTTAACTCGTCGCAGACTTTTCCGATGGTGATCACTGCTACATCCGTACCGGCCGTTACGATACCGTCAATCTGTTCTTTGCCGGCAATCTCAAGGATCTTATCGTAATCTGTTGTGTTTTCATAGTAGATCTTGTCTGCCAGTTCGAACCCGGGATAGTTTCCTGGGATGCTGACGACGATAGAATAGATGCCGAGCCGTTTTGCTGTCTTGATGAGCGGAACCTGATAGATGCCGGCGCCAAGAATCATTATTTTTTTCATGTTAAGAATCCTCCTTTTGTGTGTATATTTTTCGGACGACGAACTGCGGGTAGCGGCTCATGCCGAGAAACATCCTGCCAAGATATTCGCCGATCAGTCCCAGAAACAGCAGGTTGACTCCGGAGAAAAAGCAGATAGCAGCCATCATGGAGGGCCAGCCGATTGCCATGGAAGGGACTAAAAGCTTTCGGATAACTGTAAAAACAGCTCCCAGTATTCCTAGCAGGGAAAAGATGTATCCGCAGTAGGTGGCAAGTCTTAAGGGAACGATAGAATATCCCATAATATTAGACCAAAGTCCAATTAATTTTTTAAATGTATAGTTGGAAGTCCCGACTTCCCGTTCAAAGTGTTTGACAGGGACACTGCTGATGTTGCGTGTCGTACGAAGGAACAGACCTTGAAGGTGTGTGTATTGGCTTTTATACTGGATGACATAATCCCGGATGAACTTTCGGATGATCCAGAAGCTGGAAGTCTTCATGTCTTTGGGTTTTCCAATGAGAATCCGTACAGACAGATAATTGATGTAACTTCCAAAATTGCGGAAAAGGCTGTGCTTCTTCTTGGGATAGTAACCGTATACGATATCGTAGCCCTTATCAAACTCTTCAAAAAGAACAGGCAGTTGTGAAGGATGTGTCTGCATATCGTCATCCATTGCGATGAGTGTATCTCCGTCAGCATAATTAAGCCCGGCCATCACGGCGTTGTGCTGGCCGGAATTCTTTGCAAGCTCCACCACTTTTACACAATGGTACTCATCGGCGAGAGCTTCCAATGCCTGTACGGTCTCTCCGCCGTCAGGGGAAAAATCATCTACCAGCACGAATTCATAAGGTGTTCGTTTTTGGCGTTCCATTTCCTGCATGGTCAGCTCCACCACTTTTCGGATTGTTTTTGAGGAGTTGTAGCAGGGGATAATAATTGAATATAACATTTGTTTTTTGATTCTCCTGTGGTTATTGGTAAAATTGTATTATCTTATCACACACAAAGCGCACGTCTTCCGGTTTCAGACCATAGTACATAGGAAGTCTTAGGAGACGTTCACTTTCTTTTGTGGTGTAAATATCTTCTCCATGGAATCTTCCGTATTCAAGTCCTGCCGGAGCAGTGTGCAGCGGAATGTAATGGAAAACGGAGTAAATGTCCTGCGCTTTCAGATATTTGATAAGAGCAGAGCGTTCTTCTAAATCGGTTGCTTTTATGTAAAACATATGTGCATTATGCTTACATCCGTCCGGAACAGCCGGGAGAGTGATCTTTCCAGTCTCGCTGAGAGGGGAGAGGAGTTCATAGTAAAGGTTCCAGGAACTCATGCGGTCATCGTAGATCATCTGAGCCTGCTCGAGCTGGGCACAAAGATATGCGGCATTCAGCTCACTTGGAAGATAGGATGAGCCTGCCGAAACCCACGTGTATTTATCAATCTCGCCTCGGAAAAATTTGCTGCGGTTCGTCCCTTTCTCACGGATGATCTCAGCTTTCTCAATCATCTCTTTGTCGCGGATCAAAAGACAACCGCCTTCTCCCATACTGTAGTTCTTGGTCTCGTGGAAGCTTAGGCACCCGTAATCGCCGATGGTGCCTAAGGGGCGGCCTTTGTATTCGGACATCACTCCCTGGGCGGCATCTTCGACGACTTTCAGGCTGTATTTGTCTGCAATCTCCATGATCTTGTCCATCTCACAGGCAACGCCGGCATAGTGGACGGGAACGATCGCTTTTGTCTTTGGTGTGACAGCAGCTTCTATCAGCTTCTCATCAATGTTCATAGTGTCCGGACGTACATCCACGAATACGATGGAGGCGCCGTTTAACACAAAAGCATTGGCAGTGGACACAAAAGTATAAGAAGGCATGATCACCTCGTCTCCTGGTTGAATGTCACACAGAAGGGCAGCCATCTCTGTGGCATGGGTGCAGGAGGTGGTGAGGAGAGCTTTTGCTGTGTGTGTCTGACTTTCCAGCCATTGATCACATCTTTGGGTAAATGTTCCGTCGCCGCAGATCTTTCGGCTGGCAATTGCTTGTGCGATATATTCATTTTCTTTTCCGATATAAGGCGGAATATTAAACTTGATCATATTTATTTCTCCTAAAAGTTTCTTTACTTACTCATTTTAATACGTCTGCGCCGGATAATCAAGGCTATGATAAAAATAACAATTCCAGCAGCGGACAAGTACAGAGAGGCTTTGATGCCCGGGCGGTCAAATACCAGCTTGATGTCGTGTTCCCCGGGTTCAAGATATATTGCGGAATACATGATATTGGCTTTTATTATATCAGTTTCTTTTCCGTCCACATAGGCTGTCCAGCCCTTCTGATACGGGATGCTTAAAACAAGGAGCTTCTCTTTATCCACGGAGATGCTGCCGGTAATGGTGCCGGAGTCCATCTTTGTATTTTCCAATTTGTTTTCTGTCAGTTTTTCAATATAGGAAGCGTAATCTTTCATAGGCTGGCAGTATACTTTCAGTGAATCAACAGAAAAGCTTCCGGTATTGTTGAAGGTGATCGTACAACTGTCGGCAGCTTCCGTTCTGTATCCCAGGTTGAACAGGTGTGTGTCCTGACCGGTGCTGTAGGTATGGTTGCTTGAGCGGAAATCCAGATTACGTTTATAATCACCGCAAGACAGATCCATATTAATGATATGTTGTCCGTTGTTTTTAGTTGGATTCAGGCTGCCGTCAAATACCAGATAAGTTTCTGAATCTTCCATTCCTTTGAAAGAAAGGGTAAGTGTTGCTCCGGGCTTGGTGATTTTGACGGTGTCTTTCTTTATCTTTATTCCTTTTGCTTCATAGTCCGTTATTTTTGCCTCTGAGCCGGTAGGAACAAATGATTTGCCGGATACAAGTCCTTGTTCGGAAATGTCGCTTATTACTGCGGCCTGAAGCATGAGCTCTTGGCACTCCAAGGCGCTGTAACTGTTAAATTCCTCTTCGGTTATCGCGCGGTCATAAGTATAGCCCAGGGGCAGTGCATAATTGTTTTTATAGATGCTATACGGCGCTTTTTTGTCTTTCTTTGCCGGAACTTCCTCATATCCATAGGGAAGTGCGGACAATTCATCTTCTGCCAATGCATAATATTTTACGCATGCGAGAGCATTCATGAATGTACGGTTATCAAATCCGCCGAGCTGTACGAGATTCCATGCAGTATTCCCCATGCCCACATTGTAGTCAATAACGGGACCGCTCATGGTGCTTGAGAAGGTTGCAATACTGTTGTAATCCATTACAAGGGAAGAGCATAGGTTTTTCCTTGGAATCTCAACGGTAGATACACGGTAAAAACTGTCATCCGGATAATTGTCTAAAACCTTCATAGGTGTATCTGTTATTTCATCTAGAACATGTCCTTGTTTGGCAAAAGAATCCGGTGAAGTATTTTTTCCTTCAAAAAATTGATAATAAGCGTTCAGTGTCAAAGAGCTACAGCACAGTATAATCAATGCAATCTTGGAGGTATGCAGATTGATCAGGTGGAGCTCTTTGTTCATACATAAAATAACAACATAATCGCACAGCAAGATGGCAAGAGAAGACAGCGTATATTCTGTACGATAATCCCGGTTCATAAGAATGATCAGTATATAGGGAATCAAAGAAATAAACAGTATTTTTAATTCTTTGCGTGTCAGTCCGCGCAGTTCAGGAATGGCCCTTACAGTTATAAAAGAAACCAGCAATGCCAGGATATAGCACCAACGGTTTGTAATGGTACTGAATCCTCCCAATACAAATGCTGCAATCGGGAATATACAGGAAGCAGCACAGACCAGGAATAAGAATTTTATAAGGCGGTTTCCTTTTTTCATAAAAAGAATAACAATTGCCAAATAAGAAAGCGGGATAAACCCGAGCTTTAGCCAAGCTCCCGGAGAACCGGGTGAAGAAATAAAGTAAGTATATAACCGTGTCAGCCATGCGCCTCCATAGTAGAAGAGAGATGAGGCGGCAATCTCTGAATTCCCTGCCCGTCCGGAACTCATGAAGGAGGCAAAGGAGGTAAACAGGGAGATATTTCCAATAACGACACCTAAAAGGTAGGAGCCTGCAAAAGTTGCAGTAGTTGTAAAAAAATAGCTCCATGTCTTTTTCTCTCTGTCCTTTGTAAACAGAAAGCGTCCGATATAGTAAACTCCCATTGCAAGTGTACTCATGTAGATAAAGTAATAGTTGGCAGGCAGTGCAACTGCTACAAAAATTGTGCACAGATACCAGCGCTTTTTGCGAAAGATCTCCTCAGTTGCAAGCATAAGGAGCGGAAGGAAGATCATAGGTGCAATAAAATGAGCGTGAAGTACACCGGCATAGATTGCGAATCCGCAGAAGGCATACATCATGCTTCCGAGAAGGCTCTCAAAGTATCCTTTTTGATGATACAGAAAGAAAACTGACACAGACAGCCCGGCCAGAAAGAAGCGAAACAATGTGATGATATTGTAAGCAGCCTCTGCATGGGAAGAATCGAAGAGTGCAAACAGCCAATAAACAGGTTCATAGCTTAAAGGGACTGTATTGCCAAGACCTACACGGAAGCTGTAGGAAGGGAAGTTAAAGTCACCTTTTAAAAGCATTGAAATACATTCATGTACATAATCGGTAAAATAGTGTATCCTCGGAATGTACTGTGAGATGGCATCATGCATCCATGCGATACTGTTATCGTACTCTATAAAAGAAAAGAACACGCAAGCTGTCATAATGAGAAACATGACGGTATATACAGCAAAATATAAAGGAAGTGCTCTGCGCCTGCTGCACATAAAGTCTTGATACCAGCCTTTGAGTATAGAGATTCCTTTATCGCCCAGTAAGAAGATTCCTTGTACTATTTTCTGAAAAGGCGTACAGAAGCCTGCGAACAAGTAGAGAAGATACACAGGAAATACGGGCAGGGTAATGAGCGCTGCTTCTTTTAAAGGAGTAAATAGAAGCAACCCAGAAATAACAGTAACAACAACACTGCCTGCAGATATTCTTTTTGAAAATACGATGGCTTCTTTTCCTAAAAAGATTCCTCCGATAAAATAACCAAAGTATGGGAGAAGTGCGATACAGTCATACGTGTCGCAGCCTGTAAATACACCTATGATCGGATAGCCGAAAAGGTCCGACGGAAAAAAGGAAAAAGCAATTGCCAGGATGCCTGCCAGCAACAAGAGACGTCTCTTTTTATATATGCAGTCAAAATATCTGGCTACAAGTGCAGCGCACAGAAAAAGAACGGACGTAGTAAAAAACATTTCAGATGGTGTTGGGATCCTTACCATAGTGATGAGGCGGACAACACTTTGAAACGGTTTTTTATGATTCAGAAGCACTTGGTTACATAATCCGAAGAAGATGAATAAGACAGCATAAACGGCTGCATGTTTCAAAAGAAACGAATCATTGTCTTTGCCCCGGGAAGTATAAAGTCCTGCTAAAAATACAATACCGGGCGTGTAGACCAGCCTGAGCACCAAAAAAAGTATATGCTGCTGTCCCAGGATGACCTGAACGGCACTTCCGCAAAGAATGAGGAAAAGTAAACTTAATTCCAGTACCGGAAGTAATGTTTTTGATATATGCTGCTGTTTGTTTTCCATTATGAAAATCTCCTTATTATTAATATCTTAATCATATTTTACCTATTTTATCAAAAAAAATAGAATCTGTATAGTTCGTATCGAGAAATCTGTATAATATTTGAAGGAAAAAATATATTAAGAATAGTTTAAAATCCGCGTCTTTGGTTTGACAAACGATAGTACTGTTAGTATAATAAATGGAAATGTAATTTGTTAAAAAAGTGTGAAAAAATGAATTATAAGGAGATGTCTGCATGAAAAGAAGACGTAATGCGCTTATTTGCTTACTGGTTGCCAGTCTGACGGTGACTTTAGCTCCGGCAGAGGTGCTGGCACAAGAGGTCGATACAGGAAGCAATGTCCAGAAGGTGCAGGAACCAGAAGGAGAGGATAAGCAGATAAGCGGGGAGCTGCCTGATGAACCGGTGAATGAAGCAGGAGACAGCATGGGGGAAGGCACCGGGAAGCCGGATGAAGGCTTAAAAGACAACAGCCAGCAGGAACCGGAATGGAAACTGGAGGGACAGGATAGTCGGGACGCTGTGGACAAGTATTACGGATTTTCGGAAGGAGACGCCGGCGAAAAGAAGGACAAGGAGCGTTCAGAGGACGATAAAGAAGATGCGGCGGGGGAAACAGAGACAGAAAAAGAACTGCCGCAAAAAGAGGATGCAGAGGCCGAGGAGCAGGAAGATGATATTGTTGTTGATTCAGAAGATCCTGGGAAATATCGTCTGACAGGACGGGGGACCGGAGATTTCTCGTCATCCGGCCTGCGTGCACAATCCGTATCTCATCAGGAAAAGTACAGCGATTGTATCTTGCAGCACGGAATAGATGTGTCTTATCATAACGGCAAGATCAACTGGGAGAAAGTCAAGGCTGACGGCATTGATTTTGCGATCATACGTGTGGCTTACCGGGGGTATGAAAACGGAGCACTCCGGGTAGATACTGAGGCTGTGGAAAATATGAAAAATGCCAATGCGGCAGGGATTCCCATCGGCGCATACATATTTTCCCAGGCAATCTCAGCGGCAGAGGCGAGGCAGGAGGCAGACTTTATTGTAAATAACATCAGAGGCTATCAGATCGATCTCCCGGTCGTCCTTGATTTTGAATATGTGGCAACCGGTGTGGGCAGATTATATAAGGCAAAATTAAGTAAGAGTGCAGCAACGAGTGTCTGTACCGCGTTTTGTGACCGGGTGAAAGCTCTTGGATATACTCCGATGGTGTATGCAAGCAAGACGATGTATGAGGATAAGACATATGCAGCGGATGTCAGCCAGGAATATCCGATCTGGATGGCACACTATAATAACTCCACGAGTTATGGGGGAGAGTATGAATACTGGCAGTATACCTCAAAAGGAAAAGTAGACGGAGTCAAAACCAAAGATAATCCGTACGTAGATTTGAATTATCGCTATTATAACAGCCTGAGGATTACGAAAAAGGCGGTAGGAAGTCTTACCATGGAATGGGAGCCATGGGGCGGAGCGCCTGGTTATGACATCTATCGAAAGAGCAGTGACGGGAATTATGCCATTCTCAAATCCGGAGTGCAGCAGACTGCATTTACGGATACATCATTAAAAGCCGGAACAAGTTATTCCTATAAGATCTATCCCCAGGGAACAAATACCTGTATCGGATTTAACACAGGGATCACACAGCTGCCGACAACAAAGCTTTCCGGAAAAGGAACTGCATTCGATAAGATCAAGCTTACGTGGTCAAAAGTATCCGGTGCCTCTTCTTATTACATACAGCGTTATAATTCTTCGAAAAAGACATATTCTAATGTAAAGACGGCTTCCGGAAAATCTTCTTCGTATACGGAGGGAAGCAAAAACGCATCTACCAAGTATAAATATAGAATACGTCCGTATAAGGTTGTGTTTAATGGGAGATCCTACGGGAACTATTCCCAAACAGTCACCGTGAAGACCAAAGGAAAAGTAAAAGCAAAGACGAAAGTCAAGAAGCTTAAGCTGAGAAAGAGTGCCTCTAAGTCTGCGAAAAGTCTTGGCACGATCAAGAAAAAAGGTACGAAGGTGACAGTCACCGGAAGTACCGGGAGCTGGTACAGGCTTTCTGTGAAGATTAACGGAAAGACAAGAACCGGTTATATTAAAAAAAGTAGTTTGAAATTAATTAAAAAATAAGAAAAGAGGTACGGTTAAGATATGGCTAGGCGAAGAAGGCGCAGAAGGAAATCGGGCAATTGGTTTACCCGTCTGAGTATTGGGAAAAAGATTGGAGTATGTCTGGGTGGAGTATTTCTTGCAATTGCGGCAACCGGAGTTGTATATGCGGCATCGAAGCTGGGGAAGCTGGACAGACAGGAGATTTCAGCGGAGGATATCGTTGTAAATGAAGAAGTCGAAAAGCAGGATTTGGGAACAGGATACTTAAACGTGGCGTTATTCGGAACAGATTCCAGAGACGGACAGTTAGATAAAGGAACCCGTACGGACTGTATCATCGTGGCGAGTCTCAATAAAGAGACGAAGGAAATCCGTATGGTATCAGTGTATCGGGATACTCTGCTGGATATTGAAGACGGTCAGCTTCAGAAATGTAATGCGGCGTACGCGTTCGGCGGACCGACACAGGCCATCAATATGCTGAATAAGAACCTTGACCTGGACATTCAGGAATTTGTGACAGTTGACTGGGGAGCTATCGCCAATGCGATCGATCTGCTCGGCGGCGTGGAGATTGATGTTCAGGAAGTTGAGATCAAGTACCTTAATAAATTTGTAAAAGAGACTGCGAAGGCGGCGGGCAAGAAGGCGCATAAAGTAAAAAAGGCCGGACCTCAGAAGCTGGACGGTGTACAGGCAACTACCTATGCGCGTATCCGTTCCACAGCGGGAGGCGATTTTACCCGGACAGAGCGTCAGAGGCTTGTAATTGAAAAGATTGTGGAACAGGCGCAGAAGGCAGACTTGTCAACAATCAATAAAGTGATTGACAAAGTGTTCCCGACAGTAAAAACCAGCTTTTCCGTGAAGGATATCATCTATTATGCCAAGAGCTTTATGGATTATAAGCTGACGGAAAATGCGGGATTCCCCTTTGACAAGACTACAGACACAATCTCTGGTCTTGGAAGTATCGTTATTCCGGTTACACTGGATACGAATGTAGCCAAGCTCCATGAATTCCTGTTTGACAAAAAAGATTACAATGTATCCACTACAGTTGCGAATCTGAACAGTGCCATTATCAGCCGTGTAGGGCAGCGTACTGCTACAGATGATTCTACGCTGAAGCAGCAGACATATAAGCCGACAAAGGAGGATAAGGAGCAGGAGCGGCGGACGACGTACGAGAAGCCGAAAAAGCCGAATAATAATAGTAACAATAATAACAACAATAATAATAACAATAGTAATAGTAACAACAACAATAATAACAATAACAATAATAATAATAATAACAATAATAATAACAATAATAACAATAACAATAAACCAGATCCGGAGCCGTCGAAACCGGATCCGGAACCGTCAAAACCAGATCCGGAACCGTCAAAACCGGATCCGGAGCCGTCAAAACCAGATCCAGAGCCGTCAAAGCCAGATCCGGAACCATCAAAACCGGATCCGGAACCGTCAAAACCATCAGAGCCTACTGGCGGAGGAGAGGATGCCAGCTCTTCTGGCAATGAAGGATAATCTTTAGTTAAAAAATAAAGGCAATATGCAATGAAGTACACATCAACGCATACTGCCTTTTTCTTTTTTTGTTTACTTTTTAAATGATATTTGCTAAAATGTAGTCTAAAAGTGTAAATGGGCAGTTATGGAGGTTTATCATATGTGTGGAATAGTAGGTTATATTGGAAAAGAGCAGGCGGCACCCATTCTCCTGGACGGATTGTCCAAGTTGGAATACAGAGGCTATGATTCGGCAGGAATTGCCGTTTACAATGGGAATGAGATAGGGATGGAGAAGGCCAAAGGGCGTCTTAAGGTCTTAAGTGAACTGACTCATGACGGAGAGACACTGCCGGGGACTCTTGGTATCGGACATACGAGATGGGCAACTCATGGTTCTCCGTCGGATACCAATGCGCACCCGCATTTTAATGCGGACCGGAGTATTGTTGTCGTACATAATGGAATTATTGAGAATTACTTGAAATTAAAAAAGAAACTTGAAAAAAAAGGGTATACGTTTATATCTGAGACAGATACAGAGGTGATCGCACACCTTTTGGACTACTATTATGACGGCAATCCGCTGCGGGCCGTGACGAAGATCATGCATCGTATGGAAGGTTCTTATGCCCTTGGGATTATTTTTAAGGATCATCCGGGGGAAGTTTATGCAGTTAGAAAGGACAGTCCTCTGATCGTAGGGCATACGGACGGGGGAAGCATTATCGCATCTGATGTTCCGGCAGTCCTCAAGTATACAAGAGATGTATATTTTATTGAAAATGAGGAGATCGTGCGGCTGAAAGAGACATCTATGGAATTTTTCAGTGTGGATGAAGAGCCCATTGAGAAAGAGTCGGTAAGGATAGAGTGGGATGTGAATGCTGCAGAAAAAGGTGGCTATGAGCATTTTATGCTGAAGGAGATGAACGAGCAGCCGAAAGCTGTTACGGATACATTTTCACCGAGAATTAAAAATGGCCAGATTGTGATCGAAGAGCTTGGCATGTCGGATGAGGATATGAAAGAAATTGGCAAGATTATGATCGTTGCCTGCGGCTCTGCGTATCATACAGGGGTTACGAGCAAATATATCTTTGAGGATCTTGCGAGGATTCCCGTGGAAGTAGATCTTGCTTCGGAGTTCCGTTACCGCAGACCGATCTTAAATGACAAGACACTTGTCATTGTCATCAGCCAGTCAGGGGAGACGGCCGATACGCTGGCTGCCCTCAGAGAGTCAAAAAGGCAGGGGGCAAGAGTTCTTGGAATTGTAAATGTTGTGGGAAGCTCTATTGCGAGGGAAGCTGATAATGTCATGTATACATGGGCGGGGCCGGAGATTGCAGTGGCAACGACAAAGGCGTATTCCGCACAGTTGATCGCTCTGTATCTTCTGGCTATGAAATTCGCCTGTGTCCGGGGGCAGATGAGTGAGGAACTTCTTGAAGAAATGCTGTCTGACCTTCGTGCGCTCCCCTCTCAGATAGAGATGCTCCTGAATAATAAAGGGAAGATACAGCGTTTTGCAAATCGCTACCTGGCGGCAAGGGATGTGTTTTTCATCGGGCGCGGGGTGGATTATGCCATCTCTTTGGAAGGGTCTCTTAAGTTGAAAGAGATATCTTATATTCATTCGGAGGCGTATGCGGCCGGGGAGCTGAAGCACGGAACAATCTCTCTTATTGAGGAAGGGACGCTGGTTGCGGCAGTTCTGACACAGAGGGAGCTGTATAAAAAAACTCTCAGCAATATGGTCGAGGTAAGTACAAGAGGTGCTTTTGTTCTGGCGGTTACCAATGAAGGCAATACAGAGGTAGAGCGTGCAGCAGATTATGTGATCTATATTCCGGAGACAAACAAATATTTTACAAATTCACTGGCAATTATTCCGTTGCAGTTATTTGGCTATTATATTGCGGTGGGAAGAGGATGCGATGTCGATAAACCGAGAAATCTGGCAAAATCCGTTACTGTAGAATAGATGGTTGAACTTTTTGCAAGAATATAGTAGTATAGGATAGTGTTATGTGAAAAATTGTATAAGACGATACAAAAGAGAGGCTATGTATGGCAAGAAAACGGGAATTGGCGGCGATCAGAGCCGCGAAAGCCAGGAAGAAGCGGAGGCGGAGAAAGAGACTGCGGGCAGTCATCCTCTTTTTAGAGACGATTATACTGATTATGCTGATGGGAACGGCATATATCATGGCGAAATATGATAAGTTTCAGCGAGTGGATATTGATAATGTAGAGGTAAATGAAGGAATCAGGCTTGATGGTTATACGACGGTTGCACTTTTTGGAGGGGATTCCAGAGAGGGGCAGTTGGAGGAAGGGACGCATGCGGATACAATTATTATTGTAGCCATTAATAATGAAAGTAAAGAAATCCGCATGGCATCCATTTACCGTGACACACTTCTCAGGCAGATGGATGATACATACAGGAAAGCAAATAATGCGTATTTTGTAGGCGGACCTGAGGAAGCGATCAATATGCTGAATAAGAATCTTGACCTTGATATTGAAGATTACGCAACGGTAGACTTTAAAGCAATGTCGGATGTGGTTGACCTGATGGGCGGGATTGAGATTACTGTGACGGATGCGGAAGCCGAGATGATGAATAAATATATCGGCGAGACTGCGAAGGCGGCACATAAGAAGGCAAAGGAGCTTGATGGTGCAGGAACTTATACCCTTGACGGTCCCCAGGCAGTTACATACTCGAGATTGCGTAAACTGGAAGGCGGGGATTATAAACGTACTGAGCGCCAGCGGGCAGTTATCCAGAAGTTGTTTGAGAAGATCACAACGACAGATCTGACGACGATCAATGAGATTATTGATACCGTGTTTCCCCAGGTATCCACAAGTTTTAGTTTGAAGAAAATTGTTGCTCTTACTTCGGCGCTTATGGATTACAGCCTTGGGGAAAATACAGGATTTCCTTTTGAAAAGACAGACGGGATCAGATATCCGAATGCCGGGGATGTGGTTGTGGCACAGGGGCTTGCGGAAAATGTGAAGGAGCTCCATGAATTCCTGTATCCGAATAAAGTGACAGAGGAAGTGTCGGATACCGTACAGATGATTTCAGAGGAGATAGAGTATGAGACGGGAGTTGTCAGGCCCGCAGAGCTGGATGCTCAGACAGAAGGGGAAGGCGACGAAGAGGGGAATAATGACAGTGAGTCCAATGATGGAGAAGAGGATGATGGTACACAAGTCCCGGAAGACAGTGAAGATTATGACAGACCGTATGCGGATACTGCAGATGCAGAGTTCATGGAGGAGTGAGTAAGATGAACAAAAAAGAAAGTAAGAGTATGAAAATGATAAAGAGATTCGGTAGTGTATTGCTGGCAATTTGTCTGTTGATACCGTGTTTTTCCATGGTTGCCAGTGCGGCAGATGGAAAGATATCATTTTCGGATCCAGAGACAAAGGTTGGAGATATTGTGGAAGTAAAGTGTGCCGTTCGTTCTACTGGTGCCGCTCTTGGGGATGTAGAAGTACAGTTAAGCTATGACAGTGAATCGTTGAGCTTTGATTCGGGCGACGGCGCGGAGGCTAATGAGGATGGCGGTGTAATATGCACGGGAAACGGCGGTTCTTCGGAGCAGATATTTATGCTGAAGTTTCAGGCATTAAAAGAGGGGAGTACCCAGATTACGATTGCAAGTGCAACAATCGCATCCGGCGAGGGAAATGAGCTTACATTGGATGAGGGAAATTCCACGATAAAAATAGGAGAAGGCGATCCGTCAAAGATAAAAAAGAAAGAGGACAGTGAAAAAACTTCCTCTTCTTCTGCCGATGACATACAGGTGGATGTGAACGGGACAGCATATATTCTGACGGATAAATTCCCGGAGGGAGATATTCCGAATGGCTATGAGCGCACCACCGTATCCTTAGACGGCCAGGACCGTCAGATGGTCATGAATGCAAACAGCGGTGTGACTTTAGGATATCTGCTTGACGGCGATAACGGAAGCTTCTATCTGTTCAATGCTGAGAATGCTACATTTTCTCCATATGAAGAGTTGGTAATCTCTGATAAGACTTCTATCATACTTCTCAGTGATACGTCTGCGGTCAGTCTGCCCTCAGATTATAAAGAGGCTGAATTAACGTTGGACGAGAAGACGTTCCCGGTATGGCAGAAGTCTGGAGAGGAAGGGTATTATGTGCTCTATGCCATGAACAGCAACGGGGAGAATGATTACTATCGATATGATGCAGAAGAGAATACTTATCAGAGATTTGAACCGGAGAGCGGGGAGCCGGAGAAAGAGAAGACTTCCGGGCTGCTTGGAAAGGTAGAGAGGTTTATAGAGAAGAATATACAGAAGATTGTCCTCTTTGGGGGGCTCGGGCTGATTGTGATCATCATCCTTATTGTTACGCTGGGAATCAAGTTGTTTAACCGCAATGCGGAGCTGGATGAACTTTATGAGGAGTATGGGCTTAACGATGAAGAACCGCAGCAGGTGAAGGGGAAAGATAAGAAAAAAGAAAAAGAAAAGAAACCGGGAAAGCTCCTTCGGGGCGGAAAAAAGGACGACTATAATGAAGAAGATGATTTTGATGAGGATTTTTCCACTGTAGATATGGGCTTTACCGAAGATATGGGATTTACTGAAGACATGGGCTTCACCGCAGATATGGGCTTTACCGAGGATTTGAGCTTTGAGGAAGAGGATTTCCAGACGGCGGAGATGGATTATGCAGGCAAGGGCTTTGATACAGAAGAACTTGATTTTGACGAAAGTGATTTTGCTACGGCGCAGATGGATTATGACAGTGGTGATTTATTGGACGATGTTGATACAGACGAGTTTGTTGTATATGGAGGTCAGAGCCGCACAGAGGAGCTGACAATCGATGATCTGGATGAGTTATTGAGTGATAGCCCGAAAAAGAAGGAAAGTCCTGATCTGGATGATACTTTCAAGGTTGATTTTATTGATTTGGATTAGGGTTATGAACCCCTGCAGCAGATGCAGGGGTTTGTTAATACGCGGATATTGCGTAGGATGTACATAAGGAGGAACGATATGAGAAAAAGAAATGTGAGTGCCGTTGTGGGAGGAATCGCAGGGATGGCGTTGTGTCATATACTGGTTTTCCGGACAGTGTTTGAGCGGCCTTCTATCATATGGAGGAAAAAGAAATATGACTGTGCGCTTGTCTGCGGGTGCCCTGCGAACTTGAACGGCAGTCCTTCGGTGCTTATGAGAACACGTGTAGAAAAGGCTGTTGAGCTGTGGCGCAAAGGAAAAGTCGGAAAGCTTTTTTTTGCCGGCGGGCATGTGAAAAATCCCCATATTGAGTCCGAGGTTATGAAAGAGTATGCGATATCACTGGGAGTTCCAAAAGAACAGATCATCACGGAGACACAGTCGGTGAGTACCTATCACAATATGCTGCATTCGAAGGATATCATGGAAGACCATGGGCTTAAAAGCTGCGTGGTGGTCACTAACGGGTGGCATCTGCGCAAGGCGAACCATTACGCGAAAAAATTCGGACTGGATTATGTAATGTGTGCGGCCGCCGAGCCTTATAACGCAACTTTCATACGCACACTTTGGAGATATATCAGCATCAATCTCCATATGTACTTTAATTTTTACAGAGGCTTATACTAAGATTACATTTACATTCTCGGTTTTGGATGTTAAAATATGCAGTATATTTGAGTTGAAACTTTTTAGAGAGGGATTTGTTAAGTATGAAGTGGAAACAATTTCGGTTGAAGACTACGACAGAGGCAGAGGATATGGTAAGCAGTATGCTGGCGGAGCTTGGGATTGAAGGGGTGCAGATTGAGGATCAGATCCCCTTGACAGCCGAGGAGCAGGAGCAGATGTTTGTAGATATCCTTCCGGATACTCTGGAAGATGACGGGACGGCTTATCTGACATTTTACCTGGATATGAAAGAAGATGCAGGGAATGTCCTTGACAGTATACGCAGGGAACTGGAGGAGATGCGGGAATATCTTGATGTGGGAGAATGTGTCATTGAAGAATCAGAGACAGAAGATGTGGATTGGGTGAATAATTGGAAGAAGTATTTCCATCAGTTTTATATCGACGATATCCTCATTATTCCTTCCTGGGAGCAAGTGAGGGAGGAAGATGCGGGGAAGCTTGTGATCCATATCGATCCCGGGACTGCTTTTGGAACGGGAATGCATGAGACGACACAGTTATGTATCCGGGCATTGAAACGTTATGTGAAGCAGGGGGATACCGTGCTGGATGTAGGCTGCGGCAGCGGTATCCTTGGAATGCTGGCATTGAAATTCGGGGCAGGATATGCCGTTGGAACAGATCTTGATCCTTGTGCCATTGCAGCGACCCATGAGAATATGGAGGTAAATGGAATCATAAAAGATAAGTACGAGGTAATGATCGGCAATATCATCGATGATAAAAATGTGCAGGAACAGGCGGGGGCTGAGAGGTATGATATCGTTCTTGCCAATATCCTGGCAGATGTGCTTGTACCGCTGACACCGGTTGTCCTTGCACATATGAAACAAGGGGCGGTCTTTATTACCAGCGGAATTATTGATGATAAAGAGCAGACAGTTGTAGAGGCAATGAGAGCTTCTGGACTTAAGGTGCTTGAAGTCAATCATCAGGGCGAGTGGGTTTCAGTAGTGGCGAAGAAGAATTGAGGAGTGTACTTATGCAGCATTTTTTTGTGCCGCCTTCTCAGGTGGGGGAGACGGAGATTATCATCCAAGGTTCAGATGTGAATCATATGAAAAATGTTCTTCGGATGCGTGCGGGGGAGGAGCTGTCTGTCTGTGACGGCAATAACTGCCGGTATCTGTGCCGCGTAAAGGAATACACAGAGGATACAGCAGTGCTGGCAATTACAGAAAGACAGGAGAACGATACAGAACTTTCTTCGAAAATCTATTTGTTTCAAGGACTCCCGAAGCAGGACAAGATGGAGTGGATCGTTCAGAAGGCTGTGGAACTTGGAGCGTACAAAGTGATCCCGGTTGTTACAAAGAGGTGTGTGGTCAGACTGGATGAAAAGAAAGCGCAGAAGAAAACAGAACGATGGCAGGAGATTTCCAAGAGTGCGGCAAAACAGTCAGGACGGGGGCTGGTGCCGGAAGTGACAAAAGTGTTATCGTGGAGAGAAGCCCTGTCTGCGGCCAAGGCTCTTGACGTGCTGCTCATTCCCTATGAGCTTGCAGAAGGTATGTCTGAGACAAAAGAGATACTGGCATCTCTGAAGCCCGGACAGTCTATCGGTGTTTTGATCGGACCGGAGGGCGGATTTGAAAAAGCCGAGGTTATAGAGGCTATGGAGGCAGGAGCAAAGGCTGTTACCCTGGGCAGGAGGATTCTGCGCACGGAGACGGCAGGAATTGCAACATTATCTGTGTTAATGTTCCAATTAGAGGAATAGCCACATATTCTATGATTAAGAAAATAAAAATAGGAAGTGGACATATGAGAGAAATTTATCTGGACAATTCTGCAACGACATGCGCATATGAATGTGTTGGGGATCTTGTTCGCAAGGTGATGTGCGAAGATTATGGGAATCCCTCTTCTATGCATAGGAAGGGCGTGGAGGGCGAAAGGTATATAAAAGAAGCGAAAGAAATACTGGCAAAGCTCTGGAAGGTGCAGGAAAAAGAGATTGTTTTTACATCCGGCGGGACAGAAAGTGACAATCTGGCGCTGATTGGTGCTGCGAGAGCTAATCGCAGGGCAGGCAATCACTTGATCACTTCGGCGATTGAACATCCGGCGATTATTAATACAATGAGATACTTGGAGGAAGAGGGATTCCGTGTCACCTTTCTCCCAGTAGACCGTTATGGCAGAATCCGGCTGGACGCATTGAAAAATGCACTGTGCAAAGACACGATCCTTGTATCTGTCATGTATGTGAACAACGAGGTGGGGTCTGTGCAGCCGATCCAGGAGGCTGCCGGGATTGTAAAAGCTTATAACAAAAATATCCTGTTCCATGTGGATGCGGTACAGGGATTTGGAAAGTACCGTATTTATCCCAAACGCCTGAAGGTGGATATGTGTTCTGTCAGCGGGCATAAGATACATGGACCGAAGGGGATCGGTGCCCTTTATATCGACAGCAATGTGAAGATCAAGCCGATCGTATTCGGCGGGGAACAGCAGAAAAATATCCGTTCCGGCACGGAAAATGTGCCTGGAATTGCTGGGCTGGGGCTTGCCGCAAAGACCATCTATGAAAATCTGGATGAAAAGGTGGCTGCAATGCGGGCATTGAAGGAACATTTTATTGAGGGTGTGACCCAGATTGAAAATACAAAGATCCACGGGATGTATGATGAGACATCCGCGCCGCATATCATCAGTGTGGGTTTTGCCGGGATTCGAAGCGAGGTGCTTCTTCACGCGCTGGAAGAAAGAGGGATCTATGTATCATCGGGATCGGCATGTTCCTCCAATCATCCCCAAGTGAGCGGTGTGCTGAAAGGCATCGGTGCGAGTCAGGAATATTTGGATGCGACGCTCAGATTCAGCATGTCCGAGTTCACGACCCGGGAGGAGATTGATTATACATTGGAAACGTTAAAGGAGATTGTACCGGTGCTCAGAAGATATACAAGACATTAGAGGAGAGAGAAAATGATTTTTCACACATTTTTATTAAAATACGGAGAGATTGGGATCAAGGGAAAGAACAGATATCTTTTCGAGGATGCGCTGGTGCGTCAAGTGCGCTTTGCGCTGAGAGAAACGGACGGTGAGTTTACGGTCTATAAAAAACAGGCAAGAATCTATGTGGACTGTGACGGAGCGTATGATTACGAAGAGGTGACCGAGAAGCTTAGGAAGGTGTTTGGGCTGGTGGGGATCTGTCCGGTTGTCAGACTGGAAGACAAAGGCTTTGAAGAGCTGAAAAAAGAAGTTGTATCCTATATGGATGAGATGTACGAAGACAAAAATATTACATTCAAAGTGGAGTCCAGGCGTTCAAGAAAGACGTATCCGAAAAATTCCATGGAGATCAGCCGGGATCTTGGGGAAGCGATTCTGGAAGCATTCCCGGAGATCCGTGTGGACGTCCATCGTCCGGATGTGACAGTTCATATTGAAGTGCGGGATGAGGTGTATGTATATTCCCGTATTATCCCGGGAGCCGGGGGGATGCCGGTAGGTACGAACGGAAAGGCCATGCTCCTTTTGTCCGGAGGGATAGACAGCCCGGTGGCAGGATATATGATATCCAAACGCGGGGTGGGAATTGAGGCAACTTACTTCCACGCTCCGCCGTATACCAGTGAGCGTGCGAAGCAAAAGGTTATGGATCTTGCAAAGAAAGTGGCGGAATATGCAGGTCCTGTTAAGCTCCATGTAGTGAATTTTACAGACATTCAGCTCTATATCTATGACCGGTGTCCACATGATGAGCTGACAATTATTATGCGCCGTTATATGATGAAGATCGCGGAACATTTTGCGAGGAAGGATGGGTGCCTTGGCCTTATCACGGGAGAGAGTATCGGACAGGTGGCCAGCCAGACGATGCAGAGTCTTGCGGCGACCAATGATGTGTGCACGCTTCCGGTCTATCGTCCGCTTATTGGATTTGATAAACAGGAGATCGTGAATGTGGCGGAAAAGATAGATACCTACGAGACGTCTATCCAGCCCTTTGAGGATTGCTGTACAATTTTTGTGGCAAAGCATCCTGTGACGAAGCCGAATATCGACGTGATCCGGCGTTCGGAGGAACGGCTGAACGAGAAGATTGACGAACTTTTCGAGGAGGCGGTTCGCACCGTGGAGATTATTGAGATAAAATAACTGGAATAAAAAAGTCAGACCCGCCTTAAGGGTCTGACTGATTTCGTAAAGACTAGATCCGTATGAGGATTATACAATGTATGGTTTTAATATGCCGAGGATACTGTCGATGTCTGATTCATTGGCATGGATGTTCAAGTCAATAGGTTTGGACAGGTCCAAGCTGAAAATACCCATGATAGATTTGGCATCGATGACATATCTTCCGGATACAAGGTCAAAATCATTGTCAAATTTTGTGATCTCGTTTACGAAAGATTTCACTTTATTGATAGAGTTTAAAGAAATTTGTATAGTTTTCATAAAATACCTCCTTGTTATGATGGCAGAGTAAATGGTAATTTCTCTCTGCACTTATCATCTTATAGGCACATATTGGAAAAGTCAAGAAAATGTTTAAAAATACCAGAAAGGGATTATCTATGAAAAAAGTGGCGTTTCACAACCTGGGGTGTAAAGTGAATGCTTACGAGATTGAAGCTATGCAGCAGCTTTTAGCGGAAAATGGATACATGGTCGTGCCATTTGACGAGAAAGCCGACATCTATATCATAAATACATGTACGGTGACGAATATGGCTGACCGCAAGTCAAGGCAGATGCTTCATCGGGCAAGAAAGAAGAACCCGGATGCGGTTATCGTTGCAGCAGGCTGCTATGTGCAGGAGAAAGGCAATCAGGCGGATGAATGTATCGATATTATAGTCGGGAATAACAGAAAGAAGGATATTGCGGCAATTCTCAGCCAGTACGAGAGAGAAAATAAAGGAGAGGTTTTTGATGCGCGTCTCGATATCGGCCATACCAAAGAGTATGAAGAGCTCAGCCTGGCGCACACTGCCGGGCACACGAGAGCCTACATCAAGATACAGGACGGGTGCGATCAGTTCTGTTCTTACTGCATCATTCCTTTTGCAAGAGGGAGGATCCGCAGCAGAAGCAAGGAAAATGTTATGAGTGAGGTGAGACGGCTGGCGGAAAACGGATATAAGGAAGTGGTGTTGACGGGGATCCATCTAAGCTCGTACGGCATGGATCTTGGGGGAGAAAGCAACAGTCTTCTCTCTCTGGTCATGCAGATCCATGAGGTTTCCGGCATCGAGAGAATCCGGCTGGGTTCTTTGGAACCGCGGGTGATCACGGAAGAATTTGCAGAGAAGCTGTCGCTCCTTACAAAAGTCTGCCCTCACTTCCACCTTTCCCTGCAGAGCGGATGCGACGCAACGTTACGGCGTATGAACCGCCGATATACATCGGAAGAATATTATGAAAAATGCTGCCTGCTCAGAAAATATTTTAAAAATCCTGCACTTACTACGGATATCATTGTGGGATTTCCGGGGGAGACCAAGGAGGAGTTTGAACAGTCGAAAGCATTTGTGGACAAAGTGAATTTCTACGAGACCCATGTGTTTAAATATTCCAGGCGGGAAGGGACGAAGGCGGCGGACATGGACTTCCAGATTCCTGAGGAGGTAAAGACAAAAAGGAGCAATGAGCTCCTGGAAATGAATGCCAGAAAGAAGAAGGCTTTTGAAAATACACTTATAGGAACGGTAAAAGAGGTCCTTATCGAGGAGGAAGAAGTGTGCAATGACGGAATTTATGGGATAGGACATACGAGAGAATATGTTAAAATCAGACAGAAATTGGACCGAAAACAGTTGAATCAAATGGTAAATGTAGAAATTGAGAGCCATTTGCAAATAATACATTGAATTTTGAATGGCTTTGGGTTAGAATGAAAGAGAAATATTTTTGAAGGACGTGAGTATATGAAAGATTTAAGCAGCACACAATTTTTTCAGGTAGAAAGCGGTCCACAAATTCAAGCAAAAGATATCCTTGAGATTGTGTACAAAGCTCTGAGCGAAAAAGGTTATAATCCGGTGAATCAGATTGTCGGATATATTATGTCAGGAGACCCGACATATATTACAAGTCATAACAGTGCAAGAAGCCTGATCATGAAGATGGAGCGGGATGAACTGGTAGAAGAGATGCTTAAGACGTATATTGAGCATAACGGCTGGTTATAATGTCTATGAGAATAATGGGACTGGATTATGGTTCGAAGACTGTGGGAGTTGCGATCAGTGACCCTCTGCACATTACAGCGCAGGGAATTGAGACAATTACCCGCAAGAGTGAGAACAAGCTGCGGAAGACTTGTGCGCGGATAGAAAGCCTGATTGAAGAATATGAAGTGGAGCGTATCGTAGTTGGTTTTCCCAAGCTTTTGAATAATGATATCGGGGAACGGGCAAAAAAGGCGATGGAATTCGGTGAGATGCTAAAGAGACGGACCGGCCTTGAGGTCGTGATGTGGGACGAGCGTCTGACTACGGTAGAAGCAGAGCGGACTTTAATTGAGAATAATGTAAGGCGAGAGAACCGCAAAAAGTTTATTGATAAGATTGCGGCAGTTTTTATATTGCAAGGATATCTGGATTCGATTTCTATGGATATAGAGGGTTGAAAAGATGGATAAGATTAAATTCATGTCTGAAGAGCTTAAGGAAGAAGTAGAGTTCTTTGTGCTGGAGCAGACAAAGATTAATGGAATTTCATATATTCTGGTTACTGATTCTGAAAAAGGAGATGCTCAATGCCTGATTTTAAGAGATATGTCATCAGCAGATGAGAAAGACAGCATATATGAAATCGTAGATGACGATGACGAGCTTGGCGTGATTTCAAAAGTATTTGAGGAACTGTTGGAGGATGTGGATATAGAGCGGTAAAAGCTCTGTTTACATATACGAAAGCAAAGATTCTGAGAGGATAGTGATCTTATGTCTATCAGTCAGGAAAAATTCAAGCAGATGCTAAAAGAAAAAGGGCTTAAGGTAACGAATCAAAGGTTACTTGTGTTAGAGGTACTCGCGTGTCACAAGGACAGGCATATGACAGTGGAGGATATCTATGATCTGGTAAAAGAGGATGACCCGGATATCGGGCTTGCAACAATTTACCGGACTGTACAGCTATTGCTGGAAATGCAGTTGGTGGACCGTATCAGTCTGGATGATGGATGTGTGCGCTATGAAATCGGAGAAGGTACAAGCGCAGAGAGAAAACATCATCATCATCACCTGATATGCAGGACATGTGGAAATGTGCAGCCGTTCAGAGATGACTGGCTGGACAGATTGGAGAGCCATATCGAGGAGGAGACTGGCTTTTACGTGTTGGATCACGAACTGAAATTTTACGGCAAATGCAGAGAATGCCTTAAGAAAACGGAAAAATAATATATGGAGGTGGAAATTTGAAAAAAGAAAACAACGGAAAATTGCGTATCATTCCGCTGGGAGGATTAGAGAAGATCGGAATGAATATTACTGTCTTTGAATACGGAGACAGTATTATTGTGGTGGATTGCGGTCTGGCGTTCCCGGAGAATGATATGCTTGGAATCGATCTGGTAATTCCGGATATTACCTATCTGAAAGACAATATACAGAAAGTGAAAGGGTTTGTCATCACCCATGGGCATGAGGATCATATCGGAGCCTTGTCATATGTGCTTCGGGAGATGAATCTTCCAATCTATGCGACAAAGCTCACGATGGGAATTATCGAGAAAAAGCTTACAGAGCACAATCTTTTAAGAAGTACAAGAAGGAAAGTCGTAAGGCATGGGCAGTCTATTAATCTGGGACAATTTCGGATTGAATTTATCAAGACGAATCACAGTATCCAGGATGCAGCCGCCCTCGCCATTTATTCGCCGGCGGGAATCGTGGTGCATACGGGAGACTTTAAGGTGGACTATACACCGGTGTTTGGAGATGCCATAGATTTACAGCGCTTTGCGGAGATTGGAAAGAAAGGCGTGCTGGCTCTGATGAGTGACAGTACCAATGCAGAGCGGACAGGCTTTACCCAGTCCGAACGGACGGTGGGGCTTACTTTTGACCATATCTTTGCAGAACATCAACATACAAGGATTATTATCGCTACTTTTGCGTCTAATGTGGACCGTGTGCAGCAGATCATCAATTCTGCTTGCAAATACAATCGCAAGGTAGTGGTGGAAGGCCGGAGTATGGTCAGCATCATCCAGGTTGCCCAGGAGCTGGGGTACTTAAGCGTGCCGGCCAATACGCTTATAGAGATTGACCAGTTGAAGAACTATCCGCCGGAGAAGACGGTGCTGATCACGACAGGAAGCCAGGGAGAGTCAATGGCGGCTCTTTCGCGCATGGCTGCAGATGTGCACAAGAAAGTTACGATCATGCCGGGAGATACGGTGATTTTCAGTTCCAACCCGATTCCGGGGAATGAGAAGTCTGTATCCAAAGTCATTAACGAGCTTTCGGAGAAGGGAGCGAATGTAATCTTCCAGGATGCCCATGTGTCGGGACATGCCTGTCAGGAAGAGTTAAAGCTTATCTATTCTCTGGTGAAGCCGAAATATGCGGTCCCTATACATGGAGAATTCCGTCACAGGAATGCCAATGCGGCTTTGGCAAGAAATCTGGGTATACCGAAGGACAATGTATTCCTGATCCATTCGGGAGATGTGCTGGAGCTTGACAGCGAGAAAGCGGAGGTCGTGGACAAGGTGCACACCGGAGAGATCCTTGTGGACGGGCTTGGCGTAGGCGATGTGGGAAATATTGTCTTAAGAGACCGCCAGCATTTGGCAGAGGACGGTATTCTTATCGTAGTATTGACCCTTGAGCGCGGGAGCAACCAGCTTCTTGCCGGGCCGGATATCGTGTCCAGAGGTTTTGTCTATGTCAGGGAGTCTGAGGTGCTTATGGAAGAGGCCAGGCAGATTCTTACAGATGCTGTCGAAGACTGCCTGATGCATCAGCGCAATGCGGATTGGAGCAAGATCAAGCTTGTCATCCGGGATAAGATGAATGATTTTATCTGGAGACGGACAAAGCGTAAACCTATGATACTGCCGATAATAATGGATGTGTAAGATGATTGTTGATGAGAGGATGATAACTTATATTCACTCTCTGGAGCTTCCGGAGAGTGATATGGTCGAGAAAATAGAACAGGAAGCGCTGGAGGGTCATGTGCCGATCATACGGAAGGAGACCCAGAGCTTCTTGAAGGTACTTTTGCTTATGAAAAAGCCGCTTCGTATCCTGGAGATCGGAGCGGCTGTCGGGTTTTCGGCGATTTTGATGAGTGAGTATATGCCAAAGGACGGACATATTACTACCATTGAGAATTATGAGAAACGGATTCCCATTGCTCTTAAGAATTTTGAGCGGGCGGGAAGGGAAAAGCAGATTACCCTTCTTGAGGGAGATGCATTAGAAGTCATGAGGACACTTGACGGCTTTTATGACTTTATCTTTATGGATGCTGCAAAGGGGCAGTATATCCAGTATATGCCTGAGGCAGTACGTCTTCTTGCACCGGAAGGCGTACTGGTATCAGACAATGTGCTTCAGGACGGGGACATTATCGAATCCCGCTTCGCGGTAGAGAGAAGGAACCGGACGATTCACAGCCGTATGCGGGAGTATCTCTATGAGCTAAAGCACGATGAACGTTTGCAGACGTCGATCCTGCCTTTAGGGGACGGGATTGCTCTCAGTGTGAAAAAGAGGGGGAATAAGAAAGATGGGAAATCATAGACATCCGGAACTTCTGATTCCGGCAAGCAGTCTGGAGGTGTTAAAGACAGCGGTTATATTTGGTGCTGATGCAGTCTATATCGGAGGCGAGGCTTTCGGGCTGCGTGCCAAAGCGAAGAATTTTTCCAGGGAGGATATGCGGGAGGGAATCGCGTTCGCCCATGAAAGAGGTGTCAGAGTACATGTGACAGTGAATATACTGGCACACAACGATGACCTCCCGGGTGTGGAAGAATATTTAAAGGAGTTAAAGGAATTAAAGCCGGATGCGCTTATTATTGCAGATCCGGCAGTCTTTATGCTGGCAAAGCAAGTCTGCCCGGAGATTGAGCGTCATGTGAGTACCCAGGCGAATAATACGAATTACGGTACATACCGTTTTTGGTGGGATTTGGGGGCGAAGCGTGTTGTCTCTGCAAGAGAGTTGTCTCTTAAGGAGATTAAAGAAATCCGCGGACATATTCCGGAGGAGATGGAGATTGAGAGTTTTATCCATGGTGCTATGTGTATTTCTTATTCCGGGCGTTGTCTTTTGAGCAATTTCTTCACTGGGCGGGATGCGAACCGCGGAGCGTGCACCCATCCCTGCCGGTGGAAATATGCAGTTGTGGAGGAGACCAGACCTGGTGAATATATGCCTGTCTATGAGAATGAGCGGGGAACCTATATATTTAACTCCAAGGATCTGTGCATGATCGAGCACATTCCGGAGATGATAGAAGCGGGGATTGACAGCTTCAAGATCGAAGGGCGCATGAAGACCGCCCTCTATGTGGCTACCGTAGCCAGGACTTACCGCAGGGCCATTGACGATTATCTGGAATCTCCGGAAAAATACAGAGCAAATATGTCCTGGTACTCAGACCAGATCGTAAACTGCACCTACCGCCAGTTTACCACAGGCTTTTACTTTGGAAAACCAGGGGAAGAAAGCCAGATTTATGACAATAATACTTACGTAAAAGAATATACTTATCTTGGGATTGTCGGTGAAGTAAAGGGGAACATCTGCCGTATCGAGCAGCGCAACAAATTCACTGTCGGTGAACAGATTGAGATTATGAAGCCGGATGGCCGCAATATCCTTACTACTGTAAAGAACATCACGGATGAGGAAGGGAACTTTCAGGAAAGCGCTCCGCATCCCAAACAAATCCTCTATGTAGAGCTGTCTGATGCGGCGGATATCTACGACATTCTCCGCCGGGAGGAGTCTGTGTAAAAGAGCTGCACAAACTTATACGCAAGTAAAAAAATATGGAAAAGCACAAAACCTCCTGCGCATACATACAATATTATTAAGTATGCCAAGAGGTGCTTTTTTTTGAAATCATTTCCCCAACCTCTTACTGCTGCTGAAGAAAGTTTTTACATGCAAAAATATACGGAGGGTGACTTAGAGGCAAAGCACGTTCTTATCGAAAGAAATCTGCGCCTTGTGGCTCATATCGTAAAAAAATACCAGACCTTGGAGGAGGACAATGAAGATCTTCTGTCTGTCGGGACAATCGGGCTTATTAAAGCCGTAGTCACTTTTAATCCGAATAAGAGTGTAAGGCTTGGAACGTACGCAGCCAGGTGCATTGAGAACGAGATATTGATGCACTTCAGGGCAAGAAAAAAATCTTCCAGGGAAATCTCTTTGTATGAGCCGATCGGAACGGACAGGGAGGGTAATGAGATACAGCTATTTGATATTATCGAGACGGATGAAGATGATGCACACAGGAAAGCGGAACTTAAGGATGACATCAGGATGCTTTACCAAAAAGTAGAGTCGGAACTGTCAAAAAGAGAGCGTCTGGTGCTCAAGATGAGGTACGGCCTGTATAATGAGGAAGAGTATACGCAGCGGGAGATAGCTGAGCAGCTAGGCATCTCTCGTTCTTATGTTTCAAGGATTGAGAAGAGTGCAATCGAAAAACTCAGAGTATATTTTTAGGATTTAAGAAAAGGGGTTAAGCCCCTTTTTTTGAAAATTTAGTTGACATACGGCGAAATTTCGGATAAAATGATTTCACATTTTCGGAGACAGAGAAAATTCTCGAATCGGTTTCCGGTATATTTCACAGGTCATTTCGGCCGCGATCACATTTTTATTCAGTTTAATTTAACAGCATAAGAAAGGAGCATACAAAATGTCATTCAGTACAGTAATGTCTGCGGCCATCGAAGGGCTGCATGTAGAGCCGGTTCATGTGGAGACGGATATCAGCAACGGGCTTCCGGTATTCCATATGGTAGGCTATCTTTCCTCTGAGGTAAAAGAGGCGTCGGAGCGGGTGCGAACAGCAGTGCAGAATTCAGATATCAGGATTCCGGCGAAAAAAATCATTATCAATCTGGCACCTGCAACTGTCAGAAAGAAAGGAGCATCTTTTGATTTCCCTATCGCGTTGTCTCTGTTGTCTGCCTTGGGGGAGATCAATACAGAAATACTTAAAGATACAGTAGTTATCGGTGAGTTAAGCTTAGACGGCAGAGTCAGGGAGGTAAAAGGAGTGCTGCCTATTGTCATGGAGGCGCAAAAGAGGGGGTACGGACGGTGTCTCCTGCCGAAAGGAAATGCGCCGGAGGGTGCCCTTATCGAGGGGATAGAGATTGTCGGAGTTGAGGATCTTAAGCAGGCAGTAGACTATCTGCGGGGAAATAAAAAGATCATGCCGGAAAAAGGAGACGAGTGGGAAAAGTATACGAATCCCTTAGATGGCTTGATTGATTTTTCTGATATCCAGGGACAGGAATCTGTAAAGCGAGCCGTGGAGGTGGCAGTTTCGGGAGGCCACAATCTGCTGTTGATCGGACCGCCGGGCAGTGGGAAATCTATGATCGTGCAGCGGATTCCTACGATACTTCCGCCGCCTGTCCATGCGGAAAGCCTGGAGATTACGAAGATATACAGCGTTCTTGGGATGGTGGATAAGGAGCGTCCGCTCATTACCGGAAGACCTTTTCGAAGTGTACATCATACCGTGACAAAGTCAGCCCTTATCGGAGGCGGATTGATTCCTTCGCCGGGGGAGATCAGTCTGGCTCATGGAGGCGTCCTGTTCCTGGACGAGCTGCCGGAATTCAGAAAGTCAGTGCTGGAGGTCTTAAGGCAGCCTTTGGAAGAGAGAAAGGTCTGTATCAACCGGACCCATGGAAGCTATGTGTTCCCGTCTGATTTTATTCTTACCGCCGCGATGAACCCATGTCCCTGCGGCAATTATCCTGATTTTTCAAAATGCAGTTGTACGCCGTGGCAGATCGGGCAGTATTTGTCGCGTATCAGCCAGCCCTTTTTGGATCGGATCGATATATGTGTGGAAGCTCCCCGAATCCTGTATGAAGAGATCACAGAGCGCGGCAGGGCAGAGACATCGGCCGAAATACGGAAGAGAGTTATAGCGGCGCGGACAATCCAGCAGAGAAGATATGAGGGGACAAAGATTCGGAGCAACGCTATGTTAGGTGTCAGACAGATTGATGGCTTCTGCCGTCTGGGAGAAGAGGAAGAGGATCTGATGCGCCGGGCATTTACTTCTCTGGGCCTGACCGCGAGAACTTATCACAAGATCCTTAAAGTTGCACGGACAATTGCAGATATGGACGGTGAAGACAGGATTCATATGCCGCACCTGAAAGAGGCTATCGGATACCGGACTGCAGACAAGAAATATTGGGGGAGGTAATTGCATATGATATATGAGTACTGGCTGGCATCTGTCTATGGAGTATCTGCGGCGAAAAAAAGGCTTTTGAGAGAGAGATTTAAAAGCGCAGAAGAAATATATAATATAGAAGAAAAAATGCTGTATGATCTGGATATCTTGAAAGAGAAAGAAATCCGGGCAATTGGGGAGGCGAAGAAAAAAGATTTCAAGGAAGGATACTATCGGATAGCGGAACAGGGAATCGCATTTGTCCCGTATTTTGCTAAAGCGTATCCGAACAGACTTAAAAGTATTCCGAATCCGCCTTACGCATTATATGTAAAGGGGCGTCTGCCGGAAGAAAAATTTTCGGCGGCTATTGTAGGGGCAAGGAGATGTACACATTATGGGGAGGAGATGGCACTTATGTATGGGGAACAACTTGCCGGGGCAGGTGTACAGATTATCAGCGGCATGGCGAGAGGGATTGACGGATCAGGGCAAAGAGGGGCTTTGAACGGAGGGGGAATCAGCTTCGGAGTGCTGGGATGCGGCGTAGATATATGTTATCCAAGAGAAAATATTGGGCTTTATATGGACTTGCAAAAGGAAGGCGGACTGATCTCTGAACAGATTCCGGGGGCGAAGCCGCTCCCGGGTTATTTCCCGGCAAGAAACCGTATCATCAGTGCCCTGTCGGATGTGGTACTTGTGATAGAGGCAAAAGAGCGGAGCGGCTCTTTGATTACTGCGGATATGGCATTGGAGCAGGGAAAAGATGTATATGCGCTTCCGGGTCCTGCCACTAGTCCTTTGAGCAGAGGGTGCCACCGGCTGATCCAGCAGGGGGCAGGGATATTAATCTCGCCGGAGGATTTGTTAGACGAAGTGGGTGTCCGGAACAAAAAAGGCGCACAAATAAACAACAAAAATGAAAAAGTGCTTGAAAGTACAGAAAATTTAGTGTATAGTTGTCTCGGTTTCATCCCGAAAGGTGTGGATTGTCTGGCGAAAGAGACAGACCTTTCGGTGAGAGAAGTTCTTGAACAACTGATCACTCTGGAATTGCAGGGGGTGGCGAAAGAAATTTCTAAAAATTATTATATAAGAATTTGATACATTCGTAGTGGAGGAAGGATTTTTATGGCTAGATATCTTGTGATCGTAGAGTCACCTGCCAAGGTAAAGACAATTAAAAAATTTCTGGGGAGCAATTATGTTGTGACTGCATCCAACGGCCATGTAAGAGATTTGCCCAAAAGCCAGCTTGGAATTGATGTAGAACATGATTTTGAACCAAAATATATTACGATCCGCGGGAAAGGAGATATTCTTGCAAATCTGCGCAAAGAAGTGAAAAAGGCAGACAAAGTATATCTTGCAACTGACCCGGACCGGGAGGGGGAGGCAATCTCATGGCATCTTTCTAAATCGCTGAAGCTTGAGGACAAGAAGACGTACCGGATCAGCTTTAATGAGATTACGAAGAATGCCGTAAAAACTTCTCTTAAAAATGCAAGAGAAATTGATATGGACTTAGTGGATGCACAGCAGGCGAGACGTATCCTGGACAGAGTTGTAGGTTACAGAATAAGCCCTCTTTTGTGGGCAAAGGTAAAGAGGGGCTTAAGTGCGGGGCGTGTCCAGTCTGTCGCTTTGAGGATCATTGCAGACCGGGAGGAAGAGATCAATATGTTTATCCCGGAGGAATATTGGACACTGGATGCCTGCCTGAAAGTGAATGGTGAGAAGAAACCGTTGACAGCCAGGTTCTATGGGACGGAAGAGGAGAAGATGACCATTCGTTCCAAAGAGGAATTAGACCGGATCATAGAGGAAATTGATGATGTACCCTATACGGTAGAGGAAGTGAAAAAGGGCGAGAGGACAAAAAAGTCCCCAGTTCCTTTTACTACCAGTACATTGCAGCAAGAAGCCTCTAAGGGGCTTAATTTTGCCACTGCGAAGACCATGCGGATTGCCCAGCAGCTCTACGAGGGAATCGACTTGAAGGGCAACGGGACGGTAGGTCTCATCACATATTTGCGTACGGATTCAACCAGGATCTCTGAGGAAGCGGATGGGAACGTGCGGGAATTTATTAAAGAACAGTATGGCGCTAAGTTTGTGGCGGATGAGAGATCAAAAGAGGCTGACGGTAAGAAGATCCAGGATGCACATGAGGCGATCCGGCCGACGGATGTGGCGAGGACTCCTGCGGCAGTGAAAGATTCATTGACGCGGGATCAGTTCAGACTCTATCAATTGATATGGAAGCGGTTTGTTGCCAGCAGGATGCAGCCGGCGAGATATGAGACGACTTCTGTGAAGATCGGCGCAGGGAAATATAGATTTACAGTGGCGGCATCTAAGCTTTCTTTTGAAGGCTTCCGGGCAGTTTATGTAGAGGCAGGAGAAGGGAAAGAAGAGAGCAATGTGCTTCTCAAAGGATTGGATAAAGAGTCCGTTCTCACAAAAGAGAGTTTTGACAGTAAACAGCATTTTACACAGCCGCCTGCCCATTATACGGAGGCAGCTCTTGTGAAGACGCTGGAGGAACTGGGAATCGGGCGCCCCAGTACCTATGCGCCGACTATCTCTACAATTATTAATCGAAGATATGTGGCAAAGGAAAATAAAAATCTGTATTTGACGGAGATCGGAGAGGTTGTCAATCATATGATGAAGCATTCTTTCCCGACGATTGTAGATGTGAACTTTACTGCTAATATGGAAAGTCTGCTGGATGGAGTTGCAGAAGGAAAAGTAAAGTGGAAGACAATTATAGAGAATTTTTATCCGGATATTGAGGAAGCAGTAGAGCGTGCAGAGAAGGAGCTTGAGACAGTCAAGATTGAAGATGAGGTGACAGATGTAATCTGTGAGCAGTGCGGGCGCAATATGGTGATCAAATATGGACCTCACGGAAAATTCCTGGCTTGTCCGGGATTCCCGGAGTGCAGGAACACAAAGCCTTATCTTGAAAAAGCAGGTGTGAAGTGTCCGGTATGCGGCAAAGATGTGGTCTTAAGAAAGACCAAGAAGGGCCGCAGATACTATGGCTGTGAGGATAATCCGGAATGCAGCTTTATGTCGTGGCAAAAGCCGTCGGATAAGAAATGTCCGCGCTGCGGAAGTTATATGGTAGAAAAGGGGAACAAACTTAGCTGTTCCAATGAGCAATGCGGCTATGTGGAGAATAAATCAGACAACAGTAAGACGGTATCGGACTAGAAAAAGGGTAAAAACAAAAAAAGAATAAGATTTTGTGCAAAATTTATTGAATATTCGAGAATTGTGTGATAATATTACGCTATAGAACGGAGGAAAACGTATGAGTGTACAATTATTAGATAAAACAAGGAAAATTAATAAATTGCTTCACAACAATGATTCGAGCAAAGTTGTCTTTAACGATATCTGCGATGTGCTGACAGATATTTTGGATTCTAATGTGTTGGTAGTCAGCAAGAAAGGAAAAGTGCTTGGCGGAAGTAAATGTGCGGATGTTCCGTATATTGAGGAGTTGATTGAGAAAGATGTGGGAAAACATATTGATGTTCATCTGAATGAGAGATTCCTGATCGTACTCTCAACGAAGGAGAATGCCAATATGGAGACGCTTGGTTTCTCGGAAGAGGTCGTGGCGCATTATCAGGCTTTGATCAGTCCCATTGATATTGCAGGAGAGCGTCTTGGAACACTCTTTATCTATAAGAAAGATGCCTTGTATGAGATTGATGATATTATTCTGAGTGAATATGGAACGACGGTAGTAGGTTTGGAGATGCTGCGTTCTGTGAATGAGGAAAATGCGGAGGAGACAAGGAAGGAACATATTGTCCAGTCTGCCATCAGCACCCTTTCTTTTTCTGAACTGGAAGCCATCATCCATATTTTTGAGGAGCTTGAGGGGACGGAAGGGATCCTTGTGGCCAGCAAGGTTGCTGACAGAGTAGGGATTACCCGTTCTGTGATCGTGAATGCTCTGCGTAAGTTTGAGAGTGCAGGTGTAATTGAGTCGCGTTCTTCCGGTATGAAGGGGACTTATATTAAAGTTGTCAATGATTATGTGTTTACCGAGCTTGAAAAGCTTAAGTCAGAGAGGTAACAGTTGTTATGTATGAGAAGTGTCCTGCCAGCATCAGGATGACGAGGGTGATTCTGCAGAATGGTTATTTTGATGAGAATGCTTATAATTGTGAAGTTATTACGTATAACCCGGAGAAAGAGAGCATATACTTATTAACAGGGAACAATGAGCTGCCGCTCTTTTCGCTGGATGGGGTGTATGAGTGCATCCTGGAGGCAGAAGAGACCATAAAATGCGAGGGAGTCATAAAGGAAAGATATTATAACAAGCTCGGAAATACAATAGTATTTTATGTAAAGAATGGATTTTATAAAAATCCTGTAAACTAAATAAAGTGTGTTGACAAAATGGAAAGAGAGTGCTATTTTATATTATAGTTTTAGCACTCTCTTTTTATGAGTGCTAACAAATAAAGAAGTATTAAGGAGGAGTTCACATGAAATTAACACCGCTTGGCGACAGAGTCGTTTTAAAACAATTAGTTGCAGAAGAGACAACAAAGTCAGGAATCGTGATTCCGGGACAGTCAAAAGAGAAACCGCAGCAGGCAGAAGTCGTTGCCGTAGGACCTGGCGGGACCGTTGACGGAAAAGAAGTTACCATGAACGTGTCCGCAGGACAGAAGGTCATCTATTCCAAATATGCCGGGACGACGGTAGAGCTTGACGATGAGGAATTCATTATCGTAAAGCAGGACGACATCCTTGCGATTGTGGAGTAACGGATAACAGGGCCAATTGTAGAACAATTTTAATGATAGAATAAAGAAACAGGAGGAATACGATCATGGCAAAGGAAATCAAATATGGAGCAGATGCCAGAGGAGCATTGGAGGCAGGCGTGAACCAGCTTGCCGATACAGTAAGAGTAACCCTTGGACCAAAGGGACGCAACGTTGTGCTTGACAAGTCTTTCGGCGCGCCGCTGATTACTAACGACGGCGTGACGATTGCGAAAGAGATTGAGCTGGAGGATGCTTTTGAGAACATGGGCGCGCAGCTTATCAAGGAAGTTGCGTCAAAGACCAATGACGTGGCAGGCGACGGAACAACGACGGCTACCGTCCTTGCACAGGCTATGGTGCATGAGGGCATCAAGAACTTAGCGGCGGGCGCGAACCCGATCATTCTCCGCAAGGGTATGAAGAAAGCGACGGAAAAGGCAGTGGAAGCAATCGCGGGCATGTCAAGCAAGGTGAAGGACAAAGACCAGATTGCAAAGGTTGCTGCGATTTCCGCAGGAGACACAGAGGTCGGCGAGATGGTAGCGGACGCGATGGAGAAAGTTTCCAACGACGGCGTTATCACCATCGAGGAATCCAAGACCATGAAGACAGAGTTAGACCTTGTGGAAGGCATGCAGTTTGACAGAGGATATATCTCCGCATATATGGCTACAGACATGGATAAGATGGAGGCAAATCTGGAGGAGCCGTATATCCTGATCACGGATAAGAAGATTTCCAACATCCAGGATATCCTGCCGCTCCTTGAGCAGATCGTGCAGTCCGGCGCAAGGCTCCTCATCATCGCTGAGGATATCGAGGGCGAGGCTCTCACGACGCTGATCGTCAATAAGCTCAGAGGAACGTTCAATGTCGTAGCAGTTAAGGCTCCGGGCTACGGCGACAGAAGAAAAGAGATGCTTAAAGATATCGCGGTGCTGACCGGAGGCCAGGTGGTTTCCGACGAGCTTGGCATGGACTTGAAGGAGACGACTTTAGATCAGCTTGGACGCGCGAAATCCGTTAAGGTACAGAAAGAAAATACGGTGATCGTAGACGGCTGCGGCGACAAGAAAGAGATTTCTGACCGCGTAGCTCAGATCAAGATGCAGATTGAGGAGACTACATCTGACTTTGACCGTGAGAAACTCCAGGAGAGACTTGCGAAGCTGGCCGGCGGCGTAGCGGTTATCCGCGTAGGCGCTGCGACAGAGACAGAGATGAAGGAAGCGAAGCTCCGCATGGAGGACGCTCTTGCAGCGACAAGAGCGGCAGTGGAGGAAGGTATCATCGCAGGAGGCGGTTCTGCGTATATCCACGCGGCAAAAGAAGTGGCTAAGATGGCGGCTGAGATGAGCGGCGACGAGAAGACCGGCGCCAATGTAGTGCTGAAAGCTCTGGAGTCGCCGCTGTTCCACATCGCTGCAAATGCAGGACTGGAAGGCTCCGTGATCATCAACAAGGTATCCGAGTCCGAAGTTGGAACGGGATTTGACGTGCTGACCGAGGAGTATGTCGACATGGTTGAGAATGGAATCCTTGACCCTGCGAAGGTTACGAGAAGCGCTCTGCAGAATGCCACAAGCGTTGCATCCACACTGCTTACTACAGAGTCCGTAGTTGCGAACGTCAAGGAAGACGCTCCGGCAATGCCGGCGGGCGCAGGCGCAGGGATGGGCATGATGTAAAAAGAAAATAAATGAATTTTTTGGGAACTCTTTGCGCGGGAGTTCCCATTTTCGTATAAAATGTGTTACAATGTCCTTAAGGATAAAAAGTGTGTATCACGGTACATCACAAAGAACAATGGAGGATATAGATATGGGCGATTTTTATACAGAACAGTTGATCAAAAAGCAGGGGGATATGAAAGATCTGGTAATTAAAGCAGTGCTTGTGGCAGTAGCCATTGTTTCCGTGCTGACAGTATTTATTTTTCCCATGGGACTTTTGTTCCCGATCATAATTATTGCGTTGGTGTGGTTTTTGATATCCAGGCTTAATGTAGAATATGAATACCTGTATGTGAATGGTGACCTTGATATTGATAAGATCATGAATAAATCTAAGAGAAAACGTGTGTTTTCCACCAATGTAAAAGAGATGGAGCTTCTTGCGCCGGTGGATTCGCCGAAGCTTGGGCAGTTCAGGAATGCGAAAGTGATCAACTTAAGTTCAGGACGGGCGGATGCAAGACTCTATGCGATGGTCGTGGCAAACAACGGACAGACGGCCAAGCTTATATTTGAACCCAATGATACGATCATTGAAGGTCTTTTTATGCTGGCTCCCAGGAAAGTAGTGCGTCAGTAGACAACGCCTGGCAAAAAATCGTGCAAAAATGGCACGAAAAATGTAAGAATATGTTGACAAACGTAAAGCAAATTCGTTATTATAGCATTTAATAATCATTAGTAACTGTATTTGAATTAAAATGGAAGAGAGGTATGAACATGGGAAGGATTATTGGGGAAGGGATTACATTTGATGATGTGCTTTTAGTGCCGGCGTATTCAGAGGTGATTCCTAATCAGGTGGATCTGTCAACTTATTTGACAAAAGAAATTAAGCTTAATGTACCGATGATGAGTGCCGGGATGGACACGGTAACCGAGTACCGTATGGCGATCGCTATGGCCCGTCAGGGCGGGATCGGCATTATCCATAAAAATATGTCAATTGAAAAGCAGGCAGAAGAAGTAGATAAAGTAAAGCGTTCTGAGAATGGAGTTATCACAGATCCGTTCTATCTCTCTCCGGAGCATACACTGGAAGATGCCAATAATCTTATGGGAAAATTCAGGATTTCCGGTGTACCGATCACAGAAGGAAGAAAGCTTGTGGGTATTATCACAAACCGCGATCTTAAATTCGAGACAGATTTCACAAAAAAGATAAAGGAAAGTATGACCTCAGAGGGGCTGATCACAGCCAAAGAGGGGATTACGCTGGATGAGGCGAAGCAGATCCTGGCAAAGGCAAGGAAAGAAAAGCTTCCGATCGTGGATGATAATTTTAATCTGAAAGGCCTTATTACAATTAAAGATATTGAAAAGCAGATACGATATCCGCTCTCAGCCAAGGATTCCCAGGGCAGACTTTTGTGCGGTGCAGCTATCGGAATCACTGCCAATTGCATAGAGAGGGCAAAGGCGCTTGTGGAAGCAAAGGTGGATGTAGTGGTGATGGATTCTGCGCATGGTCATTCAGCCAATGTATTGCGTACAGTCGATATGGTGAAATCTACTTTCCCTAATCTTCAGATCATTGCAGGCAATGTAGCTACCGGAGAGGCGGTGGAGGCACTGATCAAAGCTGGTGCAGATGCGGTGAAGGTCGGGATCGGACCTGGCTCTATCTGTACGACTCGTGTGGTTGCAGGAATCGGCGTACCGCAGATCACGGCTGTAATGAATTGCTATGAAGCGGCCGATAAGTATGGCATTCCGATCATCGCTGACGGGGGTATCAAGTATTCCGGTGATATGACAAAGGCGATCGCCGCAGGCGCCAATGTATGTATGATGGGGAGTATGCTGGCGGGATGTGACGAGAGCCCTGGAGATTATGAATTATACCAAGGAAGAAAATATAAAGTATACCGCGGCATGGGCTCTATTGCAGCTATGGAGAACGGAAGCAAAGACCGGTATTTCCAGACGGATGCCAAGAAGTTAGTTCCGGAAGGCGTGGAAGGCCGTGTGGCATATAAGGGAATGGTTGAAGATACGGTATTCCAGCTTGTGGGAGGCTTGCGTTCGGGTATGGGATATTGCGGAGCAGCTACCATCGAAGATTTAAAAAAGACCGGGCAGTTTATGAAGATTACATCCGCTTCATTGAAGGAGAGTCATCCGCATGATATCCATATTACGAAAGAGGCACCGAATTACAGTGTGAACGAGTAGAAGACAGGAAAGGGAAAGGAAGTTTGGCTATGAACTGTGAGTTTGGAAGTACATCAAAGGGAGAGAAGGCAAGGCTTTATATCTTACGGAATCAAAGAGGTATGGAAATCGCGGTCACGGATTACGGTGCGGCGCTCGTAAAGGTGCTTGTTCCGGATAAGGACGGAAAAGTACAGGATGTTGTGCTTGGATATGACAACGCGAAAGCCTATGAAAACGGCGGCGTTTATTTCGGGGCAACTGTGGGAAGGGTGGCGAACCGGATCGGCGGGGCATCCTTTGAGCTGAACGGCAATGCTTATGAGCTGACAGCCAATGACAACAACAATTCTCTCCACGGGGGACGTGATTATTATAATAAGCGGATGTGGCAGGCAGAGGAAACCGATGGACAAAAGGTAATGTTTTCCCTTGAAAGTCCGGAAGGTGATCAGGGATATCCTGGGAATGCGAAGATATCTGTCATTTATGAGCTGACGGAGGATAATGAATTAAAGATTAGTTATCATGCGGTTTCTGATGGGGATACACTGATGAATCTCACAAACCACAGCTATTTCAATCTGTCCGGACATGCTTCCGGCCCGGTGCTCGGTCAGGAAGTGTTTATTGCGGCAGATGCATTTACCAGGGCGGATGCAGAGTCTATACCTACAGGAGAGCTTGTGCCGGTCGAAGACACGCCGATGGATTTTAGAGAGTATAAAGCGATCGGAGAAGAGATTGAGACGGATTACGAAGCGTTGACTTTGGGTCAGGGATATGACCATAATTGGGCGCTTAATGGGAAAGGGATGCGCACGGTCGCCGGTATGCGTTCGAAGGAGACCGGGATTGTCATGGAAGTCCTTACAGATCTTCCGGGGATGCAGTTTTATACCGGGAATTTCCTGATAAGTGAACAGGGTAAAGAAGATACGGAGTATAAGAAGCGTCACGGGGCGTGTTTTGAGACGCAGTATTTTCCGGATGCAATACATAAAGAACATTTCGAGGGACCGGTTCTAAAGGCCGGCACCTCCTATGACACTATGACTGTGTATCGGTTCCATACGGAAGCGTAACGGCAGGAAATCTTCATAAAATCATAAGTATCTTTTTATTCTTTTGTCAGAAATGTGTGCTATCATTTAGAAAGCATAAGAGAAAAGAGAGACAGGAAATATGGATAAAGAAGCACCAAAGAGGACAGAAACGAAAAAGACTGTACAGAAAAAAACAACAGCTAAAAAAGGGACTGCAGCGAAAGCAAGAAGCGGAAAAAAACTGTCAGGTGCAAAAAAGAAGAAAAAGGCCCGGCGGATTCTTATCAGTATTCGTGTGGGCCTTGTCTTGCTGGCTGTATTTTTTGTCATACTCGCGGTTATAAAGCTGGTGAAGCCGTCGCTGCTTACGAAAAATTATTTTGAGGTGGCAAGCGAAGAGGTTGACGATTCAAAGCCGGAGATTGATGTGGAACTTTTAACTGTGAACCCTTATTCCAGACCCGGGACCAAGACGGGGAAAATTACAGGGATTGTCATGCATTACACAGCCAATCCGGGAGCAACAGCTATGGCAAACCGTGATTATTTCGAAGGGTTGAAGGATAGCCATATAACAAAATCCAGCAGTAATTTTATCGTCGGCCTGGATGGAGAGATCGTGCAGTGTGTACCTACATGGGAGATGGCATACGCTTCTAACGAGCGCAATATTGATACAGTATCTATCGAATGCTGCCATCCGGATGAGAGCGGTGTGTTTTTTGATGAGACTTATCAGTCTATGGTGAAACTGTGTGCGTGGTTATGTCTGAAATTTGATCTTAGCGAAAAGGATATCATCCGCCATTATGATGTGACAGAAAAAATCTGTCCCAAATATTTTGTGGAAGATGAAAAGGCGTGGGAGAATTTTCGGGAAGATGTAAAAAAAGCCATAAAAAAGGCAAAGTAAAAAGGTCGCAGGGTGGGAGAAGCAAGTATGAATGAATTGTATAATATTTTTCTTATTGGATTTATGGGGGTAGGAAAAAGCACCATATCTGAGTATCTGAGTACGATGTATGCCATGGAATCGATAGAGATGGATCAGGTGATCGAGGAGCGGGAGAAGATGAGTATTCCGGATATCTTCAAAGTATATGGGGAAGAATATTTTCGGGATTTGGAGACAGAGCTTTTAAAAGAGCTTCAGACGAAGCGCAATGCAGTGATTTCCTGCGGCGGCGGGACGGCTTTGCGCGAGTGCAATGTGACGGAGATGAAAAAGAACGGGCGGATAGTGCTTCTCACAGCGAGTCCGGAGTTGATATATGACCGGGTGAAGGATATCGATAACCGGCCGGTGCTTTTTGGGAGGAAGACGGTGGAGGGAATCTCTGGACTTATGGAGCAGAGACGTGAAAAATATGAGGCGGCAGCAGATATTGTAATCCGGACAGATAATAAAAGTGTCTCTGTAATCTGCCGGGAATTGATGCAGAGCCTGACAGAAATGGATGAGTGATTATGTTTGAGATGTTTTTTCCGGACCGGTATGTGGCGTCCACATATGTTATAGATTTTGAAAAGCTATATGAGGAAGGATTTCGGGGACTGATATTTGATATTGACAATACGTTGGTACCCCACGGCGCCCCTGCAGATGACAGGGCTGTAAAGCTGTTTGAACGGCTGAAAAATATTGGATATCGCTGCTGTCTGATCTCTAATAATCAGGAGCCGAGAGTAAAGATGTTCAATGAAAAGATACAAGTTGATTATGTGTACAATGCTCACAAGCCTTCTACAAAGAATTATAAGAAGGCGATGGAGATCATGGGAACTGATACAGAGGATACATTGTTTGTGGGCGATCAGCTCTTTACGGACGTGTGGGGGGCAAAACGTGCGGGAATCAAGAGCATACTCGTAAAACCTATTTATCCGAAAGAGGAGATACAGATTGTATTAAAGAGGTATCTGGAGAGGATTGTATTGCACTTTTATTTTAAGAAGCTGAAAGAGCGAAAAAAAGGTTGAAAAAAGACGTAAATTATTATAGAATTAAAAAAGTGAAAAGAACGTAGGAAGTGCCTTTGGGGCATGATTTAAGGAGGATTAGCATGGTATCAGCAGGCGATTTTAAAAATGGACTTACCGTAGAAATTGAAGGGGTTGTCTATCAGATATTGGAGTTTCAGCATGTAAAACCCGGAAAGGGAGCGGCGTTTGTACGTACAAAGCTGAAAAATATTATTAACGGCGGGGTTGTAGAAAAGACTTTCCGCCCGACAGAGAAGTTTGAGAATGCCCATATCGAGAGAAAAGAGATGCAGTATCTTTATAATGACGGTGACCTTTTTAACTTTATGGATAATGAGACATTTGAACAGATTGCGGTGAATGCAGAGACAGTAGGCGACTCTCTTAAGTTTGTAAAAGAGAATGACAATGTGAAGCTCAGTTCCTATCAGGGCAATGTATTTGCGATCGAGCCGCCTCTTACTGTAGAACTTGAGATTACAGAGACAGAGCCGGGATTCAAAGGAGATACCGCTCAGGGAGCGACAAAGCCGGCGATCGTTGAGACAGGCGCACAAGTGAACGTTCCGCTGTTCGTAGAACAGGGAGAGAAGATTAAGATTGATACCCGTACAGGGGACTATCTCTCAAGAGCATAAAGTGTCAGATCATATTAAAAAAAAGTCTTGCTTTTTCGGCAAGACTTTTTTATAATTAGTATCACCATAATATTTTTGTCAATTCTGAGAAATCTTTGGGCAGAATTCCTGCTGTATTTTCAGAGAAAAAGAAGTTAAAAACATGTGCCACACCACTTGGAAAGGTGATTTATGACTTATTATCAATTTGTACAAGCGGTAGAAGACAGAATAAAGGAGGTGGTTAAAGGGGGCGTGTCAGTACGTATTCACACGGCGGAAAAGAATAATGGCACCGTCCGTAAAGGAATAACTCTGACAGAGCAAGACATCAACATTTCCCCTACAATATACCTTGAGGAATATTATCGGCAGTTCCAAAGCGGCAGTTCTTTGGAGCATATAACATCGGATATCCTGCGGTTATACCATGAGGTGCGTTTTCAGAAATCATGGGGAGAAGAAAAGATCAATGATTACAGTCATGTGAAAGAAAAGATCATCTACCGTCTGGTGAATTATGAAGCGAACGGAAAGATGCTGAGAAATGTACCGCATATCTCCTATCTTGATCTTGCAATTGTATTTTGTGTACTTCTGGAAGTGACAAAATACGGGACTGCGACAATGGCCGTTCGGAATGAACATCTGGATATGTGGGGCGTGCAAAAAGAGGAACTCTACAGACAGGCTTCCATAAATACGAGCAGGCTCCTCCCGGATGACTTCTGCGCCATGAGTGCTGTAATAGAGGAGCTTACTAAGGAGCCGTCTGAGCAGCAGATATCCTTTGAAGAACAGGAAGAGGATATGTATGTGCTCAGTAATCGGATCCACAGTTATGGGGCAGCGGCGATACTGTACAAAGAGCGTATGGAAGGGATTGGGATGTATCTGAAGAGCAATTACTATGTGCTGCCCAGCAGTGTCCATGAAGTTATTGTCATTCCGGAGAAAGCCGCAGTGAAAAAAGAAGATCTTTCAGCTATGGTAGCAGAAATCAATCGGACGCAGGTAGAGGCGGAAGAAGTACTTTCGGACCGTGCATACTATTATGACAGAAAGAAAGGGCGGCTTTGTATGTAATGCTCTGAGTGGGCCATATGTATTAAAGAATCTGGATGATCTGTAAAATCTGCTTTTTAGTTTTTAGAGGGCAGAGCTGTAGCTGCCGGAGAATTTCTTCATCCAACACCGATGAGGGGTCAATATATTCGTCGGACAGGATATAATCGACAGTTACATCCAGTGCGTTACATATGTGAACCAAAGTGGGGAGGGAAACCTTTACCCGGTTATTTTCAATATTGCTGATATGGCTGGTGTTTACATCTGCCATGTTGGCAATATATTCTTGTGTGAGCCCCCTGGATAAGCGGGTTTCTTTTAATTTCCTTCCGATTTTGCTGAAATTGATTTCTTTCATGTTATTAATCCCTTTTGTAGAAATTGTTGCTGTTCACAGTAACCAGAAATTTATAAATGTATGAAAAATAATGGCAAAATAATTGTAATATCGCTATAGCTATAGTATAATTAGCTGTAGCTATAAAAATATTATCTACAAGTAAATACAAACTTTCACAGTCACGTAATAGCTCGTGGAAAAATAATGAAAAGGATGGCAGACATAATGAACATATTATTAATTGGCGATGACAGCAAGATTGTGGATGCGTTGATTGATCAGTTCAATAAGGGCAATCACAGAATATATTGGTTGACGGGACGGAAAGAAAAAGGGCGTTCGCAAAAAAGAGTATTTGAGAAGTATAATTTTTTGTATACAGATGGTAATATGAAAGATATCATCGAGAGCGTAGGGCCAGATGTAGTATTGTTTATGGGAGCGTATGATACGAATTTTGACTGGAGATATAATGGGCAGGCAGAGGCACTGCGATACACTACGTCGATGGTGAATCTTTTGTCGGCGTTTTCCATGTCTTCCGGGAATGGGCGATTTATATATCTGTCCTCACAGGAGGTATATGACGGCTCATATGCGAATGATATTCCAGAGACGACAGCAGTATCTCCAAGGGGATTTAAGGCTCCGGCTGTGTCACAGGGAGAAGCGCTCTGTACGAATTACAGAGAGATACAGGGGATGGATACGGTTATTCTCCGTCTTGACAATATATACAGTGTTCCACGAAAAGGGCAGGAAGTGGGAAGCCCTTGTTTTGAGATGTGCCTGGAGGCATTGAAGACAGGAAGGATTTCAGCGAACAGCCGGAAAAAGTTTTCGATGCTTTATCTGAACGATGCAGTAGAGCTTGTTTATAAAGTGATTGTGAGTGAGAGATCTGTACAGCCGTGTTATCATATTTCTTCTATGGAGGAGATTAGTGAATTACAGCTCGCGGAGATGATCAAGGAGAAAATCGGTGCGGGAATTACGGTTGTAGATCATTCGGCGGGAGAGAATAAAAGGAAGGTATTGGATGGACGTAAGTATGCGGAAGAATTCGGACAGAAGATTTTTAACCATTATGAGAGCGGTGTAGAAAAAGTTGTCCAGTATATGAAGCGTTACAGTGACACGTTTATCAAAGCCGGAGATGCCGGAGGCGGATGGAGCGGCAGAATGTGGCACAATGCCAGAGTGATCATAAAGAGCGCTTTCCCGTTTATTGAGAGTCTCGTTTGCTTTGCCTTATTCTTTTTTCTGGATAGCTGGACGGCGGGAAGCCAGTATTTTGGAAAATTGGATTTTTACCTGTTATATGTATTGTTGTTTGCAATTGTGCATGGACAGCAGCAGGCTATATTTTCTGCACTCCTTGCAGCGGTTGGTTATTGGTTCCGGTCATCTTCCGGCGGCAGCGGGTATGAGGTGTTATTAGATTATGGTACATATATCTGGCTTGCACAGCTTTTTATTGTGGGAATGGCTGTAGGCTATATGAAAGACCATCTTCGTCATGTTACAGATGATAAAGAAGAAGAGATTCACTATTTGTATGAGAAGCTGGAGGGCATCGCAGAGATCAATGACAGTAATGTAAGGATCAAACAGAACTTTGAGACGCAGCTTGTAAATCAAAAAGACAGTCTTGGGAAAATATATGAGATTACTTCAAGACTAGAGAAGTACGGACCGGAAGAAGTGCTGTTTTATGCTGCGCAGATGCTTGGACAGTTAATGGACAGCAAGGATGTGGCTGTTTATCTTGTGGCAAATGAAAGTTATGCGAGACTGTTTTCCGCTACTTCACCGGATGCGAGAAAGCTGGGAAATTCTATCAAATATGTTGACATGGAAGATATGTATAATGAATTAAAAGAGGGGCGTGTCTATGTTAACAGGGAGATGAATGACAAACTTCCGCTGATAGCCAGCGCGGTATATTCAGAAGATCAGATGCAGCTAATATTGATGCTGTGGGGAATCCCGTGGCAGCGTATGACGCTGGCAGAGACAAACCGTTTGACGATTATCGGAACGCTGATTCAGAATGCGACAGTGCGCGCCAGCCGTTATCTGGAAAGTCTTCGCAATCAGCGCTATGTAGAGGGAACAAATGTGATGAAAGTGGATGCTTTCACGCAACTTGTATATGCATTCTTTGAGGCAAGAGAAAAAGAACTGACAGAGTGTGCGTTACTTGAAGTTCAGACGGGCTCTCACAGCTACGAGCAGGCAGCAGAGATCTTGGGTGATAGTATAAGACCATCGGACTATATGGGAGTGCTTGAAAATGGCAAGCTATATGTACTGTTGTCTAATACAGATGCGGAGAATGCAGAAAGAGTCAGAGAACGTTTCTTGAGTTCCGGATATGAAAGCCTGCTGAAGGAGGCGAAGGTATGATACTGACAAGAGAGGAAAGCATCTTCTTGCTTGTGCTTGTTTTGAATTTAGTGATAGCTCTTGCCTACTTTATATATGGCACAATAATTGCCGCGCCTGTAAAGACCCGGAAAAGAAAAGGGGAAACGGAAGTGCTGCGCGATAACAGACGGACATATTTGATTCGCTTTCTTGTTATGGTCCTCTGTCCGGTTGTAGGTATTCTGTTCTTTTTGGTATCTCAGTTTTTATATTTAACGATTTTTAGATTCGGAGTGAATCTGGATGATGTTACATTTAAGAAAGATCGTGTGGAGACGCAGGTGAAGGCCAATGAAGAGGTGGAGCGGAATGTAATTCCTGTGGAGGAAGCCATAGCAGTGAACGATAAAAAGAGCCTGAGAACAGCGATGATGAGCATTATCAGAGGGGAGATGGATGGTTCCATGTCATCCATCGCATTAGCTCTCGATGCCGAAGATTCCGAGACGGCTCACTATGCGGCTTCTGTGCTGAGTGATAAGCTGAATGAGTTCCGTATGAATGTAAGAAAGATGTATGCAAAGATTCAGGAAGAGTCTTCCGACCAGACGGAATGTGAGGAAGAGCTGATTGGATATATGAATCATTTGCTGAAGGAAAAAATATTTACAGAATTGGAACAGAATGGCTTCGTCAGGATGATGGAGGAGGCTGCAGAAATTTTATATAATAAAAACGCGTCCAAGCTGACCGCAGAACATTATGAAGGTGTGTGTCTCAGATTGATGGAAACAGAAGACTTTGAAAAAGCAGAAAAGTGGTGCAACAGGATGGTGGAACATATTCCGGAAGAATTGTGTACTTACACCTGCAGATTAAAGCTATATTTTACGCTTAGAGACAGGACCGCTTTTTTCAAGACGCTAGATAGTCTGAAAAAGTCGGATGTGGTTATTGACAGCGAAACGCTGGAAATGATTCGGATTTTCAGTTGAGGAGAGAGTAAAAATGGTATCACGACGGAATTATCTTACGATTACAATAGTAATGTTTATTGTATTTTTCATGTTCCAGTTTACGAATGTTGTGTTGGAGAGCTGGAAAGGTTTTGAAAAAAATCCATACGCCCGTAAGCGGGAAGAGCTTTTTACCCGAGGGACTGCATATGAGACAGGAGCCAAGGAAGGTGATGGTATTAGCGAACCTTCTCAGGAAGGTGTCATATATATTGGTGATGGGGAGAGTGCGGCAGGAAAGACTGTTTACAACTGGGCGGTTTATACAAAGAGAGATTATAATGTATACAGGACGATCGCAGAGTATGCGGCAGCCAGCGTACAGTTTCCGGATTTTCTTGTATTGGATGCGGCCAATCTTGACTGGCAGCAGGAAGCTGGCGCGAGTGTCCTTTTGAAAGAATATGCTGACAAGGGTGTCAATCTTATCTTTGGAAGTTTGCCGGATGTCTCTGTGATCGGGGAGAATCCGGGGCTTCAAGAGCTATTGGGAATCAAACAGATCAAAGAGACAGAGACGACTGTAACGGGGCTTCGTCTGAAGGAAGGATTCCTTCTCGGAGGAGAAGCAAGGTATCAGACAAAAGATAAAGAAGAGGCGGCGAAAAGACAGGATATGGAGCTTACTTTCCCATGGTATATACTCGGTACAGATACGGAAGTGTATTTGCAGGGGCTTCCCGAGGGAAAGACAATCGAGGAGAAAGATTATCCTGCTGTTATATGGGGCAATCGATTATCAGGAGCCCGTGTATTTGCCGTAAATGGAAAATATATGGAGGATGCGGCAGGTCTCGGTGTGTTATCAGCCATGTCTTCAAAGGTTAAGAAGTGTGAGATCTATCCGGTAGTGAATGCCCAGAATATGGTAATTGCAAATTACCCTTCACTGGCATCAGAGAATGAGAAGGAGATGCAAAAGTACTATGGGCAGTCTATGCAGGATGTTTTGTGGAATATTGCATGGCCCTCGATTGTGTCTACATATCGGAAGAATACTTTGGGGCTTTCCTTTATGATGTCTCCGCAATATGACTATGGGGAGGATCATTTTCCAAGCGAGTCTCAATTGGAATTCTATATGAAGCGTGTGAAAGAGCAAAGTGCAGAGACCGGGCTGTCTGGTGAAAGTGTATCTGATACGTCCATTAGTCAAAAACTTCAAGAGGACGGAAGTTTTATGAAAAAGGCGCTTCCGGATTATGAATTTACATCTTTTTATAAAGGAGAGCTGACGGATATAGAAGCAGAGTCTGCTTTGGAGGAAGAGATCCTGGAATCGGTGCGGACGATTGTTAAGAATTATGACGGAGACAGTGAGATCATAGGATATCATTCGGACAGTATTACCGAGCAAAGCATTTTGAGTGATGGAACAAGACATACGTATATGGAAGATTTTCGGATGCGGAGTATAGAGACTGCATTGGGATATACCAGTGTCCGGATGGATATAAAACCTGGTGTTTATCCAAAAGGCGATGAAAATGAGATGGAAGAGATTCTTGCTAATTTTAACTGGAATGTCCGGAATTACTGGAAGAATTTCCACTCATTTTCCGGAACGACGGTGTCAGAGTGCGACCAGAGGATCCGTAATTTCCTGGCAGTCAAGTTTACACAGAGACGGGAGAATAATGAGATCTTCCTTGATTTCACCAGTATGGAGGTGCCAGCGTGGTTCGTTCTGCGGACGGATAAAGAGGTGGTAACACATGTGGAAAATGGGAATTCACGGATGATTGAAAAAGGTGCATATCTGATTGAAGCTTCGGATGCTCATGTGACGATTGAGCTTGCGCCGGAGGAAGAATAGAACATATTACCGAAAAGGAAGGAACGAGATGAGAATTTGCATAATAGCGGAAGGTTGTTATCCGTATATAGTGGGTGGTGTATCTCAGTGGATCCATGGGCTGGTATGCTCTTACCCTGAACAGGAATTTGTGATATTGACGATAGTGGCAGACCGTTCCATGCGGGGGAAATATGTGTATGAACTGCCGGAGAATGTGGCAGAGATACATGAATTGTATCTGAATGACTCCGACTGGGGCAAAAAGCGTGCACGGCGCAGAGTACGGATGAATAAAAAAGAATATCAGGCTTTACTCAGTCTCTTGCTGGGAGAGCAGATCAAATGGGAGGTGTTGTTTGATTTCTTCCAAAAGTCAGGAATCTCCCTGAATGATATGCTGATGGGACCAGATTTTCTTCATGCTGTGACAGAGTATTATAAGCTGAATTACAGCCAAATGGTATTTGCGGATTTTTTGTGGATGCTGCGTTCTATCTATCTGCCCTTGTTTATTGCGCTGAAGATGGAGATTCCGAAAGCGGATATCTATCACTGTGCTTGCACTGGTTATGCGGGAGTATTAGGCAGTATGGCAAAATATATGCATGGCGGGCGTCTCCTTGTATCGGAACATGGTGTATATACAAGAGAGCGCGAGGAAGAACTGATCAAGGCGAAGTGGGTACAGGGAATTTATAAAAATATATGGATTGAGCAGTTTAAGAAGATGTCTACTTTGACGTATGACAGAGCAGATGCAGTGACCGGGTTGTATGAACATGCGAGAGAGCTTCAGATTGAACTGGGGTGTCCCCCTCATAAAACCTTAATTGTGCCCAATGGAATTGATGTAGAAAAATTTCAGAATCTTCCGGGTAAACAGGAAGAAGATAAGGGATGCATCAATATTGGCGCAGTTGTTCGTGTGACGCCGATTAAGGATATTATGACGATGATCCAGGCATTTGGCTTTGCTAAAGAGGTGGAACCGTCACTGAAGCTTTGGATCATGGGACCTTGCGAGGAAGAAGATGAGTATGCAAAAGATTGCTATGAATTGGTACGAGTCATGGGTATTTCAGATGTGATATTTACCGGAAGGGTGGATGTTACGGAGTACTATGGCAGGATGGATATCATGCTTCTGACCAGTATCAGTGAGGGACAGCCGCTTACGATTCTTGAAAGTTTTGCGGCGCGCAAACCGGTTGTTGCTACAGATGTAGGAAACTGCCGGGGATTGATACTCGGTGAAAATGACGATTACGGTGAAGCCGGGATTGTTGTGCGTATCATGCATGTAGAAGAGATCGCACGTGCAATACTCACATTGGCACATGATGAGAATACACGCCTTCGGATGGGTGAGAATGGATATCAGAGAGTGGTATCCGGCTATCGTTTTTCATATTTCCAGGATGCTTACCGTAACATCTATAAGAGGCTTATCGAAGAAAAAGAGCAGGATGAGGTAGAAGACGGGGGGATGAAAGCATGGCAGGCGTAGGAGTCAGGTTAAACCGAATATTTGAAAAAAAGTCTATTGCGGCAGATATTGCCGGATTTACCTATAGTATAGTAATCACGATAGCTCCGACATTGGTGGTCATTTTGGGCATTCTGTTGATGGGGCGTGTACTTGGATTCGACGAGGTGTCTTATCTGGACAGAGAATTATTTTCTTGTACGGTGTTGTATGTATTTATATTTTCTCTTCTGGTAGTCTCTGCATTTAATGCTGTATTGTCCAAGTATGTGCAGGATGCCATATATGAAGAGCGCCATCAAGATATCCTGCCTTGTTATTATATCGGATTGGTCCTGAATTTGGTGCCGGGCAGTTTAATGGGCGCAGTTTTTTGCCTGTGGGAGCATTTTGTAGGAGGAGTGGGAGTCTTTTACGTATTCCTTGGATTCTGCGCTTATATATGCATGATCTTAGTTTTTTATTCCATGCTTTATCTGTCGATTTGTAAGGATTATGAAAAGATTTCTCTGTTCTTTTTCCTTGGGATGGCAGCTGCATTTGGTATTTCTCTGATTTTGAGATTCCTGTGTGGATGGGATGTCTCAGAAAGTATGCTGCTTGCGATCACGGCGGGCTTCTTCCTTATTGCGGTTATGGAATATACAGCAGTAAAGCGGTATTTCCGCGAGAATAGCAACCGCTATAAGCCAGTGCTGCGGTATTTTGGAAGATGGTGGAAACTTGTAGTAACTAATTTTTTCTATGTCTGCGGATTATATGTACACAACTTTGTGTTCTGGACCGGTGATGAGAGACGAATACTTGTAGATACTTTTGTGTTTAATCAGCCTTATGATATGGCGACTTGTCTTGCGTTATTTACAAACCTGTCTGCCACAGTTATCTTTGTAACTCATATGGAAATGCATTTCTATGAAAAATACAGAGCATATTCTGAATCAGTAATTGGCGGTAAAAAAGTAGATATTGAAAGTGCTAAGAAGCGGATGTTCCGGCAGTTGGGAAATGAACTTATGAACTTGGTGCGCGTGCAGTTTATTATATCTGTGGTAATATATTTGCTTTGTGTGGTGTTTTTACCGCAATTTGGATTTGCAGGGATGGTCATGCGGATTTACCCATGTCTGGCGGCAGGATATTTTATATTGTTCCTGATGTATGCATCACTCTTGCTTTTGTACTACTTTAATGATTTGACAGGAGCAGTTATGACTGTGCTCAGTTTTTTCTTTGTTACACTCTTTGGCAGTATACTGGCGATGAGACTGACAGAGATCTGGTATGGGATTGGACTGGTCATAGGTTCTTTTGTAGGGTGGTCTGTTGCATATATGAGACTTAGATGGGTAGAAAAGAATCTGGATACACATATTTTCTGTCAAGGCTTTATTTTGAAAAAGGAAAACAGTCCGAAACCGTCCGGGCTGGTATATAAAAGGAAAGATAAGACTGAGGAAGCGAAAGCGATAAAAGCATGAGATACATAATACTTATTGCAGGAATTGTGGTTGTATTATCAGGGTTCTGGTTTCGCTCCCAAAAAAAACTGACAGTCGATTTTGCGGCGGTATGGGGGATTCTGGGGGCACTTCTGATATTCATAGGAGTAGTGTCCCCATTTTCAGATTGGATCGAAAAGATAATTGGTGAGATGGAAGAGAAAGTTACAATTTTTTGTATCTTCTTTCTGGCAGGAATATTTTGGGGGAGTCTGAAATATTCAAGAGTAAAGATGCAGAATCAGGAATTAGCTGTCAGGATATCACTTCTGCTTCAGGAAAATGAAAGGATGCTGTCTGAACTGGATGAAAAAGATATTATTTGTCGTCAATACGATGGGACGTGCAGGGGCAGAGATGGCACTGTTGGAGCTTCTAAGGCAGATTGACAATCGCGAATATGAGCTGTATCTCTATGTACTTATGGGGCAGGGAGAGATGATCGGGCAGGTGCCGTCTCATGTCAGGCTGTTAAACAGTGACTATAGCAACATGTCAGTTTTAACAGCAAAAGGCAGGCGCAGGATGGCGAGGACTGTTTTACTGTCATTTTGCCATAATGGTGATTTGTTTGGAAAATTATACAGTGCAGCCTGCAGCCTTGCCAGTATGGCAAAAAACAGGGATTTTCAGATGAGTAAGCTGTTTTGGCGTGTGCTTTCAGAAGGAGCAAAGCGTCACGGTCTTTCTTTTGATCTGGCAGTCGCGTGGTTAGAGGGAGGCTCGGCATATTATGTAGCAGAGCATGTAGATGCGCGTAGAAAGGCGGCATTTATACATACTGATTATGGAAAATCGGGATATACAAGGGAGATGGACCGTGCATGTTGGAGACAGTATGAACGGGTTTTTGCTGTTTCTGGGGAAGTAAAAACACAATTTCAGACATTTTATCCAGAATACGCGGAAAAGGTTGAAGTGTTTTATAATATTATCAATCAGAGCAGAATTCGTCGTCTGGCAGGTGAGCAGGGCGGATTTTCGGATGACTATCCCGGAATCCGGCTTCTGACAGTCGGCAGACTCACCTATCAGAAAGGTTATGATATAGCTGTGCAGGCTCTGGAGGTTCTCAAAGCTTCCGGATATCATGTCAGGTGGTATGTACTGGGAGAAGGTGACTGGAGAAGGGTTCTGGAAAAGAGAATCGAGAGTATGAAGTTAAAAGAAGACTTCTTACTATTAGGGGCTGTAGAAAACCCATATCCTTATTTTGCACAGGCGGATATATATGTACATGCTACCAGAGTGGAAGGAAGAAGCGTTGCCATTCAGGAGGCACAGACTCTTGGGTGTGCAGTGATTGCCTCTGACTGCAGCGGCAACAGGGAGCAGATCATTGATGGCAGTGACGGAATTCTCTGTGCCCTTGAACCTTACAGACTGGCTGATTGTATCAAAGGATTGATCGACGATAAGGAGAAGCGGGAGCAACTTGGCAAAAATGCCGGATTAAAGGAGGCTCCGAAAGGACAGGCAGAAAAGCTGTTTCAACTGCTGGCGTAAAAGAGATATGAAAGAGAAAAAAGAGTTGCTGGTCATCATACCGGCGAATAATGAGGAACAGAATATTTCAGATGTAATCAAGCAGCTTAAGGCGCAGCGGATTGAGGAAATTGCCGATTTGCTTGTGATAGATGATGCTTCTCTAGACGAAACCGTACAGGCAGTGGAGAGTGAAGGCTGCCCGTTGGTGAAAAACATATTTTGGCTGGGCTATGGAAATTCTCTCAGACTTGGATATAAGTATGCTGTACGGGGCGGTTATCGTTATGTCATCCAGATGGATGGGGACGGTCAGCATGATGCATGTAATATTCCTGTGATATATCGAAAGCTAAAACAAAAAAGTCCAGGCGGGGAATGTCCGGATATTGTACTGGCTTCCCGGTTTATGGAGGGGAGTTCGGAATTTCCCATTTCGCTACTTAGAAGAGCGGCGTATGCATGGTTTCGGTTTGTGATTTATATCGTGACGGGAAGAAGGATCGCAGATCCTACAACGGGATTGCAGGGATTGAGCAGGAAAGCGTTTTCTTATTATTCGGAATATCAACATTTCGATGATCAGTATCCAGACGCTAATATGGTCATTCAGATGTTGCTGCTTAAGTTTCAGGTGGTAGAAATTCCGGCAGTTATGCATATGAGGACAGGCGGACAGAGTATGCATGGAGGGTTAAAGGCATTTTGGTACATGTGCAGAATGTTTTTTGAAATTCCAGCAATAGTATTTCGGATCAAGGGATTAAAGATAGATGAAGGAGCAGGCTTGAAGGATGCAGACATGGCATGGAAAGAGAATGAAATTTCAAAAGGCTGATTTTTCCGAGAGTGCCGGGAAGATCGATAATCCAGGCTGCGGATGGTATCATGTCTATTCTTTTGCAATCCAGGAGCTTTCACAGATGTCTTTGAAAGAGGCGGAGGGGAGTCTTAATGTTGATAGTAAATATGAGCAGCTTGTTCTGGTTTTGATCGATATCGGCGCATTCCGGACACGCGTGATGCCGAAAGAGACCATTTGCTATATTGAGCAGATATTTCAATTGTTTCATTCTTATAAAAAGCAGATAATCCTGCGTGTTGTTTATGACCGTGCAGGGAAGGGTATGGAGCGGGAGCCGATGGAGCGCTCTCTTATTGAAACGCATATGGAGCAGATTGGAGATATTGTCTTAAAGTATGCAGAGGATATCCTGGTGATCCAGGGAATATTTGTAGGAAACTGGGGAGAGATGCATGGCTCTAAGTTCCTTGATATAAGGGACATGCGGGAACTGTTATGCTGCCTGCACAGGTCTGTTAAGGGAAGTTGCTGCCTGGCAGTACGCACGCCCTCCCAGTGGAGGAAGATTATGGATTCTTCCAGAGTCTTTCAGGAGCTTAAAGGGAATATGGCGCTTTTTAACGATGGATTATTTGGTTCATCGACGGATCTGGGAACCTATGGGGAAGGAAATACCCCTGTGAGAGGGTGTGAGCCTGCAGGTCGTGCGGAGGAGCTAGAATGGCAGAGTACACATATGGAGAACCTTCCGAATGGCGGAGAAGCGGTAGCAGCAAAAAAGTTGGTTGGCTATCGCGAGGCGGCAGAGGAGATGAGAAAGATCCATCTGTGTTATCTGAACAGCGTGTGGCAGGAGGAGTTGCTTGAGCTTTGGAGAGACGAAAAAGTTAAAGAGCCGGGCTGTTGGATGGGTTTCAGCGGCTACGACTATATTGGCCGGCATCTGGGGTACCGTTTTGTAATCCGGGATGCCAGGATGTTTTCTCTAAGGTGTATGTATATAGAGCTTGAAAATATCGGTTTTGCAGGATTGTATGAAGAAGCAGAGTGCATTTTGATCATAGAAACGGACGATGGTAATATCATTCAAAAGATTGTGGATACGGATCCCCGCAGGTGGAAAAGCGGGCAGAGGGAGCAGTTTACAGTAACTTTGCCTGATGTGGAAGGAAGAATAGAAAGTTTAAGGCTCTATCTGAAATTGCAGAGGAAAAGGGATGGGAGAAGCCTGTATTTTGCCAATAAAGGAGCCGAGGATAAGATGCTGCTTGGCAGGATTGAAAAGAAAGGATTTTTTAGATTTAACAGGAGGGAGAGGTAAGCATGGATACATGGTACTGGGTACTTGAATACAGTAAAGTGTTTGTCGGGTATTTGCTTTTAATGTTTGTCTGGCCTTCCGTTGTATTTGGGAAGCATCTTCGAGAGAAGGATATAGTATATCGGTTTGGTTTTTGCGTTACCGTGCAGATCGTACTGATCAATATAGCTGTATTGCGCCTGGGGCTGTTCCGTATACTAAAACCGCAGATTGTTATTGCCCTGTTTTACGGCGTGTTTTTATTTGCCCTTGTGCAAAGAATCAGGGAGCGTCGTGGGCAGTCAGCGAACAGAGAAAAAAGAAAGATGAAGCTGCGCAGGAGGATCAGGCTTTGGGCGAAGGAGCTCTGGTGGCGATTCAGTATGCGGGCAGGGGAATACAGTGTTCTTGCAGTCATTCTTATATTCGGGATGATGTATTTTTCGTACGGTACGTCACAGGTACATTCTTACGGGTTTGGAGATTCCTATGTACATCATGCATGGATACATGGACTTACCGAAGGAAATGTTTTTTCAGATGGAGTATATCCGGAAGGTATGCATTGTTTTATTTATTGCATGGATACATTATTTGGGATCCGTGTGTACAGCAGTCTCCTGTTTTTGCAGGGAATCCACGTGATGGTGCTGCTTTTTGCGGCATATGCCCTGATGAGGGAAGTGTTTCACTGGCGCTATACGCCGTTGTTTGTGCTCACATTGTTTTTGACACTTGATCTGCTTAATGCCGATCAGATCTACAGTATGTTCCGTTTACAGATCACCCTGCCTCAGGAATTCGGACTGCATACACAGTTTTTGTGTGCATTATTCCTGGTGCGGTATCTGAAGGATGAACGCCGTTTTGTAAGAGGGCAGAGCACATCCCGGTATTACTGGAATGATAATCTGTTTTTGTTTATGATGTCTTTGGCAGCATCGATCTCCATTCATTTTTATACGACGATCATGTCGTTTGTGATGTGTGTTGCGTTTGCAGTGTTTGCAGTAAAGAAGATCTTTACGAAAGAGCGGTTTATTCCCCTTGCAACGGCGGTTATCTGTGGGTGTCTTTTAGCGGTCCTGCCTATGGTCAGTGCTCTTTGTTCAGGGATTCCGTTCAATTACTCAATCAAGTGGGCGGTCAATACGATGGACGGGGAGGAGACCAGAGAGTTTGACAGCAGTGCGGATGAAGGGCTTAAGAAAAAAGAGAAGTCAGTCAACCTGATTCCGGTGAAAAAAGCGAAAAAAATCTATGAAAAAGGGTACAAAGCTTTATATGGAGAGACGAGGGCAAAAGGGATCTTATGTATTACAGGAGCGGTAATTGTTCTCTGCCTCTTATCCAGACGGCGGAATTGGCTGCATTTTAAAGAAATCAGCAGCGGTTATCCACCGGTGATCCTGTTTACGTTTTTATTTATACTCATATATGCCGCGCCGCATATCGGCCTTCCGTCTGTCATATCGGATTCCCGGTTCTGTAGTGTCGGTCATATGATGATGCTGGCGGTTGTGATGATGCCGGCGGATGTTTTGTTTTCGATGCTGACTTACTATTGCAGGGATTTTTTGTTGCAGGTATGTTCCGTGCTGTCGGTGGCGGGTATCTATATGTTGACGATGCTGACCGGGAATTTCCATGGATACCTGTTTTATGAACTGACAAGGTATAATTCTACAGTGGAATTGACAAACTCTATTATAGAACGATTCCCTGAGAAAGATTTTGTCATAGTAGCGCCTACGGATGAACTGTATCCTGTCATTAAGTACGGGTGGCATGAGGAACTGCTGGCATTTGTTCAAAATACCGCTACCGAGAACTATACATTATCGCCGAGCCATGTATTTATCTACGTGGAAAAAAGGCCGATCCAATATGCGCAGGCTTATTTCTTCCAGGGTCCTGCATGGCTTGCCCAGGAAAAATATATGGATATCTACTGGGACAAATATTCTAAAAAATATCCGGATACCGGGGCGAGTCAGGCTCCGAAGATTACGGCCGCTGTTGTTTCTAAAGAAGAGGCCGGGAAAGAGATCCCGGAGTACTGGAATAGCTGGTTTACATACACAAAGCTTGACAGCCGCACGATTCTGGAATCTAAGGCGTATAATTGGTGTCAGCGTTATCTGAATCAGCATCCGTTTGAGATGAATGTGTATTATGAAGATGAGGACTTTATCTGCTATTATTTGAAGCAGGAGCCGGATATGCCTTATAATCTGGGGACAAATTGAGATGGCAAGAAGACGTAAAGTAAAATTGGGAATTTGTTTTTATGTGATGCTGGTGGTGTTTGTCATACTGCTGATTGTGCTGGCGGCGCTTGTGGTTCCTACATGGTGGGAGGCTGTAGCAAACAGGGACAGAGTAGAGACGAAAAGCTATGATTTTACGGAATCGGCAAGAGAAGTTAAGAATCCAAACAGAGGCTTCTATCGAATGTACAGTTTCCCAATTACAGATAAAAAAACAAATTACAAAAAACTTATCGGAGAGATTGACGAAAATGACAATGACACCAAGCTTATGATGACGCAGATAAATCTTAAGGCTTACCGTGACGGGAAGATATCAAAGAAGGGTCTCGCTAATATCAAATCATTATTGGATATACTGGAGGCTGTAGACAAGCAGCTTATCGTGCGCTTTGTCTATGATAATGAAGGAAAGAATGAGCAATACGAACCGGACAGCTTAGATATAATATTAAAGCATATGGAGCAGTTGGAAGACATATTAAAAAGCCACAGCAAGCAGATCTTTATCCTGCAAAGCCTTTTTGTGGGAAATTGGGGCGAGATGAATGGTACGCGCTATGATTCGGATGAAGATTTTCGAAAGCTGGCATGGAAGCTTGCGGATGTGTCGGATGAAGCAACATATCTGTGTGTCCGGGTGCCGGCACAGTGGAGAAGGATCATGCAGTCGGACCATCCTTCAAAGGAAGCAGTGTCCGGGAATCTGACTGCTGACAGGTTAGGACTTTTCAACGACGGGATGCTCGGAAATGAAAGTGATTACGGAACTTACTGTACGGATTCAGACTGGGACAGTGAATTTGAGCGCTTCCCGCGGCTTACACGTGAGGAAGAGATTGAATTTCAAAACGAGCTGTGCCGCCGGGTTCCCAACGGGGGAGAGGTTATAAACGACAATGTTTATAACGATTTCAGTAATGCGGTGAAGGATCTGGCGGCGATGCATATTACTTATCTGAACAAAGTATATGATCCGGAGGTTCTGGACAAGTGGAAACAGACAAAAGTGAAAGAAAAGGGCTGTTTTTATGGAATGGACGGACTTACCTTTATCGACCGCCATCTGGGTTACCGGCTGGTCATGGAAAAAGTGCACCTAGCACAGAACAAGCAGAAGAAATGTCTTTCCGTGGGAGTTGAGCTTAAAAATGCAGGGTTTGCTCCACTGTACAAAGAACCAAAGATCAGGATGGTCCTGCAGGATGAGGAAGACAAGGAGACGTTTGTTTATCCGGTGACGCAGTCCATTCGGGGATTGGCAGGCGGGAATGAGGCGGAAAAGACCCAGATCCTGGATGTGGATATACCGTTTCATGAGCTTACAGGTGAAAAATATACCGTGTATTTTTCTATGGTCGATCAGGACACGGGAGAGCATATCCTGCTGGCCAATGAAGAAGATGAAGAACAGTATGGATATCGCATCGGTACTATCAAGATGAAATAAAAGCATAGAATGGGGAGCTTGACAAAATGATGGGCAAGGAAAAACCTAAAATTATGTTTTTTATAGGTAATATGAGCAGCTCTGGAGGTACCGAAAGGGTGCTGTCTGTAATTGCAGAGGGGCTGTTTGAAAGAAGCTATGAAGTCTTTATCGTAAGTCTCTGGGGAGGCGGTAAGCCTTTTTTCTCCTTAAAAGAAGAGATAAAGATATACTGGGTGGAAAAAGAGCGGCAAAGGCAGGGAATCAGAGGGAATCTCCAATACCTGATGAAGGTCCTTGAGAATGAGAAGCCGGATGTTCTGGTAGATGTAGATACAATCCTGGGGTGTTATTCACTGTTTTTAAAGATTTGGAGACAGAACCTTTGCTGGGTATCGTGGGAGCATTTTGCTTTTAACCACCATTTTCGGAAAAACAGACTTCTTCGCAAGGGAGTCCGGAGGATAGTTTCTAAGTATGCGGATCATCTGGTAGTACTGAATGATTCAGATAAGAGAAGCTATGAGGAGAAATTAAGGCCGCGCTGTATGGTTACACGCATTTATAATCCGGTGCCTTATAAGGAGACCTTTTTAAAGCAGAAAGAGAGGAAAATAATCTTTGCAGCCGGAAGGCTCACAAAAGAAAAGGGATTTGACCTGCTGATCCGAAGCTGGAAGCTCTTAGAAGAAAGAGAGCCCCGGTGGCTGATGGTAGTTGCAGGTGAAGGAGAAGACAGGAAGAGGCTTGAGAGGATCAAAAGTGCTCTGGGACTTCGGAGATTGTACTTTATAGGGAAGGTGCCAGATATAGAAACGTATTATGAACTGGCAGCATTCGTCGTCCTTCCTTCAAGATATGAAGGGTTCGGGATGACTTTAGTTGAGGCGATGCACTATTCGCTTCCGGTTGTGAGCTATGCATGTCCGACAGGACCTATGGAGATTGTGGCGGACGGAGAAAACGGATTTCTTGTGGATGCGGGGGATGTAAGGATGTTTTCCCAGAGGATGAAGCTTTTGATAGAGAATGACAGGCTGCGTAAACGTATGGGAGAGAGGGCGGCAGAGACAGCCGGGAGATTTGGCAGGGAGAGAATCTTAGATGAGTGGGAAAAGATGCTTGGAGTGGAAGATATCAGTAATTGTTCCTGTATATAATTCGGAAAGTTATATCAGAGAATGTCTTGCGTCGGTGCTGAACCAGACATATCGAAATATAGAAATACTCGTAGTTGACGACGGTTCTGTGGACCGAAGTGCTGAAGTCTGTGAAGAATTGAGAAAAAGAGACAGACGGATACGGATATTTCGCCAGACCCACTGCGGAGTATCGGCAGCGAGAAACAGAGGGATATATGAAGCTTCCGGCAGATATGTGTTTTTCATAGACAGTGATGATATGATACACCCTCATCTTTTGGAGGCGCTTGTGATGCGGGCGGGGATTTACGATACGGATCTTTTGTTCTGTACATATAGAAAAGTACATACGGCACAGATAAAACGGATGGCGGATAGGATCAAGACCGTTTATAGTCCGAAAAAGTGCCGGTGGGAAGAAGGGGAACGGTCAGATGCTTTGGGATGGTTCCATGAGAAACACAGCAAAGAATTATCCTGTATTGGCGGGAAGATGATACGGCGTGACAGGATAGGAGAAGTGAGATTTGATGAGGAACTTTCTAAGGGAGAGGATACGGTGTTATTATACCGGCTTTGCAGCAAAGGTATGAAGATGTCTTATCTGGATGAGGGATGGTATTATTACAGGACATATCCTGAGAGTATCACTGCAGCCCAAGGGAAGCGTGTGACGGCAAAAGACTTTGGAGCTTACAAAATAATACGGGCCGGTGAGGCAGAAAAGGGAAATATAAAATGGGCGTTGATATGGGAATATCGTTATATGTGGAAGCTTTTGTCAGAGTATCTGGTGTTCAAAACAAAGAAGGATAAAAAGAACAGCCGGATCCTTAAGCAGGTGACGGAGGCGGAACGAAGCCATCCGCTGTATGGTATGCTTCCTGTTCGGACGAGAGTCCTTTTTAGTAGTCTGTATCTTGGATGCTCCTATGTTCCTCCCGTCAGAGGATTATGGAGGTTCAAACAGAGGATTATGGGAGGGAAAGAGTATGAAAGATTTGATCTCGGTAATTGTTCCAATCTATAATTCGGCAAGATATCTCCGGGACTGTGCGGCATCTGTGCTGGAACAGACTTATACATATTTTGAATTACTTCTGATTGACGATGGCTCCGAGGACAACAGCCGGGAGATCTGTAAGGAGCTGTGCGTGCAGGATGAACGGATCCGGCTGGTGTGCCGGGAGCATAAGGGAGTGTCTGCCGCCAGGAATGCGGGTATAGAGGAGGCGCAGGGGAAATATGTCTTTTTCCTTGACAGTGACGATATCATCCATCCGCAATTGCTGGAAGCCTTACATGGACTGATGGAGAAGGAAGGAGCGGCGATTGGTACAGAAAGACGTTACCGGGCAGGGGAGGAAGGATTCGAAAGACCGGGGGAGTGGAAGGCGGAAGATGTCAGTGCGCTGGAAAATATGTATCTGAAAAATAAAGAGGCGCTGGAATGCCGTACATTTGCCAGCTCAAAGACTGCTCTTTCCGGGATTGGCGGGAAGATGGTGCAAAAAAGCGCCGTGGGGGAAGTTCGCTTCCATGAAACACTGACTCATGGAGAAGATACACTGTTCATGTATCAGGTGCTGGCAGGAGGCGCGGATGTAGCCGTGCTGTGCAGGGACTGGTATTGCTACAGGAAGCATGGGGATGGGACGATCAATAAACTTACCGTTAAGGGGTGTGACAGTATCTACAGGGCGGAGTGCACGATCCGGGATCAGGAGATGTCTGCAGGCAGGGAAGAGAATGCACTGACTTGGGAGCTTGCGATTGTAAATACTATTATAGGATGGTACAAGGCAGGAAAAAAAGATGATGATACAGATTTAATGAGATATGTAAAAAGCAAGGTGGATGTTGAGAAGGAGCAGAAAATATTTTTTAGGTTGGATCGGTTAAAACAGTTAGAATTTGGTGTGTTAACCTATTGCTATCCATTTTGTGATATGTATAATATATATCCGTTTTTTATCCGTGGTATTTATTATGTACGCATGTATGCAAATAGGTATGCTATGCGTGGTGTTTATCATGTACGTATGTATGCTATGCGCGGTGTATATTTTTTTCGCCGTCTTGTCGCTTGGCCGGGAATATGCTACAGGAAGATTCTGAACCAAGTGCATATACATCGTTGGAGAGTAAGATGGGCATATAAAAATGTGAAATGGAAAGGGAAGTGGCTTGTACAGATGACCTGGATCATCATACGGAGAAGTATATGGAAGGTTATGGATAGGCGGCATTTTATCATGCATCGGGAGGAGCGTTTGGATGGAAAGGAAGAAAGATAAAGCAAAGGTTGGAATTCTCACATTCCATTGTTCGGACAATTATGGAGCGATGCTGCAGGCGTATGGATTAAAACAGTATCTATGCAGCCATGATATAAAAACAGATATCGTTCCCTATGAGCCGCCTTATATGACTGGCAGGCATTGGTGGATCCCGTATATTCCCATTGGGAAGGTATCCCGGTGGTTCCGGTTTGCGAGAAGCGGGTGGAAGTCTCATCGACTTATGGGAAAGAATTTTTTTCGTCTGAGAAAAAACATGAAGGCTTTCCGGAGAAAATATCTGTTGGAACAGGGTCAGCACAGGCTGTTTTTTGCCAGTCAGTTGAACAGGCTTTCTTATGAAACTTATATTGTAGGGAGCGATCAGATCTGGAATCCGGATATTACCTGCGGCCTCAGAAAGGAATATTTTGGAGGGTTTGAAAATGAGAAGAAAAAGAAAGTGATCGCTTATGCGGCCAGCATGGGAGGGGCTGCCCTTGCCGAGCGGTATGATGAAGAATTTTCAGAGCTGTTAAAGAACATGGATGCCATATCCACAAGGGAGGAAGCGGCGGTTCCCTATGTCAATAAGTTTTATAAAAAGAGGGTTACGGCAGTTTTGGACCCGGTGTTCTTTCTTGGGCGGGAAGAGTGGGAAAGGATTGAAGCGCTGCCTAAAGAGCAGGGTTACATACTTGTCCATATGACCGAGCGAACACAGGAAATTGTTGATTATGCGAAAGAGCTGTCGAAGGAGAAAGGACTTCCGGTCATTGAGCTCCGGACGAACATAGGAGGTGTCACGGAGGAAAGTTTTTCCGTGGTATATACAGCCGGGCCTGCGGAATTCTTAGGGTATATCAAAAAAGCGGATTATGTGATAACGAATTCCTTTCACATGACTGCGTTCGGTATCATTTACCAGAAGCAGTTTGTGATATTCTTACATAAGAGCCTTGGGGCAAGGATTCATAATATCTTGAAGATACACGGACTGGAAGACAGGCTATACAGCGAAGAGCAGCCGTTAGATATCGATGCGCTGCCGAACTGGGATGAAGTAATGAAAAGGACCAGGGAGAGCAGAAAGGTATCAGAAAATTATCTGATGGGACACTTACTGGGACTACATGTTGAAAAAGAAGAATGCTGCGGATGCGGTGCCTGCGAGGCTGTCTGTCATACTGGTGCGCTCCGTATGCTGCAGGATGACGAGGGGTTTCGTTATCCCTATATTAATGAGAAGTTGTGTACCCATTGTGACAGGTGCAAACAGGTATGTCCTTTGAAAAGTGAGAGCAGTAATCTGGATCATGAGCTGTATTTTGGTGCACAGGCGAAGAATGAGAAAGTCAGACATTCCAGTTCTTCGGGAGGTGTATTCTCAGCCATAGCGCAGTTCGTTCTAAGCCATAGCGGTGTTGTCTACGGAGCAGGATATAATGAGCATATGGAGGTTGTGCACCAAGAGGTCAGCAATTCGGAGCAGTTAGAGCGGATAAAGAGGACGAAGTACGTGCAAAGCAATATCGAGGGTCTGTATCCCCGAATCGAGCAGAAATTAAAGGCGGGGCAGTGGGTATTGTTCTGCGGTACGCCCTGTCAGGCTCAGAGTCTTAAGCTTTATCTGAACCAGACTTATGACAGGCTTATTATTGCGGATTTGATTTGTTACGGTGTGCCGTCCCCCGGAATGTGGAGTGATTATGTAAGATATCTTGAGCAGGAGCACGGCGGGCGGATGACAGATTTTTCTTTCCGTGATAAAAGGAACAAAGACAACGGCCATATGCGCTCCTACATTATAGACGGAATGGAATATGTGGATTCCCTCTATGAAGATATTTATTGCAGAATCTATTTTACAAATTACATATTGAGGCCATCCTGCCATAGCTGTAAGTTCTGTAAGCCGGAGCGCGACAGCGATATCACCATCGGGGACTTCTGGGGAATTGAAAATGTAAAGCCAGAGGTAGATGACGGTATGGGAACTTCACTTGTTATCGTGCATACTGATAAAGGGAAAAAGGTGTGGAATCAGATTAAAGGGAACTTAAATTGGTTCGAATGTGAGAGAGAGGAAGTGCTTCAGCCACGTCTTCAGACTGCTACAAATGCGGCAAAAGGGCGGGAAAGCTTTATGCAGCAGTATATGGCGAAGCCATTTACGGAGTTTATAAAGGAGGAGCAGGAAAAGAGGAAAAGATGGTAAAAAATATAGATAGTCAAATGAAAAGACTGCTATACTGGAAATTAACCTTAATGGGGTATTCTGTGTTTCGGTTGGGATACTCTGGCTTGTATGTAAAAAGAAAGAAGAATGAAAAAACAGGAGCATATGCAGGTAACTTTTACCTAAAGATAAGGCAATTAAAAGCGATAGATGGCAGCCAGTCCCGATGCCAATATGATGAAAAGCAGGAAGAGATAAAGCGAGCAGCACGGATCATATATCAGGGTATCGCAAGAAATATTAAAAAGGAATCCGATCATTGGGATTATTCTGTTGTGGGTAAGGGGAGTATCCTGCCGTGTACAACTTGTATAGATATTATCTTTGTCCAAAGGCAGATTTATAAGGACTTAAAAGAGACCCAAGAACATCAGGAACAATTCATAAGAGGAATTGCAGAAGGCATAGATTTTTGTTATCATCCGAGAACAATGTATCTGACTTTTGATGATGGGCCATCAAAAGAAAATACTTATAAAGTATTAGAGGTGTTGAATAAAAGAGGGATCAAAGCTACCTTCTTTTTGATAGGCATCTATGTAAAATGGTATCCGGATATTGCCAGACAGATTGTCAGGGATGGTCATGCAATCGGAATTCATTGTTATATTCACGATTACGATGTAATTTACCGTAGTGTGGATGATTATATTGATGATTTTGAAAAAGCACATCAGATCATAAAAGAAGTCTTAGGAATAGAGCCAAAGATTTTTCGTTTTCCAGGGGGGAGCGATAAGGAAATATGTAAGGATATTGCGGCAGAAATGGAAAAACGGGGATACATTTTTTATGATTGGAATGCAGGATTAGAAGATGCAGTGATAGAGCCAAAGCCGGAGGAATTGATTGATAATGCAGTAGAGTCGGCTCATAGAAATGGTAAGGACAAGGAAATAATCATGTTAGCCCACGACAGGGTTTACGCTACAGGTGAATGTTTAGACGAATTGCTTGACAGACTTCCGGGATATCAGATGAAATTACTGACGGAAGCTGTTGAGCCGGTACAATTTGTAAAGAGATTATAAGATGAGTAAAAAAATAGAAAAAATAAAAAATAACATGGAAAGATTTCGTGAATGGGAATGGACGAGATATAAAAAAAGAAAGTGCAGAAGGATTAAAGAACATAATTTTACAATCATAGCATCAAATTGTGGAGGGACGTTTATCTATTATGATATGGGTTTGCCATATCTCACTCCGACTGTTAATCTAAGTATGGGAATGAATGACTTTGTTAAATTCGCCGAGAATCTTAAAGATTATTTAGAGCAGGAATTTGTTGAAATAAAAGAGGAAAGCCGATATCCGATCGGGCTATTGGGGGATATAAAAATAAATTTCGTCCATTATGATACTTTCGAAGAAGGAGTCAGAAAATGGGAGGAGAGAAAAAAACGAATCAATTGGGATAATTTGTTTATTATGGGAACGGATAAAGATGGATGTACATATGAAACGATTCAACGGTTTGAAAAATTGCCTTATAAAAATAAAGTGATATTTACCCATATTAATTATCCGGAGTTTCCATCTGCTTTTTATATTAAAGGATTTGAAGATAGAAGTGAACTGGGCGTTATTACGTTTTTTAAAAAACAATTTTTAAAGCGCCGGTATTTAGACGATTTTGATTATGTCAAATTTTTGAATAGATAGGATTTTGAATTATATGGCTTTTTATGGAGGAAGGGAGAATGGAAAAGAAACGGCGGGAAGTAATAAAAGACAAAGTTTCAGTAGTGACACCGGTATATAACGGGGAAACATATCTTTCTCCGATGTTGGATTCTATATTAGAACAGACTTATCCGTATATAGAAGTGATTTTAGTTGATGACGGGTCTACAGATAAGACAATTGAGGTTGCGGAAAGCTATCGGAAAAACTTCGAAAATAAAGGATATGAGTATCGCATCGTTAAGGCAAAACATAAATGCGCCGCGGCCGCAATCAATCAGGGGCTTCCTTTTGTGACTGGGGAATATCTGATCTGGCCGGATAGTGATGACAGACTGGAGCCTGAATCAGTAGAAAAGCGTGTCTTATTTCTTAAAGAACATCCAGAGTATGAATGTGTGCGGTCATTGTCTTACTATTTTGACCAGGCAACGGGTGAAGTGACACGTGCTGATGAAAAGACGGGTGATGTGGAGAAGGAAGATTTGTTCTGGGATATTCTGGAATCGAAGACTTTTGTTTGCTGTGGATGCTATATGCTGAAAACAGAACCTTTCTTTGAAATCTATCCGAATAATCATATACCGGAATATCAGTATAATGTGGGACAAAATTTCCAGATGCTCTTGCCGTTTATGTATCAACATAAGTGTCCGACAATACCGGAACGGCTTTATGGTGTCTGTGTCAGGGCGGGAAGTCATTCCAGAAAAAAGCTGACGCAGAAGGAAGAGGAAAGAAAGTATAGAGATTATGAGAAGCTGATTGATGAGATCGCAGCAATCTGTCAGATAAAGGATGAATCGTCTAAAAAGCATATTGAGCACTGGAAGGCAAAACGTGCATACGGGCTTGCATTAAAATATGGTACTAAAAGACGGATTGTAGAGTCGTTGTACAGGCTGTACAAATGCGGAGAAGTGCGTTCGGATAGAGTTATGCAGGAAGCTTTTTGGATTTATATCGGGAAAACAAAATGGTATCAATTTTTAAGAAAACATGTAACTAAGAAAGATATCGGGATTTTTTTGCTGCTCTTTTTTGGCCTGCTATTACCGGCACCGGCATATAAACCAGCTCCTATTGAGGAGGCAGTAATACAGGATGAAACGGAGAAAAGTGAGGAGATAAGTAAAGAAAATGAGGTGGCGGAGGTAGTTGAAGTAAAAGAAGTAGAAGAAATCGATTATGAGGAAGAGACCAATAATATCATAAGACACACTCTTCCAGGAATTATTTGTTGGGGAGATAGTCTGACAGAAGGGGATAAAACGAATTATCCTATGGTGATTTCTGAATTGGTGAAAGAAAATATTATTGATGCATTTGATGTTCCCTATGCTTTAGAGACTCCCCGGGTAGAAAATGTAGGAGTTTCTTCAGAAGATTCTGTGACAATTGCCGGACGGGCAGGAGCTATCCCATACGTTACCTCGGAGGAGATTGTTATTCCAAAGAATGTCACAGCAGTTGAGCTTCCATTTAAGTCAGCGGATGGGAAGATTGTGTTGCCCAATAGGCCGGGGCATACAGGTCTTGATACCATAACAATAGCGGGAGTCACTGGAAATATAAGCATGAAATCAGATGAAGCCACAAAGAAAAGGACATATTATTTTACCCGTATGGAAGAAGGAGAGGAAGTAAAAGTTTCGGCGGGAACAAAGATAGATACATATGCTTCTGCGCATTTTCTAACATATTTTCCAGTGGTATTTATAGGGACAAATGATAAACCTTTGGATATAAAAAGGCTAATTAAATATCAGAAAGCAATTATAAATCATTATACAGAAAATAAAGAGAAGTATATCGTTGTCGGTATACCAACTGGAACGGCAAAAGAACGTGCCAAACTTGAAGAGGCTATGGAAAAAGAATATGGAGATAAGTATATTAACCTTCGTGAATATATGTGTACATCAGGAATTACTGATGCGAACAGGTTATTGGATGCTGGTATAACGGAAACAGCGAGAGATAAAGAAATGCTTGCAGAGGGAAGGATGCCGGCAAGCCTAATGGTAAGTGATGAGGTGCATTTTAATCCATATGGATATGAGCTGACGGGAAGGCTTATCTATAACCGTATGGAACAGTTGGGATATTTTGATAAGGTAAGGGAGGCTATGGCAGAGTTTATAGATTAAGGAATATAAAAAGCCATTTTTGAAAGTGGGGTACAGAGATGAAGTTTTTCAGAAATATTAAAAAATATAATGGTTATGCATTATATGTAGCTATGGCAGAGTTAAAATCAGAAGTAGCAGCCTCTTATCTGAACTGGATCTGGTGGATTCTGGAGCCTTTGCTTACTATGATCATCTATGTGATTGTATTTGGCTATATTTTTGAAGCATATGAAGAAAAATACACGGTATTTCTTTTTATCGGCATACTTATGTGGAATTTCTTCAGTGGAGTGATAAAATCGAGTATAGCGGTAGTTAAGAGCAACCAGTCGATTATTTCAAGAGTTTATGTGCCAAAGTACATTCTTCTTGTATGTATTATGTATCAATATGCCTGTAAATTTGGATTTGGTATGCTGGTAGAGTTTATTATGCTGATTGTGTTCCGTGTGAAGTTTAATTTCGGTATGCTGCTTGCCATTCCGTTTTTGATGGGATTTTTTATGTTTACTTTTGGTCTTGCCAGTATATTGATACATTTTGGAGTGTATATTTATGATCTGACCTATGTAATTGGCATTGTGCTCAATTTTGTCATGTTTCTAAGCGGGGTATTCTATTCGATTGAGGGAAGGATACCAGGATTATATGGCAGGGTGGCAGGCCGGGTGAATCCAGTAGCTTATTATATAGCTTCTTTGAGAAATATTCTGATCTATGATGTAAGACCGTCCTTTTTCTGGTTTTTTATATGGTGCATCGTGTCAGTCGTGTTGTCTGCAATCGGGGTTTGGCTGGTTCATAAGAATGAAAATAATTATGCGAAGGTAATCTGATATGGTATCAATAAAAGTAGAAAATCTGGTAATTAAATATAAGACATTGAATAGCACTTCAATACAGAGAAATTTTTTTCAGAAGCGGAAAAAGCGTTATACCTATACGGCGGTTGACGATATATCTTTTGAGGTAAAAAAAGGAGAGATATTCGGGTTGACAGGTCGGAATGGAAGCGGAAAGTCAACACTTTTGAGGGCAATAGGGGGAATGCTCGCCCCGGATTCCGGAAAAGTTGACCTAATGGGGCAGTCGGTATCTTTACTGGCAATCGGAGTTGGTTTTAAGATGGAGATGACTGGCAGAGAGAATATCTATATTGCGGGCTTGCTGCTTGGTTTCAAACAGAAAGAAATTAAAGAAAAAGAACAGGAAATAGTTGACTTTGCAGAACTGGGGGAATTCATAGACATGCCGGTAAGGACATATTCGAGCGGCATGTATTCGAGACTGGGATTTGCAATTACAGCTACATTGGAGACAGATATTCTCTTAATCGATGAGGTGCTTAGTGTCGGAGATGAACGTTTTCGTCAGAAGAGTTATGATAAAATGAAACAATTGATTACAAACAAAGAGAAGACCGTAATTATCTGTGCACATAACCGGACGATTTTAGAAGAGTTGTGTGAAAGGGTTCTTTGGATGGAGAAGGGAAAGATTGTTAAAGTAGGTAATGTAAAGGAGGTTATGGATGAATATGAAGAATATATGCATAGATAACAGATAGAGACATAATTAATAAACTTGTAGAAATGATTAATCGAGGAGGATAACAATGAGGAATAAGATGCGAAAAAAGATGCTTGCACTGTTAGTTGTATTAGCGATGGTTGGGGGGTTATGTACTGAAATAACGGTGTCTGCACAGGAGACAGAACAGGAGGAAAATTCGGGGAACAAAACTGAAGAAACAGAAGACACAGGGGACTCCGATAATACGGATGATACGAAGCCTGATCTTGTTGGTAAAGGTGAAATTCCAGACTCTGAGTTAACTTGGAAAGAAGAGAGGTATTGGCAAAAAGGTACTGATGATACAAAAACACTTATAGAGGACATACTAACTATTAGTGGGACAGGAAGTATACCGGTTTTCCAATCTGAATTGGATGTACCATGGGTACATGAGTATACGGATGACGATGGAAAGCAGGTAAAATACATATCAGTTACCAAAATAATCTTAGAGGATGGGGTGAAAGGGATTGATAAAAGTGTGTTTAGTAACCATAAACAGTTAAAGACAGTAGAGATAAAAGGAGATATAGAAAATATAGAGGCTTCTGCATTTAGTAATTGTGTTAGCTTGAATAAGGTGACAGCAGAAAAAGATATATCGACCATAAAAGATACTGCATTTAACGCATGTATCAGCCTGGAATGTATCGAGGTGAAAGGTGATATAGGGGTGATAGAAAAAGGTGCGTTTAATGATTCTAGCCTATCAGAAGTAATTGCAGGGAGTATAACAAATATAAAGGGTTCTGCATTTTCTAAATGTGCGAATTTGAATGCGATTAGTGTGAAAGGTGATATAGGCAGCATTGGAGAAAAAGCATTTTTTGAATGTAAAAATTTGAAAAGTTTCGATGTAACAGGAGGTATCGAAAAAATTGAGAATTCTGCTTTCAGTGGTTGTTCCAGTTTGAGCAGTGTGAATGCCCAAAATATAGATAGTATTGGTACATCTGCGTTTTTTAAGTGCGGTAATTTGAAAACAATCACCATAGCAAAGAACATAAATGAGATTGGAAATTCAGCATTTGAATCATGTGTCAGTTTGGAAAAGATTGTATATAGCCAGGTGAAACATATTGGAGACTCTGCTTTTTTAAGATGTCTTAATTTGACAGAGATAGATTTGTCCGATTTAACTACGTTGGGGAAAGAGGCTTTCAAATCATGTGCTTTGACGGCAGTAAGTCTCCCTAATGGACTGAAAACTATCGGTGATAGTGCATTTGAAGATTGCGTTGATTTGAAAAGTGTAAGTGTATCTGGCAGTACAACCAATATAGGAAAGCGTGCTTTTTATGGATGTAGCGGGTTGGAAAGTGTAGTTTTGAGTGAAGGATTAAAGATGATAGAAGCATCGGCGTTTAATGGCTGCAGAAGTGTAAAAAGTATAACATTTCCGAAAAGCTTGACAGATATACAGGCAAGTGCATTTGAATCCTGCACTGGCATAAGAGATATAACGCTGCCTGAAAATGTCAAGAGCGTGGGAAATGATGCATTTGGGAATTGTAATGCAGTTGAAAAAGTAACTGTTTTAAATAATAACTGTAAATTTGGAAGTGGAAACGCACTTCCGCCGAAAGCAGTTATATGCTGTCAGCCAGGTTCTACCGCGGCAAAATATGCTCAAAAGAATGGTAATGATTTTCAGGCCATTGGGAGTAATGGGAGACCACCGGTAACAGGAGCGGATTCTGTACCAAAAGGAACAGAACTTACGGATTCCAAGACAAAAGCTGACTATACGGTGACCAAGCCAAATGCTGCTGTCGAATATAAGGGAACCACAAATAAAAAAGCAACATCCGTTTCGATTCCGTCTACGATAAAAGTCGGAGGTGTCACTTATAAAGTAACAGGGATTGCCAAAAATGCATTCAAGAATAACAAAAAGCTGAAAAAAGTCACCATATCCGGCAATGTTAAGAGCATCGGAGCAGGAGCTTTCCAGGGGTGTACATCACTAAAGAAGGTTTCGATTTCAGCAAAGGTAATGAAGATTGGAAGCAAGGCATTCTATAATTGTAAGAAATTGAATTCGCTCACAATTAAGACAAAAAAATTGACCACAAAGAATGTAGGGAGCAAAGCGTTTACCAAAGCCGGAAGCAGTAACTACAAGAAGCTTAAAGTAAAAGTGCCCTCCGGAAAGGTCAAAGTTTATAAGAAACTGTTAAAGAAAAAGGGACTTTCATCAAAAGCAAAGGTAAGAAAATAAGGAGTTCTCCATGATTTCAGTAATAGTCCCGGTCTATAATACAGAGCGGTATGTGGGGCAGTGCATTGAATCAGTGCTGGCTTCTGCTTATAATGATTTTGAGTTGATTTTGGTCAATGACGGTTCCACAGACCGCAGTATAGAAGTGTGCAGAAAGTACCGTGAACAGGATTGCCGTATCAGGCTGATTGAGCAGAAGCATATGGGAGTATCTATTGCCAGGAACAGAGGATTAAGAGAGAGCAGGGGAGAGTGGATTGTATTTGTAGATTCGGATGATCTGATCTCCCCGGATTTCCTATACTTGGCGTCACGAAGAGAGTATGGGGAGTATGATCTGCTGTTATTTGATTTTGTATGCCTGCAAGAGAAAAGGCAACCGTTTATCGGAGCTAGACGTTGTGCGTTTAAACATTATGAAGAAGGTCGTTATAAGGTCAGGTATTTTGAATATGCGGACAGAGAAGAGATGCTTAGACACTTGTTGAATATGCAACAGATTGTAAAAGGGGGGAAGACAAGCCTGTGTTCTCCGTGTGCCAAAGTTTATCGAAAGTCAGTTATAGAGCGTTATTCGATACAGTTTCCTGAAGATATTGCGATAGGTGAAGACCGTATTTATAATATAGAGTATTTTATGAGATCAAATTTGTGTATATATGTACAAAAGCCGGTGTACTTAGTGAGAAACCGGCCGGGTTCCGCGATGCGAGGTTTTTGCGCTGATTATCTATCTATGGATACGAGATACCAAGAGCGACTGGAAGGAATTATAAAAAGGGAAGGGATGCTGCCATTGCTTAAGAGGGCGTATTATAATAGTGTCCTCATGAGTATGGCAGATGTCCTGATAAGGGGGATTTTTCATCCTGACAGTACGAGAACGGATGCTGAAAATCGCATGTTGTGTCGGAAGATGGAAAAAAACAGGATTTATCAGAGGGCGATGAAAGAATTTTGGAAGACAGGTAGGATGCCAAGAAGAGTATTGCTTTTGTTTTACCGGCTGAGGTGTTATAGAATGGTGAAGCTGATGTGCAGGGTAAGCCGTTGGATTTTGTTTGGGGAGTAAAACGGTAAATCAAATATCCAGCCCCAATAAGGAATTTAGTATTTTAGAAAGAGGACGAATAATGATATGAATTTATCTAAAGAAGAGGAGTATCAGAACTATCTGGAGCAAAAGAGAGCCCGGTTAAGAAATACTGATTTTACGATTATTTCATCGAATTGTAATGGAGCGTTTATGTATTATGATTCGGGATTACCTTATCTGTCGCCTACTGTTAATTTAACCATAGAGATGAATGATTTTGTTAAGATGGTGAAAAATTTAAAGTGGTACATGGAACAAAAAATTGTTAGAGCAGAAGGAGAATACAAATACCCAACAGGGGTGTTGGGAACGGAGGGGAGGGGGATTAAAATAAATTTTGTACATTACAAATCATTTGAAGAAGGTGTACAAAAATGGGAGGAGAGAAAAAAGAGAATCAATTGGGATAATCTGTTTATTGTAGGAACAGCGAGGGGAGACTTCTGGAATTATGATACGATAAAAAACTTCAATCAGCTTCCCTATAAAAATAAAGTTATATTTACTAATGTTGATTATCCTGAATTTCAATCTGCATATTATATAAAAGGTTTTGAAAAGGAGCGTCAATTGGGTGTATTGATTGATTATAAAAAGGCAATCCCTTTTGAGACGATATTTGGATGATTTTGATTATGTGGCTTTTTTAAATAATCCTGTTAAATAAAGAAAGGGGGACTGGCGGAGTAGACAGTTCCTCTGTTATGTTTGAATTTTATAATTTTGCATAATTTGTTTTTATTGCATATTTATCTTTCCTGTGCAATGATAACAACAAATCATAAATTTTGTCATGTGATTTATCAATTCTTTTATCCGGGAGTCCGGATTGTCGGTATATTTTTCAAGTTTTCTTTCATGTGTACCCTGATCGTATTATTTAGTAAAGAAGGTGATTGTTATGATTAATGCCTGATTTTCACAGCATAGGGGGAAAATACTCTTTGCTTCAGATATCATTTTAGGAGAACGAGTTATATTTTAAAGAAAGGGAAAGCACAGAAAAATGTTTTAAAAAATACTGACACTTTCGAACCGTGCTGTTATTGGATTGATCAATGGCCTGTTTGGGACGGAATATCCGCCAGATAGTACGATAACTTATAATTGGACAGAACATCATGATGACAACTTAAAGAAGACGCTTGCGGATACGATTGTAACAGTCAATCGTTCCCATTCGTACCATATGGAGGCGCAGATGTATAAAGATGAGGAAATAGAGTTCCGTGTATTCGATTATAGTTACGACCATGCGCTTAAATCAAGAAGTGATGCGGACATCTTGCATTTTCCGGAACCGCGGATCATCTATCTCTACAATCATGAAAATATTTCTGATACCAAGGAGATTCTCCTTGATTTTGGGACACAGGGAACTTTTTTGTACAGTGTTCCTGTCTTTAAACTCTTAGAGCATACCACCAAAGAACTAAGCAGTAAAAATATGGTGATACTTATTCCGTTCATGATACTGAAGTTGCGTGATAGCATTATGAAGAAACGGACGCCTGAAAATATGAAAGCGTTGCAGACTCTGATTCTTGATGATATAATTAGCACCATCAATGAGAGCCAAGCTCGTGGAAACATTACATCAGCAGATGCAAATAAACTTCGCAACTTGATTCAGAAATTATATAATCATCTTTATTCTCACTATGAGGAGTTTATCGAAGGGGGGCTGAATGATATGATGGAAGATGGGCTTGTATTAGAAGCAGATATTTTAGAGGCAGAATTAACAGAAAAGATAACAAAAAGGGTAACGGAGCAGGTGACCCAGCAAGTAACGGAGCAGGTGACCCAGCAAGCAATGGAGCAAGCGAACCGACAGATCAAGGAAGATGTGATTCGTAAATTGTATGTGAAGATAAAGAATATCGGGCAGATAGCGGATTTTTTGGAGCTGCCTCTGGAAGCGGTTCAAGAGGTGCTGGCATCAGGTAATGGAAAATAAAAAATAAATTCTTTACTTTATGAGAAAAATGTGGTAGTATTACAAATGCGATTTCAATTGTATCATATGCACCCGTAGCTCAGGGGATAGAGCACCGCCCTCCGGAGGCGGGAGCGGCGGTTCGAATCCGCCCGGGTGTGTACTTTAAAAAATGCGCAGCATCTGGAGGAGCCTATGAAGGAGATCTTTAAGGGCTGCCTGGCAAAGCTTGAAGAGCATAAAAGAAGGAATCTTATTCTTCTGGTGGTATTGTCAGTTTTTGCCGTGGGAGCAGCCGGGATGGGATTGACCAAAGAGAAGGCGCAGGTTAGGGAGATACATAAGATAAGCAAGGAGAATGTCAGATTAAAGAATATTGGCTGTGACAGGGAAGTGCTGAATCCGCTCAGGAAGGACGAGCATCCGATACTTAATCGTGCGGCATCCGATTACTTTAAAGGACTTATGGAAGGTGAGACTTTTGTAGAAAAGTATGATGACATTCATGTTTATACAAAAGTAGGAGAATACAGAGGTACTTATATTGCGTTTGCAGAGTACCGTATGAAGATAAAAGATATTTACACAGAAGTTCCGGGATTAGTTACGCTGTATGCGACAAGGGATGAGAAAAGCGGACAGTACCGGATAGATGTAGAAGCGCCGAAGGAACAGGAAGATTATGTTCGCACTGTGATTGGTCATGCAGATGTACAGGAGTTGCTTGGAGCGATGGAAGAGAAATTTGATTTGGCAGTACATTCTGATGCGCTTCTCAGGGAATCGCTGGCAGATCTTAAAAATGCATATGGTGCGTATACCGGGTGATAGGATATTGTGAATGGATATAACATATATGCTGGTTTGGAAAATACAGAGGTAAGAATGAATCGGGTCTTTGAAAAAGAGGCCCGATTTTTTGAATTTTAGACAAGGTTTTATCACATTTTAAACACAATTATAAGATAAGATACTTTACATAAGACAAATAAAACGATATAAGGTAACAGTCGATGAAGGGAGACATATTTATGAATAATCAGTACAGTTATTATACACCAGAACAGGATGATATGGATTATCAGGCGGGGAGCGGCAACAGACAGAACAGGCAAAAGAATAGAAAAGTTCCGACAGTGATCAAAGTTATTGGTCTGGGGCTTGTGTTCGGAATCGTGGCGAGTGCGGCATTCCAGACGAGCAATATCGTAGCAGGGAAGTTTCTTAAGAATACTCCGGAAGCGGCAGAGAAAAAAGTAGAGACTGCAGGGAGTACACAGCTTACGACAGGTTCGGGAAAGACGGCGGCATCGGATATTTCCACTATAGCTAAAAATGCGATGCCATCCGTAGTGTCAATTACAAATATGAGTGTGAAGCAGGTACAGAATTTCTTCGGAGGAATCCATGAGCAGGAGAGCGAGAGCGCAGGGTCAGGCATTATCATTGCTCAGAATGATACAGAGCTATTGATACTTACCAATAATCATGTGGTGGAGGGAAATGATACATTGACAGTATCATTTATAGACGAAGAAAGTGTAACGGCAAACATCAAAGGGACGGATTCTGAACGGGATCTTGCAGTTATTGCTGTTCAGATGAAGGATATTAAGAGTTCAACAAAGGATGAGATTGCAGTTGCACAGATGGGTGATTCTACACAGTTACAGGTAGGGGAGCAGGTTATTGCTATTGGAAATGCTTTGGGATACGGCCAGTCAGTGACAACCGGGATCATCTCTGCAACGCAGAGGATGTTAGATGGGTTTGACAGTGAGCTGATTCAGACGGATGCAGCGATCAATCCGGGAAACAGCGGCGGAGCGCTTTTAAATGCCAACGGCGAAGTGATTGGAATCAATACGATCAAGGTTGCTACGGATGTAGTAGAGGGCATGGGATATGCGATTCCGATTTCAGATGCACAGGATGTCATTACAAATCTGATGAATCAAAAAACGAAGACGAAGGTCTCGGAAGGCGAGCAGGGTTATCTGGGAATCCAGCCTGTTGATGTTTCGGAAGACAGTGCACAGATGTATGGAATGCCTACCGGAGTATACGTGTCAGAAGTAGTTGCGGGCAGTGGGGCGCAGAAGGCAGGCATTACAAAGGGTTGTATCATAACAAAGATTGAGGGCACAGCAATTAATAGCACAGTGGCGCTTAGAGAACAGCTTCAATATTACGGTGCGGGAGAGACAATTAAGGTCACAGTCGAGATTCCGGGGAGCGATGGAGAGTATAAAGCCAGGACGGTAGAGGTGAAACTCGGAAAGAATAGATAAAATCAGACAAATGTTTGCTATTTTCATTTTCTTGTAGTATAATCTATAACAGATTATGAGTCGAGGAGGCAGGAAGTACAAATGAAATGTCCGATATGTGGTGAACAGTTACGGCCGGGAAAGAAAGATCCTAATTATTTACTGTGTTATAACTGTAAAAAGAAATACAAAGCTCCGCAGAGCAGTGCGCCGAAACAGGAAGGGAAAGTTTCAAAGAGCAGTGCTCCGAAGCAGAAAGCAAAAAAGGCGAGAGTCCATGAAGAGGAGGAAGAGGATCAGAGATATTCGAATCTTCCGCCGAAAAAAGTTCGGGATAAGCGCGAGGATGAGATGCGGAGAGCTTATGACGAGATGCTTGCAGTGGGCGACGGAAGGAGCAAGAAGAAAAAGTCAAAAGATAAAGTTAATACGAAAAAGCGTCAGAGAGACTATGAGGATGACTATTACGATGATGACGATTATTACGATGATGACGAGAAGGTGTCCAAAGCACCGATCATCATTCTTGGAATTGCAATTATAGCAGTAGCAGCGGTAATTGCCTATATGGTTCTCTTTAGATAGCTGAAATAATTTATGCGGACTGGAAGATTGGTTTTCCAGTCCGCTTTTGCGAATGCTTAATTAGTTTGAGCTATTTGCAGTTCGCTCTTAAATCAAATTCCGGATTGATCGCATAGAAGTTCTTGCTGTCCAGGTGATCCTGAACGATTCTTAAGGATTCGCCGAAACGCTGATAATGCACAATCTCCCGCTCCCGGAGGAACTTGATCGGGTCGCAGACTTCCGGGTCTTTTACAAGACGCAGGATGTTGTCGTAGGTTGTGCGGGCTTTCTGCTCTGCTGCGACCTTGTAAAGACAACAGCGGCAGAAAGCCTTGAAAAAGCGTTGTTTTTCGTGGTACAAGCTGTTTCCTGCTGCGACTTTATAAGAACAAAAATAGAGAAAAAAGAAGATGAAACAAACTATCCTGCATAGTTCCAATGTTTTCAGCTCCAAAGACGTTCAGAAATGAGCGTCTATTTTTTTACCCAAAATGAAAGGAGAATCATAACATTATGGAAAAAATCTTGAAGCGGTTACTGACAGCGATTCTTGCTATAGTGACCGTATTTACAACCTTGCCTGTCACACAGACACATGCCGCTGATTCCGTCTACACTCATTCAGACGGTCACGCAGGTACGGTTGTCAAAGTGACAGACGGCGGCTCAAAGGAATCCACTTTTGAAGAGGGGTGGCTGAAAGCTGACGGAAAGACGGCTTATTGTATCCAACTGGGCGAAACGTTCCAATCTGGAAATAAAATACGCAAGAACGCTACGGAACGGTTGAGCGAAGCGCAGATTAATGACGTGGCTCTCAATCTGGAATATGTCAAGAAACATACGAAAAATTATTCTGCTGAACAGGCTTATCTGCTCCAACAGTGTACCGTATGGCGCAGGTTAAGCGTTCATTTAGGCTGGGGATATAAAAATACGCATGTTGCCTATGATGAAATCCCCAAAAGTGAACAGAATGAACTCTATGCCAATGCAAAGGCTTTTGCCAAAGAAAACAAAAACCGTTATGATTGCGGCGGCTATATCTACACTGGCGAGGGGCAGGACTTAGGGCAGTTCTGGGCGAATTTAGCGGTAGGAAAAGGGAACTTACAGAAAAGCTCCACGAATACAGGTATCACCAGCGGAAATGACTGTTATTCTCTCTCTGGTGCGACCTATGGGGTATATTCTGATAAAGGCTGTACGAAGTCTGCCGCTACTCTCACGACAGACGGAAACGGCAATACAAATACGGTGGAATTACGAGCCGGAACATATTATGTGAAAGAGACAAAAGCTCCAAAAGGATTCCAGCTTGATAAGACCGTCCATACCCTTACAGTTAAAGCAGGTGAGACTACTACCTTAAAGGTCAGTGATACACCAAAAGCTACAAACACACAGATTGAGCTTTTCAAGCTGGATATGGATACTTCAAAAGGCACGCCACAAGGAAACGCTGCCTTAGAGGGCGCAGAGTTTGTCTGGAAATATTACGACGGATATTACACCAGAGACAAGCTCCCATCAGCACCGACACGCACATGGACGACACGGACAAAAGCGGAGAAAGGCAGCGACGGCACAACCCACTATATCACACGGTTAGCGGATTCCTACAAAGTTTCTGGCGACAGTTTTTATACGCAGAATGGCTCTATCTGTCTGCCGCTTGGCACAATCACGGTAGAAGAAAAAGTTGCTCCGAAAGGTTATCTGCTGGACGGTGCATATTTGCAGGTAAATGGAACTTCTGAACGGGTAACAGGCGTATATGCGGCGCAGATAAGGGAGAATGGGGAGCTTGCGACACTAAGCGGCGGCAACCGTTACTTGGTATCGGACAAGGTTATTCGTGGCGGCGTGAAAATCCAGAAACGAGACCTTGAAACAAAAGAAACGAAACCACAGGGCGGCGCAACTTTCAGAGATACAGCCTTTGCCATCACTTCCCTGAATGTCAATCCCGTGCTGGTTGACGGGAAGTTATATCAGAAGAATGAAGTGGTAAAGACAATCCATACAGGGATTGACGGTATCGCCGCAACTGCCGCTGATACACTCCCCTACGGTCATTACAGGCTTGAGGAAACAACGTCGCCGGAGGGGTATCTGCTGGACGGTGCGGTTTCCCGTGAGTTTGCCATTGTAAATAACGGGGAAATGGTAGATTTGACATCAGCGGAACAATCTGTTTATAACCAGATAAAGCGAGGGGATATTGAGGGCGTAAAAATCGGTTCTGGCACACATAAGCGGCTTTCCAACGTACCGTTTAAAATTACCAGCAAAACTACAGGGGAAAGTCATAGGATTGTAACCGATAAAAACGGTCAGTTCTCTACTGCCGCTGACTGGACTTCCCACAAGAAAAATACCAATGCCGGAAAATCCAGCGAGGACGGTATCTGGTTCGGAACGTCAGAGCCGGACGACAGCAAAGGTGCGCTGCCCTATGATACATACGAGGTTGAGGAACTCCGCTGTGATTCCAACAAAGGATTGACGTTGATTCCTGCTTTTGATGTGGTCGTATCCAGAAATAAAGTTGTAATTGACTTGGGAACGCTGACCGACGAATACGAGCCGGAGCTTTCGATTCACACAACCGCTGCGGACAAGGCTACCGGGGAGAAATCCATCATTGCAGGTAAGAATGTGACGGTTGTTGATACGGTTTCTTTTGACGGGTTAAAGAAAGGCACAAAATACCAGCTTAAAGGCTGGGAAATGGTGAAGTCTGAAAATGCGGAACTTCTGATTGACGGAAAGCCTGTGGAAAATGACCTTACATTTACCGCAAAAGATTCTAAGATGGAAGTCCAGATTGATTTTACATTCAATGCCAGTGAGCTTGCAGGAAAAGAGCTTGTTACTTTTGAGGAACTATACGACGTGACGAATCCCGACGAGCCGGTTAAGGTGGCAGAACATAAAGACATTGAAAATGACAGGCAGACCGTGACGATTACAGAGCGCATTATCACTATGCACACCAACGCTGCCGATAAAGCTACAGGAGAAAAGACCATCAAAGCCGGAAATGAGGTTACGATTGTAGATACTGTTACTTTAGATGGCATAGAAAAAGGTGTGAAATATCAATTGAAAGGCTGGGAGATGATAAAGTCTGAAAATGCAGAGCTTATCATCAATGACAAACGTGTGGAAAATAACCTTACGTTCACCGCTACAGACAGCACAATGGAGATTCAGCTTGTCTTTACGTTCAATGCCAGCGAGCTTGCCGGAAAAGAGCTTGTGACCTTTGAGGAATTGTACGACGTGACGAACCCTGATAAGCCTATCAAGGTAGCAGAACATAAGGACATTGAGGATAAGGGGCAGACGGTGACAATTACAGGAAATCCCGACGAACCGACCACGCCAGAATCCGGCACGCCGACAGTCAAGGGCAATCCGCCAAAAACAGGCGACACGACAAATCTTGCGCTCCTGTTTCTCCTGCTTATTTTATCCGCTGCCGGACTGGTATTTACGGCATACAGGAAATACCGCAGTATGAAAGCAAGTCATAACTAATACGGGAGGAATCAGCATATGAGATTTTGTTCCCGTTCGCCGCCTTGAAAATATACAGTTATTATGAAACATACAAACTGTTTCTTTTCGGTCAATCGTCTTTTTGATTGGCTGGAAAAAACAGTACACAAGGGGTTTGGGGAGTGTAGCTCCCCATATGGAGATATAGAAAATCAGAAAGAAAGAGGTAAACAGATATGGAATTAAAGCATGTTATCCCGAACATGGAAAAGACATTCGGGAATCTGGAATTTGCAGGTGAGAACAAGGTAGAACAGCGGAGAATCAATGGGCGTATGGCTTTGATTTCTCGTAGCTACAACTTGTATTCGGACGTACAGCGAGCCGACGACATTATCGTGGTGCTGCCTGCTGCTGCCGGGGAGAAGAATTTTGAGGTCGAGGAAAAGGTACGGCTCATCAATCCGAAGATTACCGCAGAGGGTTATAAAATCGGCAACCGTGGATTCACAAACTATATCTTGTCTGCTGACGATATGGTGAAAGCATAAGGAGGTATCAGAGATTATGAGATTAGCAAATGGAATTATTATCGACAAGGAAAAGACATTCGGACTGCTTAAGTTTTCCGCATTGCGGCGTGAGGTGCATAAGCAGAATGAGGACGGAACGGTTTCTGAAGAAATCAAGGAACGCACCTACGATTTGAAATCCAGAGGACAGGGGCGCATGATACAGGTGAGTATTCCGGCTGCCGTGCCGTTAAAGGAGTTTGATTATAATGCGGAGGTTGAGGTTATCAATCCTGTAGCGGATACAGTGGCGACGGCTACGTTTCAGGGGGCGGACGTGGACTGGTATATCAAGGCGGAGGATATTGTCTTGAAAAATAAAGACGGACATTCAACGGGAAATCTACAGAATCATAATCCGCATGAAAAAAGGGAAATTAAGAATCATAAATAAGCATTGCCTATACGATAATATTCTGATAAAATTAGGATAAAATAAACAGAAAAGGAGTGCTTAGATTATGATACAAATTCGACCTGTTTCTGACCTTAGAAATAAATTTCCGGAAATTGAAACCATCGTAAACAGCGGAAAACCTGTTTATCTTACAAAGAATGGTTACGGAGCTATGGTAGTTTTGAGTTTGGAGGAATACGCAAATCTGACAGATGATATAGAGATGAAACTTGACGAAGCCGACAGGCAGGCGGCAATGACGGAAGAAAGGCTTTCCCATGAAACCGTATTCAGCAATGTAAGGAGTACGATACATGGAAAATAAAGTTTATCATCTTCGTTATCTGCCGATTTTTGAACAGGATTTAATCAGTACAGCGAGTTACATTACCAATGTTTTAAAGAATGAGGACGCTGCGTTGCGTTTGATTGATGATGTAGAGGCTGCGATTCTGGAAAGGCTGAATAATCCGCTTGCTTTTGAACCATACGTTTCCGCAAAAAAGAGAGACTATCCGTATTATAGAATCTATGTGAGAAATTACGTTATTTACTATGTGGTGGTTGGTGATGTAATGGAAGTACGGCGCTTGCTGTATGGTGCTAGAGATACAGATAAGCATTTATAATTTGTTCGCTCAATCTGATAATAGAAGTATAAGCAGTTAGTCTTGATGATTAGCTGCTTTTCTTAGCGGGAAATGTATATAAGCAGAATGAGGGAGAAATGACTTCTGGATAAATCTAAAACACATCTACCATTTGCAATTCAGAGGACGGGGGCACATAATACAGGTGAGTATTCCGGGTGATGTGACGCTAAAGGAATTTAATTATAATTCGGAAGTGAAAATTATTGAGCTTATGACGGATATGGTGGTGACGGCTACATTTCAAAGGGCAGATGCGGACTGGTATATCAGGACAGAGGTATTGTCTTGAAGAATAATCAAATAACAAAAGTTCCAAACACCTCAGAATAGTCAACAACCACAGATAAAGAAATAAGTTGATTGCAATAACGGATATTTGTATAATGTTATTATAAATCAATATTTGGAGGAAATATATAATGTCATGTAATATTAGAGAGTATGATTCTATAAAAGATGATAGTCATTCAGAACTATTGTGGATTGAAAAAAATGAATATTATGATAAATTTGAAGAAAAGTCATTAAGGTTTCAAAGAGATAATCTTGTATATTCTATTAAAATTTCATGTTCATATAGTGAGCGGCGAATAAAGATTGAATGTAGTGGTTTGGTTAAATTAGAAAGGTTATACTTATGGGTATGTGAGATTCGGCGGTTTGAATATTTGTTTGATGGAGCTTTTTATGTCTTACTAAATTGTGAGGTAGATAACGAAGACATTACAGATATTATTCGCAGAGTTGAAGTGGGATATTTTCAAAATTCAAAATACAAACATGAAATCCCATTGCCATTAGATGAAAAGACTTATAAAAATTATTTCTTCAAATGGATTATTTTGGAAAAAGAATTAGGAATAATAAATCAAATGGTATTATATGCAAAAAATATAAAAGGATTACCTGCTGATGTACAAATTTCAATGTTGACAGAATGTTACGAAGCATTGGCAAAAAAATTAGAAAGAAAAGGATTAATAACTATTAAAGCAGAAAAAACTACTTATCGAAAAATAAAGTGTTCCCATATCAATCGAATGTGCATATTACCTATTAAGGGAAAAAAGACCTTAGCATGTTGTTTGATGGCAATATTAGAAGAGTTTGGTATACCTATATTTATGACGGAATATCGTAGGAAGAAAAGTTTAATTAATCACATTGTTAAAACCAGAAATAAAGTATTTCATGTAAATTCTCGCCAAAAGAAAATACTGAAAGGGTCATATAGTGGATTTTATGCAATTAAATTAGATTGGCTATATAGGTATATTATTTTGGTATTAATAGGAGCTGATAGGAAAATACTCAATGAAATAGTAAACAAACAAGTACTGGATTTTGAGCAACAACATCCAAATTTGATTTATAAGATTAATCGTAAATCGAGGTAGGAGATATTATATCCGATTATTGTTTTGCAATTTAATACGTGGTAATAGGCAGTAAATTTGTAAGATTTGCTGCTTTTTTCATGGAAAGGAAAAGATTATGCAATTATCTAAAAAGAGAGGAAACCGTATCAGAGCTAGTGATAAATCTTTGGTTTTCCGCTTTTCTGCTGGTTCATTGTTCATGCTGTTTTTTATGGCAATGCTACTCTTGAACCTAAAGGCAATCATAACAACCGACTGGAACTCAGTCACGCTTTTTAGCGACGGCAGCATACAGTTTCACCTTACGCCATACAGGATAGTTACGCTCATTATATCAGCATTTAGCTGTTTAGCTGCTGTTCTGCTCTATTACCGATTCCGATATGACAAGGTAAAGCAGCTCTTCCACCGCCAAAAGCTGGCACGTATGATTTTGGAAAATGGCTGGTATGAAGCAGAAACCTCACAGGACGGCGGTATCTTCAAAGACCTGCCGTCAGACGGGAAAAAGGAACGGATTACCTATTTTCCAAAGATGTATTATCGCATGAGGAATGGCTTGCTCCATATCCAAACAGAAATCACGCTGGGGAAATATCAAGACCAGCTCCTACACTTGGAGAAAAAGCTGGAGACAGGCTTATACTGTGAATTGGTATCCAAAGAGCTGCATGATTCCTATGTGGAATATGTCTTGCTTTATGATACGATTGCAAATCGCATTACCATCAATGAAGTACGGGCAGAAAAGGGCAAGCTCCGGCTGATGAAAAATGTCTGGTGGGAGTATGACAAGCTCCCCCACATGCTGATTGCCGGCGGTACAGGTGGAGGAAAAACCTATTTTATCCTTACCATTATCGAAGCTCTGTTACGCTGTGATTCGGTGATGTATGTGTTAGACCCGAAGAACGCTGACCTTGCTGACCTCGCCGTTGTCATGCCCGAAGTCTACTACAAAAAGGAAGATATTACCGCCTGTATTGACCGTTTCTATGACGGCATGATGGAACGCTCGGAAACAATGAAGCTCATGGAGAATTATAAGACAGGTGAGAACTATGCTTACTTGGGGTTGCCGCCGCACTTCTTAATCTTTGATGAATATGTGGCGTTTATGGAAATGCTGACGACAAAGGAAAATGCCGCTGTCCTTAACAAGCTGAAACAGATAGTCATGCTTGGGCGGCAGGCAGGATATTTTCTCATTCTCGCCTGTCAGAGACCAGACGCAAAATATCTGGGTGACGGAATCCGAGACCAGTTTAATTTTCGTGTAGCTCTTGGGCGTATGTCGGAGCTGGGTTATTCTATGATGTTCGGAGAGGTAAATAAGGATTTCTTTTTAAAACAGATAAAGGAACGTGGCTATGTGGATACAGGTACAAGTGTTATCTCCGAGTTTTACACTCCCCTTGTACCTAAAGGGTATGACTTCCTAAAAGAGATAGGGAAACTTACACAGGACAGGCAGGACGGACAGGCGGCGTGCGAAGCGAAAGCTGCAGGTACGGACTAGCCTGTGCAGGTGCGGTATGCCGCACCTGCCATATGCCCCCGGTATCTAACAGGGCAGACCGTCCGAAAACCTGCCTTGATATGATGCAGATGACTTGGGTAGATACATCCTGAGAGTTAGGATGATTTACATATAAAAATGCGTACCTTGACAACTGAATAAAGTGTATAAAATCATG